>Ga0182742_1000090_pt1 | contig 181633 bp, 167 predicted proteins | sample eDN5th37CBELigMG_FD_128880 | JGI IMG/M metagenome (GOLD analysis project Ga0182742, IMG submission 128880) | Enriched Miracle-Growth compost microbial communities from Emeryville, California, USA - eDNA 5th pass 37_C BE-Lig MG (version 2)... ... | reverse complement strand
TACTGTTTTTTAACGTCCTCAATAGGCCCCATTCTTCTTTTCATTTTGGCTCCTCCTTTATAACTATCTCTATTTTAATATTTTATAAAGTAGGTGTCCAAATGAGTTAGGGGGCTAAATAGTTAGAGCCGGTTGTGGGGTAAATAGGGGGAGTTTTTTCGCCTATACAAAGTAAAATTACCTATTTTAACTTTTTTCGAGTCAAATAAGTGGAATCTCTCCCTCTATTTATACTATTTTCAGTGTCCTTTGCTAATTAAGGGGAATTTTTTCCTCTAGTTATCAGATCAAAGTGCCTAACCTGTTCCCCAATCTATAAGAGCTGACTCTCAAGATCTCAGAAGCAGGAAATCAACATCTTTTTATCGACCAGCTAGCTTATAAGGATTAATAAAATTGTTGCTCAAAACGTCGTCACTGCAAATAACAGAAGTTTTGACACTCTTTTTAAAAGTATCATACTTATTGACCATCATAATAAAGATGTTAATTGCTATATTAAAGTTAATAACAGTACGTAAAATCCTTGAGTAGATAAAGAAAATGACGAATGCCAATTCATACGTCAAAACTGGTGTCTTTTAATAAGAAACGGAACCCTTTAGGACGGTTCGCATGCTTCATTTGTACAATAGAGTAATAGATGTTAAAGTAAAATAAGAAATCTTATGTTTGAATATTTTAGAAAATGTGTCTATTGAAGCAATTTAAACTATTTTAAGGGTTGTTTCACAAACAAATTCTAGTGGTTCTATGTAAGCTAGTTAACAGTGCATAATCTAGTAAAAATCTCAAGATAGTTAAAGACATATAACTGTATAACCTGTTGACTACTTAATCATGATGGAAAGAGAGGAATAAATATGAATGTATTGGTTATTTGCGGCAGTGCGCGAAAAACTTCTCGCTCTAGGTCAATAACTAGATATGTAGAAAAGTATATTGGTCAGAAGAACATCGACGTAGGAGTCTTTGATATGAGAGAGGATATGTTACCAATTTTTAATGGTGAAGACAACTCCCATCCAAATGTCATAAAATTTAAGAAAATGGTTCTTGAAGCCGATGCACTCTTCATCTGTACTCCAGACTATCATAGCGGCATGAGTGGCGCATTAAAGAATGCATTAGATTGGATTGGAAGTGAGCATACAAAAGGAAAGGTGTTTGCACTTTCAGCAGTAGCAGGAGGAGGTAAAGGTGGTATTACCCCACTTAATCACCTTCGTACAGTTATAAGAGGGATATACGGCCTTGTAATTCCTTCACAGGTTGTGATTGATAAAAATCATTTTGATAATGATCTAGACTTGGTCGATGAAGGAATGAAAAAAAGACTACAAGACGTTGTAGATGAAATGCTATCGTATAGTGTGAGATTCGTAAACTCTTAACATCTATCTGAGAAATATGGGGGCGGGGTGTTCTTTACCAGTTAAAACTGAAGCAGGAGAACCGTCCCCTCGCTTCAGTCAGACATTTGTTTTAGTTTACATAATACAATTATTGTCAGCAAATTAAGATAACTCTTTTATTCGCCTCGTTAGCTCTAGGAATTTTTTATCAAGTTCTGCATACTCTGAATCTTTTGGAGTCATAAAGCTGAGTTTCCCTAAAACCTCTTGCCGCTCTGTTTCAAGTTTCAACCGCATTTCCTCGACATTATCTCTTTCCGAATGCACCGAATTAAGTTGTTTTTGGATCCTTTTCTCTGATATAACTAGCTTATTGTACGTGATTTTATCAAGAAAATAGCGGTCATGTGATACGACCAGCAGTGTTCCGTTATATTCAGCCAAGGTGTCTTCGAGCTGTTCACGCGATGGTAAGTCAAGATGATTCGTCGGTTCATCCAATAAGAGTACGTCTTTTTCTTCCAAAATGTATACCATCAGTTTACACTTTACACGTTCACCCATGCTCATATTGTTAATCGGTTCATTCCACTGTGAAGCTATAAAACCTAGATGCTTCATTAAATTTTGAATTTTTCCTCTTTCCTCAAATGTTTTACGATGAAACAGCTGTGCAGGTGTTTGTTCTAGTGGCAAATCAAACACCTCTTGTGTTAAATATCCAATCTTAGCTGAAGGTGATATCCATACCTCACCCTCTGCATGCTCCTGCCCGAGAATGATTTTCAATAGTGTTGTTTTACCACTTCCATTTGGTCCTACAATTGCAACCTTATCCCCATGTTGGATAGTAAAGTTTGCCTTTTCAAAAAGAGTTCGTTCATCAAATTTTTTGGATAGGTTCTTTACTTCTAAAAATCGTTTTCCTACCTTGTTATTTGCTTGAATCGAAAAACGCACCTTATATTCTGGTTCAACACGCTCCACTTTCGCTTTCTCAAGTTCTTTTTCAAGTCGCTTTTGTTTTGATTTTACTTGTGCATCTGTCCTTTTTGCTTTTACACGATGGTATTCTTTAAATCCTTCTTTCTTTGTAGACTGGGCATGAGCCTTTTTCGACCATGAAGTGAGTTCCTTTATTTGGCCTTCAATCGTTTCTACCATTTTCTGTTGCTTTTCATACTCACGCTGCTGCGAGAGTCGTTTTTGTTTACGAACTTCCATATAACTGGAATAATTACCTTTGTATTCAATTAGCTTTTTATGTTCAAGCGACCAGATCTTTGTCGCTACCGAATCAATAAAATGTCGGTCATGCGAAACAAAAATAATCGTACCTTTAAAATTTTTGATTTGATTCTTGAGAACTTCTAACCCTTGTTCATCAAGATGATTGGTAGGTTCATCAAGCAGTAATAGATCAGATATTTTTGAAAAACCCCTTGCTAACCTTGCTTTCAGTTTCTCCCCTCCACTTAACTCGGAATAATTCTGTCTAGGTACATGCCACTTCTCTAATAGTTTAGTTTCCACAACGTTATCATCATTAAATATATGTGATTCAATTTCTTGTTCCACCATTACAATGTTCAAGTCTTGCTTCATCCACTGGATTTGTCCTTGCGTTGGTACTAGTTCATTGTTTATTAACTTCAGCAATGTCGTCTTTCCTGCACCATTTTTCCCAATAACACAAATAATATCTCCTTCTTGTACACTCGTATTTATACCTTCAAATATGGGAGTATCCAATATTTCATATTTAAGATTACTAAGTTTAAAAAGTTCCTTCATCATATCATCCTCTCTATAAAAAGGGAGAATAAAAAAATCCTCCCAATACATTTGGAAGGATTAGTCATACCTGTACAATTTTACCAATCTTTCCCATTGAAAACCAACAGGAAGACACATTTTAATGAGTATTAATAATATATTCAAATGGGCAGACTAATCCTATTTATTTGATTTGAAATATTTAATTTCAAATTTCTAAAAAATAAGATTAGTTATACATCGTTCACCCATCATTCCTTTCGATTATTATTAAATTTATTATATCATAGAGAACATTTTGTATCCACTCAAGCCAGAAAAATCTCCTTTATTATCCATAACAAATTAATTTAATATATTCTTCTTATTAATTATAATGAATGTAGTGAAACCATTTTTTTCCACTAGGAGGAGGAAGGTAAGAGATGATTACCACACAATACAAAATTACATTACCAAGTGATTATGATATGAAAATCATAAGGGACAGAGTGAAGCATAACGGTTTTAAAACAGATGGATTTGAAGGGTTAAAATACAAACTATACTTGATTACTGAAAAAGGACGTAATAATAATCTTCAAAATAGTTACTGCCCTCTATATCTTTGGGATGATAGCAATGGGTTAACTACATTTTTGTTTAATGGATTTTATGACAATATCCTGCGCTCCTTTGGTTGGCAACATGTCAATGTTGGAATACCTATCCTAAATACAACTTCTATAAAAATGTTCGACAGTACCTATTTATTTCAAATCTCTAGAAAAATAGAAGCACAAGAGAGTCTAACTAATTTAAAAGAAAAAATTAGCCAAGAAATTCCGAGCATTCCAGATACTGAATATCTGGTAATCTATAACCCTGATAAGTGGGAGTATGAAGTGTTTTTCTTTATAAATGATGTAAATAAGGTACCCGATATTTCTGGAGATACATATCAAATTTTATATATCTCTCATGGCTGATGTAAAAAAATAAAAAGCTGCCTGTGACAGCTTTTTATTTTTTAATCCCTGATATCTAGCCCCATTAATGTGGCAAATCGGATTGCTTGGTGAGAGGATACAATACACCCTTTTAAATCTTCCATCGCTACAGTTAGGCTTTGGAACTCCGATGTACTTATATCAATTCCCTTCATTGGGGTGTGTTCAAAATTAGCAGCATCAAGATTACAATGATCATATTTTGACTTGGTTAACTTACATTCATAGAAATCTGCATTATTTAATGACGAATGATTAAATAACACCTTATTTATCTTTCCATAAGTGAACGAGCTTAAATTTAATAAACAATTATCAAACTTCACATTGCCTAAGTGTGCTTCAGAAAAATTCACACCTAACAGCTTACATTCTTTAAAGACCACTCTATGTATACTCCCAAAACTCAAATCAGCATTTGATAAATCACAATTCTCAAAACAAACATCTGTCAAACTATTGTTGCTAAAACGTGCATTTTGGAAGGTTGAATTCTTAATTATGACATTATCTAAATGTATCCGATCAATTCCATCATCAATAAACGTTGAATCAATAATGACACACTCACGAAGACTCAATTCTTCTTCATAAAAAATATCCTGAAATCTCGCTTCCGAAAGTTCCTTAGAAATCTTTGGTTGGTCAATCTTCATCATCACACCTCCTAGAGCATGGGGACGGTTCTCCTGCTTCATTTTAGCATAAATATATGAATCCTAACTCTAAAACTTAAAATAAATTCAAGAAAAACTTTTCATTAAAATGTGCTAATGCAAGAGTTTCTTTTTAGTCGTATATACGTTACGCATTTGGTAAATATTGTACATGTAAACAAAATCTAGTCATAAGGATTGATACAAATGATCTCAATACAAGGAAAAAATGCATTGATAACGGGAGCCGGGCGAGGAATTGGACGTGCAATTGCCGTAGCGTTAGCTAAAGAAGGTGTAAACGTTGGTTTAATAGGGTTAAATATGGACAACCTTGAAAAGACTGCCAATGAAATTACGGGATATAATGTTCAAGTTTCTGCCGCTGCTGGAGATGTATCAGATCTTGATTCTGTTCAATATGCCGTAGAGCATATTAGATCTGATTTAGGTTCAGTAGACATTTTAGTCAACAATGCTGGAACATCTAAATTTGGTGGCTTTTTAGAATTAACTCCTGAAGAATGGGAACGAATTATACAAGTTAATTTAATGGGTGTCTACAATGTAACCAGGGCTGTTTTACCAGAAATGATTGAACGAAAATCAGGTGATATTATCAATATTTCGTCAACAGCTGGACAAAAAGGGGCTCCAGTCACTAGCGCATATAGTGCATCAAAATTTGCTGTGTTAGGCCTGACAGAATCACTTATGTTAGAAGTAAGAAAGCATAATATTCGCGTAACAGCTTTAACACCTAGTACCGTTGTGACCGACCTAGCTCACGAGGCGAATTTAATCACAGGCGATCCTGATCGGGTGATGCATCCTGAGGATTTAGCTGAAATAGTTGTTGCAGGGTTAAAACTAAATCCAAGAGTTTTTGTAAAAAGCGCAGGTTTATGGTCAACAAACCCATAAACTATTTCTACAATGAAATGAGGATTCAAAATGGAAACTTTCACACGTGATGAGATTATTAATGAATTAAAACAGAATTTCAAAGCTTATATAGAACATCATGACATCGATGATATCGGGATTTTTGAAGAAGAGGGTTCAGGCGAAAATTATTATATGGGTTATACAGTAAATAAAGAAGGAAAAACATATCATATTCACACTCCATATCAAAAAAACAACCATGGGGGATTAACTCCAGTACATAAAGAATGGACTGTGGAAAGTGATGAGCCAACAAAAGCTGATAAAAAGGGTTACCATGATTTAGAAAGTGTATTTAGAGATTTATAAATATATAAAAAATGAGGCTGTAAAATAACCAAAGATGCCAGTCCCTCACGACTTACTATTTAGTATCGACTAGGGATAACCTGCTAGACATCTACTGGGACAGCCTCATTTCCAATTTCTTATCTATTTAGCTTCGGATTTACACTTCTATCAGGTGGAGATAACATCCAATTAGCAGGAACTGGTTTTCCAGTATTTTTACTATATTGAATAGCTTGAATCATTCTTACTAATTCATAAATGTTACGCCCCACTTCAGTAGGATTGATATACCTAGAAGCGACAATTCCTTCTGGGTCGATAATGAAGGTCGCTCTATAAGTTGCCCCAATTGACTCTTGTAAAACACCATACGTTTTACTAATCTCATGTGTCCTATCACTTACAAGGGGAAACCTCACCTTAGAGACTCCTGCAGACACCTCTGTAAACACTTTATGAGCATAAACACTGTCAGTACTAATAGCTAGTATTTCTGTATTTAAATTTTTAAATTGATTATAACTAGCAGCGACCGCTGCTAACTCTGATTGTCAAACGAATGTGAAGTCGCTTGGATAGAAAAATAAAACAACCCATTTTCCACGTAAGTTTTCTAAACTAAGCTTTTTTATTCTCTTTTCTACATTATCAAATACATCTGTTGTAAATAAAGGGGCTACATCCGTGGTTTGGGGGAAATTCGGGCTTTGTCCATCTATTTTTTTCTCCATTTTCTCACCTCAACTGTTCAACTCGGACCTAGTTTATTACACCAATCTAAATTAGTCCTGTATCATACACATCTACATTTATTCATACTCTTCAATAAAGAATTCTATGTGTAGTTTTTTGTTCGATTGAGGCAAGTTTATTACTATTCTAATTGTTTTAGATAGTAGTCTTTGAAGTCTGGAAACTCATTGATTTCTTGCTTCCCCTTTTCACTGATAACATATGTCCCTCGTTTAACTCGCTCAAACCAACCATAATAATTCTTTGTTAAGATCGAAGGTGTTTTCGGACCTGTGCCCATTTCCTTCAAAGCTTTTGGTGACAGTGGTCCAAAATGGTTAAGATAGCAGGCAATTTGAATACAACTTTCTTTATATGCTGTCATAATTTTTGTTCGAGTGCTCCCACCAACATTAAAATTTAATTCAGCATTTCTGCCTTCAATTTCCTTCATTAATAATTGTCGTTTTACCTTGCTCTGGCCTTTGCTTTGCTTTCGGTTAAATGGTGTCGGAGGAAAAAGAATATCTGCCTTTACCCGCTTACCTGGAAACGATACTAGTATTAATCCAAGCTCCAATCTTCGTATCAAATGACACTTATCATGCCATTGTTTTGAATTCAAACGTCCTTTTGGCCTGGGGATGGCAATATAAACTTGGTCTGATAACCTTTGTCTTTTCGCAGCCTGAATGAGTAGATCAACACTTAACGTTAGTTTTAACTCAATGATAATGACTTCCTCATCCTTAACTGCCACCATATCACAGTCATTCACTTCGCCATATACTTCATAACCCTCTCGTGCAAAATTACGTTGAATAGGTTTATATAAATCTACCTCTTGAAGCTTCTTCTTATCACTCATGCAAATCACCACTATTCCTTTAAAAAAGTTGTTGCCCTTACAAACCTCTAATTCTCTGAACCTTCATTTTGTACATTTCTATTAGTACGAATGATTCTTTTTTTAAAAGCAGGAAATAAACCAATACCTACAAGAATTATTCCTACCAAAAACGATGCACCTGTCCAAAATGTAATTCCAAATCCAACGGTCTGATAACCACCACCAAAATAGTTCACATCAGGACTGTTTATGTAGGCAGTCATAATGGCTGCTGTAAGATGTTTCCCGACGTATAAAAATGCTGCAACAAATATAAAAAAACAACCGACAGCGGTAAGTTCTTTTTTCATCATCTTTCCTCCTTATATATAGCATGATAGATTAAAGCTGTTTTACGTTCCTGTCAATCTATTATATAAAGTTTTCCAACACCTTTCGAATAAATCTTAATAAATATATACACACTCTCTTTCTCAATATTTTATAATCTTAATAAAGGTTGCCCTATTATCATGAAAAGGATGATTATAAAATGAGTAATTTAGCAAAAATAGTAGAATGGCGTGGAGATGTTGTAGAAAACATCCATCATGCACTAATTTGCATTGTCAATGACAAAAAACAGGTACTGATGCAATCCGGGGACATACATGACCAGCCAATCTTCTATCGCTCAGCTCTAAAACCTATTCAAGCGATACCAGTTTTTGAATCAGGTATAATTGAAAAATATAACATTACTTCAAGAGAATCAGCATTATTTCCCGCTTCACATCGAGGTGAATCCTATCACATCCAAGAGCTAGAATCGTTAATGGATAAACTAGAAATACCTGAAAATTTGCTAGTTTGTCATCAGTCATATCCGCTTAACGAAGAACCAAAATCGACTTGCTTATGGAATCATATACCAAAACGCAGGTTATTCCATAATTGTTCAGGTAAACACTTAGGAATGATTGCAACAGCAAGAGAAAAACAGTGGCCTATAGAATCATATGAAGAAACCCATCATCCACTTCAACAAAGAATCCTACATATTTTATCATATCTTTCAGAAATAGATTCAAACTTTATTCACACAGGTGTGGATGGGTGTGGAGTCCCAGTTCATGCTGTACCCTTATATCACATGGCATTGTCTTATCTAAAACTTGGATGTCCTGATTTAATTAATAATGAATCGATTAAACAGGCAGTAAACGACATGAGCATTGTCATGACAAAACACCCGGAAATGATTGCTTCACATCAATTCATTTGTACTGCACTATTAGAAGACTCAAATATCATTGCAAAAGGTGGTGCACAAGGTGTTTATGCCTTTGCGTTAAAAAAAGAACGAATTAGTGTCGCTCTCAAAGTCCAAAGTGGGAATGAAAATGTCTGGCCAATTTTAATAGCGTGTATTTTAGAACGTTTGCACTACCAAAACCAGTCTACAATACAGCGCTTATACCAACTTCGGTCAAAGAATATTGTAAATGACGGTGGGCAAATAATAGGTAAAACAACAATAGAGTGGTGATAGTATGATTATAGAAGTAATTATTCAGAATCATAAGGACATGATTGATGCACAAAAAGCCGGAGCAGATCGTGTGGAATTAGTCTCTGCTATCTCGGAAGGTGGTTTAACACCAAGTATCGGAACAGTTCAACATGTTTGCAAGCATGCTACAATACCTGTTTTTACAATGATAAGACCTCATAGTTTCTCTTTTCAATATAGCAAAGAAGACAAAGACATCATTCTCTCAGATATTGAAAAAGTGAAAGAATACGGAAGTAGTGGAATTGTATTCGGTGCGTTGACAAATGAAAGAACAATCGATTTCCAATTACTAGAAGCAGTTATCAAGGCAGCACACCCTTTGCCAATCACCTTTCATCGGGCAATTGATGCAAGTGTTAATCCAATACATTCATATAAGCTGCTCTGTAAGTACACATCTATCGAACGAGTCTTAACCTCAGGAGGAGCCGATTTTTCCTATCATGGCGTTAGCACACTACGTGAAATGGTATTATTACAGCATCAACTTAATGGACCTACCGTCATGCCAGGGGCTGGGCTATCTCCTAATAACTTCAAATTAATTAACGATAGTGTAGGAGCACATGAATACCACTTCGGAGTCGGGGTACGTTCAGAAGAGTCTTATCTAAGCGACATCAGTGCAGCTAAAGTTCAGCGCATAAAAAATCTATCATAAGCACTTTAAGGACTGATTATGTATCAGTCCTTGGATTTTTTATAAGCAAGATTTAGTTTTTACAAACGAGTTTCACTATAAAATGTTTTAAATAAAACATAATATGCAATCATTCTTTCTGGACACTTCTTTATTTTATCAAAGACTTTTGAAGTTATATCATCAACTTTTCATATATTTGATTTATCGACTTATTTTTAAAAGTCCATAAAGGTCATTCGTTACTCACACACAACAATCTCTCTAGTGAAGCTACCTTTATACACTTCACCTCGATCGATAATTTCAAAACCTGCATGAACAAGGATTGAATCAATTGGTTCAATAGTTACCACAACAAGTCTTTTCGTAAAACTTCTTGCACTTTCTAGCAACTCAAGCTTATCTTCTTCTGAAATCACTGAGCACAAATTATATGGCATATCAATAATAGCACTGTCGTATTTTTCATTCACGTCACGAATATCCCGAAGAATAACTTGTCCTTCCAAACCGAAATGCGCAATATTTTCGCGAGCGCCTTTCATGACAAGTGGATTGTTATCACTACCTATGATATCCATTCCCATAGAAAGTGCCTCCACAAGCACAGTTCCGATGCCACAGCATGGATCAATCAACTTTAGATTTGTTGGGTTTGGTGCTGCAATGTTGGCGACTGTTCTTGCAACTCTTGTGCCTAACGCGGTCGAATACTGGTGTGGCTTTTGTTGATGTAATAACCACAATGCTTGGTTTCCCTCGTAAAAACCAAAATACCATTTTCCCTCTACTTTTATCACCGTAAAAATAGTTTCAGGGTTATCTAAATCAGCATTACCTGAAATGGCCAGTCCAAATTTCCGTTCGATTCGCCTTCTTTCCTTGTACCGAATTCTTTTGTGTTTGTCTATTCCCCAAGGGTTAATCACGATAACTTTGTAACTTGATTGAACAGGAGTCATCCCTTTTACTTTTTCAAGCAATTCTCCTATTGTATTTTCAGAAAAAATAACTTCTATTCTTTCTTTTATAAAAGGACTGCGACTCGGGTCAATTTTGATTGAGCTAAAAACAATACTCGAATCAGAATTCACTCCAAATATCGAGCGTCGTTCTAGCTGACATAGAGCAACTTCCTCTTGCGTCCATGAATAATTATAGATGTATGTATTTGTACTTTCATTTGTTTTCAGACTATCCATCCCCTTTACCTTACCAATCATATCGTAAAGAGTGTTCTATCTCCAGATTTACATATTTTTTGAAAATCGGAAAATATTAGGAACCTTATTAGAATACATTACGTATGACATGTGTCGAGGCTTTTAGAAAGCGAGGAGAAGAAATGAAAGTTTTAGAAGTGAAAAATTTGAAGAAATCATTTGGTTCAATCCGTGCAGTTGAGGATATTAGTTTTTCAGTCCATTCTGGTGAGATATTCACCATTATAGGTCCAAACGGTGCGGGAAAAACAACGACGCTGGAAATGATTGAAGGTTTAGTTCCTCCCGATCATGGTGAAATAACTTTTGGTGATTTGAGCTGGAGTAAACATGAACATACAATCAAACAAAAAATTGGGGTGCAGCCACAATCGAGTGCCATGTTTGATTTATTAACACCTGAAGAAAATCTTACTCTTTTTGCAACCTTTTACGTTAAGGCTCGTCCGACTGAAGAAATACTTGAATTAATCAATTTGTCAGACAATCGGAAAAATCAAGTCAAAAAATTATCTGGTGGTCAGCGTCAAAGACTAGCAATTGGACTTGCAATGATTAGCGATCCTGACATCATTTTCCTAGATGAGCCCACAACAGGTCTCGATCCCCAAGCACGTCGAAACATTTGGGATATCATCTTAGAGCTGAAAAAGTTAGGAAAAACAACGATATTAACCACACACTATATGGAAGAAGCCGAAAAATTAAGTGATCGAGTATGCATTGTTGATCAGGGTAAAATCGTTACGCTTGACACCCCTACTGCATTGATTGCTCAGTTAACAAAAGATCGCGAAGTTCACCTTTCCTTCCTTGATGGTGCAGATGCTGCACAAGATGCAAATTCTTTTGCTACTGTTCTTGATTCCGTTACTCGTACTGAGCTTGATGGTACGTCATTAAAGCTCTGGACAGAACATCCTGAGGATACCTTGTATGATTTGTTTGGATTTACAAAGGAAAAAAATTATCAGGTAGAACAAGTTTCCATCCATGAGATGAGCTTAGAAGACGTATTTATTGCATTCACTGGAAAGGAATGGAGGGATTAAGCTTGGGTAACTTTATACAATTTAAACAAATGTTAGTGGCTCAATTGAAATTGACATTTCGCGAAAAGCAGGCATGGTTTTGGGGAATATTCTTTCCTGTTATCTTAATGACAATTTTTATGGTTATTTTTAGTGGAAACTCAGATAATGGATTTTCTGCAAAAGTTGCGATTGTTGATGAAAACCCAAACCCAACATCTGACATGCTTCTAAGTCAAATAAACCAAATTTCAGTCCTTGAAATAGAATCAGGTGAACCCGTCACAAGAGAGAGCGCCGATAAATTAGTAGAAGAAAAAGATGTTGATGCTGCAATTGTATTACCAGAATCCTTAGAAACAACCTCGATTCTTTTAGTCGTAAATAAAGAAAACGAACAAAGTGTCATCACACAGGCACTTGCCGGTATGTTAGATAATTTTATTCAACAAGCAAATTTAGTCGCTGTTAACGCCACACCTATGTACGAATTGCACTTTGAGTCAATTACATCTAGTGATAATGATTTAAATTATACAGACTTCCTTCTCACGGGCATGATTGCTTTGTCAATTGCTCAAGGAGGTATGTTTGGAATGGTGGACCTAGTTGAAATGCGGCGCAAAGGGCTATTAAAAAGATTACGAATGACCCCTGCCAGCATGAATCTTTTTGGCTTAAGCGATATGGTTATGAGGTTATTATTTAGCGTCGTTCAAATTATCTTGTTATCTCTTATCGGAGTTTTGATTTTCGGAGCAAAGCTTTATATCAATTTCCCTAGTCTCCTGGTTGTGTTTTTACTAGGTGCCCTTTCCTTTAATGCACTAGGCTACTTTTTTTCTTCCTTTAGCAAAACAACTGAGGCATATATGGGAGTTGCTAATATTATCAGTTTTTTAATGATGTTTTTAAGTGGCGTATTTATACCTGTTGAAACTATGCCTGAGTGGATTCAGCCAATTTCAAATTTCTTACCTCTTACCTATTTTGTAGAAGGATTAAGAGAAAGTATGATATACTCTACTTCCATTTTATCAAGCACCATTTGGTTTGGGATTGGAATTATGGTCCTTTGGGGAGCTTTCACATATATCATTGGCTCATGGATCTATAAAACAAAATCTATTGTTGCTACAAGGTGAGTAAGGTTTCTACTATCCTTGCAGTAAGAAAGGAAATATAGTAAAATAGAATTACAGTCGAAAAAATAAGACTGTGCTCAATTGAGCTTACAATACTCCAAAGGGGAGTAGCTAACAGTTATGTCGTCATTCCGTGATGTATCCTATCACCGGCCTAACTGGCAACGTTACGTTGTTTGCGAGACCTTTGCCACTACTCGGTAAAGGGATAAATAGATTTTTAACCTTTGCCACTAATAGGTAAAGGTTTTTTATTTATAAAGGAGGAGAACGACAGCGTAATAATTTCAGTTATAATATCTATATCTAGCAAAATATTACATTATAAATGGAGGAAAGTATATGAAAAAAATAATTGCAGCTATGATAACAGCAGCGCTATTACTAACACCTATTGGAAATGTTGTTTTCCAGGATCAAGTAACAACGGTAGAAGCAAAAGGCTATAAATCAGGAAAGAAAAGCTTCAATACCAATAATAACGCTACCAACAACAACAACACTTTATTTCAAAAGAAACAACAAGACACAAATTCAACTGTTACCCCTGCTAAAAAAGGTGGCTTTATGTCTAGTGGCTTGATGAAAGGTCTTATGCTTGGTGGCCTTGCTGGATTATTATTCGGTGGACTTTTCGCAAACATGGGCGTATTAGGTTCAATCCTTGGTTTCATGGTCAACGTCCTAGCAATTGTCGTGTTGATTGCGGTCATCCGTAAACTTTTCACCTTCTTTAAACAACAAAAAAAGCAAACTGAGGAAGCAAATCCATGGAGAAGGTAATCATTCCTGAACAAGATATCATCAATGCCATTTGTGTCTATATCTCCCGCAAAAGGCAAATCAAGCCAGAGGATGTGGAAGTGGAGCTAATGTATGATGACGACTATGGTTTCTCTGCCGAGGTTTACGTGGATGATAGAAAACAAGTCTTAATCACGCTTAATATCATCGAAGCACTTCGTCTTTGGCTTGAAGAATATCTTAGTAGAGACCCATTTTCTGGAATCAAACTTATACTAGATGATAGAGAAGGAATTATTGCTGAAATTAATTAACCTAAGATGCGAAAAAAAGAATGGCTTGAAGGTAACCTTCATTAGCCATTCTTTTTTCATGTCAAAGGAATTACACATTTTACATCTTCGATAACTACCTACACATTAAGCACAGGCAAAATTAAACTAACAATTTAAAACTCTCCAAAATTTCCATTTTCATTGAATTGCAATGGTTTTAAATCTTCTATTACAGTAATACCATCAGCATCCCTTATTTCATTAAAAATACTTTCGGACACGATTACTTCACCTAACTCGAGAGTATTTTTTATCCGCATAAAACGAATTTCTTCCATGGGCACACCCCATGTTCCACGGAGAGCAGCTTCTAATGCAAATTTATCATTATCAAGTACAATTGGAATTTTCGCCCTATCCAAAAAACTACTTGTGATGACATTTTCATTCATCGTTGGAATGTCAATCTTATCAAATAAGCGTCTAGTTGTTAAATCTGCAAGTCCAATACCTAGTGCATTTCCGTGTGACGCCTCACTAAGATCCCCTGCAATAATATAGCTAATATCAGGTTTAAAGTGGTCATCTTCTCCTAGAATACGAAGACGGCCAATGATATTGGTATCCATTCCCGTACCACTATAGTTTTTTCCAATTTCATCAACAAACAAAATATCAATATTGTCACTTGGCAATTTAGGCATATACGAAGTTGCTATTTTCAATAGCTCTTGATCCCGTTCTATGATTTTCCCTTTGGGTACAGCCTCGATAATTGCTGTTTGATCATACGCATTTTCAACGATACCAACTCCAAATAGAACATTACCTCTTTCAATTACGATTTCCCCAACCTTAGGCATGATATCTCTAATCCCTCGTATACCATATGTATGAATCGTTTGGGCTTGTTTGTGATTACCATGACCAATTGCAGCCATTTTCACAATGCCACTTTCGTGGATACCATGAAAATCCGTATGAGGCTTAACCCTTCCGACAATAATTACACCATCTGCTGTGGTATTGGTTAGCTTGTCCTGGTAGACAGGCACACCTTCTTGAGTTGTTCCGAGCTCAACTACTTCCATAGAAGAACGAATTGGCATTTCACAATACTCTTCCGTAATACCGAGAGAATAAAGCACCTCGACTTGCCCTTTTGCAGTTGCTCCTCCATGACTTCCCATAGCAGGAACGATAAAAGGCTCTGCCCCACGCACCTTTAATTGTTTTCCAATTTCTTTTATTATTAGTCCGATGTTCGCAATTCCTCTGCTTCCAGCAGTAATCCCCACTTTCATACCTTGTTTTATTGTTGAGTGTATTTCATCCTTTTGAAATTCATGCTGAATAGTGCCTGCAATATCATAAATTGCATTAGCTACAAAAGATTGTTTTATTTTCGCTATTTTAATATTCATAACTCATCATCTCCCCCTATCCGTAAAATTGTTAAAAACGCTTACATAAGCTCATAAACAAATAATCCCATTATCCCCATTATATCCCTTTTAATCAAGATATAATAGTTTCATAGATAGGTAAGTGTACTAAAAAAACCTTCCTGATGATATAGAAAGGTTGGTTCATAAGGAAGTTCCACAAACTAAGGGTTCATTCCTATAACCGCACTAATTGGAACATGATCTGATGCGAATGTTCGAATCACGTTCGACTCTATCACTTTTAGTTCTTTAGAAATAAATATATAATCAATTCGCATTTGTGGTTCCTTTGCAGGAAAAGTCGGTTTATTGTTTTCAGCAAAAACATCATGATATATTAACTTCATTCTTTTTATTATATTGCTATCAGGTGTGTCATTAAAGTCTCCAACAATGATTTTAGGGCCATTTGATTGATTTACAATATCTAAAATCTCCCTTACCTGGGCTTCTCTTTCTGCAATTGTTAATGCTAAGTGAACATTATAAAAGTTTAGGTATACACCATTTATATTAATAATCGTTTCTAAAAGTCCCCGTTGTTCGTTTTTTCCACTTTTCGTTAGGAGATGATGATTTGAGGCAACGATAGGATATTTACTTAAAATCGCAGTGCCATATTGCCGACGTGGTTCTCCTTCACGTAAAGGTTTTTTATCAAGATTTGCAGCATATGTATAATACATACCTAGACGATTTGCAATCATCTTTGCCTGATCTTCAAAAAAAGTTCGCTGTGACCAATGTTTTTCTACTTCTTGTATCCCGATAATATCTATATTTGATTTTCTCACTATATCTGATATTCTTTCTAAATCTTGGATACCATCTTCTCCTTCTCCATGATGAATATTATAAGACATTATTCGCAGTTGAATCATTTCATTGTGTTCTGCCTTTTTTTCATCGGCGGCTGCATGGTTTTCACTTTCCAAAAAGAGAAATAGCATTATAATAAAAATAATCCACGACATACTAACTCGAAGCAATACCAAGACCTCCTAGAAGAATGCTAAAATGTATTAGTTTATTCATTCCCCTTTTTCGTTCTTACTACGCTTCTACTTTATTCTTTGTATAAATATTTAGCTAAATTAATCCTACCGCATCTTACTTCAACTCCCTCCATTTGAAGATTTATCATCTGCACTTGATAAAACTCATCATTTTTAATAGCAATCTGTCCTTTTGAATTAATTACTCGGTGCCATGGAAGCTGATATTTCTTACTCATGGAATGAAGAATGCGGACCACCTGTCTTGCGGCTCTGGGACTTCCTGCTAGCGCAGCAATCTGCCCATAAGTCATCACTTTTCCTTCAGGAATTTCGCGAATAATAGTGATAACTTTTTGTGTAAAAGGTGTCATATGTCTTTATCCTTTCTTTTTGTTTCTCACAAATTAGCGAATCTTCACAATAGAATAAATTAGAAAGCCTATTACTAAAAATAGTAACAGACTTTTTGACTTACATTACAAAAATTGAACCTATTTTTAATGTTACAAACATACCTATTGAAACAAAAATAGACAATAGGATAATTGCAAGTATTTCCATTGAAATGACGGTTTTTCTTCTCGCAAGGAAATAGACTTCCTCATCACGGTACTTTTTTATCAATGTATTTGCTCCGAAGCTTTTGTCCCAAATAAGAGAGAGCCATGAGTGCATCATGAGTACAAATCCTATAAAAAAGAAAATCTTCATCCATAGAGGCGGAATGGTGATAATTGCGGCAGTTGTAATATTTATTAAGACAAAATATCCTGAAATATACGAATAATTTCTTATAAATATTTTGATGAACGCCTCAATAAAACCATTAATTGGTGAACGTTTTTTAAAGATTTTTTTAGACCCTCTAAAAAGCAGTGGCTTTATACGCTTTGTAATCACTGGTTTTAGCTAACAGCGAAAAATGTTTTAGTAAAAAAATCGTATCAGCTTCTTCTATATAGGTACGAATATTTCCAAACCAAGATAGCGTGTATAGTCCAAAAAACAGAAGAAACAACGGAATATCCTCAATCCAAGGCTGCATTTCAATCCACCAAGATCGATAAATAAAGCTAAAAATGATGACAGCAGGAACGACCAAGTACAGAATGATTGTCCAATCAAAAATTGACTTCAACACACCATACTGAAATTTCCATGCTTTCAGTAATCTTTGCAAGAATAAAGTTCTATTCTTCATATGGATTTCCTTCTGCAATTACATGAAAACAGTCGTAAAGTGATCCTTGCGGCAATTGACATTGATTTCGAATTTCCTTCATGGTACCTGACGCTTTAAGTCGTCCTTGATGGATTATTAAAAAGCGATCACATATTTTTTCAGCTGTATCTAATACATGAGTAGACATTAGAACCCCAGCACCACGTTGTTGTTCACTCTTTATTGAATCTAAAAATATCTTCATTGCCGTTGGATCTAGGCCATTAAGAGGCTCATCAATGATGTATAACATTGGACTTGTTATCATCGTTAAAATTAGCATCGCCTTTTGCTGCATTCCCATTGAATATTTAGTCGGAAACTCATGTGCATGATCTGCTAGCTTATACCTAGTGAGTAGTTCTGTTGCCTTCTCCTTATATTCGTTTTCTGAAAGTCCTTCTACTGCCGCAACAAAATCTAGGTGCTCCCACAAAGTTAATTCATCATAAAAAATTGGGCGGTCAGGTATATAAGAGTAGTTTGAATCACCATAGGTAATTGTAGCTTCCTTATGCTCAAGTAACCCAAGTAAGGTTTTAATTGTTGTACTTTTCCCAGCTCCGTTGGGTCCGATTAATCCAATTAACTCACCGTTCTCAACTGTGAACTGTATGTCTTTTATCATGGAGTTTCCTTTTTCATAACCAGCTGATTTAATATCTACATCTAATAAAGTCATCAACAATCCTCCTCTACTAGTTTCTACGAATAAAAACCGAAAAAGTTTTTATTTTTCGAAAAAAAAATAGAAAATAAATAATGCTTAGTACCAGTAAGTTTTGCTAAAAACCTACTAGACTAAGCATTATATTAATCTTCATCCTCGTCTTCTTCGTCTTCGTCTTCAAAACGGTTTTTTCTGTTTTTCTTCTGCTCTTTTTCTCTCTCCTTCTGACGTTTCTCTCTTTCCTTTTCTGCTTCTTTTTGCTCCTTTTCTCTTCCCTTCTCTTCTTCTTTTCTCTCTCTTTCTCTCTCTTTTTCTTCCTCTTTCAGTTCTCGTTCTTTTTCTTCCTGTTCTTCTCTTTTCCTTTCCTTTTCTTCTTTCTTCTTCTCTAATTCTTTTCGATATTTATCCTTTATTATAGATAAGTCAAATGCCTTTTTACCAAGTTCTGATGCAGATTGAGTCACAATTTTACTAAAAAGGACGGTTACGGTTTGACCACTTGACGAAGAAAGAAAATGAGTTTCATCTGTTTTGTCATATCCAAGCCATATCGCGCCAACTAAATCTGGTGTATATCCGACAAACCAATGGTCCTTTGCTCCATTCGTTGTATAAGGAACCTCAGTTGTTCCTGTTTTTCCAGCCACTTCAATGCCATTAACATGAGCATTTATCCCAGTACCGTTTTCAATCACCCCTTTAAGCATATAGGTGATTTTTTCGGCAACCACTTGATCAGTTACACGAGAAGCATTCTTTTGCCACTCACTAATTAATTCTCCGCCTGCATCTTCTATTCGCCCAATTGCATGTGCCTCAACCATTAATCCAGCATTTGCGAAAGTAGAGAAAGCTTGGGCCATTAATAATGGTGATGTTCCTTTGTTCATTCCTCCAAGGGCGATTCCTAATTCATGGTCTTCTTCTTGTAATGGAATCCCAAAACGCTCCACAGCATTCAAACCTGAAGATAGGCCAATTTCATTCAGCAACCATACGGCAGGAACATTATAGGAATGTACAACAGCATCATACATTGTTACTTGCCCACGAAATTGCAGGTCGTAATTATTCGGTTGATAACCATTGATATTTAAAGGGCGATCCTCAAGCAAATCATATGGCTCATATCCTTTTTCAAGTGCAGGCGTATAGACTGCCAGTGGCTTCATGACTGAACCTGGTTGTCGTATTAATTGAGTCGCATGATTAAACCCGCGAAATGTATGTTCTCCTCTTCCGCCAACTAACGCATTAATACCACCAGTTGATGGATTGATAAAAATCCCCCCAGCTTGAACAAGTTGGTCAGTGGGACTAGTTGGGAACAACGCATCATTTCGGAATACCTTTTCGACATTATTTTGAATTGTGGGATTTAATTCGGTATAAATACGAAGCCCACCAGAGAGAATTTCATTTTCTGTTAAATTATATTTATTGATTGCTTCCTCAATGAGGTGGTCCACATAATAAGGATATTTTCCTTTGTACTCATCTTCTAGTTTCCGATTATCTAATACAATCGTCTCGTTCCTTGCTGCTTCCACGTCACTTTGAGTAATATAGCCCTCATTTTCCATCAAACTAAGCACGATATTTCTTCGCTCTACTGCTTTATTTAAGTTTTTAATTGGATTCAAAACTGACGGTGCTTTTATTAAGCCAGCAAGCATGGCTGACTCACTTAATGTCAATTCACTTACATTTTTCCCAAAATAAACCTTTGCAGCACGGCCAATCCCCCATGCTCCCTCTCCGAAATAAATACTATTTAAGTATCCTTCCATTATTTCATCTTTCGTATAAGTGCGTTCAATCTTTTTCGTTAATATTAGTTCCTTTACTTTACGAGTATATGTTCGTTCATGTGTTAAGAATACATTTTTCGCAAGCTGCTGTGTGATTGTGCTGCCTCCAGCAACAACCTCTCCACTTATCATATTTTGAAAAAGCGCTCGTACAATCCCTACATAATTCACTCCATTATGCTTATAAAACCGCTGGTCTTCAGTCGAAATTACTGCATGAATGACATCTTTAGGTATCTTCTCAATCCTTACCCCTTCAATACTTGAGCTAGAAAGTTTACTAGCTATTTCTCCATTTTGATCATAGATAATGGTCGGTTGTGGAACAGGATTTTCTAATTCGCTAACATCGCTCGTCCAAATAAAGATATTAAAAACCAACAAAAACAGTAGCAGAAACAATATACCTGCAATAAATAATTTTCCTATTATGCTTTTTGAAGGTAACACACTCCAAATCCGTGTCTTTGACGATTTTCTCTGATGCCTTCGTTCCATTCTTCCCATGTCAATTATCCACCTTCAAGCCTTTCAAATTAAACTAAATACACATTTCTATATTGTTAAATAAAACAAATCATTAGTCAATGAGTCATAAGAATCAATGTGTAGCAAAGGCACACTTAAGATAAGCGCAAGTAGCACGCCTAGCGGCGAAAAGCATAAGAGAAGACGATTAGGAGGTCGCTCTTTGACCTTCTGAGGGTATTGGCTAGTCTTTCGCTGTTTGCGCCTGGAGCTAGACACCGAAAACTATATTCAAAATTTATATCTTCTATCTAGTAAAAAAGGCTGAACTAGTAAACTAGACCGCCTCGTACCTAATTTAACTTCAGGATCTCTCGAATATCATCTTCCGTCAAACGTGACAAAACATTATCCTCGGAATCAATCACTTCTTCAATTAAATGTCGTTTTTTATCCTGCAATTCATTGATTTTTTCTTCAATTGTTCCTCTAGCGATTAATTTAATAACCTGTACCGTATTTTTTTGTCCGATTCGGTGTGCTCGGTCTGCAGCTTGCTCCTCAACAGCTGGGTTCCACCATGTGTCATATAAAATAACCGTATCCGCCCCCATTAAGTTAAGCCCAGTACCACCAGCTTTTAAAGAAATCAGAAAATAGCTTCGTTCACCATTATTAAAACGATTACAGATTTTAACCCTTTCCTCTGCAGGTGTATGACCATCAAGGTAAAAGAATGGCAGTCCTCTTCTTGAAAACTCATTTCCGATAAATCCAAGCATTTTAGTAAATTGTGAGAATATCAATACTCTTCTGCCTGAAAGTTTTGCTTCTTCAATAATCTTTAGTAACTGTTCAAATTTTGCCGAACTGCCTTTATAACCGTCAACAAATAATGCCGGATGACAACAAATTTGGCGCAATCGGGTTAATCCTGCTAAGATTTTAATACGATTTTTCCTAATCGTATCCTTATCAAGATGCTTTAACGTATCATGTCTGAGCTTCGCTAAATAAGCTGCGTATAACTTCTTTTGTTCAGCATGAAGTTCAGCTGTCTCTAGCGACTCCATTTTTTCAGGAAACTCTGACAACACATCTTCTTTCATTCTCCTTAGTAAAAATGGACGGATTCTTCGCGCAATTGTCTTTCGTGAAAGATGACTATAGTCTTTTAAGCCGTGAAATAGTTCTGGGAACACTACATGGTAAATGGACCATAATTCCTCAAGGGAATTTTCAACAGGTGTCCCAGTAAGTGCAAAACGGTGATTCGCTTTGACCTTTTTTACAGCCCGGGCTGTCTGGGTAGTCGGATTCTTAAAAGCTTGGGCTTCATCAAAAAATATTGTATGAAATGTTTGTGATTCGTACCACTTAATATCCTTACGTAATAATGGGTATGACGTAATAACCACATCAATCCCTATTAGCTCCTTTTGCAGTTTAACCCTATCTGCTTTCGAGCCGTCCAATACGAGAGTTTTCACTACAGGAGCAAATTTCATAAATTCATTAAACCAATTGTAAGTAAGTGACGACGGACACACAACAAGCACAAGCTGTCTGTTATTACGTATTTCTGATAGTATTGATAATATAAAAGTAATACTTTGAAGTGTTTTACCAAGCCCCATATCATCTGCTAAAATACCGCCGAATCCATAATAAGCTAATGTCTTCATCCATTGAAATCCTTGTTTTTGATATTTTTTAAGGATAGAATCTACACTTTTTGGTACCTCAAACTCTAACAGACCTGGTGACTTAATGGTTTCTAAAAAACCTCTAAACGAATCCTCCAATTTGAAACTCTTGCTGCTATCCACCTCATCTAGAAGTTCTAGACACTGCTCTATTGGTAAGCTTAAACCATTGGATAAATCTTTATCTTGAAAAAGTGGAGAACGGAGATAACGTTGAATTTCTTCGAATTCTTTTGTTTCTAGTGAAAATAAGGAGCCGTTGCGTAAACGATAATACTTACGTTTTTCTTCTAACGCTTCAAGTACTTCCCGTATTTGATTCTCTGCAAGACCATCTAATTCAAACTTAAATTCAAGCCAATTGGTACGCTCCTTCTTCACTTTTACTCTTATTTGCGGAGGTTTGTTACCCCTAAAGATCCTCGTTCTGACTGCAGTGGTTGCATAAAGTTGTACAAGCTTTTTCAATTTGGGGACCTGATGATATAAAAACTCATACTCTAGTTGTTCGTTATGGATGTAATATCCACCTTCAGTTTTTGAAAATGAGCTTTCATCCATAATTTGTAATATCTCTTCTTCTTTTTCAACATCTCTCACAATAAGGTTACCTGTAACATCACGATTCTCTAAAGGATTAATCACAAGATGTTCATATTGAAACTCAAGCCCTGCTAGCAAACGATTATTAACACGATCCAAGTAAAGTTTTGCAATTAATGGAGTTTTCAAGAACTGCTTTCTTATTTCCTCTGGAAAGTTTACATTACCAATTCTTTTAAGACCAGGAACTACTTTTTCTAAAAAATAATTAATTTGCTCATGAACAATTGGTATTACTTTTGTTCTTGATAATGCTAGCATTTGCTTCAATTCACTAAGACGTTTTGAATCCTGATATTCTAGTTGATAAACTTTACCTTTGTGTAAAATGGATTGGTAATTATCGAGAATAATAATTGATTCAAATCCTCTAATACTTAATTGATAGTTGTCGTTTTCACCTTTTTCAAAATTAAATTGTAAAGGTGGTAGGTTCTTAGCAACATGCAGTCCTGAAAATGTTTGTCCATGATATTTTAATAATACATTTGGAATCTTCTGTAATAATGGGACCAACACTTCCCATGCTGGAGCAGGAATTATCAGCATTGAACTGTTTTCCCCATCCTGTTTATCAGATATACTGGCACTTTTTGTTTGATTAATGAGGATAAGCTGTTGAAGCACAGCATCACTTTCTTTTTGAAAACAATGGTTACGTTGGTCAAAGGTCAATGTACTAGTGAGATGTTGTACTGTGCCGTCCTTCAACTTAGTAAGAAATTCTCTAATATTTTTTACCTTTGTGTGCTCGATGGACAAGTCCACCGCAATGACATCTTGTCCATTTTCGAGATTCACATGACAAAATGTAAACTGAGTCTGTAAGACCGTTCTATTTTCAAAATAACGTTGGTGACTGCTTGGTCGTGTTGGTGTTGACGAAAACAAGGAAAATAGACCATCTGAAAGATTTGCTGATTGATGTTGAAGTGGAACTGTTCCAAGTCGCTGATGATCATAAATCGCTACTAAAACAGCAGCAATATGCTGACAATCTTTATCATAAGAAACCAGTTTTGGGCAGTTGCATGTAGCCTCTATCTTCTTGTCATCTCTCTTACTAACAATTACCTCAAACTCCTCAGTTCCAGTTACAATCGCTTTACATTCATCTGTCTGATACGAAACGAACCTCACTTTATCCGTACGATAAAAAGAATCTCCTCTTTTAAAGGAGACTTCACCACACATTTCTTTGATTATTTTATGATTTACTTTAATGTTCAAGCGAATGGCTCCTTCCTTAGAGAATTATCAAATATCATTATTCTATCATAAGATTAAGTTATTGTATTGTGAAAAACAGCGTTTTATGTAAATCAAATTCCTTTTCAAAGACGATTAGTAACTATTTTTCTTATTCTTGTACAGATTATAGATACTTCTTGCTAAACACTCTCCTTACATAAACAACAAAAGCGTGAATTCATTATGAATTCACGCTAAAAAGTTATTGTGTTGACTTTTCCTCAACCTCTCCAACATAACTATTGTTTGTTTCCAGAGGTGTATTATTTTTATAATTGTATACTGAACGGTCAACAGGAACAAAATTAGTAGGCGTGTAGAAACGTAGTAAATCACCTTCTACGAGTCTATCAGAGAAACGTAGTTTCATTTCAGCTGCTTGTTTCACACGTTCTGTTTCAGCAGTTGGTTCAATTTCCTCTCCAGTAGTAGAGTCATAGAATTTCCCGCCTGTATACGTGTAATTAGGTCCAACAAAATCACCATTTCGGAATGGAACTAGCTGATCATGGCGATCTGATAATAAGTCAGTACCAAATTGTACATATGGTTTGTTGTCGACACCTAGCAAATGTAATAGTGTTGGAAGAAGATCGATTTGACCACCGTATTGATGCATTGTTCCACCTTCGATTCCAGGTACACGAATAAATAACGGAACACGCTGCAACCCAGCACTTTCAAAGTCTGTAATTTCTTTACCTAGTACCTCTGACATTGCTCGTCTATGATTATCTGAAATACCATAATGGTCACCATACATAATGATAACTGAATTGTCATATAGACCAGATTCCTTCAGGTAATCAAAGAACTCTCTTAATGCTTCATCCGCATAACGAGCAGTTTGGAAATAGTTGTCAACTGATCTGTCACCTGTCGTATGAGGTTCAATTGTTGTTTTCTCTTGATTCATTGAATATGGGTAATGGTGCGTTACAGTAATAAACTTTGAATAAAATGGTTGTGGTAATGATTCTAGTAACGGCATTGATTGTTCGAAAAACGGTTTATCCATTAATCCATATTCTGCAAGATCTTCAGGATTCATTTCATAATAACTAGAATCAAAGAAATGATCATATCCAAATGATTTATAAATTTCATCACGATTCCAAAAAGAACCGCTATTACCATGGAATACTGCAGAAGTATAACCTTCTTGTCCTAAAATCGCAGGTGCAGCTTGGTACGTATTTAGACCTTTTGTAGAAAAGGCAGAGCCTGTTGGAAGACCATATAAAGAGTTTTCTAGAATAAACTCAGCATCTGCTGTCTTCCCTTGTGCTGTCTGATGGAAGAAGTTATCAAAATACAACGTATTTTCTTCCTCGGTTAACGAGTTTAAGAACGGTGTTACTTCTTCACCACGGAGTTCATAATCTATTAAGAAATTCTGAATAGACTCAAGGTGAAGATAAATCACATTCATTCCTTTTGCTGCACCAAAATATTCAGGATTTGGAGCGGCATATTCAGATCTTGTAAAGTTAATTACTTCTGTAATATCATCACTGTTCGCAATTGCACGTTTTGCAGATGCCTTTGTACTTTGAACAGCGTCATAGATAGTGTAATTATACATACCTAAATATTTAACAATATAGTTTCGGTCAAAGGTTCTTGTTAGTAATTGAGGTCGATCAGATTCAGCTAAACCAAGATTTACTGACATAATGACAACCGCAGCAATAAATACTGTCGCAATTTTTCTACGTTTAATTTGTAAATTAGGGTTCTTTTTGCGTGCTGTTAAACCTAATACAAGTAATAAAATTGTATCAACAAAGTAAAGAACATCATATGGTTTAAGCAGTGACGTTACACTTCCACTTACATCACCAAAGTTTTGTGTCTGCATTAATGTTGGTAGGGTAATAAAATCACTAAAAAAGCGATAATACACAGCATTTGCAAATAATAAAAAGCTTAGTAAAAAGTTAATGGCAATAAGCCATACATATTTTCTTCTCCCCTGTGCAAAGAATGCAAATCCTAGGAAGAATAAGCTTGAGCCAAGTGGATTAAGGAACAGCAAGAACTCTTGCATTCCATTTTCTAATCCTAAATTAAATTCATATAGCTGTACAAAATATGTTTTTATCCATAACAAAATAACAGCTAGAATGAAAAGGCTCATGTAATCATGTTTGAATCTCATTTTATTAAATAAATTCTCCATTATTTTTCACCTCTTCATATTCATTGATACACAGGGACGGTTCTTGTGCATCATATTCAGTTTTCTAGCATCCATTTTCATTTGTGAGCACTATACCTATTTTAAGTCTCACACTCTAGTATTATTTCATATTGTTTTAGGGAAGCAAATCCTAGAATATACATTCTATGAAACTAGTCATACTCTTGTCAACAGGAAAATTTTATTTTTTTAGATAGTATGAAATAAAAAATCCTTCTCGAATTATAATCCATATGTAGTTATTATTCAAATTCCTATTTATTGTACAATAAGTTCTTATAAACATATATACGACGTTTGTCCCAAAAAATCATAACAATGCTTAAAAAAGCTCGCGTTTAATAGTGAAAGCATAAGTTTTTACTTTTTGTAAACTCTAACAATGATTCAAATTTACTTTATTACACACATATAAAAACTCGCCTTTTGGCGAGTTTGCTGTTCTATTATATGATATTAATCAAACAAGTCGTTACCTACAAAGATACACGTTAATTCTCGTAGGTTTCTTCTTCCCATTTAGAAACTTCCTCACGTACCTTTGGGGCAACCTTTTTTCCTAACAGTTCGATTGCGTTCATTACGTCATCATGTGGCATTGTTCCCACTGGGACATGTAGCATAAACCTGGTGATACCGACATTTTTACGAAGATGAATAATTTTTTGAGCAACAGTTTCAGGATCACCTACATATAGAGCTCCTTCCAAACCTCTTGCTGCATCAAAAGTATTACGGTCATAATGCCCCCATCCACGTTCTCGTCCCAATTTATTCATTACCTGTTGTGTTGACGGGAAAAATTTATCAGCAGCAACTTCTGTGTCTTTTGCAATAAAACCATGTGAATGTGAAGCAACTGTAAGCTTAGAAAAATCATGACCTGCATGTTCAACTGCTCTTTTATAAAGCTGTACAAGTGGAGCAAATTGCAACGGACGTCCACCGATAATGGCTAACACTATAGGTAACCCTAAAATACCAGCTCGGATAACTGATTCAGAATTACCACCACTTCCAATCCATACAGGTAATGGATCTTGGACTGGCCGTGGATAGATGCCGAGATTATTTATTGCTGGGCGATGCTTACCACTCCATGTTACCTTTTCTGATGCTCGTATTTTTAATAACAATTCAAGTTTTTCCTCAAATAATTCATTATAATCGTTTAAATCATATCCAAACAATGGAAATGATTCTATAAAAGACCCACGCCCTGCCATAATCTCGGCTCGTCCATTTGAAATTGCGTCAACAGTTGCAAAATCTTGAAATACTCTTACCGGGTCTGCTGAAGAAAGCACAGTTACAGCACTTGTAAGACGAATTCTTTTTGTTTGTGAAGCTGCAGCTGCTAACACAACAGCTGGTGATGAAGCAGCAAAATCTTCACGATGATGCTCCCCAACTCCAAATACATCCAAGCCAACTTGATCTGCTAAGACTATTTCCTCCACCACTTCTCGAATTCGCTGGGCATGACTAATAACCTCACCCGTTTTCACATCTGGTGTTGTTTCAACAAAGGTACTTATTCCTATTTCCACTATGTAATCCTCCTGATTCTAGGAAATTTGATACTTTAAAAAAGAAAGATAAGGAAACACTATAAGTACTATCTTAACTGAGTGTAGTGTATTTCACAAAAAATAAGGTAGTATAACAACTTTTTGTAACAATAATAATTATAGAAACATATGTTATCCTTTATTCCTAAAAACAGAGGATCACTATAGTGCTCTAAGGTAATAGTAGAAGACTCTTCTTCTATTATTAAAGCCATTTCTCTAAGTCCGAAGTATCAAAATATTTCAACATCCCAGGAAGTACCACACTCATGATATCAAAATGGTTATAATACCGTGATTTTACCCACTGTGCTGTACTTTCCATTCCATTGACAACCTCAACTTGCTCAATTCGTTTATCTAACACAGCCGCGATTTGTGCGTAAATGCTTTGACGCCCATGAGTATAAAGTTGGATATCATCTGTTTTTATCTTTGGCAAATAATCGACCAACTCAAGTGAACGAATAACATCATATGAACGTACTGCTACCAAACTATCATTCAACCAAATTAAATCATCTGTTAATTTATGAATTACACCGTAAAATTCATGTGGTGCTGAATGACTTGCAAGTGAATGTGGTGATAATTTTCCGACTCCAGAAACATCGAGTACCAAAACGGCTCTTCCTTTTGAACATGTATCACGAATCCAATCAAGATGCGATTGCAGATTATTCGTTCCATTCTCCCAAACAGCAATTGTTAGTGGTATTTCAAGATTTTGAAAGCGAAAATCTCTAAATAGATACCCATGATTAAACAATCCTCCTTGAGACCACCACATTGCGTTATAAACCATTAGTTCATCTACATGTCCATTCAGCATATATAATCGTGGATTTAATTCGCACTGTTTTCGTTCGTTAAAAACCTGAGCACGCAGCCATTTAAGTGCATCTTCTTTCTTTTCCAGTTCATCCATAGCTTCAAGGCTTTTTTCTAACTCTTCTAATTCTTTATGGTTTTCTTCAAAAATTGTAGTGGCACTCGAGATTTCCCCGCGTACTTGACCAGATGTTGTACACCACAATTCACTAGGGTCTAATATCTTAATTTTATAATTTTGAGGAGATATTTCTTTATCAAGTAAATGTTTTGCAAAGAATTCTGTTGCTGCTTTTGCTAACATAACTGAAAAAGAATGAACAGTATCGTCTTCTATCATGTCAATATTATGATTACTACCATATAAATGCCAAAAACGCTTTACTCTCTTCACTGTGCGCCTTGTTGATTCAATTGGGAAAAAGTCGTATTTCACTGATAAAACTCGTACTGGTTTTGGCACCATCATAAGCAAGATATCCTCATGATCAAATCCTAATGCTGTCATTCCTGGCCAAACTTGCTCCGCATCTTGGGCCTGACCTGCTAACATATAATCATGTCGATTCATAATAAACGTAGCAGGTGCTGCTGCAGCGATTCGCGGGTCACAAATCATCACCAACGAAGCTTGCGTACCGCCTCCTGAATTACCAGTAACACCAATTTTACTAGCATCTACTTCCTCTCGAGTACATAAGTAATCAACTGTCCTTATCGCATCATGAACAAAGTAACGCGCGAGACTACTTCCGACAGGCCAACACTGACTTCCCATGTAATCGTGTTCCCCTGTTCCTGGTCGGATTATTGTGTCTTGAATTGATTGCTCATAGTAATTTAGTCGTTCACCTTGACCCGGTGGGTCAATAGACAAGACAACTAAACCAGCTTTTACTAGGTACTGACACACTGTTTGATATTCTGGATGGTGTTTAGCTTGGTTGTGATGTCCTGATAAAAACAGGACCGCACCTTGAGGTGTAGAAATTCCCTCAGGTATGTACAAATTTGATGTTACGAAAGTATTCGGGCGAGATTCGAATATTATCTTTTCTATTTTGTACCCATCACATTCGATTGTTCCTGTTATGTTGGCATTTAGAGGAGTATCACTTGATGGAAGCCCACCGATGGCACTTATAAAACTTTTCCTGATGTAATCTTGTCTTTTTTTAACATCTTCCTTTGTCTTGATTTTATCTCTGTCTTCGTCACCCTTCTTAAAAGCAAGTGTAGACCTATTATAGATATACTGCTTTAATTGATCTTTTACATCATAAAAAGTTAAAAGTACTCTTCTAATTCTTGAATTTTCATTCGCCATGGCTCCTTTTAAGGCAAGATTTAAAAATGATTATCCGATTTTTAAAATCGAGAACTTTATCGCTTATTGTAAATGGGACTTTCCTTTATTATGTGTGCGAGTTTGTCAGATTAGTAATAATAGAGAAGAGACAGGAAAAAATTCCCCTGTCTCTTTTTCCAATGAAGCAGGAGAACCGTCCCCCTGCTTTCCCCTGCTTTAGATTTTTACTTCTTCAAATGTGATTTCTGTTCCTTTTTGACTTGATTCATAGATACCACAAAGGATTTTCATCATTTCAACACCATCTTCGATTGGGCTTAGTGTTTCTTTCTCTCCTTTTACACTTGCAATGAAATGGTTAATTTCATTTTGGAATGCTTGTTTGAAATCAAATGAAGCGCTATCTACTTGTGGAAAGGCATTTAAGATCGTATCATATTTTTCCGTAACAATTGCCACTTCAGGTTCTAATTCTGCTCCACCCTTATCCCCATAAAGGGTAACAGCAAGTGTGTTTTCCTTTGCATGAAGTGTAAAGCTTACATCAACCATGAGTGATGCACCATTTTCAAAGCGAATCATCGCGTTTGCAAGATCTTCGACCGTATTTTTAGTCGGGTCATAATCTGCTGCTTTATAAAATGATAGATTTTTTACATTAGAACGATTTCCTAATTTATTGTACGTATTTGCACTGATTGATTTCACTTTAGGCCTACCCATTAAGTACCAGCAGATATCAATTACATGAACACCTAAGTCAATGAGTGGTCCGCCACCTGATCGTTCTTTATCAGCAAACCAGCCACCTGGATTGCCTAATCTACGTAAACATGAAGCCTTTGCGTAGTAGATTTCACCTAACTCATTGTTATCAATAAACGCTTTAATAATATTTGTGTTACTTGCATACCGACGTACAAAACCAACTTGGAGTACCTTTCCACTTCGTTTCACTGCTTCTTGCACGCGCAATGCCTCTTCTACTGTTTTACTTAGTGGCTTTTCAACCAATACATGCTTACCAGCATCCAAGGCCGCGATGGCAATTTCCGCATGCGTATTATTCCATGTACAGATACTTACTGCTTCAATTTCCTCATTTGCAAGTAACTCATGGTAATTAGTATAGACTTTAGATGCATGATATTTTGTAGCCTTGGCTTTAGCTCGTTCCTCATTTAAATCACAAATCGCATAAATTTCGACTTCTTCGTTGTTTGCATATGAATCTAAGTGACTTTCTGAAATTGAACCTGCTCCGATAACACCAATTTTCAATGTCATTTATAAATTACTCCTTTTCATAAACATTTATTTTATATAACTTGTAACCTATCAAAAAAATATAAACCTTTTCATAAAAAACTTTTTTATACTTCATCAAATAAACGCCGAACATTATCCAAACTCATTTTAGATGCCTTTTTACACTCTTCCATACCTTCAAATTCAACAGAAATGTAACCATCATAATCTGATTGTTTAATAACTTTAATAACTTCTCTTAAATTAATGTCTCCATGACCGATTATCGCACCTCTTAGGTAATCCCCTGAAATGGTTTGTAACCAACCTTCTCCGGGATATAGATGTGCTGGGCGATGATAAAAGTCCTTGATATGTACCATCGAAGCGTATGAAATATTTTTCTTCACCGCTGAGACAGAATTTTCATCTGCACACATAAAGTTTCCAACATCAAGTGTTGTTTTAAAATTACGTCGATTCACATGATTAATTAATGTTTGAACTCGATCACTCGCTTGAATAAAATACCCATGATTTTCAACACTTGTTGTGATTCCATACTGTGCAGCGTAATCTGCTATCTCCTGACACGCCTCAACAAGCCGTGGTAAATCAGTCTCAAACTGTTGAATGGACGTCTCAGCAATAGGACGCCATGCGACATCATGACGCATAAGCTTTATACCAAGACGATTAGCAATGTCTACCTCTCTTTTCACACGTTCTATTTCAGCTTCGTATGCTCCTTCGTCTTTTGTAAGAAAATTAGCACCAATAGCGTAGTTAGAAAGCTCAATTCCAACCTCACTAGCTTTTTCCCTGATCTCATCGATTAAAGTAGGATCTTCCAGGGTAAATCCTAAATTAGGAACAATTTCAATATGCTCCCCGCCTTGATTGGATACCCATTCAATTACATCCAAAATTGACATTTCATTTGCTTTTAAAGCTGAAAAAAGACTATAAGAACTTAGTCCAAATTTCATCCTGATACCTCCCTAGTTTGAATAGGTTTAGGCGAAGATGTAATCTGCGCCTAAACCAAGAAACTCATTACTGAGCAGCTGACCATTTTACAGCACGGTCTTGAAGATCATCCAAATAGCTTTGAATATCTGGTGCATCTCCATTATATGCTTTACTGATAAATCCATTCACAGCCGGTGCAATTTCACTACCAAAGAATGGGTTTGCTTCATCCATTAATGTAGCAGATGTTACTGCAGCAACCTCAGCAGCTGTTTTCATATACTTATCTTGATCAGAAACAAAATCTGCATCAGCAAGAGTAGGGGTCATTGTGTAGTTTTCATAGTTATGTTTTTGAGCTTCATAACCGGTTAAAAACTTTAAAACTTCCCATGAAGCTTCTACGTTTTTAGTATCCTTAGCCATAACGAATGGATCTGTTGCTACCCATCCTTCACCATTTGGACCCAAGTTTAGTACAGACTCAAAGCGATCTAAAAGCTCCTCGTTTCCTGAAGATCTCACTTCACCCATTGTGCTTGCACCATTAGCATCTAAATGAATGGCAATATCGTTATTTTCTAAACCAAAGTTCTCATTACCTTGTGCATTTAAGAAGTTTGCTGGAGCATATTTTACAGCCTCTTGCAACCATTCAAATGCTTTTACCATTTCAGGTGAGTTTAAATTCCATTGAATATTCTGTAAATCATCTAATGTTCCTTCTCCACCTGTTGCACCATACGCATGTGTTAGAGCTACAAACGTTGAAAGGTTTAGTGATTTTCCATCTAGCCATAAACCATAGTTTTCCTGACCAGTCTCAGGATTTGTACCAGTCATTTGTTTTGCTTTATCAAGTATTTCTTCTGGAGTTGGATTTTCTGAAAGATAGTCTACACCCCATTGATCGAATAATTGTTTGTCAAAAATTGTTACACGACGTCCTAATACTGCAGGGATTCCAAAATGAACTGTTTTATCATAAGATTTTGTACTATAAGAATTTTCCCAAACACCTTGTAGGTAAATGTTAGGATCAAAACTAGAATCTCCTTCAATTAAATCATCTAGTGGCTTTAGTAGTCCTTGTTCTTGCCATTGTGCAGCAAACGCACCACCTGTGTATAACACATCAACATCACCAGATTGCAACATCGCTGTTTGCTTCGCTTGTGCATTTTCCCAAGGAATCTGGGTTAACTCTACTTTAATATTAGGGTATCTTGGTGTAAACTCTTCATCGATAAATGACTGAACGCCCTTATTTTCTACACCAGTAATCGGATCCATCCCATCTTCAAGTTGGAAACCAGCTAACGCAACTCTAACTGTTCCCTCAATCTCAGAAACAACTTCAATATCAGTGTTTTTTGAATCACTACTAGACTCTGATGAACATGCTGTAGCTAAAAGCATCGACAATATGACTACAAACAGGATAAGCTTCTTTTTCATTTGATCCACCCCTTTAATTGTTTAACTAGATTAATTGCTTCGATCTTCTTAGAAACGATAACACATTCACCTACGCTTATTTAACCAGCAAGCACCCCCTTACTTAAGAAAAAAGGATTATTGTTTGATTCCAGACAACGCTATACTTTCAACAATATATCGTTGCAAAAATAAATACGTAATTATAACGGGTAGTAAACTCACAGTTGTCGCTGCCATAATAACAGAAGGTAAAGGTAAATCCTTGTTATAAGAAAACATTGCTAGACCAAGTTGGATGGTGTACTTATCAGGTGTTTGTAGTGCTAGCAATGGCCATAATAGGTCATTCCAAACAGCTAAGAACTGCAAAATCACCATCGTTGCTAAGATTGGCACGCAGAGTGGTAAATAAATTTTAAAGAATACTATAAATTCACTTGCTCCATCGATAATGCCTGCTTCCCGTAGTGAACTTGGAAGTTGATCAATAAAAGACTTCGCTAAAAATGTACCGAAAGCAAAATTTAACGCTGGTAAATAAAACGCCCAATATGAATCTAGAAGTTTCAGTTCTGAGAATAAAAGATATTGTGGAATCATCGTCATCTCAAACGGAATCATCATCGTACTCAATGCAAGTACAAGAACAATCCCTGCACCTTTAAACTTAAGTTTTGAAATCGCATATCCCGAAAGAAGTGCTGAGCTTAGGCTAATAACAATCACACCTACTGATACTAGTAACGAGTTAATAATGTATTTGAACATCGGAATGTTCGTAAATGCTAGCTTGTATGTTTTTAATGAAAACTCTTCAGGCCAGAATCTAGGTGGAAACGGGATTTTTAATCTAGCCTGCCAGTCAAAGCTAGTTAATACCATCCATAGGAAAGGGATGATCATAATAAGAGAACCTAGTAAGAGTATGGCAAGTAAAAGGATGTTACCTGTCAACTGTGCTTTCTTCATAGATCTAACCTTTTCGTTTTTACCTTGGCCCAGTTTCGCGGTTGGACTAAGTGGTGTAGTATTCATATGATCCCCTCCCTTTTAATCAAAATTACTTCGTCTATTAGCTAGTAATAAAATAATCGTTAATACTAGTATAAACATAAATAGAATGTACGAGGCCGCAGTCGCGATTCCCATTTGGGAGGAAAGAAATGCATTTCGATAAATATATAAAACCCCCGTCATTAAAGAGCCTGCCGGATTACCTGCTGTTCCTCCGATTAACCAAACATCAGTAAAACGTTTCATCGCACCAATCGTACCCATAATGACCATAAATAGAATGATAGGTTTTAAATAGGGAACCGTAATGTAAAACCATTTTTTAAACCAATTTGCTCCATCCACCTCTGCCGCTTCATATAAATCATTTGGCACACTTGATAGGGCGGCTATAAAAATAATTGTGTTATATCCAAGCATCCCCCACAGTGTCATTAATACGATACTAAATCTTGAATAAGCAGGATCTGTAAACCAACCAATCGGGCCTATCCCCAAAATACCAAGCGCATAGTTTAAAAGTCCCTCACTCCCTGGATTAAACAGGAAAGTAAATAAAATACTCGTTGCAACTAGTGAAACAACATTTGGAAGGAAGTACACTCCTTTAAAAAAGTTCCTCCATTTTAACCATGGTACGTTGTGGATTAAGCTAGCTAAAATAAAAGATGCCGATACTCCCAAAACAACTGCTAGAATCCCCATATAAAACGTATTGTAAATTGATTGCCAAAAGATTTTATCTGTTAGTACATATTTATAGTTACTTAATCCAATCCAGTCTCCACCAAAAAGTCCGGTTGATTTTTTAAAACTCATAATGAGCGCTTGAATCATCGGATAAATGGCGAATCCTAAAACCCCTATTAAAAGGGGGGCAGAGAAAAGGTATCCTGCCCAATCTCGTGAAGTGAAAAATTTCCTTTTTGGTTCGACCTGTATAGGCGTGTTAGGACTTTCTGATTTCGGCAACATCCTCTTCACCCTTTCTCTTATAATTCAATTCTATTAAGAGTGACTACTTGGTTTTTTTGTGCGGATTCATAGGCACCTTTTACAACCTCTAAAGTTCTTAACCCGTCTTCACCTGTAATCGATGGATTTGCACCTTTCTTAATACAGTTCACAAAATCATAAACCAATCCTTGATCCATATTTGCTGACCATGACAATTGTTGAACTTTTTTGTTTACGTCGTCATATAACATAGAATGTTGTTTAAATGCATCTACTGAAAGACTTCCTTTTGTACCGATGATTTCAAGTGTTACATCACCCCACGTTGGAAATGTTTTTGGTCTTGACCAACTAGGGTCAATAGAAACAATCGTTCCTGATTCGAGTTCTAATGTAACCATCCCACAGTCTTCGACATCGATGTCGTAAAATCTTGTATCTAGTTCAGCATAAACGGTAGCTACTTCTTCTTGTAAAATCCACCGAATAAGATCCATCACGTGGACAATATGATCTGTTGCTGATCCACCACCAGATAATTCTTTTTCGATAAACCAACCTCCAGGCATTTGTCCATGGTTTGTACCATTGATAGCAAGAACCTCACCAATTTCTCCTGACTGAATGATATCTTTTACTTTTTGAATCACTGGCGAAAATCTGACCGGATATGCAACTTGTAGGATGACTCCTTCTTCTTTACAAACATCTATCATTGCCTTTGCATCGATTACCTCAGTTGCGATTGGTTTTTCACATAAAATATGTTTTTTCGCATATGCTGCTGCAAAAACATGTTCCTTATGTTTCGCATTTTCTGAACAAATCACCACTGCATGAATGTCAGTCTCAAGAAATGAATCTAAGTCCGAAAAAAATTCAGCTTGAAATTTCCCAGCCATTTCTGTCCCTCTTGATACATCCTCATCCCAAATAGCTGTTAACTCTACTTCAGGATGTTCAGAAAGAAAATGCGCGTAAGACAAGGCATGCATATGGGCAAAACTAATTATTCCTATTTTCATAATAATGCTCTCCTTTCAGTGATGTTGACAGGTTGAGAAGTTGCAGCCGACTGAATTGCAGCTTCAGCTACCTCAACAGCCTTTAGGGCTTCTTCTGGTGTCACAATAGGAGGTATTTCATTAATAATACATTCTTTAAAGTGCTTTAATTGTCTTAGAATTGGAGAATCCCCTACCAAGTTATTTGATAAATAGCTAACTACACTTGGTTGTTCTTCAACCGTTACTACTATCGGTTGACTTTCTTTACTGTTACTTGTAATCATTCCGTCCTTTCCGGCTAGTTCAAAGGAGGTTTCCAAACCTTTTTTTGCCCAGGAAAGTTCGACGTGCGCAATCGTTCCATTTACCATTCTTAGCGTGACAAGAGCATACTCTAATTTTTTCCCATCAACTAAGTCACGACTTACATGCTTAGCCAAGACTCTCTCTACATCACCAAATGTCCAAAGTAACCAGTCAAAGTCATGAATACCTAAATCAAGGATAATTCCACCGCTTTTCTCATGATTGGAATACCATGAGTCCTTTACCGCTGGAGAAGCAGTCCCTCTTGAGAGACGTACTACTCCAGGATTACCAATTACACCTTTTATCACTTGTTCATGCGCGTTAGCATATTCTGGATCAAAGCGGAGTGTTTGACCAATATAAAGCTGAACATTATGTTTTTTACAAATTGCAATAATTTCCTTTGATTCTTCGACAGTTCGTCCTAATGGTTTTTCACAAATTATCTGCTTACCTGCTTTTGCTGCCTCACTTACATATTGGTAGTGAAGATAAGTCGGTAAACAAATATCAACTACATCTACCTCGACGCTTGCAAGTAAATCTTGCATATTAGAAAAACCTTGAGTGTTATATTTTGAGTTTAAGTTTGTAAGTAGATCTTGATTGCCACTTACAAGACCTACTATTTTGACATCAGGTAGTAGTGACCAATTTTCTAGATGCCTCTGTCCCATTTTACCTAAACCGATTACAGCAACTTTTAACACTTATATCACCTCTACATACATAATCAATTTTTCATCGCTAGACCGTTTAGTTAGAAACAAGCTCTGAATCTAGTGCGATTGCTTTACCTGTCTTATTTGACTCATTTGCAGCTAGCGTAACAGATAGTGTTTTTAACCCATTTTCATAATTTGATAGAATTAGGTTTTCATTACTTGTTACAATGGCTTGAATGAATGCTTTATCTTGTTCCTCATAGAAATCAACCTTTGACTTATATGTAACAGTCGAGTCTTGATCTACAATTGTTAGGTTTACACCGTCAATCACTACACGGAAGTTATGGCCAAGAAGCTCTACTCCCATACGATGATCAGGTTGAATGATTGAACAATCCAAATGTCCAACAGCACCATTTGTTAACGTGAAATTAACTGACGTAACGTCTGGAATGTTAATTTTTGGTATATCACTTAATAGTTGTAGGCTCATATTCGCATAAACCTTATCCATTTCACCACCTAAGTAGCGAATTAAATCTAATGTATGTGTAGCTTGTTCTACTAACTGACCACCTGATTTTTCAATTTCACGATACCATGGTGTCTGAACGAAAGATGTTAAGTAATGACCACGAATCATTGCAACTTCTTTATCTTGTAAATACTCCTTTGCTTTTGCGACTGTATCAAGATATCGCAAACAATAACCAGTTGCACAGATTACTCCAGACTTTTTGATGACTTCATACTTATTTTGTACTGTCTCCATGTCAAGTCCTACTGGTTTCTCTACTAATATATGAATCCCTAATTGAACTGCTTTTTCTTCAATGTCTCCATGTGCAAAAGGTGGAACACAGAGGAAAAGTGCATCTAATTTTTCCTTTTCTAGCATTTCATTGGCATCGGTATACGAGGTAGCTCCATATTCAACTCCAACTCGCATCGCATTTTCCTGTACAATATCACAAACAGCTACAATTTCTGCTTGATCGTTTTTGCTTATATTCTTTAAATGAACTGCTGCAATTCCGCCCACTCCGATAAATCCAACCCTTACCTTTTCCATGTTTTCCATCTCCTTAGTTATTTACTTTTTCTTTTGCGTTTAAAATAACATCTAAATGTCTTGCAGTATCTTCAGCAAGTGGTCTTGGGTCAATTGCATATGCAGTTAACTCCGCAGTTAACGTATCTGTGTACCCAATTTCTTCTAATGCTTGAATCACTTCAACCCAATTCACATCTCCAGCTAATAATGGAACAAATCCTGTGATGTTACCCACTGCTGTACTAAAATCTTTCACATGAATTTTCCTTATTCGATTACCTAGAGTACGAATCCATTGTTCTGGGAAACCAAATTGTAAAACATTACCTACATCAAAATAGACCCCTGCAAAATCAGACTCTAATTCATCTACATACCTTGCCATTTCTAGTGGAGATAATAAAAATTTGTTCCAAACATTCTCAATTCCAATATGAACCTGTTTTTCTTCTGCAAAAGGCAATACTTTCTTTAACTCTGCTTGACTACGTGTATAGCAATCTATGTAGGAGATATCTTTATTTACAACACCTGGTACCACAAGAACCGTATCAATTCCCATCGCGTGTGCAAGTTCAATTTGTTTTCTAATTACCTGTCTTCCTTCTGCACGAACCTTTTCATCAGGTGAAGAAAGAGGTGATCTCCATAACAAACTTGTTGAAATACTACGGAGTTGTAAGTTGTAGGAAGATGCTAGTTGAACGATTGCTTTTGCTTCCTCTGGCGTCGTATCCATCGTTAACCCTATTCCACCAACAGGATTTACATTTAATTCAACCGCATCAAACCCCGCATTCCTACTATACTCAAATACTTTTTCTAGCGGTGTTCCTTCTGGATAACACCATTGATTAATACCTTTTAACATAAAATAACCTCCATTCATTTCGTTAGGGATTCATATTCTTCATTATTACCTTCCATTTGTTAATTTAAATTGAAACTTATCTTGTAAAAGTACAGAAGCAGCACCAAACATCTCAAATTCTTCTCCTAATGAAGTTGGTTTAATTTTAAGATCTTCATATAATATATGAAGAGTTCTTTCCCTAACCAATTCATTAACTTTTTCAATTAGAAACGGATTGTTATTAGTAACCTCACCTCCTAAAATAATTATTTCAGGATTATACAAATGAATAACATTCACTAAACCAATTGCTAAATATGAAGCCATTTCCTCCATTACGTTAAAGGCCAGTTCATCACCTTTATGTAATGCTTCTACAAAAGTGCTAGGAGAAATTTGACTAATATCTCCTTTTACAAGCTCAAACATAACAGAATCTTTCCCTCTAGCAATTAATGAAAGAATCCTGGAGTAAATCGCTGGCCAACACACATAATTTTCAATACATCCCTCATTTCCACAATCACACCGAATACCTTCTCTCGTTACACTTGTATGCCCAAATTCTCCTGCTCCACCGTTATTGCCGCGATTAATTGTTCCATTTACAATAATTCCAGCTCCAATCCCTTCTCCAATTGTGATATAAACCATATTTTCATATTTTGAAAATATGCCAAAGTTCTTCTCAGCTAAAATATAGGCATTTGTATCATTTTCTAGCCATGTTTTAATAGCAAACTTTCGTTCTATCACTTCCTTTAAGTTACTGTTTTTCAGTTTCAACTTAGGATTAAATCTAATGATTCCATTCGTAGAGTCGACAATCCCCTGAGTAATAATTGAAATTCCGATACAAAATTCAAGATTTTTACAGTTATATAAAAATTGTTCTGTTAATGTAACAAGATGTGAAACAACCTGTTCCCCAAAGTAACCCTTTATCGAGTATATTTCCTTACGACAAATCTTTGCTTCCAAATTCATTTCCGCTATTGTGATCTTAGAGTTAGAAATTGAAATTCCAATTAGGAAGTGATTATCAGGAGAAAATTGAAGTAAGATAGGTTTTCTACCACCTTTCGAAACACCAGTACCTTTTTCACTTACCAGACCTTCTCTGATCAAATCATTTACTGCAGAAGTAACTGTAGTTGGGCTTATGTCGTTTCGTTTCGCAATTTCACTTCGGGATATAGGTCCATCTTTTCTGATCGTATCTAGAACGATGGATCGATTTAATTCCTGTATTAATTTCAAATCTCCTGTTCTTCGCATGAAATTTTCACAATCCATTCATGTGTTATTTAGTTTGTCTTTGTTTTTCCATTGGTTTTATTAAGTAAGGTGCTAATACAATGATGAAGAGTCTTACTAGGTGAGAGGTAGTAGTTTTTTGATAGAAATTAGATGAAATTGATTAAATTATTGGATTTCTTTTTCCATTGGTTTTACTTTGTTACTCTCATAATAAAATAAAATCAAGGATATGTAAACGCTTACCTTCCATTTTTTTGAATTTTTTGTGACTTTCTAATAATGGTAAAAAAGTTGGAATAGATATCTTATTCTGCTTCTTGAAAATAATATACACTAATAAAAACTAGTCTTGTTAAAAATTGTCAGATATTCTAACAAACTTTCTTGCTGCATTTTGAATTCCCGCTAAAAAACCTTTTAATTTGTAAGGTTTTGTTACTATAAGAACGAAAAATCCCGATTATTGGTAGAAGCATTTTGGATGATTGCTCAATTTTTATCCCCATTATCATCATAAAACTTTTTACACCAAATGGAAAAAGTCTGGATTTATAAACATCCAGACTTTAGGTGAAGATTGCAGAAGAATATCCTTACGCTTCATAATTAGAAAAAATTACAGCGCATTATAGAACCATTACATTTGCCATGCATGCTATTAAATCTATTAATCAATTGGGGGGGATTTTTTCTCTATGCAAAATTATATCCTCATTATAGCAAGGTAAGATAAGCCGAAATTCCTTTCTATCTTGTTTATAGTCGACTTCCTTTAAAGACTGTAAAGATTCGATTAATAAAACCATTACGTTTGACAGGCTGCGGGTTCTCTTTAGTACTTTCAGAATTAGTGACACTAGAACTTATATCATTATTCCTTTTCCTTTGCTTTTTTTTATCATCAAATTTTAGCTTTGTCCGCAATTCAAATAAACTTATATCTTCAATAGGATATTCTTTTTTATCAGTTTGGTTAACGACGATGAATTTATGGTTTTTTTCAATAATTTTAAACTTCCATCGGACATCACCCGATGTTCTAACAACGTTATTTTTCGTAATCATTTTAGTTAAAAACGTTTGCAAATCCGTAAATAGAAACGAATCAAAAAAGCGGACAACAAGAAATCCAGTTTGATTATTCATGTTAAATTGTTTAATATTTTCAAATTGCAGTTCAAACAAGTGCTCAGAATTCTGTACTGAAGGTGATAAAACGAAATCACTCTCTTTTATAAATACAGTCAAATTGACTTTGTGAAACCCTAGTTCATCAATAAAAATATTTTTATCAACACTTGTATCAGAATGATTTCCTGCCATAGTTTACACATCCTTGTTGTAGTTCCAAATACTATTAATAAGAAAAAATAATCTTATCATTACAAAAGCGGATTCTTGAACATTTTCGGTCTCCTTACACATTGCCACCTTTAAAACAAATAAGGAAGCTACTAACGTAAAATCATAGATATAATTTATTTACCTAGATTATAAAGAAAATATATGCCAAGTGCCACAAATGTTTCTCACCGCTTCCAAGTACTCAAGAAAAACCAAAATGTAACAAGACATTATGGTTAGCACTTTTTAAAACATCATAAGAATATTGTTTACAAAAAGAATAAGTACTACCTATATTTTTGGGCAAATGTATTCTTATTAAAAGACTTGCTGAGGCGGGGACCGCCCCTGTGCTTTATAATTTTTTATAGTGTATTAATACTTTTTGGAGTTTGTCTCTTGTTTCTTTACTTAACGGACTCACGGGTAGTCTAGACATACCTGCAGGAATTCCTATCATGTTACAAGCTTCCTTTATAACAGATGGGAGTGTATGGCTCGAGTAAATATCAATTAGTGGTTGAAGGCTTTGTTGAATACGAGTGGCCTCATCGATATTGCCATTTTGCCAATTGTGATATAGAGCCAACATTTCATCTGTTAACACATTTGATGTACCACTGACTCCACCTTTTCCGCCAGCCATTAACGTTTGTAGTATTAATGCGTCAGAACCTGCTAAGCAAGCAAACTCTGAGCTTGTTACATCGATATATTTTTGCATTAAATTAAAATCGCCACTACTATCCTTAATCCCAACAATATTCGGAAGCTTCGCCAATTCTTTTACAGTGCTTGGCTCAAGGCTCAAACCAGTTTTACTAGGGATGTTATACAAAAGAATCGGTAATGAAGTTGATTTAGCCACCATTGTATAATGTTGAATTAGTTCGTCTTGTGTAAAAGGGAGAAAATATGGAGTGATGATAGATAACACATCGACTCCCATTTTTTCAAAAGTTTGAGATAAGTAGATTACTTCTTTCGTACTGATTCCTCCAGAACCCGCATATATAGGCAGCTTCCCTTTCGCCTCATCTACTACAATCGAAATCACCTTAATCTTTTCGTCAGTTGTCATCGAAAAAAATTCACCATTTGTTCCTAAGCAAAATAACCCGTGTACACCTTTTTCAATAAACCGCTTCACCATGACTCTTAACGCATTTTCATCGAGCTCTTGCGCTTTGTTAAAAGGGGTTAAAACAACAGGAATAATCCCTTCAATAGATACCATTTTTGTCTCTCCTTTACATCTAGATACTAATTACTTTCTTATTCAAAACCTTACATAATTAATTAGAAACTACTTACATACAAATTTAGGCCATAATTCTTCTCTTTCTAATCTTACTCGGTTTGGTTTTCCAAAAATTCCTATAATTTATATTTCCATACCAAACATATTATTCCTTCAACAATTATTAACATGAAAGAAAGTTAGTCAATAAGATTATTGGGTTTATATAAAAAAGATTAAATTCGAATAAATATTTCTAGCGCAAGGGCATAGCCCATCGAGGTCAAATAACCTGTTGCAAGAAAAATCAAGGGGAGCTTTTTTTACAACAGATTATTTGCTTGTCGAAGCTGATCAAGGCGCTTATGCATTTCTTATTTGTTTCTTAATTTATTCAATAATGATGTTGCCTTTTTTAAGGCTTCTTCTGTTTCTTCCCTTTTAATTGTCGCAGTTTCAAGTTTCCCAATTTCATTGAATGTTAATTCTAGGATATTTCCTTCCTTAGCACTAGTTGGAAGTTGATCAACAGATAGCATTGTTTTTTGAGTTTCATCTTCTCGTAGTAAAAGTACGGCCGTTTGATTATCAATAATTTCGTCAAGCGTATATAATGGCATCTTTTAGCACTCCTATTTTGTTATGATTTGATTTTTAAAGTCTTCGAACTTAGCATCACCGATTCCTTTTACGTTCTTAATTTCTGCGATCGACTGGAATGGACCATTCTTTTCTCGGTATTTAACAATTCTTTCAGCAATTGCTTCACCAACACCTGGTAACTGTTGTAGTGTCTCCTTATTAGCAGAATTAATGTCGATTATTCCTCGCTGATTTTCATGTTGCTTATTCTGATTTGCACTATATTTCTTCCCTTTTATTTCAAAATCATAACCATTTGATACGAGAACAATAGAGCCTTCCGTGGTGTCATAAATTTCAGTTGTACCAACACTAGCTAAACGGGTTAATACCTCTGGGTGTGGATGACCATAGCTATTTCCAACACCATAGCTAATAATTGCTGCGGACGGTCTTGCCTCTTGTAAAAGAAAATGAGCTGAGCTTGTGTCGGAACCATGATGTCCTACCTTTACTACAGTTGCTTTAACATTAAAGTCATCAACAATCCTTCTCTCGCCCTCTTTCTCAGCATCCCCGGTCGTTAAGTAAGAAAAGTCATTATATATAAGATGAATAGACACTGAGGCATCATTTAAACTATCACCCTCCACCCCACTATTTACAATGCGAATCGATATCAGTGGATCCAACTCTAGCATATCACCAGCAACAGGCACAACAAAATCAATCTCTTTTTCATCAATATACGTAAGATAGCGTAAGTATGATTCACTTGTATGAGGTATGCCACTATCAATAACACGAATAACTGGAAATTCACTCATTATTGCCACGGCTCCACCAAGATGATCTTCATGTGCATGCGTAATGACAAGCACATCAAGTGATTCAATACAATTATCTTTTAAGTATCGAATGACCTCCTCCGCATCAGGGTTTTCACCTGTATCGATTAACATATTTTTCCCACTTGGTGACACGACCAACGTAGCATCTGCCTGTCCCACATTCATATGGTGTATTTCAAGCTGCCCTTTTGTATAACAAGGATTATTGTTCTCATTATCCCCTGCTATATTTTCATCCAATTTTGGGGTATCGATGTGGTTATCCTGCATTGATCCCTCGCAACCTGCCATTGCAAGCAGAATATATGTAAGAAGTAAAATGAAGAAGCTAGTCTTGGCCCATTTATAGTTTATATTCATTTGTTGCGCAATCCTTTCAACACTTGTTAGCTATATCCTTGATTTGTAGTTCATACCTAAGCAGTTCTCCTAATCTCTTACCTTCTAATTTGATTATCTTAGTTTATCAACTTGATTATAGTATAACAAAAGGTAAGGTTTCAGTTATGTATTCAACATTTTCCTACGAATATTATTTAGAAAAGGCTTTACTGTGGCAATCCAATGAACATCCTTATTCATCTCTTTTATTTAGAATAGAAATAGCTATAATAAAGCATATACTTTTGCTTTATCGATATATTGCTTTTAAAAATTTTATCAACAATCTTAGAGACAAAGTTCAATTATTTGGAGGCTACAAAAGTGAAAGTGATAACAGGTTTTTTAGATCAGCCTTTATTATTATTATTTCTTATATTATTTTTAGGTTCTTGGCTTGGACAAACAAAGGTAAGAGGGCTTAGCTTGGGGTCAGCTGGAATTTTACTTGTTGCAATGGTATTTGGACATTTTGGCTATCAAGTTTCATCCATTGTTCAAAACTTTGGTTTAAGTTTATTTATTGTCGCAGTTGGCCTACAAGCAGGACCACGCTTTTTTCGAATGATTCGAACTAGTGGGGTTATTTTCGGGATCATTGCTTTATTTATCGTCCTTGTAGCAGCAGTAACAACGGTAATCGTATCAAAGGTCTTTCACTTATCTGAAGCACTGAGCATTGGTCTGATGACAGGTGCATTAACAAGTACGCCTGGACTTGCGGCAGCACTTCAAGCAACAAATGACCCACTTGCGTCAGTCGGATACGGGATTGCATACCCATTCGGAGTACTAGCAGTTGTATTATTCGTTCAGCTTTTACCAAGAATCATGAAAGTTGATTTAATAAAAGATTTACAACAGAAAAACAACCCTGCAAGAAATGAAGAATCACCTGAAGTTACTACAATAGTAGTAACTAATCCAGCCATCAACAAAAAAACATTAAAAGAGTTAAAATTCCAAAAGCAAAATTATGTTGTGATTAGCCGTGTCATTCGTGGAAATAGAAATATTATTGCACTGAATGATACTGTCATCTTAAAAGGAGATCGTCTTGTTACGGTTGGTACTAGGTCAGAATTAGATAAGTTTTGTAAGTTTGTAGGAAAGGAAGTTGATACAAACTTACAAAATGTAGATCATATCAAACTTCGAAAAATTGTCGTTGACTCAGAAGAAGTGATTGGAAAGAACTTTAAGGAATTACAGTTGAGAAGGAATTATGGTGTGACCGTCACTCGTATGGAACGAAGTGGGATTGAGTATAGCCAAAACGCACGAATGCGTTTAGAGCGTGGTGATGTTCTTACAGTTGTTAGTAGCGAAGACCGTTTAAACGATGTTGAGAAACTATTTACTAGAAAAAGATTAGCGGTAACAAATATCCACATTTTTTCATTAAGCATTATCTTATTAATCGGAATTTTACTAGGAATGGTACCAATCCATATTCCCGGGTTAAATGAAAGTGCTATTTCACTAGGTGTTGCTGGTGGCCCACTGTTTGTTGCACTTATTATCGGTCACTTTGGTAAAATTGGACCAATTCATGCCCGGTATTATCAACCATCAAATGCAGTTATTCGCGATATCGGCCTTGCTCTATTCTTAGCAGGAGCAGGTACCACTGCAGGTCAAGGACTAGTAGAAGTAGTCCAGGCTGAAGGACTTCGATTAGTCTTTGGCGGAGCACTAATCACCATCGTGCCAATCGTTGTGGGCTATTTAATTGCAAGGAAATTATTCAAATTAAGTATTATTCATTCGCTTGGAGCTCTTTGCGGGGGTATGACAAGTACTCCAGGTCTTGGTTCAGTCAACCTTCTTGTTGACACAGAAGACCCTGCCATTGCTTATGCAGCAGCCTACCCTTTCGCCCTTATCATCGTTTCAGTAGCATCTCAACTACTTATCTTTTTCGTCTAATCTACAAGGGCATTTCAAGAAGCTTAGGGACGGTTCTTCTGCCTCATTTCAAATTAACTTTAATGTTCAGAGACATACTTCGACGACCTAATATTTATAAAAATGACGCCATTGTCCAACAAACTAATGGGACAGGCGTCATTTTTTATAGACAAAATTATTATTAATTATAGAACAAATAACCATACGTAATAAATTACCATTGAAATTAATCCAACTGGCACCCCAAAACTTGCCCATTCCTTGCTGGTAATTTGGAGTTTACCAGCTGCAATAATATTTGGAATATTTCCTGGTATTAACATCCCACCACTGATAAGCAAACCAAGTAAAATTGAACGTATTGTCGTTTCATCCATAACAGGACTAATTTCTGCTGCACTTAAAGTCGCATTGTCTAGTATTGCAGAAATCATATTAATCCAATATAACAACGCTGGGTGTAAATCTAAAAATATACTTTTTATCATTGGTTCGAATCCCGCACCCAGAAAGGTTAACCCCATGACGAAGAAATAAACCTTCAACGAGCGATTAATGATTTCATCATAGCCTTCACTTTGGGAAACTTTGCTTTTAACATCTTTTCGTCTAGTTGAAGGATTAACTAGAAATGCCGAAAGTAATCCTAAAATAATCAAAGCTGTAACGACTTCTATACCAAGTAATCTAGTAAGATACAAGAAATCTCCGTTTAGTTTACTAATTGTTATTGTTGATAACGGTTCTCCAATCGGCGTTAATGCTGCTCCTAGTCCTATTGAATAACATGCTAAAACCACAAAGCGAATCTGATCTCTACGTTCAAGCTTCATCGCTGAAACTATCAGCACTAATACTAAAGAAGCGATAATTGCTGTAATCATACTGGATATTAACCCTAATATCGTAACAGATAATGCAACAAACAACCTAAAAGATAATATTCTACTCAGTTCGTTTATCATTTTATTCAATGGTGTATGAAACCACTTGAACAGCAATCCCGCTAACAACACTGCAACTGTTATCTTTACAGGATCTATTGTCGCTTTTACAAACAAAGTGCTAGACATAACGCCTCCTACCACTGCCGCTACTATTCCCATCACAAAGAGAAATAACTCAAGGTTTCTTTCTACAAACTTTAGTGTTAATGGTAACAACAATACTAGAAAGAAAATTATTACTAAACTAACCATTATTTATGACCTCTTTTATCAGTATATTAATCTATTTTTATGAAAAAATCTTTCAATAAAATAGATTACTACATTATATGCCTGATAACGGACAAACTTTCATAAAGCACAGGGACGGTTCTTCTGCCTCATTATAATGAAGCAGAAGAACCGTCCCTGTGTCTCATTATCAAAGCAGAGTCCTTCTGCTTTAAATTAACTTATATCCACAATTTCCGCAAAAATTAGTTCCACCTGTTTTATGTCCGCAATTAGGACAGAAATTTGGTTTTTGTTTATCCTTAGAACTATTTTGAATGTCTTCCGTTCCAGCAGAAGCTTCTGCCGACTTTTCTTTCTTTTCCTCAGAAGATGATGATTTTTCAGCTTGATTTTGATTCATATCCCTCATCATTTCTTTTGCAACGTTCATCCCCATCATCATCCCTGCCATATCTGAAGCAGTGCTTTGGGAACCACCATTTTTCCCAGCTTTCATCGATTCAGCAAGTGCATCTGTCATGACAACATCCTTATATCGATTCATATTACCAATCATGCCATGTGAGGCATTTTTCGTTATCATATCTTGTATATCTTTTGGATAACTAAAGCTCATAATATTAAAACCAGTTATGGTCATCCCATCACCAATGATTTGCATATCAAGATCCTCTTTAATCCCTGTTGCAATTTCAAACGAATTTGCTTGTAGATTAAACATGTCCTTCCCTTCTCTTGTTATCCACTTCATCAGAAGTTGGTCCAATATCGAAGTAATCCGAAGCCTCACGTCATCAACAAGATAAGAGGTCTTTACACCTGCAACACGGTCAATTAATGCCACGTAGTCATTAACTTTAAAATTAAACGTCCCATTCGCTCGTATCGGCATACCACCTGGAAAAGCTGATGTAGGGATATTAATGGCATTTTTCGTTCCCCATCTTACAGTGAACTCCTTAGTGTTTACAAATAATACTTCCACTCTCATCCCGCTATTAAAGCCGAATTTAAATCCCTTTAACGTTGATAAAAATGGAATAATTTCCGATTCAATGTTATACTCACCATCATCAGTAAAGATTCCTTCAATCTTTCCATTGTTAATAAAAATGGCATCCTGACCAGGACGGATGATTAGTTTACTTCCTCTTTTTATTTCCCGATTGCTCCACTTCCAAAAAATCATATCGTCGCGAAACTCTTCCCACTCAACAACATTAGCAAATTGACTTCGAAAAAATGACATCATTTTAATCCACCTTTCATTTCACTACAAAACTCTTGACAAACAACGTTCTTGTTTAGTTATTGTTAACAAAAAAAATACAGTCAGCGACTATTCTCCTAAAAACATCTAAAAGCTTCCTTTACTACCACTATGAGAATGACCACCTCTTGAGATGCCTCCACCCCCACCGCCACGACTATTGTTTTCAGAAGGCTTTCTTCTTTTAGACACAGTTGTCCTAATATATGTGTCGCCTTTTTGGACAACCCTTGATTTGTTTGGATCCATATAAGTACGTTGGTTAACAGTTATTTTTCCACCTATGTTCATGGCCATTAAACCTACTATAATAACTCCAAGTGCAATTGATGCTACCACTTGAAACCATAACTTAAATAAAATATTTTCAGGATTCACTCCTGGACGATAATCCATATACTCATCGGCTGTTTCGATAAAAATTCGATATGCATTGCCATAATCACCATTTGTTAAATATGGTGTAATTTTATTTCGGATTAAATCAAGCCTCTCACTATCAAGATATTCGTCTGCTTTATAGAATCCTGACAAATACACTTCCCGATTTCCCATATCAATTGTTAAGATTGCAGTATTACCATGTTTTTTATCATATCCTGGCCCAGTTTCATCGTAAAAGTCTTCCGTATACCTCTCTATTGTCTTTCCATCAGTATTGTTCGTCGTTAAAAGGATAAAATCCGTTTCTCTTTTGTCAGCAACTGAGCGAGCAATAGATTCTAGCTCTGTTTTGTCAGCTTCTGTCAGCAGGTCCGCATGATCATAAATTATTTGGTTGGTAGATGTTGCAGCGAACACCCATGTTACAGGTAGGAAAAATATCATTAATATGAAGGAAGAAAGGAAAATCCACTTTTTCACCAAAACCCTCCTCCCAACATAAACGATAACAATTTTAATGATATAAATGCTCCTCCAGCAATACCTGAAAACCAAGCCGCTACTTTGCCATAGCTAATAGGAGGCTTACCAACAACTTTCCCCGTTTGCCCATTCATCGCAAAAGTATGTTCTTGTTTATTAAAATCATAGTACACCATCCAAACTGGTAAAAGGACATAAAAGCTCCTTGTCTTTGATGTATCAATTTGTTTATCTTTATAATTCACGGTTGTGTACCCACTTATGGTTGAACTGATATACGAATCAATAAAACTTTGCACTTTCGTCTTAACCCTTGAAAAAAGCTCTTGATCATTATAATTATATTTTTCTGCTAAATACCCCGCTAAATAAGGTGTTTTAAAATCCTTTAACTGATCATAATGGTATGGTTCTAATTTATCCATCAATTCATCATTCATTTTCTCTGATGCATCAACAGGAACCTTTACATAGTGTAAATCGATATCACGGTAAATATCGTAGAAGGAAGTCTCAGTATAAATATAGTCTCCTCTTGTATATGTACGAACCTTCGTTCCAACAGCATTTACTTTTGCTTTACTGTTCAAATCATACATCCAAAATGGCACATACATTCCTGAAATTTTCTTAACACGATCGGCTGTCATGAACCCCTGTGGAGTAAGCAGTCCATTTTTACACCATTTCCGAAACGCTAGCATAGCTTCTTCTTTACTGATTGTAAATGGAATTACCTTTGCAGGAGCTAATTCTCCTGATAACCGATCAGCTAAAACAACGCCAGCTCCACAAAAGCTGCACGATGTTGCAGTTGTATCAGCGTCAGTAATTAATACTGCACCGCAGTTTTCACATTGATATTCCCTAGCTTCATCCTGTGAAAAGGTAGTTGTTATAAATTCTTCATTTAAATCTTCGATATTGTCTTTTCGCCCACAACTAGGACAAGATAACTTCCCAGTCTCACTATCATATGCCATGTCATCGCCACAGTTGGGACATTTATAATGAATGATCAAAGTAGTACTTCACCCCTCGTTTCCGATGTTACGTCTCTCCACAAGCAATTATTCCTTATTCATTCGCTTCTTAAGACGAGATAACTCATCTTCTGACGATTCCTTACCTTTAGCCCCTATCGTATCAAAATACTCATCGACCAATTCACCATTATTTGGTCCTTTTCTTAACTCAGCAAGTGCCTCAGCTTCGTATATAGCTCGAAGTACATCATCCTCAATTTGCTTTAATTCGCTCATTTTTCCCTTTGTTTTTGCAATCATGTCATCACCTTTTAAATTTGAAAACCTTGATGCAACATCAAGAATATCACTTGCAAGTTTCTCGTAAATTTGCTTTAATTTCTCAGTTTTTTCTAGTTTGTCCCTATATTGTTGTTGTACTATCTCAGCTTTTCTTTCGATATCAGATTTTTTCCTTAGAAACACCCTTGCTTCGTCTTCTTTTCCGTATTCTAATGATTTTACAGCATACTTTTCCATTTTATTCATCTCTGTCTTAAGTTCATCTAGTTGCCTTCTCGATCTATGTTCGTCAGCTGTCACCGCAGTTAATTCTGACTTCACTGTGCCAAGATCTAATGTTAGCTCTCTAATAAAATCATTAGCCCTCTTTTCGGGATTTTGATTACGTTTAAGTACATCATCAACATTACTTCGCATAATAGCTTTAAATCTTTGTAGAATACTCAAGTACATCTTCCCTTCATTAAATAATACCCATGACTTTTCTTACACCTATTATTCTACGTATTACTTCATAAATAGTTTCAATAATAAAGCCCACTAAAAGACAAATACTCCAGAAAGTTATATCAGTTACTTTTGCAAAAGACGATCCTCTTTCGGTTCCAAGTATATGTGATAAATAATTTGTTACCCATTGATACGATAGCAGGGTAAGAGTATTCGCCTTGTTCATCTTCTAAAATAAATTCTTGCTTCCATGTCAGTCCATTATCATGAGAACTGCTCGCGACAAGCGGAGTCCTTGGCGCCCAATTCCCACTTACTGGATTATAAACTAGCCATAACGAGCCATCATCTCGCTTTGTTAAATCTATGCCACTATTGTTGTTCGGTAGATTAGTTTTATAAGCATGGCACCAGGAGCTTCCGCCATCATCTGAATCACTTCTGTAGATATATCCCTCACTACTGCGAAGCAACATATGAACATTTCCATGTTCAGACTCCCAAAGCGTGGGTTGGATCACGCCTTTACCTTTAAATGAAGATGCTGTTAGAGGTAAACCTTCCATATCACTTTGATTTGCAACTAGTGAAGCATGTTGAACCGGTACTAAATTGCTAGCAGTCCACGTAGCCCCTTGGTCTTTTGATAAATCAACAAATGCATCCCATACATCTCCTTCAATTGATGCTGGTGCTGCCCATGTGCCGTCTTTTAAAATTATTGGCTTATTTCGTACCGGTCCTCTTCCACCAATATCCCCTTCTACTAATGGTTTTGGTGTCGTCCACGTATTGCCTAAGTCACTTGATTCCATTACCATTGTGTACCATTCTGGAATGGTATGTCCTATTTTATAAAATAAATAAAGTTTATTATTATTTCCATAAAACAAAACTGGATTGCAATCCTTTTGGGTATTGACCATTTCCCATCAACATCACGTCTAGAACACCATATATCAACATCCGTCGCACCTTCTGTCGTTCCTGCAAACCATGCTACAACAACCTCTTCATTTGGCAGCACAACTAAGGTTGAAGCATGACAACTATCAAAGTGCTTATCTTCGAAAAATATAATTTCCTTTTCCAACATGAAATAGCCTCCTCTTTTTTATCAAAAATAATAATAGACAAAAAAGATGTGCAAAAAACTTATCTTTTTCGCACATCTTTCTTATTGTTTCACAATTACATTTATGCACTAAAACTCGCATCTTATAGAGATAAAACACTACCTCAAGCTATTGCTTACTCACCTTATGATACCAATGAGAACTGGTAGAATAATAAAAGATGCTAACGTGGTCCAAAGGATTGATTTTGAGACCATTTTTGGCGAAGCATTAAACTTTTCTGCTAGTACAACTGAATTAACAGCAACCGGCATACACGCTAAGATGAAAAGTACGGAAAACAGTATTCCTTCTATTCTTAAAAGTAATAAACAAATCAACGCTATTAGTGGTGAAGCAAACAAGCGAACAAATATACCAGACCATAATGCTAGTGAAACACTTTGTTCACTTTTCTTAGCCCCAACGTTTACCATTTGAGCACCTAATATGGTCAACACAACTGGTGCATATGCATCAGCAATCATAGAAAAGCCTGTTTGAATGCCAATAGGAACCGGAATATCAAAAAACTTTAAGAGAGTAGCTAAGATTGCAGCATAAATAGCGGGAAGTGAAAAAACAGATTTCAGTGCACCTTTAAAAGTAAAACTCGATCTTGCTGCAAAATAGATTCCAACAGTATTAACAATGACCATTTGAATGACTACATAAACAGAGGCTTTCTCAAGTCCAAGCTGACCAAAGGTCAATAATATAAGTGGCAGCCCATAATTCACACTATTAGTAAATGTGGAAACAAGCGTTAAACCTGCTGTTTCTCGGGATGGCAATTTCAAAAATTTGCCTAAACCAACCGCAAGTCCCCATAACAGCAATAAATTCAGGATAGAAAACGCCAACGTCTTATACACATCTGTCATGACAATTTCAACGTTGATAAATGTATCAAAAATCAACCCTGGAATTAAAAAATATAAAAATAAAATCTGAAATGGTTTGGTATCTAATTTCTTATACCGTGCGAGAACAGCCCCGACAATGACTGGAATGGAAAGAGGAACAATTGCTTGAAATAGAGTTGCTAAAACAATTTGAAACATAATATGTACTTCCTTCCTTGTAATCTTATATTCTATTATAAAGAATAATGACCATGGATTGGAATGAAATATGCAAATATTTTGGCTTTTCTTTCATTCAAATAAGAACAGAATTCTTGATTAACCTACCGAATTAGATAATAATACGAAGGTAGAATGAATTACGAGGTGAAAAATATGAAAAAGGCATCTATATTATTTGTTTTGTGTTTCACACTTTTCCTTACTAGTTGTGGAAATAATAATTCGGATGGACAAGAAACAAGTGCATTTACAATTGGTGTCATCCCTGTACAAACGGAAGGTGCTATGGATGATGCAATGAAAAAGTTACAAGCAACTCTTTCAGAAGAACTTGATCGTGAAGTGAAAATCGACGTATATCCAGATTATAATGGTGTTGTCGAAGCAATGAATTACGATAAAATTGATATGGCTTATTTTGGTCCATTAACATTTGTTGTTGCGCAGGAGAAGAGCGGTGCAAAAGCAATAATTACACAATTAATTGATGGAGAACCATATTACCATTCATACATCATTACTCACACTGATAAACCATGGCAATCACTCGAAGAACTGCTAACGGACCCTTCGAAAATTGATTTTGCCTTTGGCGATATAAACTCTACCTCTGGTTCTCTCATTCCATCAATGGTATTACAAGACAAAGGTGTGTTTGTTTCTGAGGATGAGCACTCATTTAAATCAGTGAGGTTCACTGGTTCACATGATGCAACTGCTTTAGCTGTCCAAAATAACCATGTGGATGCAGGTGCAATCGACAGTGCGATTTTCAACCAACTAATTGAGTCAGGAAAGGTCGATGAAAGTCAGCTTAAAGTTATCTGGAAATCTGACAAGTTATTTCAATATCCATGGGCAGTACACAAAGATACTGACGATCAAACGATTCAAACATTGCAAAAAGCATTTAAAAATATCAATGACCAAGAAATACTTGACGCTTTTGGAGCAACTGGCTTTACAGAAGCAACGAATGAGGATTACGAAAGCATACGCGAAGCAGCAATCAAACAAGGAATTTTAAATGAATAGAGCTGAATATTTGTGTGGTTTAAAAAACGATCATTTTTAATTGTTATTCTTTTATTAATCGCTATACACTACAGCATGAAGCTAACAGAGTTCGATTTAGCAAAATTTCGAGATTTCAGTAATATGATTGATTTCCTAACACAATGGTTTCCAATGGATTTCTCAACCTTCCCAAGAATGATAGAGGATAGTATTGAAACGTTGGCAATGGCATTTTTGGGAAGCTTTTTTGGGCTATTATTTGCTCTTCCACTTAGTTTTTTAGCTGCAAGAAACACTACACCGTTTCCACCACTTTTACATGCAACGAGATTATTCTTAAGTTTTGTTCGTTCCATCCCTGAAATTGTTTTTGGTTTAGTGCTTTTAACAGCTCTTGGTCTTGGTCCCTTTCCTGCAGTGTTAGCGATTATGTTTCATAACATTGGTGTCTTAGGTAAATTGATTTCCGAACTAATTGAATCCGCGGATCCTGGTCCCCAAGAAGCTATGAAAGCTGTCGGTGCAAAAAATGGATTCGGTTCTCTTTTTAGCATACTCCCCCAAATTTGGCCAAATGTATTATCACAATATTTTTATCGTTTCGAAGTTGCCATTCGAACATCATTAATCCTTGGCTTTATAGGAGGGGGAGGAATTGGACAACGGTTGTTTAACGATTTTAAAACATTTCAATACTCCGCAGTCTCTCTTGATGTACTACTCATTATGATTATTGTTGTAATTGTTGATCTAATTGGTGGGATTATACGAAATAGAATCATTTAGTATCCTCTTGTAAAGGAGTCATTTAGAATTGATTGAGTTAAAAAATGTTTCAGTACGATATCCTAAAACAACTCATAACGCTTTATCAGATATAAATTTGTCTATTCAAAGGCGCGAATTTGTGTGCGTTCTAGGACAAAGCGGTGCGGGAAAATCAACATTTATTCGTTGTATTAACGGTTTACAACAACCTACCAGTGGTGAAGTTTTTTTTGATAATGAATTATTATCCCTTAAAGATGAAGAACAACTACGCCTTGTTCGAAGAGAAATGGGCATGATTTTCCAGCATTTCAACCTCATTCCACGTTTAACAGTTTTACAAAACGTCTTAACTGGTGTGTTTGGCTACCGCAGCTCTTTAAAAAACATTCTTGGCTGGTTTTCTAAAACAGATATCCAACTAGCACACCAGGTAATTGAAGATGTGGGTTTAACTGATTTTCTTTATCGAAGAATTGAAAGGTTGAGTGGCGGTCAAAAACAACGTGTCGGGATTGCCAGGGCGCTTGTCCAAAAGCCAAAGGTATTTCTAGGGGACGAACCTGTTGCAAGCTTAGACCCAGGTACAGCCAACCATATTTTCTCCCTCTTAAAAGATTTACACAACCGCCATCAACTTCTTACAATCATAAATGTACACGATGTTTCACTTGCAAAGAGGTACGCAACAAGAATAGTAGCCTTAAAAGATGGTAAACTTCAATTTGACGGGACTCCAAATGAGTTCACCGAACAACAGTATCATATTATATATGGTACACATAAACAATAAATTACTTGATGAGGTAATTTTTAACAAAAGATCCTCATCAAACTTCCTTTATATTCTAAATGAAGCGAACTATTACCTGTTATTCTCTTCTCTCTATTATTCTTATGAAGCAAACTTCCACATCCCACGTGCTTCGTCAAGTTACCGATTAAATGCGTACATGAGAAATAATGTAACAACAAAAACACCCAGGTCGTAATAAACCTAGGTGTCTAGACAAACCTTATAGTTGAATTGAAGCCTCTGGCCTAACTAGAATTCCCAGTAAACGGCAAATAATATCTTTAGGACCTAAATATTTTATCATTTTCTAATGGCCAGCAAGTTACTTTCCCTCAACCTTGTAACAGCCGTTGCTAATACATCTTCGTTTTGAACAAGCGCGATTCGTACATACCCTTCACCCTTTATGCCGAATGCGTTCCCAGGTGTAACGACAATCCCTGCTTCATCAATTAATTTAAAAGCAAACGATGTGGATGTTTCTCCTTTAGGAACCTTTGCCCAAATAAACATTGAAGCCTTCGGTGCATCTACCTTCCAACCCAAATCTCGTAAACCATCTATTAAGATGTTTCTTCTGCTTTTATATACTGCACGCAAATTTTCACTAAATTGATCTGAATTTCGTAGAGCTGAAATGGCAGCTTTCTGAATTGGTGTAAATACTCCATAATCTAAATTGGTTTTGAACCTATTTAATGCATCAATAATATCTCGATTGCCTGCTACGTACCCAATCCGACACCCTGCCATATTAAAGCTTTTTGATAGAGAATTACATTCGACTCCAACCTCTTTTGCCCCTTGAATTGATAAAAAGCTAATTGGCTTTTCATCATAATAAAGCTCTGAGTATGCAAAATCATGAAGGACTACGATATTATATTTTTGTGCAAATTCGACCACTTTCGAAAAAAATTCAGTAGTTGCCAATGCAGGCACTGGATTACCTGGAAAATTTAAAATCATTAGTTTTGCTTTATGTCGAACATCTTCAGGAATATTATCTAAGTCTGGTAAAAAGGCATTTTCTTCTTTTAAAGGCATTGGATATGGAATACCACCAGCTACCGAAATACCAGCAGAGTAAGCGGTATATCCAGGGTCAGGAACCAGAATCACATCGTTTTGATTGACTAGCACCATTGGTAAATGCACTAGTGCATCCTGTGATCCCATCACCATAACAACTTCATGATTACTTTGTAATGAAACTTGAAATTGTTGTTCGTAGTAGTCTGTAATCGCTTGATGCAGCTCGTCCGTTCCCGTTAATGAATACCCATAATTAGATGGATCCTCGCTGTGGCGTATAAGCTCATCGATGACAAACTTAGGCGGTGGTAAGTCAGGACTTCCTATACTTAAGTCAATTATTTCCATACCTTCTTGTATTTTTTGCTTTTTATAATTTGATAGTTCGTTAAAAATTGATGATTGAAAGTTTTCCATTTTCTTAGAAAACATAATTTCCATGAAAGTCACCCCGAAGTTGATAGTTTCTTAAACTTATTTTATTATAACAATATTTTGAAATGAAAGGTGTGAAAATGAACCTATATTCAACTCTAAATAATAGTGAGTTAAAAGATTTATTTTCCTTAATTATTATATTTTAACACCAAAAAAGCCTCTCTTATTTGAAGCCTGAAGAGAGACTTTGTTATTCCTAGTCCATTACTAATCCACCGTCAACAACTAAATTTTGACCTGTTACTGCCCGGCTCCATGGCGATGCAAAAAATAAAACAGCGTCGGCCACTTCTTCTGGAGTTGTTACTTTTTGGAGTGGTGTGTTATCTTTGATAATCGAAAAAACTTCATCTGGAGTTGCTGAACTAGCATCTGTCTTTTGTAATAGCCCGCCAGAAACCATATTGGCTGTTATATTATGTACTCCCAGTTCTCTTGCAATATTACGTGTAAATCCTAAAAGTGCTGCTTTACTAGTGTTATACTCATGATATGCAACAACAGGATTTTGAAATAAATTGGTTCCAATGTTGATAATACGTCCAAAATTCATGGCAATCATAGCTGCTTTGCACGTTTTAACAGTATGTAAAGAACCTTTTACACTTCCTTCAAGTTGTTCCTGATAATCTTCCCAGGTGATAGTATCTACATCTTTTCGATTAACAGCATCAAATTTAAAATTTACTAACGCATTGTTTACAACAGTTGAAATCGATGTGCCAAAATGACCTTTTGCTCTTTCTACCATGTCTTCTACCTCGGATAATTCTCTTATATCAGCTTTTATCGCAATTGCACGATCATTTCCAATTTTTTCAACTACTTCTTTAGCCTTATCTTCACTAGAGAAATAATTAATAACTACTCGCGCTCCTTCTCTGGCAAAAGCCTGTGCAATTGCCGCCCCTAACCCTCGACTGCCTCCTGTTACTAATACAACTTGATCATTTAAATTCATGGTAAAACTCTCCTTTTTATTTTATAATTATCTTTAATTTTATATAATCTTGTAACAAGCTTTTAAAAGACTTTGACCATATTCATTAGTATAAGCAAAATAGTTCGTATAAACCATTTGACAACAATATGATCGATAATATCCACCAACACTAAGTGATTATTTCTAATGTTCTTGAGTGTTATCAGGAGGTTTGCAAAATGAATACACCCGAACAAAATAAAAAGAATGTATTTGCACTAAAAAAAATACTTACTGAAATATTTTTGGCACTAAGTATCGCTTGGACAGGATGTTGGTTTATGAATGACAGTGGTTTTTATTGGGTAGCACTTTTGGGCTCTACACTTATCGTTCATATGTTAAGATATTTCACCGTACCCTTAAAATTTCTTTATATATTATGTACATTTACATTTTCCTTAGCTTTTTTTGTGACACTTTTTTCAAACTAATCTTTTTTCAATTAAACTTAATAAAAAAGCACTCCTAATCTCAACGATTAAAAGTGCTTTTCACGTTATTTAAATATTGTTGATATAACCTCATTCATTGTCATTTCACTATCTACTTCAAATGAACCAGGACGCAAATCATTCGCAAGTCCCCTTTTTTCTACCTCATTAAAAAAGTCCATAGCATCGTCAATAATATTAGCTTTTACGAGGGCTCTTCCAACATCAATACTTGTCATTCCAGATGTTACAGAGAGAATCGTACGATATACAACTTTTTGATCAGAATCTTTTTTATCCTTCTTTTCTGATTCTGCTTTTTCGACAGCCTCTAGTTGTTCTTTGTATTCTTTTTCTTTAGCCTCAAGCTTCTTTGACCAGTCACTTTCTACAGAGGATAGTTGACTATTCCATTCTTCCTCTGTTTTTACAACAAAGCCATTAGAAGCGAGTTGTGCAATCATATCTTCTTCAGATACTTGCGCTGTTTTTGTTTGTGTTTTAATTGGAATTGTCGTATTGCTATTATCTCCAAAGAAATAGAATGCAGCACATATCCCTGCAGTAATAAGAATACCAGCCGCAAAGCTATTTACCATTAAAAGTTTAGCTCTCATTTGCAGCATTTCTCCCTTCAACATATGATGATTTATAAGGAGAAAGTAACTCTTCTGTTACATCAACTGATAACTTTTTTTCAGCAGCGATGCTATCAATAGAGTATCCACGTTTGTATAAATCAAGAATGTCTCTCATCAGCAATCGCTCTTTGGAGGTTGAAGATTGTAAACCCGCTTCATTCGCAATAATTTCCATATCAATCTCAAGGTGTCGAATATGCAGCTTTAATTCTTCTATTTCTTGCTTCAGTGAAATTGAAACTAAGTCAATTTCTTGTTGCTCGTCTTTTGATAGTTTTTTGAACTTGAAAAAGGATATAATGAGCAACAGAGCAGCTACTCCAATTAAAAGGACTAACGCCCACTCCATCATACTGTAATCCTCCCTTACCTAATCTACTCTTACAAACTCTTATTATACATCCAGTCCGAGGATAATTCGACCCATTTTGACAAATTCCATCGAAAGTCGGGTATATTTTTATTTACGTAGGAGTAGTATTTGTAATGTCAAGAAGCGTTAGTCCTATCATTCAATAGCAAGAAGTATTAAATCACTGAAATAGGTATTTTTCCTTTTTCTAAACTTAAAGCTGCTTTTTCATCCACAATTATCTTTACATTATGATGTTTTTTTAAAATTGACGCTGGAAAGCTTTCATCCACATCATTTTCAATTAACTTTTTAAATGCTTCTTTCTTTGATTCACCTGCAATAAGCAGTAATATTTCTTTACTTTTTACGATCGTGCCTATTCCCATTGTTATAGCTTGGGTTGGAACATCGTCTGGACGATCAAAATACCTAGCATTTGCCTCTCGTGTTGAAGAAGCTAATGTAACAACATGAGTTTTTGATTGGAATGATGTACCTGGTTCATTAAATCCGATATGGCCATTCTTTCCAATACCTAGTAATTGAAGATCAACGCCTCCAATATTTTCAATTAATTCTTCATACCGTTTACATTCCATTTCAATATCTATTGCATCACCTTTTGGTAAGTGTGCATGATCTTGATTTATATCAATATGATCAAAAAGATTTGTTCTCATATAATACTGGTAACTGTTTTGGTGATTCCCTGAAAGACCAACATATTCATCTAAGTTAACCGTAGTAACATGCTTGTACGATGTTCCATTACGACGATGGTCATTTATTAAATGCTTGTATGTCCCTTCAGGTGTTCCTCCTGTAGCTAAGCCCAATGTTATTCGAGATGATGACTTAATTTTTTTTATTATATAATCTGAAGCAACCTTGCTCATTTCCTCATAATCCTTTGCAACGATAATCTTCAACCCTTCATCCCCCTTCTTGCTTTACTCACTTATCATTTTATCAGAATAACCAAACATCCAAGTAAGTGCGAACGCTGCTGCAATTGCAATAATATTCACTAAGAAATACAGCAGGATTTGTCCATTAAGATACAGTAAAGTACCTGGAATAACTGTAATCGCCATACCTGTGGCTTTCAAACCAAATATGGAGGCAAAAAATCCACCTACAGCACCACCGATGAGCCCCATAACAAATGGTTTGACATATCGTAAATTAACCCCAAAGATTGCAGGCTCTGTTATTCCTAAAAATGCTGATAATGTAGAAGGAAGAGCTAATGCCCTCAGCTTTTTTGATTTAGTTTTTAATCCTACTGCTAATGCCGCTCCACCTTGTGCAGCAATCGAACATGTAATAATTCCATTATAAGGGTTATTTCCAAGGCTCTCAAGCAACTGGATTTCAAGCATATTAAAGACATGATGAACACCTGTTACAACAATAATTTGATTTAATCCACCAATGAGTAAGCCACTAATACCAAATGGCCATTCTAATACAGTAACAGTTGCATTTAAAATCACTTCTTCGACTGTATGGAAAATTGGTCCAATAACAAATAATGCTAATGTAATCATTACAAGCAATGTTAAAAATGGTGTAATAATTAAATCAAACGCATCTGGAACAAATTTTCGTATTTGTTGCTCTAATTTAGCTCCAATAATACCTGCGATAAAAGCAGGCAACACCGAACCTTGATACCCTACAACAGGGACAAAGCCAAAAAACACAATTGGCTCTACTTCCCCACCAGCAACTCCCCACGCATTAGGTAAAGCAGGACTAACAAGCATAAGTCCCAAGACTAACCCAATGATAGGTGATCCGCCAAAAACTCTAAATGTCGACCAAGCAACAAGTGCTGGTAAAAATACGAATGCAGTATCTGTTAATATCTCAGTAAATAATAAGAAATTTTGAGAGATATCGTCAGGTGTTAAACCAAATAGCCCTAAAATTTGCTCCTGCATGACAAGTCCCCGAAGCCCCATAAATAATCCTGTTGCAACAAGCGCTGGAATAATTGGTACGAACACATCACCAAACGAACGAATTGCACGCTGAAACGCATTTCCGCTTTTGGCTGCCTCTTTTGCTTGTTCAGCCTTTGTTGAGCCGCCAATTCCTAACTTAACTACTTCTTCATACACTTTATTTACAGTTCCCGTCCCTAGAATTACTTGGTATTGTCCCGAATTAAAGAATGCACCTTTTACTTTTTCAATTTCTTCGACCTTTTTTTGATCAATATGCTCCTTATCTTTTACCATGATCCTTAATCTTGTTGCACAATGTGCAGCGGAAAGGATGTTTTCTTTCCCACCGACTGCGTTAATAATTTCTTTTGCAACCTGTTGATTATCTGCCATGTTGATCACTCCTTTTTCAGAAACCTTACCTTCCTTTCCTTCCATTTTAACTTTTCCAATCGGCCATTCTTCATGCAATGAATTCAAGAAAAGCACAACCCTTAACTTTTCATAATACTGCTTTGAAAACAGAAGATAAAATAAAAAAACGCCGGAACAGCCATTCCGCCGAGTACATTCATTTATTTATACTATTATTGTTTTGACTCATATTTTCTTCATATCTATCTATCGTTTCATACAATCTGATTGCAAGTTTATGATATCCATCGCGGTTTAAATGTAATGAATCTGCAAAGTACTTGTTCTTCGGTTTGTCTATAAAAACATCAGATGTAGGGACGAATGTAGCGTAATTATCTTTTGTAACAATCTCTTTTATATCTGTATTCCATGATTCAATAAGCTTACTTAGTTGCTTATGATTTTTATGGTCCGTGTATGGGTCATACAAGCCCATGACGAAAATTGGTGCAGTCTGATTTTGTTTTCTAATTTCCTCAAGAATTTCAGTTAAATTTTCAAGATAGATTATTTTCCCTTTTTGCATTTCATCTACATTAATTGATGAAAAATCATACTGTGCGCTTTTTCTAAAATCATTCGTTCCAACATACAATGTGATATATGTTGCATCTTTTATCATTTCACCTGTTTCGTTCTTTTCTAATTGGTGGAGGATATCCTCTGTTGTATACTTTGGAACACCGTTGTTGGTTAAAATCATAGGTATGTGATTTTTACGTTCGTAAATTTCTTTGAATCTCCCGATATAACCCTTCTTAAAAGAATCACCTGTTCCATACGTAATCGAATCACCTAGAGAAACGACTTTTATTACATTTCTATCCGCAGACGATATATTTGCATCATATACGGAGAAGATAAGAAAAAAAAGCGACAAACAGAGAATAGAACCTAAATATGAGTAAAACTTCATTTTCCCCCTCCTTTTTGAAACAATAAATGTAGGATATTTAATAAAGATAATTGTTATCTTTAATTTTTCCTTTTTTGGTTGTTTCATGTAAATTTATTGAGATATTTTGTCATCAATGTAATATTTTTGTAATATATTTTATTATAGTTTATGTAAACGGTTACAAAACTAATTTATATCGTTAAAATCAAAAAAAAGAAAAGGGGATATATTAATTCCCTTTTCTTAACTGATTGTCATTATATTTCATCATGTTTTTATATGATGGAAGCTTAAATTCAATTATCGGTTGTGTAATTGTTTTAATAAGATTGCTTGATAACACAATTGTTAATAAGAGTGAAAACAGTATTAGGAGGTAAAGTTCTTGGAAACCGTGTAAGTTGTCAGCAAGATCACTGTTTCTAAAATATTTGATAAAAAATCCATGTAATAGGTAGACATATAATGAACGTGTTCCCCATTTAGTGAAAAACGTATGCTGTTTTGGTACAATCGCTAAAAAACTTAATGTTGTAAGCAATGTTAAACCGTAAATTAAAAACCTTACAAGTCCCCCACCCATACCATAATCCAAAGCCTCATATGGTTTTGAACCAAACAACCATCTGTACTCTAGCTCCGGAAGCAGATAAACAACTAAGAATGTGGATACTAGTATGAAAAATGAAACAATTTTAACTTTATTTGTTTGAAGTTTACTAAAGTGATCTTTTTGAAAATAATATCCAATTAAAAATAATGGAAAGAAAACAATTGTTCGAGATAAGCTTAAGTAGTTGCTTATCTCACTGATATATCCGATTGCAATCCCTAATCCAAATGCAATTAGTATTGAATAAACCGGTTTCCACTTTGTAAATAAATACAACATCGCATTCCAACAAAACAAACTGATTAGAAACCATAGTGACCACTGTGGGTTTAGTGGATCTAATTCAATTGCGCTTTTATCTTGAAGGAAAAAGTAATAAACCGAATAGATCCCTTGAAAAAGTAAGTAAGGACCTATTAATTTTTTCGCTATTTTTAAGAAATACCCCTTTTTCTGAAATCCCTTTGCAAAATATCCTGCTATCAAAATAAACGCTGGCATATGAAATGAATAAATGGTTGTATATAAGCTAAAGATGAACTTGCTATCATGGATGAATGATTGTATTAAATGACCAAACACCACAAGAAAGATTAATAGAAATTTTGCATTATCATAGTAAGCATCACGCGTTTGCATGGAAACCCTCCAGTTAGTGTGTAATTGAATCAATATTGAAGCTTTTCTATTTACAGTATACGGCGGTCCCTTATCATTTCCGTACGCTAGTAACAGAAGTGTAAACAAGTTGTAATGCTGTAACAGATTCATCATATGCTTTTTTAGAAAGAACTTTATTTTGAAGGGAATATCCCATGAAAAAGTGCGCCAAATCAGACCTGAGTTTAAAAGGCGATTTGACGCTTTTATATTTTATATCTATAAGCCTATTTTTGTAAATAAAAATAAATAAAAGCAGGATAACCTGTAGATTTCAGATTATTCCTGCCGATACATGTATTTATTAGACTTTTTCAGTTAGTTTTTCACTTTCTAATTTTTCTAAACGAACATTTACTTCTTCATCTGTTAGTTGGTGCTCTTCAACATAACGATTTCTTGGATGAACTCTACATTCATGTGTACATCCACGTAAATATTTGTGTTCATTTTCTTCAGAACATAAAATTTGTTTGTTACATTCTGGGTTTGCACAGTTTATATAACGTTCACAAGGTTCCCCTGTGAAGTGGTCTTTACCGACAATCACATGTTCGACACGATTGACCGGTACACTGATGCGTTCGTCAAACACATAACATTGGCCATCCCATAATTGCCCTTGTACATTAGGGTCTTTTCCATACGTAACAATTCCGCCGTGTAATTGTCCAACATCCTCAAATCCTTCTTTTACTAACCAACCTGAGAATTTTTCACATCGAATTCCACCTGTACAGTATGTGAGAATTTTCTTTCCTTCGAAATTCTCTTTATTCTGTTTAATCCAATCAGGTAGTTCACGGAACGCTTTGATGTCAGGACGAATAGCTCCTCTGAAATGTCCTAAATCATATTCATAATCATTTCTTGCGTCAATTACAACGGTGTTTTCATTTTGCATCGCTTCATAAAATTCTTTTGGCTCTAGATATTTCCCTGTTATTTCATTTGGATTTATGTCATCCTCTAAACGCAATGTCACAAGTTCTGTGCGATGACGTACATGCATTTTCTTAAATGCGTGTGTATCTGCTTCATCTATCTTAAAGACCATATCAGAGAAGCGTGGGTCTTCCTTCATCTTTTTCATATATTGCTCAGTTTGTTCAACTGAACCAGATACAGTTCCATTAATTCCCTCGGGAGCTACAAGAATTCGCCCCTTTAAACCCAAGTCTTTACAAAACTGTAAATGCTCTGAAGTGAATTCTTCTGGTTTTTCAATTGGTACATACATATAGTACAGCAGTACTCGGTATGGTTTTGTATTTGTTGTCATGATAATTTCCACCTATCTATTTATATTTGCAAGATATAAATGTATATCAGGCTTACTTTTTATACACAAAAGTATAAAATATTATAAACATATAACATCAAACTTTTCAATAGTAATTATTAAATAAGTTTTAATATAACGGTTACATTCTAAATTATGAACAAAAAAATACCTTTTCAACAAATGGAGAGAAAAGGTAATTAATTATTGCAACTTATTATTTAATAGTGTTAGAGATTGTAAAAATCTTTTGCTTTTTGAAGATATTCAATTTCACTATCAGGAAGGTCATCTTCATGATAAATGGCTTCAACAGGACAAGCCGCTTCACAAGCACCACAATCAATACAAATGGATGGATCAATATAATATTGATCCTCACCCTCCTCAATACAATCGACTGGACAGACCTCCACACAATCTGCAGCTTTCTCAGACATACATGGTGAAGTAATAACAAATGCCAATTTTATCACTCCTAATTTTTCAATAATGATACTAACGAGTATTGACCGTTCAAACTAAAGGATGTTTTCTAGTACTTCAATATCATTATCACCATATGTTTTGGATAACTGCATTATGTCTGAAACACTCTAATTTTACATTTTACCTAGTGGGTATTTGTTTAGGATAATGTAAGATCATTCTTACTAACGTAAAAGCAAATAATATTAATACACCCCCATTAACAAATGAATTACTCCCAATGATGATATACATAAGTGTGTACACAAGTGTGGGTAGCGTAAGTGCAAAAACCGACATTTTCCACAATAACTGAAACTTTAGTTTTCTTTTCACTGCTTTACTTACTAGAGTTCCAAAAAACGAAACTATTGTTATGGTCACGAGCGCTAAAAAAACCATTAAGAAAGGATACACAATCAGTACTTGGATAATGTAAATATCGCGGGGAATATCGTTATTATCCTTTAATGCTAACAGTTCGATTATGATTGGAAGTGCCCATATAATCAATAAAAAAAACAGATATATAATAGTTGTTTTCATATTCAATTTATTAACACGTTTCATCGCTTCTTTTTTTGGAAGCTTTAAACTATCTATGAATGCATAAATGAGTTTCATTTTTGACCACTCACCAATCCCAATTTTCTATGTTAGTACATCATGACTATTGAACGTTTTTACTTTTAATATTTTATACTTACTAGTATAATAAGTACTACTTTATGATACAGTGAAATCGACACTGTTTCTATTTTAATTGACTGGTAGTTTTCATTCAAGAAATAAATAAGGTTCTTATCCCAAGGCCACAACTTCTCCCAATATTATAGTTAAACATTTCATATATCACTCTATATCACTCTCTTAAATACAATTTTATCTATAAGTAGAGGTGTTACTATCAAATGAAAAAAACCACAAAAGACAAAATTCTTACCTTTTTGAAAAAAGAAGTGTCTTTAACTGTAAATGATTTAACAGAACGGTTAGACATCACACATATGGCAGTCCGAAAACATCTCAATATATTAGAAAAAGAAGAATTAATTTCTTCAAAAGAAGTCAAACAACCTATGGGTAGACCTATCCAAACGTATTTATTGACTGAAAAAGGAGAACGAGTCTTCCCAAAAAACTATGAAGGAATAAGTATGGAATTTCTTCATGATATCGAACAACTTCATGGGGAAGAAACAATACTTCAGTTGTTCAAGCAAAGAGAAAATCGGTTAAGATTGGAATATTCACTAAGGCTTTCTCAGAAACGAGAAAGCCTGGATAAAATGAACGAAATTGTTTCGATTCAGAATGAAAAAGGCTATATGGCTAACCTTACACAACTAGATGAACATACGTTTGAAATGATAGAATACAACTGCCCGATTTTAGAAATTGCAAAAACATATAAAGTAGCATGTCAATGCGAAACAAGTATGTTCAAACAAGTACTGAAGACAGATCATGTTAACCGAACATGTTGTAAAACAGATGGAGATAATCATTGTAAATTTCTAGTAAAGTTTCAATAAAGAATGCCCCAGGATGGCTAAAGGTATCAACAGATAAAACACTTCCAATAAAGGAAGTGTTTTATCTGTTGTTACTTACAGTATCTAACAAAACTATGAATATATACTGGCTTGACGTATCCATTTTGTTGCTACCCACTTTTCTCCTTCTAAAACAGGGACACTTGCATGTAGTGATCTACGATCTACTTGATTTTGACTATTTCCGTAATGAAAATAAACGGCAGTTCCTTTCTTGGGAACAATTGAAATACCTGCATTTGGAAAGACCGTCTCTCCACCGGATCTAACATCGTTTAAATAAAATAACAATGTACCTACTCGCTGTCCACCTTTGCTGTGATCCACTTTATTCGGTGGAAAATAGTCAAAGTGTGGCCTATACTCTTCCCCAATATCATAGTTTAGGACTTGTAATCCTTCTCCATTCTCAACAGGAAAATTAGTGACCTCTGAAATTCGCGCCTCTATTTTTGAAATGAGGGAATTTTCATTAATAGCATAATAAGTACCTTTACTCGTTCTACCTGTTGCCGCTTTCACTTCACCCGTATTAGGGTCAATTACAGTAGATGGCTTTAGGCGGTCTCTTGAAAGAGTAACCAGTTCGTCACATTCTTCATCACTAAGGATATTATCTAAATGGAGAATAAAAGGTTTTTCTACCCTTGTTAGGACTTTAACTTCACGGTCACTTGTATAAATCGTATTACCCTTTTCACCTATTTCTGGTGTTTCATGAGAATAAACATGATTTGTATTATTAGTATTAGTAGTTGCCTCAATCGGTTTATTTCCTATAATTCGAAATAGTGTTGTATAAGACAATCTTGGATCATAACCTTTTCGAATCATCGCATCCACTATAGCCTCAGGGCTAACACCTGTTTTTAATGTTTGAATAATCCAGTCTCGTAAACCATTAGAAATTTGTTTTGTCTGTTCCATTAATGATTACCCCTTTATCTTTTTCAACTCGTTCATTTGATAAATCACTAACTTTTCTTAAACATCGACAATGTATATTTATCTTATTTTAACAAGCAAATCGAATCTAGTAAAATATTAATTATTCTAAAAAAATAAGAAAAGCGTTGTGACAGATTTCCTCCACCGATGAATTCTTAAAATCAAAAAAAGAGCCATTTCTATCCTTGGCCCTCCCAAACTGTATTAATCTCACTACAAGAAATTACTCTCCTCTTTTATTCCTACAACTTACATAACAAAAATTTATTCAACGATAATAGTTTTCTACTAATTGGTCCATCACCCAGTTAGTTCGTGCTGCAGTTTTACCTGTACTTGGGCATTTCCCGTTTCCTGTTAGTTCATCTACAATTGTCGTAATGAGTGGTTGCTGAATGTGAAGAGGATTTTCGAATTTCCACTCCTCATTGACAGTCGTAGTTGTCAACATGATTGGTTCATTTCCAAAAGTTGAAAAGCTTATTTTCCCTTTGCTGCCAATGATTTCATTTTGATCAATATGACTTCCTGCAGTAAAACACCATGCACCGATTCCATGTGCACCCGATTCAAAAAGATATGTACCAGTAACGATATCTTCAGCTTTATACCTTCCATTTTGATTGGATGCAAAACCCTTTGCCTCTTGAATTGGGCCAAGTAAAAAATCAAGAATGTCTAAGGTATGGCTAGCAAGGTCAAAAAATAATCCTCCGCCTGACAAATTTGGTTGAACTCGCCATGAAGCATTTTCTAACGCTTTTGACTCAACAGCTGGCCGATACTGTGTTGAGGAAACAAACCTGATATCGCCAATTTCTCCACTAGAAATCCATTCTTTAATTTTAATAAATTTAGGAAGTGCTCTTCGGTAATAAGCAACAAATAATGGAACATTAAACTTTTGACATACATCAATCATCTCCACGCAGTTTCGGAATGTTAAACCCATAGGTTTCTCAACATAAACTGCTTTTCCAGCTGCTGCTGCTTTTAGTGTATATTCCATGTGGAAACCTGGTGGTGTAGCTATATATATTGCATCTATATTAGGATTATTTAATAAGTCTTCTGCGTTGGTAGTCCAGCTTTGTACATTATGCCTAGTAGCATAATCTTCAGCTAATTTTCCATTTCTTCTCATAACCGAAACTAATGTCGAACCTTTTATCTTTTGAAATGCAGGTCCACTTTTTACCTCTGTCACATCACCACATCCAATAATTCCCCAGCGAACTCCATTTTCAAATTTTTTCATAAATCCACCTCCAACGTAAAATGTTCAACAGAGACAGAAAATTGTCCTCTATTTCTGGTCGTACTTGTCTTTTTTTTAACAACTGATGAATGTATAATTATCTTAATAGCTAAAAAAATACTAAAATACCAAAAAATCCTAATGATACTAGAGTTTCATGTGAGGAGATGTTTATTTGAATCAGAAACCTAATAAACTAGATAAAGTTATGGATACAAAACTTGACAGTCGAGTACAAAGAGAGTTTTCCAATGATGGTACTTTTAAACGCCAAAAAAATAGTTTTGTTACCCCCTTTGGTGATTTACCAGGGCAACTGCCTGTTGAACCTGATAGGTACAGACTCTTCTGGTCTGATGCATGTCCTTGGGCCCATCGGACCGTAATTGTCCGCAAACTCCTAGGTCTTGAGGATGTCATTAGTTTGGGTACAGTCGGACCAATCCGGCCAAGACTGCCTCATGTTGATTGGGAATTCAACTTAGACCCTAATGGAGTAGATCCTGTCTTAGGCATTACCTACCTGAGTGAAATTTACAAAGAGACAGATCCTGAATACTCAGGTCGACCTACGGTTCCAGCCGTTGTAGATGTTAAAACTCGAAAAGTCGTCAATAATGATTATTTTCAACTAACGAACTACTTAGAGACGACATGGGCACCATTTCATAAACAGAATGCACCTAATTTATATCCTGAACATTTACGCACACAGATTGACAATCTTAATGAAATCATTTTTCAGGATATCAACAATGGAGTCTATAAATGTGGCTTTGCTCGTTCCCAACATGCGTATGAAGAATCATATGATGTTTTATTTGCGAGATTGGATGAACTAGAAAGTCTATTATCAAACCAGCGATTTTTATTAGGAGAATTTATAACTGATTCCGATATTCGTCTATACACTACCTTGGTCCGTTTTGACATAGCATATTATTCTGCATTTAAAACAAACCGTCAATTAATCCGGGAGTTTCCAAATTTATGGGGCTATGTTCGTGATTTATATCAAACACCAGGATTTAAAGACACGACCAACTTTGAGGCAATTAAACAGCATTACCATATGTCAATTACAATTTCCCCTGACAAGAGTGAAGTCAGCATTTTACCTAAAGGTCCTGATTTATCAGGCTGGACTTCAAAGCATTGTCGTGAAAAATTTAGTACAACAAAGGATAAGTATTTTTATGAAGGAGCAAAAAGATGATTATTAGAGATGCGGTAAAGAGTGAATTACCATTAATACGTGAACAACGTGTTTCCGCCTACAGTGAACATGCACAATCAATTCCAAAAGATCATTGGAACGCACTTAAACAAGCGATTTCTTCAGAAGCAGATTCCAATGCAGAGGTTGAACTAATTGTAGCAGAATTCAATAATAAAATTATTGGAAGTGTTGTATTATTTCCTCCGAACACTGACGCATATGAAGGGTATTTGGATAAACTTAATTATTGCGAAATTCGAATGCTTGCGGTCGAACCTGATTCAAGAGGAATGGGTGTTGCTACTGCATTAATTTCCGAATGCATAGAGAGAGCCAAACTAAAAGGCTATGATAAGATAGGTCTACATACAGGGGAGTATATGGTTGGAGCAATTAACTTATACAATAGGTTTGGATTTAAGCGAATCCCAGAATATGATTTTGAACCGGCAAACGATGGAATCATTGTCAAAGCATTTCAGCTCTCGATTTAATATTTTATAGAGACAAGAAAAGCACACAAGGAGTGTGCTTTTCTGCCTTATTATTTACATATCAAGAGCTGTGTAGCAATATCTGAATAGACTTCCAACCCCACAGTTTTCACAATATGTATCACATCAGTAAATTGCATACTTTGAGGACTAACATTTGCTAATATATTTTCCTTATGTAATATATAGTCCTTTTGATAGAAAACATCTGGATGTCCATCAAAAATAGCCACATAAAAAATTCCCGTTTCAACAACATCTTGGAAGAAGTGACTGCCATAAGATAATTCTGGCATAAATCCACCTTCTGTTGATGCTACTTCACACACAACGGACATTTGTGAAATTTCAGTGAAATGAACAGGTACACCAAGTGATGGTGTTGTAGTCCCCCATCTCCCTGGTCCAATTAACATAGCATTCTTTCCCTTTAACAATTTATTTATGATACCTATTTGACGGGCTACTGCATATTTTCCTTGTTCATTTCGCTCAGAGTAGGCTTTAGGATTAACATAGACAACATAGTCAATTGGTAAACGAACATTGCCCCCCATAAAATTACCCTGCGTTTTGAAGAAACAATCATTATCGTGTTTTAAAGAAGGCATCTCAACTGTTTTTCCCAAACCACGTGTCTGCAATGGACGACATTGTAGCAAATTAATTTTACACGTTTCATCTTTCATAAAGTTAGCTGTAAACTCGATATCGACAGGATAGTCATATGCTTTTGAGAGCAAGGACAAGATTTCCTTCATTAATTGTGGAAATTCTGTTTTTGAAAGCAACTGATTGAAAGTAAGAGTATATGGATCGGCTTGATCTGTATACCCTAACTCTCTTATACGATTTAAAGTTTCATAATCAAGCGTTGCAAACAAACTCTTATTAACCTTGATATTAATTTGAAGAACCTCATTGGAATCCATCGTTAGTAAGCGATCTTCCTTAATTGATAGGACATCTACATAATGTTGGGAAAATTTCTTTTCGTCAATATCATTCATAAGTGGTTTTCTCAGCGGGTTATCAAGTGTCACCATTTTTGCATAGTCCCCAACGGTTCGGTCGACTGCTCTTGTACCCAGCCCAAATACAAGGCGAAGCATTCCAGCATCCATATCAACACTTTGGTCCCACACATAAAGATTGGATGAGTTACCCACACCAGCTATGTGAGGGAAAAAATTGTCCTGGTAATGGTCTCCTGATACACGTTGAACTAAGATAGCCATTTGCTCATCACTGTCAAAAAGTCCACGGTTCATTCGATAATTTAGAGCGTCTTCATTCATTGTACTCGCATAAACAGTCCGAATTGCTTGTTCAAATGCTTCATACCTTTCTTCAGGAGTACCTTGGTTGACACAAAAAACACTTTCATATTTCCCCGCAAAAGCATTCCCAAAATTATCTTCGAGTAACGAGCTTGAACGTACAATAATAGGTGACTGTCCAAAGTACTCTAACAGTTGGATAAACTTTTCTTTAATATTTTCTGGAAACTTACCATTCATAAGCTTTTTCTTTAATTCTTGCGCATATTTAAAATAACCTTCTTTTGTCTTTTGTTTCACACGTAATTTCCACCAACCATTTTGTACGATATACGTGTAAAAAATATCGGAGCCTAAATAAAAAGAATCATGGGGCTCCATATAAGAGTCAAAGCGACCTTCCCCGTCTTTTTCAAGAATTTTCCGTGCAAGGAGCATACCTACACTTTTACCTCCGATAAAACCGGTACCGACCTCTCGAGCTGCAATCGCTAAAATATCATGTAATGTAAAATACTGACTACACAAATCAAACATTTTTGATTCTTTGCCTATTAATAATGACAGTAACAGCAGTTTCGTTTTTTCTTGCTGCTCACTATTCTGTGCCAGGGCATCCTTTGCTTTATTAAAAATAACATCCCAATAATCAAGTCGCTCTTCTACTCTATTAATGCTTGAAAATAGTTCAGCCGCTTCACTACTTGCTGTAATCGAAAGTGCACCTTGCCCCTGTATTAAATGTGGAAAGAACATCGTTGGAGAATAACGCTGCCAAACCTTTAGTGGATGGATATAGAATTTTTGATTTACTTCATATAAATCAAGAAGGAGTTGTGTTGTTTCACGGATTCCTGCGATGGTACTGTATGTATGAATATTGCGGATTATAGAAAAATACGCAATCGTATCAAGTTCATATAAAAATGGACATGACACTTTAAAAAAGTTTCCAATCATTAAATCAGAATGCCAATATTCTAGTAAGTCTGTTAAACAATCAAAGACATAGAATGTCCTTTTACCTTCTTTTTCAATTAAGCTATGAACCTCAGTTGCAAAACTTTCAAAACCCTTGTGAGCATCAACATGGTATTGAATAACTTCAGGGCTTTCTGCAAGTAGTGGCTCATGGCTCCCAAAACGGACGTAAACAAGTTTTCGATTATCATGAAGTGCCTGTTTAACATACGGCTCAACTATTTTTTGATAATTCAATACAGAGTCAACTTGCCATACAACATTATCACCAAGACGTAAATAGTCTATTGCCTTGTCAAACCCTATCATTCCAGTACTTACTTTTTCTTGTATCCTCATCATTAATCACGTTTCCTCTCTGTTGTCATTATCATTCTGCTTTGAATCTCTTATCTAAATTTTTCGACATTGTTTAGTAAATTCCTCTAACAAAAACATTTGTTAGCTTAACCTGATCCACTTTAGGCAATAATATGCTTTTTTTACTATTTGGAAGAGGAACACAAGTGAAATATTGAGCAAGGTAATATATAATAAAAGTGTCAGAACATGTTCCAACACTTTTTATCCGTTTTATTCAAATAAACTAACAAATTCGCCATAACCCTCTTCAACTAGTCGATGTTTGGATACAAACCTAAGTGCTGCTGAATTAATACAGTATCGTGCTCTGTCAGGCCCTGGACCATCATCAAATACATGCCCTAAATGTGAATCAGACGTTTTCGAGCGAACCTCGATTCTACGCATCCCATGTGATGTGTCAAACTTTTCATTAATTTCAAATCGCCGCAGAGGTTTTGTAAAGCTTGGCCAACCACAGCCAGCATCATATTTATCTTTTGAGCTAAATAAAGGCTCCCCAGAAATAATATCAACATAAATCCCCTCTTCCGAATGATTCCAGAACTCATTATGAAACGGTGGCTCAGTTGCATTATTTCTAGTAACCTCATATTGAAGGGGAGTTAGTTCCTTACGCAGTTGCTCATCAGACTTACCTTTTTTCCAATTCTCCCTAATAAACCGGGCCCTCCCTGAGCCTTCTCGATATAGATTGTAATGAAATGGATTCTTTTTATAGTAATTTTGATGTTTATCCTCAGCAGGATAAAAGACACCTGCTGGCAGAATTTCTGTTACGATTGGAGAATGAAACTGACCACTATTTTCAAGCTGGATTTTGGATTCTTCTGCAAGTTGCTTTTGTTTATTATTATGAAAAAAAATTGCTGTCCGATAAGATAAACCACGGTCATTAAACTGTCCAAGAGCATCTGTCGGATCTATTTGTTGCCAAAATAGTTCTAACAATCTAGCGTAAGAAAAAATAGTTGGATCAAATGTTATTTGTACCGCTTCATAGTGTCCTGTTTGATCTGAACACACTTCCTCATAAGTTGGGTTTACCTTATGACCACCCGTATAGCCAGTTATGACTCTTTCTATACCAGGCTGTTCATCAAAAGGTGAAACCATACACCAAAAGCATCCACCTGCAAATGTAGCGTTCTCTAATTGTTTATCCATCTCCTGATTACCTCCATTCTGTCATTTTAACCTAAGTATGTTTTATTATCTGTTATTTCCCTTGCATCTGCAAACAAAAAGCGCAATAAGAAAACCAGGCAAATACCTGGTTCATGAATTATGAGAGTAATAAGAAGAGGACTAGGAAATTTGTTGAATTCCCCGCCCTCTTCTCATGTTTTTTTATTAGACTGTTTTTGATAAGTATTACTTTATTGTTTTAGTATACTTTAACTTTTAATGAAAACAATTATAGGTTCTCAAAGAATAATCGAACAACATCTGCTCCACCAATAAATGTTCCTAGTGAGCTCCCTAAATTTGCCAATACTACAACAAGCAAAATTCTTGTAACTTTATTGTTCCAAAAACCTTTGACGCTGGTTACATCCTCTGAAATGCTTTCAAAATCGGCTACGCTAGGACGGTTAAAATATGCTTGTACAATTCCAGCGAACCATCCTGCGGCGATTAATGGATTTAACGACGTAATTGGCGCAGCTACAAATGCAGTTAAGATAGCAAGAGGATGGCCTAGCGCGATGGCAGTCCCTATTGCAGAGAAAGAACCATTCCATAGTATCCAGCTTAATGTTTGTTGAAAACCTGCTTGTGGATTAGCAATAAAGGTATATGCAATAATTGCAAGGATAATCACTGGTATTGACCAACCGATAATCTTAGGTGCCTTTGATTTTGGTGGAAGCTCGGACAATTTTTTCAGGTCATGTTCTTTTTTAATCTCTTCTTTAATTCCAGGTACGTGTGCAGCACCTAAAACAGCAACAATTTTGTTTCCTTTTGCATCCTTAATTTTCTGAGAAAGATATTGGTCGCGCTCATCAATTAGTGGTTTCTTTAGTCTAGGAAAACTTTCTGAAAACTCTTGTAGCATAGAATTCAGCATATCCTTTGATTTCATTTTTTCAAGGTCATCCTCTGAAATACTTTCGTTACTGAATATGCTCATAATGATTTCCATCAATAATTTCGCTTTGCCCCAAAATCCTACATTTCCCCAAATACGGGCAAATGTGACTTGTATATTGCGGTCTGCAAGTACTAGGTTCGCTCCAACTTCTTTAGCAGATTCAATTCCTTGAATCATCTCCTGTCCTGCATTAATACCAAATTGCTTTGCCATACGTTTTTGAAAAGAAGATATCGCAAGGTTCATTAACAGTAAGGTTGACTTTTTCTCTTTAATGACCTTAAATACATCCATTTCCTTCCATTTATTCCCTGACATTATCGCTTGATATCTTTGTTCATCTAATTCCACACACACTGAATCAGGTCTTTCTGCTTCTATTACTTCCTTGACAAGCTCTGCACTTTGCTTGGATACATGTGCTGTTCCGATTAATATATACTCCTTGTCATTTATCACAATCCGTGTAATATTCTCATTTTCTATTGACATAAACTACCTTCCTTTTTAAAAATAACTATTGCGAAATAGCTTTTTATTATGTAGACAATATTTTAATATACTTAACCATTTTTTCTAAAATCGTATAAATAATAATATTTCAAATATAACAGAGATTGCTATTATTTTCTATTTAAATTTCTTTCAAAAACTATTCATTACAAGAAAAAGCTCTGACAAAGTCATAAAGGATTCCGGTTTGAGATGCTTTTCTTAAAATACGTGCAGAAATGAAAGTAAAACTCGCCATAGTAGTGAACTGCCCCGTAGATGTTAGAATGGTGTCTAACATTTACGGGGCAGTTCAAGGAGGCGAGTTTCTTTAATTAGTGTTTGTGATACGGTTTACCTTAAACTTCCTAAATAAGAGTTGTAGCGATAGTAAAATAAGCGGAAATTTTTCCGTTAAAAGCAGATTAGAGCTTGTTTTGGGATAAATAGGGGTAGTTTTCCTCCTATACAAGGCAAAATAACCTATCTTCACTTTTTTCTAGTCAAATAAGCGGAATCTCTCCCTCTATTTTTGCTATTTTCTGTGCAAATGGCTAATTAAGGGGAATTTTTCCCTCTAGGTAACAGATAAAGTACCTTACCTAATCCCCCACCGATAAGAGCGACTCTCACGTTCTGAGATGCGGGAATCAGCACTTTTTATCGACCAACTTATAAAGACCAATAAAATTTCTGCTCAAAACGACTTCACTGCAAATGACAGAGATTTTGACCCTCTTTTTTAATAATACAATACTTTATTGACCATCATAATAATGATGTCAATTGAAAGTTCATAGAAACCTTGATAGATAAAGGAATGACGTATGTAAATACATACGTCATTTCTTGTGTTTATTAATAAGAAAGCACACGTTAACGGAACATTCAAACAAAGTCGAAGCCCTTTTTTTCTTATTAATTATGAAAGAATTCGTTTTTCACCTTCAAGTGCTTGAATTGGTGCAATATTTTGGGTAAATTCAAGTGTTCCAATATATTCCTCGTTTTCATCACGAACAGCAAAGTAACGAATGTACACGTATTTATCACGAAACTTAATCCAGAAGTCCTCTACGTCTTTACGTCCAGATTTAAAGTCTTCCAATAATTCCTCAACTACATGAACACTTCTAGGGGGATGACAGTTCTGAACAGTCCGGCCAATTACAGCTTTCGTTCTAGCGAAGATCCGTTCCTTTCCGTGTGAAAAATATCTAACCACATCGTCTTTATCTATAAAAGTAATATCAACTGGCAAGTGATTCAGAATTAGTTCTAGTTGTTTCAACGAAAGAATTCCTGTCTCCATTTTAATATATCCTTCAGAAATCGAATTTCTATCCAGAGGATTTCTATCAGGCTTCCATTCTTCAACAGAATCCAATAAGCAAAAACCAATTTCATCACTTTCATGAGCAATTTTTACCCATTCATCTTCTGTTAGATTTTGTAATGCCATAGGGAAAAGGATATTTTCTTCCCTGTATATCATGTTGCCCACTTCTAAAATAACGAATTGTATTTCATCAATTACAGCTTCTTTTTCACCCTGATAATTCATTAATCTATTTCTAGCTTCTTTAATCGAATCTCGAATAAAATCATCAATTTTCCACATATGTGTTGTCGGGCCGTAAATTCCATAATTCTCGAGATATGGAAAAATCAAATTTTCCTTTCGACTGAAATGCTTATCAATATCAAGTAATAAATTACAATCGTCTAAGAGATTGTAAATATTTTCACTAGAGTCTTCTTCCTTAAATTTATCTAAGTGTGGCTGTAACCTTGAATCACGAAGGTTTTCAAGCGCCCTATTTTCAAGTTTGAACGTATGGACGGGATGACCTGGTTGTTCATCAGGACGTATAAGGCGATTTACTTCTTTAATCGAGCCTTTAAAGAGTTCAGTATGTTTATTGTATAAACTCTTCATTTCCTCCTTTGAAATACCATCCATGTTCCCATGTTGAAGCTGTGCAATTTCTTCTATTGTTACAGTACCAATCTCTTTATCAAAATACGCTTTAACTTCTTCAACTCTTTTTCCTTTTTTAAGATCAGTAAATATTCTCTTTAATATCTCTTGACGTTTATCTGCTTGGTTATTGTTGAACTGGGTTTCACGATTATTAATAATCTCACTCATAATAACTCTCCTTTAAACCATACTTCAAATAAATAATGATAACTTTTCTCATTTATACAATATCAATTATTTATACTTTTGAATGTGATATAAATCATAAGATTTAAAAGGATTATTAATATAGGTGAATTTTTCAAAATAAGTTCCTATTTTCGAAATTAAAGCAGGCTCGACATTCGAACCTGCTTTTCTACTTATTGTCCTATTAAGAAATTGCATTCTTTATACTTAATTCTAATGGACTATACCCTCCATCTTCACGGATAAACTTCATTCGCTCCTTTAACGGAGTGGTACGGTTACACATAAAACGTGGAATTCCTGAGTGATTTTGCGATGCTGCGTGATACAAGAATGGATGGCAAAGGATAACGTCTCCTGGTTGTCCTGTTGTTTCGACCACTCTTAGTTTGAACCCTGAATCATCGATATATGTTTCATTCATAAATTTTGAAACCCTATCATTCTCTTCACTCTTTTTAGTAAGTTCAGAAAACCAAGGATGTTCTTTATTAAGAGCTCTTATCCCTTCACCAAGTACCACGCCTTCTTTTTGCTTTTTAAGAAAATTGGCAACAACCTTGTGTGATCCTTCTGCGACAAGTGTGCCTCCACCTTTTTCTCCTATTTCTGAAAATATATTTAAACAAAGCAGTCCCTGTTCTGGGCTATCCACATAATGCCGAAAATGGATACCATCCCAATGCCAACCAGCTGTTGGGACATCCCATGGTTCATCCGCACCTAATGAAAAATTAACAGGCCACCATCCAAATCCAATTCGTTTATCTGATTCACCATATACCGTTTTATCTAACCAACGTCCTTCCCCTACTAAATCTTCAATTGCATCTGCAAGACGTTTTGTATTACATTTTTGGAATTCATCATGTTCATAGTTTTCATTTATTCGGACCATATCTTTTGTCCAAGTGGAAGGATCATTCTGAATCACTCCACGTTTCTCAACATTTTCCCAAACAATCTTTTGTGCCTCAAGTGCAACTTCGCGAGGAAAGGCTTCTTCTACCTTAACCCATCCTAGTTCAATAAATTGTTCTACTTGTTCATTTGTTAAGACCTTGTTTGCTCCCATTACTTTCTTATTCCTCCCCTTAAAAATAAAACGTTTACAAATTAGCATAGTTTTATAACAAACAATTATTCTATTAATTAATAGAAAAGCAAATTGTTGTTCCTAATATGTAATTCTTTTACAAGATTTCGTCTAGTTGGAATATGAGGTTTCATCTTAATCTTAGAAGTATGATAATAATTATAATACAAAAGGTGGAAACTGTCATAAAATTGGCTTTTTTCTCTCTAGAAAAAATGAACAAAATTTTTTTATTCAAAATATAATAAGCTCAGATAGATTTTCCTCTACTGAGCTTAATTTGAAATTGTAAGCGACATACCTGGAGCATCTTGCTCTCTGGCCTCAAATCCTAATTTTTTATAAAACTCTTGCTTCCCTTTAGCTGAAAATAGTTGTATTGATTGAATCCCACTATCTTTACATTTGGTTAAAAGTGCTTCAATCACCATTTTTCCTAACCCTTGCTTTTGATAGCTCGGGTCTACCATTACATCACAAATCAATGCTTGGTAAATGCCATCAGAAATCATCCGTCCGAATGCGATGAGCTCTTCGTTATCATAAATTGAAACATGGTACCAGCTATTTTCAGCAGCTTGATAAAGTTGTTCTCTTGTATATGTTCCTTTTTTACTTTTTATTAAACCACTTGCTTCATGGAGATTAGCAAATTGTTTAAATGTTGGAAGTTTATTTGTCATAACGAAGTCCATCACATTCACCCTTTAATCATTTACTCTTATTAATACTTATACAATATAGTGCATAATAATTCAATATATTTTTTAAAAAGAAGAAGATTTTTTAATCTTCTTAGACCTATATAGCAAATTTCGTATTTCAAACATGTTAATTTTGTTTGGCCCTGGTCACATGTTTCTTTCGAATGATAAAGAATAATGGGATGAGGAGTAACTCTAGAGCAAGACCTAGGGTCGGCCATGTAAAAAAAGAAAATTCAAGATGTTGAACATTGCTTTTGAATAAGACTACAGCAAGAATAGCTAATAATAATCCAATTGGAATAATGAATACATTAGTATCAGCTCCTCTGACAATTCCGACTGCCTTATTAATACAATACAATGTTAACGAAATTTTGCAAAGAATGGTCGGTGCCCAAACTGTCACAATAACTAAGTCCAATCGATCAAGAAAATCAGTAATATTAATTTGTTGGATCAGTTGATAATTTGGAAATGTCGAAACCTTGACAATATCTGCTCCTAATACAGCTAGTTGCATGATAATTAATAAGAATAGGAGAAACATCGCAGTTAAGCTCCCGAAAATACCTAATTTCCTTATATTTTTTATCGGATCGATATATGGCAGTAAAAGGAAAAATACAACAATTTCGCTTACCCAGCCTAATAGTAAATACCATGATTGTACTATTGCACTTAGGGATCCTGGTCCTAAAATTGGTTGAAGGTTTTTTGGATCTATTTCATTTGCTAACATTAGCGGAAGTAAAAGTAAAATCCCGCCAAGAACCATAAACTGAATAACAGTAATTCTTGCAATTACTTCTAAACCTGTCCAGCATACATAACAAATAACTAAAGCTGATAATACCGAGAGGATCTCAATCGGTGTATTAGGTAGTAAACTCGTAACGGTAAAATCAATAAGTGCACGCATATCTCTAATAAAGCTTACTATTAAAAAGAACAATAGTATAGACACAAATACCTTTTGTAATTTTGTTACTTTCTCTCCCATTAAAAACAATTCTTTCAATGGCTCAACTTTCTTTCCTAAAGAGAAAATAATTATGATAACAAGAAAAGGTAGAGAAAGAATTGGGACCATCCATGTGTTCTGCTCTGCTGCTTGAACAAGTACTTGAGGTAAACTAATCAATGTAGCAGTAAATAGATAATTGGCCACTAGTAACATATATTGCATACCAGAAATTTTTGGTTTCATCCTTTAACCACCACTCTTGTCATCTTCCCGATTGTATTATTTAGAAATTCTGTAACTTCTTCAAGGTGGATATGGAATGGTAATAACAGCGACAAACCTAACGCTGCAGCAATAATTGAATAAGCAATCACTGTTTCATGTCTATTCTTTTTTGGAGTAAGAGGGTGTAACATAATATAAACAAAACTTATCATGAAAAGGAAAACTGTTCCAACCATTACTATCATTCCTCTGCTTGTATTCCAGTATTACTCATCCTACGGATATCAGAATCAACCTTCACTGTTACTTCTAAGTCTTTAAGGATTTCATCCCAGCTATCTTCCCATTGTTTCATCCAAAGCTTATTTTGAGTACGAAATAAAAACCAGCCAAAGCCATATAAATCTATACCTTCTGCCATTGATTTTTCAAGAACAGCCGTTACTTGATTTTCAATTGTTTTATCAAGTTTCCTTTTTAGATCATTATATACTTCAGGTTTTTCAACTCTTAAGTTTTTTTCATTTTGATTTAATATGGTTGCAGCTTTCAAATACAAGGTAAAGGTTGGAACTCCATTTTTCATTTCATGAACAACATTTAAAGATTCCCTCGCAACTTCAACATTTACCTCGTCTTTGTCTGAGACAGTAAAGGTGATTGACTTCCCTGCCATTTTCTCTTTAAGCCAAATTACACCTAATGTTTCCTCCGGATTTGTTTCAAATTTATATTGATCGTTCTTTAAAATAGCAAATGACTTTAATTCAACCTCATCCTTTTGTTCCTCTTTTTTACCATTTTGTGTTTTTACAACATCAACAATTGGAACCACTGGATCTTTTCCCGGTCGATCGATATCTTGTATTACTTCTTTTACAGTAATATCAAGACTGTTTTTTGTCATTTCACGAATGGCCTCTGCAGGAAGTTGCTCTAAGTGAGGTGATGAGTTGAGAACATCTATCGCTTTTCCACTGCTTATTAACATAAAAGTTGAAAGTCGTGATTGCGGTTGTACTAAGATAACATCTAATGATTTATGAAAGCCTGTTTTTGCTAAATCCTCACCAATCACAATGACCCTTCGATGCGCAAAGTATAATCTTCTCGACATTCGCTGTTGTAGACTATCATTTGCTTCGCGAATGTTTCGTCCAACTGCAGAGTCGATATAATACGGCTTATCGCCACCTGTACCGCCACCCCCTCCACTAGATCCTGCCCCTCCCATTGCACCCGGTAAAGGAATCTGGCAGGACACACGAAACTTATTTTCATCTTCTTTATCTACACCTGAGGCTGTTACAAATGCTAAATCATTTATTTCAACACGATCCCAACAGCCAGATAAGAAAATGAGACATATCATCAAAACAAATGATTTTCTTACCATCCGTATGTCCCCCCTATACTCCTTATTTTTGTTCAGGAGATGGCTTCAAATTTGGACTTTCACGTCGTATATTATTTTTAACAAAATTTTTAGGTCTATGATCCATCGACCACCAAGGTGTACGAATAAAAACATCTTTGAATTCAGCAAATGAAAGTGGACCAAGTGGTGAAAAATATGGTACACCAAAAGACCGTAAGTGGCACAAGTGGGTCAAGATAATTAACGAGCCAAGAACAATCCCATAAAGGCCGAGGGCTCCTGCTAGCATCATTAATGGAAAACGTAACAACCGGATGGAAATAGCCATGTTAAAGCGTGGGACTGTAAAAGAAGCAATACCAGTAAGTGAAACGACAATTACCATTGGTGCGGAAACTATTCCCGCCTCAACTGCTGCTTGTCCAATAACAAGTGCTCCCAAAATACTAACAGCTTGTCCAACAAGCTTAGGAAGACGAATACCCGCTTCGCGTAATGCCTCAAATGCAATTTCCATAATCATAGCTTCAACAAATGCAGGAAACGGGATTGCCTCTCGACTTGATGCAATCGAATATAATAATGTTGTTGGAATCATTTCTTGATGATAGGTAGTTATTGCGACATAAAAAGCAGGTAGTTCAAGAGCAATAAATATAAAAATAATCCGTAGCCATCTTAGAAAGATTGAAATATGATAACGATGATAATAATCTTCACTTGCTTGAAGAAATTGCCAAAAAGTCGCTGGCGCAATTAATGCAAAAGGAGTACCATCAATAATAATAACCACTCTACCCTCTAACAAATTTGCAGCCGCAGAATCTGGTCTTTCAGTATTTTGGATTTGTGGAAACATACTCCATGGACTATCTTCAATCAGTTCCTCAATATAGCCACTCTCAAGAATACTATCAATTTCAATTCTATCTATTCTTTTTATGACTTCATTAACCAACTCTGGTGATGCCAAGTTTTCCATATATAGTATGGCAAGACCTGTCCTTGTTTCAGTCCCGACTTCACGCGAAATGATTTTTAAGGTAGTGGAACGAATCTTTCTTCTAACTAAAGAAGTATTCACCCTCAGACTTTCGATAAATCCTTCTCTAGGTCCACGTATCGACGTTTCAGTTTCTGGCTCAGCAACAGCACGCCTCATCCCACCTTTTGCATCAAATATGATTGCTTTTTCAAATGAATCAACAATGAGAACCGTGCTTCCATCTAGTACTTTCTTAACAACTGTATCAATTTGGTCTGAATCCGAAACCTGACTAAATGACATAACATCTTTTTCCAATACATCAGTTGAAAGCTGCTTTTCATCAATTTCTTCTAATAACTGATAAAGTGCATTAAATTCAATGCTTTTTGTATCTACAAGACCATCAATAAATAGTAAACATGCCTTTTTATTGTTAATATTAAATTCTCTAAAGACTACATCAGAACAGTCAGTAAAAAGCTCTTTTAAAAACGTAATATTATCTTTAAGGTGTTCATATACCTCGACTTCTGTTTTTTCCTGTAACTCTACCTTCTTAATCAATTTTTTAGGTTTGATAAACGTTTTCATTATAAACCCCGATTTCTATCTTCTAAGTTATATTTAATAAAATAACCCATTTGTTATTTTTCATTCCTTATATGGCAAGAAGGAACAGAATTACCAATTGTTACTCTAATACAATTTTTGACTTTGATTTATACCACCACCGATATACGATAATAATGAGTAGCATGAATCCAATATAGACCGAAATACCAATAATAAGTGCTTTTGTTGAATCAAATAAATGGTTTCCTAAATATGCATAAACAAACATTCCAGGAATTTTACCAAGTGCTGTTGCCGCAAAATAAACTTTAAAGGGCATTGAACTAATTCCAGAATAAATATTAACAACAGGTGGGGGAACAATCGGAATAACTCGGCAAAACAATACAGCTAAAAATGCATTTTCACTTATAATAGAATCAAATTTCTTTATTCCTTTATACTTTGTTACATACGTTTGAAATTGTTTAACAAAAAAGGAACGTGCAAGTAGAAAAAAAATTGCAGCAGCTCCGATTGTACCAATCCAATTAATGCTTGCCCCGATCCAAACACCGTATTTTGCACCCATCAATCCAGCAAATACGGAAAAAGGGATGATAGGGATAACTCCAAATAATATCGCTAGAAAATACATGATAGGTAACTGTGAAAGGTCACTATTCTGTAACCATCCAATTATAGCTTCCTTATTTATGTATGCAATGATTAAAATTACGCCATATAATGTTAATCCAATTAATCCTTTTTTCATCATAACTACTCCTTAACATTAAAACGATCTTCAGTAATTGATAATCGAAGTGCTTTATAGCGATAACGTTGATATAACTGGTAAATGGTCGGATGCTACCGGGATAGAATCAAACACTTCTACGTTAACAATACGAATTATTTTACTAACAAATATGTAATCAAGTCTCATTCGTGGCTTTGTAGAAGGAAATGTAAAACCCAATCCTTCTCCTTTTTCGGCCCAAACGTCAATGAAATCATTAACCACCATTTTCCATTTTTTTGTGTTTGGTTTCATATTCCAATCGCCTAATATTATGACTGGTTTTTTTACTTGTTCTTTGAAAAATTCACTTTGTTTTTTATGTAAAAAAGGAAGCAGGCTTAAATGTGTTACATAAACATTTATTAACTCACTATTGCATTTAACTGTTGCTTCTAATATTGACCTAGTCTCTATGAAACTCGCCTTCATATCAAAAAGGTGATTGTTAGTCTGTACGATTGGGAATCGAGAAAGAAGACCATTCCCATATTCTTTCTCATGTATCGTCTTTTTGGTTATTTTGGAGATGGATGGACTAAAAACGTGGTAATAATTTAATTCTTTAGCAATGTATTGAAGCTGATCAATATTGTCACTTCGATGTGAAAAATGTTTATCGACCTCATTTAAACCGATCATACTGCTTCTGATTTTGAAATTACCTTAATAATACGGTTTAAATCCAGTATCTTGTCGCTGCCTTGTCCATGATGAATATTAAATGTCATGACCTTGATGTTCATTTTATCATCCACCCACTCTCTGTTACGAATTCAATATTCTACAAATATACTCTTTAAAATCAACCATTCTCATATGCCTAGGTTTTTCGTCTGTACCGACGACAATCATTGGAAAATATGTATCTTGTTTATGAAGTGAACCATGACTCGCCCCTCCAACATGTGTTGGTGAGCCTTCTCCAATAAATTCAAACCCTGGTTTTGCATTTACAATAATATAGTTTCCTTTGTGCGAGTAAAATGCGCTATATAATCTCATTAATCCATCAGGATAATCGTTATACTGTATTTGCTTATTTTCATCAATTTGTAAGTCCAATAATTTTGGATTTCCATTAATTGTCCATGTCTGCCCATAGGAGTCTACATATTCACCAATTGGTTTGAATGAAAACTCTCCATGATGCAGATATGAAACAACGCTCACTTCATCTTGCTGCTTCCATGCAATATGATCGATACGACTATCTTTAGCTAAGATGTTCACGATTTCTTTTAGGTCGACCGTTGTGTCTAAAATGTAGATGAACGACATTCGCTCATTTAACCCTAGAACAAGCTGATCTTTCTCTTGAATTGGTTTACCAAGTTTATAAATATTAAAATCTCTAAGGATTGCTCTTAAATCAATTAAAGAGCGCTTTTTGTTGTCACCAATGTCAGTTTGACCGCTATCCCCCATTACAATCCAAACGATATCTTCTATTGCTTTTTCCCATGAAGAAAAGCAATTGAGTATGTTTTGTAATTGTTTATCAGCCTTTTCAATTCCTTTTGTTTCATTTTCCCCTTTTTTATGCACTATTTTATCGTTATCTGAGAAGTACACTAATGAAAATGCTGGAAGCCTATTTTGTTTCAATAAATAGATAATCTCTTCTGTTGCAAAACGATCATTAAACCCAAAACCTTGCCAAAAATGAGTGTATTTATTTCTAGGATTTATTTTTGAGAGTATACCATAAGACAAACTTGCAGGACCTTGGACGGTTTCATTTCCTTTTAGTACATTAAAGAATTTTAAAAGGCAAGGGAGTTGTAACCTTTTATCATTTTCCCCGCGATAAACGAGTGTATTAATTGAAGATGTTTGTTCTTCAACATCTTCATGGATTGTTTGAACTTTACCACTTAGATGAAGGTGATTAAGATTATAGACACTTTCCTTCAAGATGCTTTTTATACCTATTTTCAAAACCTCTTTTTTCGCACTACCATAACTAATAAATCTTTTATTGTCAGTATCGTACCAAACAAGCGCTGGAACCTTATGCTTATTAGAATAAGTTCCAGTTAATAAGGTACTGTCTACAACTACGGACATTGTTGGAAAACTACTAATCATGTTGGGAAAATATTGACCTGACTTAAGTAAAAATTCTAATGCAGGTATTTTACCTTGATAAAGTAGGCTTTGAAGTGGATTGTCCATTAAGGAGTCAATTACAATCGTTACCACACATTTTGTTGGCTTTTCAAAAGAATCATTTATTCATTGACTTTTTGGTGATAATTATTAAAAGATAAGAACAAACCTCCAAGCAAAAGGATCAGTAACAGCAATATGATGTAAATCATAAATAATAAGTTGCTCCTTTCCTCCCAAAGTAGGAAGGGGATTTAGATTTTTTCTATCATGTAGTATTCTTTGGTATTCTTTCTATTTTTACACGGAGAGAGAAAACAAAAAAAAGAGACTAGAATGTAGTCTCTTTCAATCATAGCTATTCAATAGTCAATTCTAAGTCATCAATTCGTTTTTCTACATACCGTTTGTCCTTGTGTCCGTGGAAAATTTCAGCTTTTTCAACAATCACGGTTGTGTTATATTCAGGAATTTTTGCGTATTGTTCATAAACCCCTTTTGGTAGTAATACATTTCCTTCTGGCCAATACACAGCAATATTACCTTTTGTAATTCGATCAAACTTAGCTTTGCCTTGGAATGTACCGAATTTATTATATGCAACAATGAAGTCTTGTTCTCGTATACCAAGTTTTGCAGCATCTTCAGCATTGATAATAATATCGTACCTATGAACATTATTAAACGGATCTTTTTCACTATATATCATTGAGTTAAACTGCTTACCACGTCTACTTGTAACATAGAATTGTCCTTCTGTTCTGCGATTTTCAGGGATATCAATACATAGCAAATTCCCGTTTCTATCAGGTGTCGGACAGATTCCGTCTTCACATAACCATGCCCCACCCCATTGAAAAAAGTCACCTTTTTGTTTTAAATGCTGTATTCCGTCGTAATTTGGATTAGCTATAGCGATTTCTTTCCGAATGTCTTTGGCAGTTTGAAAGTGTATATGTTTTTTCTTTTCTGGAAAGACTCGGTTTGCTAAATCAACATAAATCTCCCATTCTGAGCGTGCCTCCTCAATTCGAGGTCCATTGATTTCATCGCTAAAATACACCATTCGTTCTGTGCTAGTTGAGGTGCCGCCGCCTGGTTGTTCATATCTTGTCATCGCTGGTAACACAATTACTTCTTCTTTGGCATCAACCAGTGTAGATGTATTTAAGATAATATCCTGATGAACACGAAGATCAACATTTTGTAATGCAGTTTTTATAAATCCAGGATTCGGCATGGTTTCTAGGAAATTTCCACCACTTGTATAAAAGACTTTAAGCTTACGCTCATGATATTCAGGTAACACTGCATTTTCTAATGATTGCCCAACGGTATCGCCTTGCCATTTAGGAATGGAGAACCCCCAAACCTTTTCTATTCTCTGAATATTTTTTTCTTCAAAATCTCCACCCGGCAGCACAAATGGGTCTGCCCCCATCTCTCCAGAGCCTTGAACCCCACTATGACCTCGAATAGGCATAACACCACAATTTTTCCGACCAATAAATCCACGAAGCATCGCTAAGTTTGCAACCTGTGAGATATTATCCGTCCCAAACCGATGTTGTGTAAGGCCCATACTCCAAACAAAGACACCCGTACTCGCTTTTGCTAACAAAAGCGCGAAAGCTAGCATTCTTTCTTTAGAAACACCAGAGGACTTTTCTAATTCATTCCACTTTTGATTTTTGATATGCCTTTTCAGTTTTAAAAATCCATTTGTATGGTCTTTTACAAATGAATGGTCAATCGCAGATCCTGGTTGTTTCTCCTCCATTTCAAACCAATGCTTCATGACGCCATTCATAAAGGCTATATCTCCACCAATATTTACCTGAAAGACATCATCGACAATCTTTGTACCAAATAGAGCACTTTCTGGAATAGATGGAATCCAATAATTCTCCATTGAAGGTTCTCTGTATGGATTAATCATAATAATTTTGGTACCTGCCTTCTTCGCAGCATACATATATTTAGTTGATACAGGTTGATTATTGGCGGCAACTGATCCCCAAAAGACTAACACATCCGAACCAATCCAGTCCTTATAATTACAACTTGATGCACCAATACCGAGTGAACGCTTTAGAGCAGTCTTACTAGGAGAATGACAGATTCTCGAAGCATTATCAATATTGTTTGTCCCTAAAAAACGAGCTACTTTCCCTGCAGTATAATACGACTCATTTGTAATTCCTCTTGCTGTAAGGTAAAAGGCTACTTGTTTCGGATCAATGTTCTTTATTTTATTTGCAATTCGGTTTAACGCTTCGTCCCAAGAAATTCTCGTAAACTTGGACTCTCCCTTTTTACGAGATAGAGGAAATGGAATTCGCCCCAATTTCCGTAGTTCAGTACTATCAAGTTTTCGTAGTTTTTCAATATCTTCAAACCATTTTTCATCAATGGCTGGTGCGGTATTTAGTCTTAACACATTTAATCTTGTTGTACAAAGGTGAGGACCCGTTAATGTTTGGTCCTTTAACCCAGATACACCTAACGCACAGCCATCACAAACCCCCTGTGTCAGGATTCGATAAGCATATGGTAGACTATCTTTATTTTCCCACGCAACCTTTAATGTATCTTTTATGTGATGTGGCTTAACCTTCCCTACCCCCATGGGGGACAATCCAACCCATAGTTTTGGATTTGGCTTCTTATTAAGCTTGATGGGACCTGTGTGCTTTGTCTTTCCCAATTTGCAACCACGCTCCATTCCTTCATTTGGTTTTTCCGTTTTCTTTTTGCTTGGTTTCACACTATTCTAAAAGTGACAATGGATACCTTTAAGTCATATAATCTAGTAATCAACTTTTCGTTTAACACAAGGTCATAGGATCTTCATGAAGGTGATGAAGCCAACTTTTCGTTTAAAAACATCACCATTGTTTTCTACATGAAGGCGATAAAAATTAGTATTAAGCGTTTTCAATACCTTCCACGTAAAATAAGGAGTATAATAATTATGAAGATTTTAACACTTCCATATTTATCTTGCAACAGACATAGTTTCTATAACTATATTTATCATTTACAAAGCTTATTAATAGATTGGGTGAAATAATGGTACAAAAGGAATGTGGTCCTAAGATCATTACAAAATATGTTGACGGAAAACTAATTCAAGAAGAAGACATTGTCGTTAGTGAACGACCTCTAACTGTGTATGTTAATAGTCAGGAAGTTGCTACCATGGTTTGTACTCCATCAAACTATGAAGAATTAGTAATCGGCTTTTTAGCATCAGAAGGAGTGATCCGATTACACAATGAAATACAAACAATATCAGTTGATGAACATAAGGGCTTTGCATATGTCCAACTATCTAAAAAGTTCACAAAGAGTCAGGAGTTTTTTTCAAAACGGTTCATTGGGTCGTGTTGTGGAAAAAGTCGACAATTTTACTATCATGCTGACGTACAAACTGCAAAAACTTCCACTTCAACCAATACAATAACAGCCCTTCAATGTATAAAGCTGATGAATGAAATGCAGAATTCAAGTGTTTTATTTCTGAAAACTGGAGGAGTGCATAACGCGGCATTGTGCACAGAAAAAAACATCATTGTTAGCAGGTCTGATATTGGTAGACATAATGCTTTGGATAAGATATTTGGATATTGCCTCAAAAATAAACTCCCAACACGTGACAAAGTGCTCGTTTTTAGTGGGAGAATCTCCTCCGAAGTACTCGTTAAGGCTGCAAAGATTGGAGTTGGAATCATCTTATCAAAATCTGCTCCAACAGATTTAGCTATTCAATTAGCTGATGAATTAAATATCACTGCTGTAGGTTTTATACGTGGAAATTCGTTTAATATCTACTCACATTCAGAACGAATTGTAGAGTAAAGACAAATAGAGGCTATGGGCAGCCTCTATTTGTCTACAGTTACAGGTAGATATACCCTCTAAGGTCGTGGCAGTACTGTATAGGTATTTGCTTGTCCTACTGTCACAACGTTAAAATATGTCATCTTATTGTTCGGAAACTTCACTGCATAGGATATTCCTCCGCCTTTATCTGTGACACCGCGAATCGTCACTGTACTCGGGACAGGGATACTTATCGCAGCAGCATCTTCCGTTAAAATAAGCTTTTCTTTTACTGGTACTCCATCCACTAGTATTGCAACTTCATCAAGGTCTTCTAGATTGTAATCCCAAATTAACATTCGGGCTTCTCCACCTTCCGACCCCGCATTTGTTACTTCAAAATCTCGAGCCTCAATGTTTGCATACATTTCGTCTTCAAAAAGGGTCTCACCAGCAACAGTAGATGAACTTATTCGATTTGCTACAACTTCTTGTGCTGTTCCTTCATCTTGATAACTTGTAATAATAAAGCTTGTAACGATTGCAACAATTAGCGTTAGCAACGTGGCCATCCATAAAGCTCTCGTAACTTTTGACTGATTTGGTATCACATCTATTTGTGACTGTTCATCTTTCACTACATCATGACGTTGCTTCCGCTTTTTTTTCTTAAATTCTTCCTGCATGAGTGACTCTCCCCTATAATTTGTGTACTTTGTAGCTTATTGGATATTTTGTATACCAATATGACAAATACGCACGAGCTAAAAGGATACTTAGAATGGATAGTGTTAATGCACATCCTTTTCCAAAAATTCCCTTGTCAGCCCAAAGATTTGCAAAAAATAATGCAAATTCAAATCCAACTAACATAATAAAGCACATCTGTAAAAACGGTAAAAAGACAGGTACTTTCCGATATAACCACCCCAGTCTTTTTACGCGATAGGAAAGGAGCAAGAGGAAACCAAAAAAGCAAACTCCACCTATCCCAAGTACATTTCTTGGAGCTTCTAATTCATATATATCTGTTAGATAGTCATATTCCATTAGTGGACCAAGTACGATAATGAGGATAATAAATGGATAGAGAAAGTAGTATAGTGTCGCACCTAGTATTGCGAATAATTTCCCCAATTGTTATTCCCTCCCGCTTAAAAAATCAGTTGGTTCAATTGTTGTTAATTGCTCTACAGTTGGCTCAGAAATCTGACTCACTCTTAGTGCATGAGTACGAATCGCCTGTTCACAAATATTTCGAGCGTATCTACCATTTCCAGCTGTATCGATATTACCTACATTAGCAAAAATTCGGTACAAAACATCATCCACACCAACAGAAATTGTAAATCCTTTAGAAGAAAGGATTTGGCGACTGATTTGCACCAATTCTTTAGGTGAATAATCTGGGAATGTAATAATATTAGGAAAACGTGATCTTAATCCTGGATTTGTTTCTAAAAATCGTTCCATATCTTCGTCATAACCTGCTAAAATAACAATAATCCGATCACGGAAATCATCCATAAATTTAACGATCGTATCGATAGCTTCTTGACCAAAATCGTTCCCACTGCCAGCAAGAGCATACGCTTCATCAATAAACAATACGCCCCCAAGTGCGCTTTCTAACACTTCTCTTGTTTTTAACGCCGTTTGCCCTACATAGCCTGCCACAAGACCAGAGCGATCGGTTTCAACGACTGTATCTAATTTAACAACTCCTAACTCCTTTAAACGCTTTGCAAGAATTCTTGCAATCGTTGTTTTTCCTGTTCCTGGATTCCCTTTAAAAATCATATGTAATGATTGTGATCCAATGTCAGGTAATCCAAGTTCTTTTCGTTTTTTTCCGATTTCTACTTGTGCAGATAATGTACGAACGAACGTTTTCACTTCTTCCATCCCAATAATTTGTTCAAGCTCAGATAACGCACTTATGTTTTCCTGTTTAGGCTCTACTTTAAAATCAGCTAATGTTAGGATATTTAACTCTTCTATAGGTAAATCTGGAGTTTCAACGATGCGTATCGATTGATTTCGAATTGCTGCTTCTATCGTATTCCGGACAAGTCGTCCATTTCCACTATCATTTTTACCGGGAATTTGTTTCTCTTGGTAATACTCTATTAACGCATGTTGGACCTCTTTGTCTATTACAAATCCCTTTGATTTTGCAATTATTTCTGACATTTTCGCTAACTGCTCTGATGTATAATCAGGAAATTCAATTTGTAATGGAAAACGGGATGAAAGCCCTGGATTCGACTTTATAAATTGTTTCATTTCATTTGTGTACCCCGCTAGTATTACCACGAGGTTTTCCCGATGATTTTCAATATGGCGAACAAGGGTATCAATCGCCTCCTTACCGAATCCTCCGCCCCTTGTACCTTCTTCTACTAATGTGTACGCTTCATCTATAAATAACACACCGCCTAATGCACTCTCAACCACCTCTGTCGTTTTCGCTGCTGTTTGGCCAGAATATTCAGCAACAAGATCATTTCTGTCAACTTCCACCAAATGACCTTGTTTTAAAATACCAAGTTCTTTTAGCATTTTTGCAAGTAACCTCGCAATTGTTGTTTTTCCAGTCCCTGGATTTCCTGAAAAGACGATGTTTAACGTTTGTTCCTGTTTTGTATTAATACCAGCTTCTTTACGTCGTTTATTCGCTAAAATTTGTTTCTCAAGTGTAAATACGAAGTTTTTCACATTTTCTAATCCGATAATATTCGAAAAAGCAGTCTCGAGATTGAATTCTTCTTTTAATCCTAAGCCAAAATCACTCGCAATTAATAATTTCAAATCAGCTTCAGGATCTTCACTCAATCGAACGGATTGCTTCCGAATAGCTTCTTCAAGAAGATTTCGGACAAGGCGACCATTTCCACTGTCATTCCGGCCTGGAATCTGTTTGGATTCAAATAATTCCAGTAACCCCTCGTTTGCATGTTTGTCTACTAAATAGTCACGCTGTTTTGATTGTAATTGCAGGATTTCAAGCATCTCACTAGGAGTATAATCTGGGAATTCAACGATGAAAGGAAATCTTGAACGTAAACCTGGATTCGATTTTAGGAAAGTTTCCATTTCATTTGTATAACCTGCTAAAACTACCACTAAATTATCACGATGATCTTCCATTCCTTTTACAATTGTATCGATAGCTTCTAAACCAAAACCGTCATGCTTGTTACGAGCAAGTGTATATGCTTCATCAATAAATAACACGCCACCAAGCGCTTCTTGAATTTTTTGTTCCGTTTTAGGAGCTGTTGAACCGACATATTGCCCCACAAGATCTTGTCTAGCCACTTCCACTAATTGTCCTTGCTTAAGTAACCCCATTGCTTTAAAAGTTCGAGAAACCAGTCTAGCCACAGTTGTTTTACCTGTTCCTGGATTTCCGGTAAAGACCATATGGAGAGCCATTGGTGTGACCTTTCCTCCCGTTGCTTCACGCCTCTTTTGTAGTTCAACAGTATGAAGCAGTTCATGAACAAAGGTTTTAACAGATTCCAATCCTGTTAATTGGTTCAGCTCTGTTAGAATGTCATCTAATGTTTCTTCCTGAACAACCGGAATTGATTTTAAATGAACGGTTGTCTTTTCAGTGGAGGCTACAAGCTGATCATTTAGCATTTTAATTGTAACAATATCACCGCTAGATAACAGTCCCCTTGCACGTGCATCCAGTAATACTGTAAAAACATGGTTTTCAACTAGCTCTTCAATTGCTTCACCATACTTTTTCGTTGTGAAAATACGACCAGCTAGAACTTGAAAAACCCCATGATCAAATTGAATCTGTAATTGTGCCTGGGTTGACAACTTTACTGATGCGTGTTTCATTTCTTTTTCGAGAATGGTAGCAAGCGTATCAATATCCAATCCTTGTGTAAAAGCAAATGAACGAATTTCACGTAACAAGGATGCAGGTATTTTTGAAGCAATTGACATCGGTATCTGTCTACTTATCTGCTTTTCTTTAATTTCCTCATCAATATACAACATAATAAAATAGTCTGATGCACTAACAACAATACCTTCAGGTGTTCGGAAGTATCCGTCTTTTACAAGCTTCGTTACATAGTGTAGGACTTCTCCGTTTGCTTTATCTATTCCTTTAAAGCATACTGTCCCTATTCCATAACTAAATGCGGAGGAACAATCAACAATAAAGTTTGTATGAATATCTTTATCTCCGTATTGACTAAGATCAATTGTATAATAGCGGTTATATGGGATTAATTTCTTTTTATACAGTTCTTGAATAAGCACAGAAATGCTTTCAGACTTTCCTGTACCACTTGGTCCGCCAAGTAGGATTGTATTTTGGATTGCTCCCTTTTCACGAGCAAAAAATGAAGTTTTAAAACCTACTAGTAAATCTTCTATGTATTTTTCTTGGGATAAAATTCGATCGTTAAGTTCCAACCTTATATCTTCAAATAATAAATCTAATTCTTCATTTGTTTGGTTTAAGGTTAAGCTTTTAATTCCACGTTTGGCATCTTGGAATACTTCTTTTACAGCACCGGTTGATTGTGGATAGTGTCCATGACCACTACTTTGGTTACTTTGTAGTACCCCTTTTGATGCGGTTGTTGTATTCATTCCACCTTGCATTGTCGTCTGCAATCTATCCTGCTTCTTACCATTCATTCCTTTCGCTTTAACAAAATCAACTAGTTGAATTTCAGGAAAAATGATTCTTATCCATTTTTGAAAACTCAAAATATCACCCCGTTACTAACAATGTAAAAAATTTGAAATATATAATATATGATTTTTAAGTTTACCACTATCTTATTTAGTTTTCACATAAATAAAATTCTTATATTGTAAAACAACAAAAAAGAGGAAAAGGGACTTACTATCACCTTAACGGGTTCCGTAACTATCACAAACATTAAAAATGCAACTTAAAATGAATGCTCATTTGTATATTAAATTGACATTCATTTTTTATTGATGTAAAGCCATTTGTGGGGAAATTATATAAAAATTCGCATAGGAAAATGCACCCCAAATTGCTCACATAGTTTTTTTGAAACATAAGAAATCTAATCCTTAATTGAGGAACCTGTATATTTAAAATAAGAGAAGATTTTCCCATAAAGATGCAGAATAGAGCCCGTTTCAGGGGATATAGTGGTAGATTTTCCGCATATGCAATGCAAAATTGCCTATTTCCACATTTTTATTGGTTAATAGGAGAAATCTCTCCCTCTATTTAAGCTCTATTTCAGTGCTAATTCTAATTAAGAGAAATTCCTCCGCTTAATTACAAAATCCAGTTTTGACTTGCACCCCAACCGAAAAAAGAGGACCTTAACAGACTAGAGACGAGGGAATCGGCATCTTTTTATAGAAAAATGGCTCAGTACAGTGAACTGAGCCATTTTATTTTTAATTTCTAGGACTGATACATAAGGCATTACAAATTGTTGTACATTTTCGCTTGCATTTTCAGTTTTTCAACAGGAAACGGAACAAGTTACTATCTCCTTCTCCTCTTTTTTGCGTCTAACAGCCTTTTCAGCCTATCTTCATTTTCAGTGAATTGCTCTTTTGATACCTCACTTTTTCTGTTGACTGTTTCGCTTGGAGATGATTGACTTTGCTTTAGTGCTTTCTTTGATTCATCTAGTTTGCTTTCCTTTACTACTACAGGTCTCCTAGGCTGAGTGGAGGCTTTCTTAAGACGTACATATGTTTGTTTAATGTCATTTTGTTTCTCTTTTTGTTTTCCAACGTTCTCTCTACGTATTAAACGAACTCTTTCAACCAAAGGAGTTATTCCAAACCTACGAATTGCAATTTCAATGAAAAATAACAAAAACGCGAGTAACAATAATGGCATCGAAAATGACTGTTTTTCGTATTTTCTACTAGAAATATCACGAAAGGCTTCTTCAGCCGAGGTCAACACTTCTCCTCCTCCAAGTTTTGCTATTTCAGTCAAAAGCGAATTATTCTGGTCAAGCATTTCAAATTCTTTTGAATATGGGACAACGATTCCTGTTTTAAATGTATCGGTTATTTCTTCACCTTCTTGTTTCGAAAGTTGCAAATAATACACACCCGTATCAGCAGAGAAGGTGACCTCATATTTGCCAGGCGCAATAGCTCTAGTTTTCACTTCAATTTCATTACCACTTTCGTCTAAAACTGCTGCAACCATTGGTAAACTATCTAAAGTTGATGAGGTAATCTCTAATGTTACATTCTTACCATGAATTTCTTGACTAATGTCGTATTGGCCGTGCTGATAAGAAGGAAATGTCCATGTAATCATGTCATTCCACATGGAAGACCAGTTAGACCACTTTGGCCATTCCCCAGCCCATTCTCCACTAGCATCAGATGTCCAAGCAATCGACCTTCCTAATCCGTATTTCCAACTAGTAAGGATAGGATCTTCTTTCCCACTAACCAAGGTAATTTCAGCACGGTCCTTTGGGTCTGTTGCAACGTACACATTCATTTGAGGAACACCGTTGTTGAATAATTCGCTCCACCTACTACCTTGGGTAAAGGCTGGATAAAACGGATTATCTTCGATATAGGTTCTAGTTGTTAACACTGTTTCACGTGAGAGAATACTAGGGATTGTTGACGCATCTTGAACATCATAAAATCTCCCCGTTCCCTCGGTCGCTAATTGCTCTAGAAGGCTGCGGTCTGCATCACTGCCAATTGCTACTGTTGATAAGGTAACGTTATTTTCAAGTCCTTCTGCAATCAGATCAACATAGTTACCCGAAGTAGCAGACTGTCCATCAGTTAATAAAATTATATGCTTCCTCTGTAGTTGTAATGGTGACAACTGCTCATACGCTTGTTGAAGTGAGGTGAAGATTTCTGTACCACCACCTTCTGTTATTGACCGAATAGTATCTGCTACTTCTTCTTTGTCTTTTAACGGGCCAGTTTCAATTATTTGCCAAGGCCTATCATCAAACGCAATAAATCCGAACGTATCCTTGTCTCGTAATAATTCGACTGAACGTGCCGCAGCTTCCTTTGCTAAATCAAGCTTATATCCACTCATACTACCTGAACGGTCCATAACAATAATCATTCCTAATGACGGTAACTCTTTTTTCCCTTTTAAGTCCATCTCGACAGGCAACAACCGTTCAATTGGAGTTTTAAAATATCCACCAAGTCCATAGCTTTTATTTCCGCCAGTCATCACAAATCCAACACCAAATTCTTTTACAGCACTTTCGATCATATCCATTTGTTTCTCTGTTATGTCGGTTGCCGAAACATTACTAAAAATAATGGATTCATACTCCAAGTAACCGGCTAAAGTAGTAGGTAGTAACTCTGGTTTAATCGTTGTGACATCAATCTTTGAAGCTTGTAACGCATTACTAATATTTACTCCAGCCATGTCATGACCTTCAACTAGTAATACAGTAGGAATACCGCTTGCATTTGAAATCGCAAAATATTGATTATTTTGCGAAATTCCATCAGATTCATCAATAATTTCTGCTTTAAATGTGTGAAAGCCAGGTGAATCAATTAAATGTTTAAAAGAATAAGAGTTTTTTCCTTCTTTTAATTGAAGCTCCTCGTTAATGATCGTTTCATTATCTTTTGAAATTTTCAATCTACTTATCTTATCTGTTGTGCTTGATAAAGTTATCGAAAGTGCAGCATTTTCACCTTGATATAAATTAGTAGGTATTTCGAACTCTTCAATAGATATATCCTGATCTATTACTGGGTAAAATGGAAGAACATCGACCGGAATTTGTTGATTTCCAAGTATTTTCACTTGCTCTTTAACATCTCCAATATTTTCATTGCCATCTGATAATAGTACAATTCTTCCGTTCATCTCATCTGAAAAAAGACTTGATGCAAGTTGTAAGCCATCAGCCAGATTGGTATAGGAGCGATCTTCTACCAATTCATTTGCAGCAATTCCTGTTTCTCTAGATGACAAAGATTGTCCAATTCGAGCATCTTCAGCTACCGTCACAATTGCGTACCGATCTTCAGGTGCCATCTTGGAAACCGCTTCCTCGACAGCAGCATACATTGAACCTTCTTGATTTTTCACACTTTCAGAGCGGTCAAGTACAAACACAGTTGAAATCCCTTTAATTGGATATAAAATCTGAGGAAGTGTTAATGCTAGAATGAGTAACATGAAAACAATTAACCGAATAATCATGATTGTATATTTTTCAATTTTCGCTATTGCTTGACTTGTTTTCCAAAATAGATATAACACTACAACAACCGGTACAAGCATTATTAGAAAAAGAGGCTGATCAAGCTGTAGTCCCACGACGATAAACCTCCCATTCTATCAATAATACAATAAATGCAATGATTACAAACCATACCCAAATTTCATTAGGAATTTTTTTACTAATACCTTCTGTATCATGGTCATCGACCTCAAATGTAAAACTTTTACTAGGAGTAATTGATGACTCTTCTTCATCGATCGTAACGGCGAACATTCTTTCCTGTGCTCCATTGGTACTTTCTTCAACAATTTTATACAATCCTGGAATGTTTGGAGCTTTAAATACATTTTCATTGAGGTTTAATGTTAATACTTCTTCATCATCTTCGTCTAAGACATAGACGTTCTTAGCAGTGGTAGAGAATGCAATTTCTTTGATCTCACTTGGTTGAAAATACCCAAGTAGCTGCTGTTGCTCTGTTAAAAACGACAGTGAATTATATAAGAAGATTGGAAAGCTAGAATGCAATGGCCAGTCTGTATCTTCTATATCAAATCCCAGAAAAACAACCCTGTTCCCATGATACGTTCCTTTACTAATTAGAGAGATGTCACCACTTTTCACAATTGTATCAAGCTCCGTAGCCTCAAATGGATATGAATCTTGAATATAAACCTCTTCCATTTCAACAAATTTCATCAGCGGATCATCTTTGCTCACTTCTAATCTTGTTTTTAATTCCTGCTTTTCTTTTATATTAAAAGGTGCACCATTTGTTGGCGAAAGCATTAGTGTAGGACCGTTGGGCCATTTTTCATAGGGAACCCCACTTATAACATAGATGGCTTGTTCCTCATTTGGAATTTCACTGTTTTTATCAATCTGTATAACAGAAGAACTTAGGTGTGATAACACTCTAGTGACAAATGGACTAACATCTCCAACAATATATAATGTTGATTGTGCATCATCTGTTAAAAATGCATAACGTGTATTATCAACCTCGTAGTCATCTTTATTGGTAATCACTGCCTTGTAGCTTATGTGATGTGGTAATTCTTCGATATGGATTGTTTTTAGTTGTTTACTATCTACAGTTTGTTCTATACTTGTAAGAATTTCACCTTCATGTTCAATAGTAATAGTAACGGTTTGTTGTTCTTTTGCCTCATTATAAACACTAACCATTCCTGTTACTTTCTCTCCATTTGGCGCAACTCCGAATGCTCGCAGTGAAACATTGTTAAGTGAGGTTCCATGATTATGAACAACAACCGAATGAGTTAAATATCGGTCTTCAATCATTTCTTTGGATACATTATCGGAAAAAAGATGTATTTCCCCAGAAGAATTTGCGAGCAACTGATTTGCTAATTGAATAGCTCCATTCACATCTGCTGTTTGGAATGAAGATTCTAGATTTTGGATGGTATTCCGCATATTCGCTTTACTAGTGTCATTTGCAAACACGATAGTGGGTTTACTATTTGCTTCTATTAAAGTTAGCTTTTGATTTTCAATTTTATCTACAAGTTCTACGATTCTATCTTTTGCAATATCTAGTCGATTAGACTCACCTTCTAGTGCTGTCATTGAAGCCGATGTATCAATCACAATAACAATATGCTCTCCAGTTAATTCGGTATTTCCAATAAAAGGTCGTACCAAAGCGAACATTAACATTAAAAGGGCCAATAATTGTAAATACAATAATAAGTGCTGCTGAAGTTTTTTCCACCATTTCGTAGCCTGCCACTCACGCATCACTTCTTGCCAAAGATAAGTTGAGGGAATGATTTGGCGTTCAAATTGTTTACGAAACAAGTAAAATGCAATAACCGCAATTAAGAAGATTGATAGAAAAAAATAGAGTGGCGTTAAAAATTGCATATACTCACCTCACTGTACCAAGCCTTTTGATGTTAACGTCTTAAAAATAATATCTTCTAAAGAGTGATTTGCTTGGCATACGACAAATCCTATTCCTCTTTGATTACAAAACTTATGGATTTGGTCTGTTTGGTAGGATAGTCGTTGCTTATATTGTTTTTTAACAGTTGCACTCATAGTTACATTCATGAATTCACTTGTTTCACTATCAACTAATTGTAAATCACCATGATAAAATGGATCCATTTCCTCAAGTGATAATACTTGGATCACATAAAGTTCTTCTTTATGTGCCTGTAGCCTTTTTAAAGTTTCCTCGATTTTTTCTAGAGGTTCTAATAAATCACTTATAACAATAGTTACACCAGATTTTGATTGGATTACTCGTTGAACCGCATCAGAAAATGGTACTTGAGTTTCATCACATGTTACCTCATCTAAATAATGTACTAATCGATTAGAAAATGCCCTACCTTTTTTATATAAAAACGGATGATCTTTAGCACCAACTGGAAAGACTCCAACACGATCATCACTTGAAAGTGACATATATCCAATTGAAGCTGCAAGTCCTCTTGAAGTATTCCATTTTTCTGGAATTATTTTCATTGAATTTGAACAATCAAGATAAATTGTCATAATTAATTCTTGTTCATCTAAAAACCTTTTAATATAGTGCTTGTTTGTTCTAGCAAACACATTCCAATCAATTTGACGTAAATCATCACCTGGCTGATAATAACGGTAATCAGAAAACTCCAGAGACGTTCCTTGCTTGTTTGAGCGGCGTCCCCCTTTATGAAGACCCCGCTTCATTTTTCTTGACTGCCATTGATGTCGCGAAAGTCTGTACATTAACGTACTAGTTAATAAGTCTTTCATCACGAACGATCACTCTGGATTGAAAGAATTTCATCAATAATCTCGTCACTTGTAATACCTGTTGCCTCACCCTCAAAGTTTAAAAACAAGCGGTGTCGTAATACTGGCTTTGCTGCTTGCTTTACGTCCCCAGTTGAGAGATGGAAACGCCCCATTGTTAGTGCTCTAACTTTCGCAATTCGTATCAAACTTTGCAGCCCACGTGGACCTGATCCATAACGAACATATTTTTTCACAAGTGGACTAGACAGCTCCTGTTCAGGATGTGTGGCCATGACAATATTTACTGCATAGTCGAGAATTTCCTCTGAAACTAAAATTTCAGTTGCTAGTTTTTGAATTTCAATAATCTTCTCTGCATTGATAACCTTTGAAATTGATGACTTATATGTTCCTGTTGTGTGTAACACAATTTGCTTTAACTCTTCTTTTGTTGGATACTCGACATTAACTTTTACAAGAAAGCGGTCCATTTGAGCTTCTGGTAATGGGTAGGTACCTTCAAGGTCAAGTGGGTTTTGTGTAGCAAGGACGAAAAAAGGCTCTGGTAAGTTTTTAGTGTCGCCCATTACAGTTACAGTTTTTTCACCCATCGCCTCTAGCAATGAACTTTGTGTTTTAGGTGTTGCCCTGTTAATTTCATCAGCTAAAACGATATTGGCAAAAACAGGCCCTTCATGAAATACAAACGTTTGCTTATGACCATCAACGTCTGGCTCAATCATCATTGTTCCTGTAATATCAGACGGCATCAAGTCAGGCGTAAACTGAATTCTTGAAAACGAGAGATCCATAACTTCAGAGATGGTTCTTACAAGCATTGTTTTTCCTAGACCTGGCAAACCTTCTAGCAGTGCATGACCACCAGCAAAAATGGTCCATAATACTTGGTCCACTACATCTTGCTGTCCAACGATAAATGAAGCAATCTCCTCTTTTGTTTTTGTAATTTTTGATGTTACATCTTTCATTTGTTTCTCTTTCATTTCAATGTCAATCAAGCTGTTATTCTCCTCCCGGGTTAAGTTCACTAAAATAATCTTTTACTACATCCTCCAAATACCCTGGTAAATCCATTCTATCTACACTCTCACGGTAAGATTGTTCGTATTCACCGTATACCTCTTCATATGGTCGGACTGACCCCTTCAAAACAGGCCCATCTGGTGCAACTTGTTGTTCACCACTACCTTCACCTGTTTTTCCAAAATCATTTTCTACATTTTGATCTCCTTCAATCTTTTCTGGAATGGTAAGGTTCCGTGCTCCCTGACCAAACCCAGCACCTGAACCAGTGCCAGTTCCGTTTCCGCCACTTCCACTTCCACCATTACCAGACCCACTTCCTGCACCTTGACCACTTCCATTTCCTTGGCCCTGACCATTTTGGGACTGGCCGTTATTTCCTTGCCCCTGACCATTTTGGGACTGGCCGTTATTTCCTTGCCCCTGACCATTTTGGGGCTGGCCGTTATTATTAGAACTATTTCCTGATTGATTCTGTCCATTCTGACTTTGCTGACTATTACCAGAACTTTGATTCGTTGAATTGCTTGAGGATGCAAAACTAAGCTGATTTGATGACTGTAAACCTGCAGAAGCCATATTTTGATTTAATGAGGTTGCCATTTGTTGAACCTGTTGTTGTAAGTTTGTTAACTCGGACAGTTCATTTGCGTTTGCCATCATCTTTTCAAGATTATCCTCCACTTGCTGAAGAAGTTCGTCCAATTGTTCCTCACTTAATTCAGATAGTGAAGGAACAGTCTGGTTGGTTAACTCTGATAATAAAGTCTGTAATGCTTTTTGCTGTTTGTCAGTTAAAACAGGAATATCTTTTTTGAGTTCATCGAGACCAATTTTAAGCAACTCTGGGTTGACATTATTCAATGCCTTGGAAAGTTTTTCAAAATCCTTCATTTCTTCTGAAAGTTCTTTTAACCTTTGATTTTCATTTAATGCTGCTTGCTTTTTTTTCTCTAACTCTTTTTCTTGTTGTACTAACTTTTCTAACAATTCCTCACTTGTTTTTGCTTCCACTTCTAGCTTTTTTAAGTCTTCTAGTTCTTTACTCATATCCTGACTTGTGAGCTTTTTAAGTTCCCTTTTTGTTTCCTTTATTACCTTTTTATCTATTTCTTGTTCTGCTGCAGTTTTCATCACATCATTTGGAAAATATAACGAAATAGTCGTAATTGTAAAAAACGCACAAATTATCGCTAGCTTTTTCCAGTAAAACAAGCGGATTTTTCTCTTTTCTACTATTGTCATTTGATTTTTCATATATGATAATGTGTCTCGGCGTTGCAAAATACTCATGACAGATTCATCGTTTATATAGGTTAGTGCTGTTTTTACTCGGTCTTCCCCAACATAATCATCAAATAAAGTTGCTGCTGTATAATTACCAGGTTTTGTAAAAAATGAAACAACAACTGACACGGAAATAAGCACGCATGAAGACACAATTAAAATTTCACTCAAGTATTCAATCACAAAGACTCGTGCCAAAAGAGCAATAATCAATGAAAGTGAGCTCAACAGCAGAAGACCAAGGTGAAGATTACGGCTTACATGCTCAATAATAAGCTTTCTTTTTAGAACAGCTAACAATGAAAAAAATTGTTTACTTGCTTCCATTGGTTACATTCCTTTTTTTGACTTCATATTCGGACGAAGCCTCTTTATACTAATCACAAGGGATAATATAGTAATAAACATATAAGAAATAATAAAACTAGTAACCAATGAAAATTGTATACCTGAACGATTTTGCAACTCGGAAGTTATACCATCTTCAAATAATGATATTAATATGATGAACGGATTCATCATGCCTGTTAGATAAGGCATGATCGATGTTTGATTAAAGCTTGGATTTGCTAATAATTCCATTCCAATTACAGTTAAAAATGCGGTACCACCAGCTAAAAACAAGGCAACGCCATAAGTAATAATAGTAGAAATAATCGTTTTTCGGATTAATGTCGAAAACATAACACCTACACTACCGATTGTAACCATCACGATAAAATAAAAACCAAAAGTTGTTAGTAATAAGCTTGGTGATACACCACCAAAAAGAAATACAATACTGTATAGAGGTAATGATGAAACAATCATCAATACTAAGTATGCAATGGAAGAAATCAGCTTACTAAATATAATACTTGTCGATGATTGAGGCGTTGTAAGTAAAATATTTAATGTTTGACGCTCACGTTCCCCACTAATTACGCCTGACGTTAAACCAGGCGTCATAAATAGGATTAAGCCCATCTGCACAAAGGATAGAACCATGAACATCATGCGGCTTTGTTCAGGTCGAAACATTGCTGTTGCTGAAAAAACAGTATTGATAAGCATAAACCCTATTGCAATCCCACCTAGAGCAAATAGGTAAAAAAATACACCTAAGAAACTTTTTACTGAACGAAAACGGAGTTTTATTTCTTTATTCAATACAGGGTTAATAAGTAAGGATCTCATGAAAATTCAACTCCTTTCGTAATTTCTAGGAATACATCCTCTAAGTTGGATTCTTCTTGACTAAAACTTAGAACTGACAGTCCCTGTTCGATTGCTATTTTCAACAATTCGACCTGTTCTTCATCATTGCCAGAAAACGCAAAAGTTAAGGTGTTTTCATTTTTCTCGTGCCTAGTAATAGCAGATACTAGTGGCCTATCTTCCAAAAATGCAATTGCTTGTTCAATGCTAGAAGCGAGTTTAACATTAATCATCTTATGTGCTTGTAATTGTTGTTGAATAGAAGAAACTGTTCCAGAAGCTACTAATTTCCCGTTTGTTATCACTCCAATTTCGTCACACATTTCAGCTAACTCTGGAAGAATATGGGACGAGATAATGATGGTCTTACCCATATTTTTTAACTCTTTTAGAATCTCTCTCATTTCAATTCGTGCTCTAGGATCTAATCCTGATGCTGGCTCGTCTAAAATCAACACTTCAGGATCATGAATTAATGAGCGTGCCAAGCAAAGTCGTTGTTTCATACCCCGAGATAACAAGTCAACATACGTGTCTTTTTTATTTGATAGGTTAACAAGCTCCAATAGTTGTGGAATCAGCACCTCACGCTCACTTGGTGGAATTCCGTAGCTTGCACCATAAAAATCTAGGTACTCGACTGTTTTGAATTGATCATAAACACCAAAGAAATCTGGCATATAGCCAATATGGTTACGTACCTTTTTAGGATCTTTTGTAACATCATACCCATTCACAAACGCAGTCCCTGAAGTTGGTGCAAGCAATGTTGCTAATATTGAAAATGTAGTAGATTTTCCTGCACCATTGTGGCCAACAAAGCCAAACACCGTTCCTTTTTCAATCTTTAGATTTAGAGAATCCAAGGCTGTAAATGAGCCATATTTTTTTGTTAAATTGATTGTCTCTATCATTCTTCATACTCTCCTTCTACACTGATGGTTGGAATTTGTACTTGTGGTGTATTGAAACCGCCTTTTTCAAACATAAGTACAATTGTACCTTCCTCAGATAGAAATTCTGATGCATCTTTTTCATAAGTAACATTTGTTTTCGTACCATCAAAAGGAATAAAATCATTCGATTTAACATTATACAAATAAAAATCAGCATCAACTCCTAGTGGTAAAGTGACTTTCAATTTTGAAAGCTCAATCTTTGAAACATCTAGTTGCTGTGGAAATTGATAGGTTAATGTATATTGTCCAGGCTCCACATCAATAAAATTGTCACCAGTTAGGAGTCCATTATAATGAATATACCCTTCACCGCCTCCATAAACAGAGACCTTTGGCTGAAGCCCTTCCCCAGAAATCGTAAACTCCCCTTGCAATGATGGAATGACATCGGCTACTTGTGTAATTAATGTCAATGATTCAGAGCTTGCTAATTTTTTGTCCATTTCTACGTCAAACAGTGATTGCTGTGTAAATCCTGCAATTAAAGGTTTATTTAAATCTTTCGGATGAATTTGTTGATTCAATAACGTATTTAAAAGTTGAAATTTTTTCCATTTTTCAAGTTCTTCTTTAGTAGAAGGACCTTGACCTCCACCATAATAACTGTTTATAAAACCTGGAATTACTGCCTGAGAGACTGTCGGTTGCGGTGCAATCATGATGTTGTCCATTTCTTTATTTTGTAATTTTATTGAAATTGTTTTTGTTGTACCAGCCTCTATTTCCCCAAGCTCATAGGATTTTGAACCTGTAAGTAAATATGCATCTTCTAAATCAACAGATAATGAACTACTCACACTGCCTACAAGCATTCCGTTTTCAACTTGCAATTCGGTTGTAAGTCCACCTACCTCCAGAGACTGGATATCAGCAATTGCTGACCTTATTGACCAATATTCGACATCATTAAAGGTGATTTTCGTTTGTTCCTGACCTTTTTCAACCATTGCAAAATCTAACTGCGGCTCACCTGTATTATAGGCAGTCATAGAGAAAGGATTAATTTCCCCTGGTTTTACAGTTACTGAGTAGTCTCCTCCACTATTTGTTAAAATAGCGAATGCGCCATACCCTGTTGCTTTACCAGCTTCGTCTATTGAAACAACGCTAACATCATTTAGTTGTGTACCAGAAATCCTATCCTTTGCACCTACAGCAAAGATTGCAACGCTTGATACAATCGCAATTGCGGGGATAATCCACCAAGAACGTTCCCGTTTATCCAATTTTTTTAGGATTAAATATAAACCAGGAACTAAGAACAATAAATAAACGATGAATAACAAAATTAATAATGTTAAAGGAATAAACGTGGAAGGAAACGATTCAACAATGGTTCCAAATTCATTATAAAGCTGTTCAATCATATACCGTCCAGGCGGTCCGTGTAATGAATCTTTTGTAACGGTCTTTTGCAAAAGTTCTTCCCACCACTTTGTGTAGGGTTCCCAATTATTTAACGTATTGTTTCCAATATTAAACGCAAGTTGGGTCACTTCACCTAAGCCAATACTTTGATTAAGTACAATTGGTAGGGAATGGTCTGAATAATAGGTAGTCGCATCTTTTTTTACGTCACCAGTCATAATTTCAACATTTTCAAAGGTTGGTCTCTCATCACCGATAAGTGGAAAAACATGTAACTCTTTAAATGCAGTATCACCCGTGATTGTTAGTAACTCAAGCTCTTTCATCTCACCAAGTTGTTGTGACAATCCTTGTGAACTACCCAACATGACATGTCCGCCAGACTTTACCCAATCTAGGATTGCTTGTTGTTTTTGTGTTGATAGAGTAGAGATATTAAAATCGTTAATGACAATTAGGTCAAAGACTGATAGTCCAATCGCCTCATTGGATATATCTGCTTCTTTTAGTTGCAAAAATTCAATTGGTTCAGCATTGTATTTTGTTAACTTTAAAAAATTCAAGGTATCAGGCGAATCACTTAATACACCAACTACTAATCTATTTTCTTGAAGAAATGAAGGATTTACTTTTTTACTTTCCTTTAAAATAACTTCCTTTCCTTTTTCCCACTCACCCTCAAACAACCTAATATATGGCTGTTGTTGATTATTCGGCTGTTGATAGAAAAAACGATCATCGTATCCTGGGATTGCAACTTGAACACGCTTTTCTTCACCTTTAGGTAGTTCGACTGAGAGTACAATATTTCCAGCGACTTCATAATTTGGGTTTGAGTAAATCACAAGGTCACCAGTAAAATCATTACCTTGATTGGTTAAAGTAATGGTCATCGGGAACCCTTTACCCATTTGTACTTTTCCATTCACACCATACTCAACCTCAATATCGACAGTATTTGCTGCAGATACACTATTCGGAAGTAATAAGCAGACTAGGAAAAGACTCAAAATAAAAAAACGTATGTACGGTTTCAAAACAAAATTCCTCCTAATTGTAACGATTACTAGAATAAAAGATTGATTTTGCAAATTTTCTATACTATTGTAACAAATTGTTTCCTTTAATTATAGAAAATATTTCCTACTATAATTAGACGATTTTCCACTTAAAAAGTTTCACTTGTAAACCAATTAATACATTAAAAGAGACAACTCAACACCGTTATCTCTTGTTTTTGTATTAACTTTAATAAAGTAAAAAAGTGTCAAGATCATCATCGACCCTGACACTCTTCATATAATATATTATCCTCTATTTCTTCTAAGCATTGAATAAAGCAACTAACTGACTCACGAAGTTGACCAGTCAATTGTTCCGTTGTCCAAATTGTATGATTAACTTGTAAATCTTGATTAATTAATAGAAGCATCCATAAAGAGAAAACAGCTGAGAATATATAGTATTCTAGTTTAAAAGACTCTATATCATAACCAGAAATCCCATGTTCAACACAATATAAATCTAGTATATCATTACGAAAATCCTTGCTAATCGTTCTTGGAAACACAGGATGGGATATGTCAAGAAGATGGAATAAATCCCAATATGGTATATTAAGATGCGCATGTTCCCAATCCAAAATCACCATTTTTCCTTGTGCATAGCCGAAATTCCCACAATGTAAATCACCATGTGAGAGGACTTTGTCAGAAGTAAACACTTTACCCTCAACGATAGAAAAAAGATTGTCAACTCGTGATTTCGCGATTTGAAATTGGGCCAAAAAACATAACACTTCATCTTTTTTCTCAACTACTTGTTCTACAATTTCCTCTATTTGTGGTTTTGGAGCTTGTAGTGGAGCATGTTGTAACGGTTCGATTGGAAATTGGTGCCACCATGCCATTTGCTTTGTCACATCTTTTACCAAATCCCTTGTAAAAGCATGGTGTATTCTACCTACATCCTCAAAAATCATCCAGTTCTCACTAGCATTTTGATTAATTGAATATGCGATTATCTTTGGGTACATTTTAGGGAAATAAGTGAGAATATGTTTTTGAATCCAAACTTCTTTCCCGATTTGGGTTTCATTTGTTAATGGTTTGAATATGTAACTCTGTGTAGGAGTTAGGTAGAATCGCTCAACAAACCGTCCATTATTACCTTTATATAATATCTCTCGTTTTACAATCTTCCCCTCATCCAAAGTACCATTAGACAATACAATAGAATTTAGCACAAAGATATTCCCCCATGTATTCTTTTCCATATCTTATCATGAAAGGAAGAAAATAGAACGTGATTGACTCGATTAAATGAACAAAACACTCGATTTCATTTGGTTTTTTGGAACATTCCGTAGAAAAAACCAATACAAGCACCAACAATACTAGGAACTAACCAACCTACACCATTATCAAAAAACGGCAGGTGGGAATAAATGTCTAAAAGTACCGTTAAATGAAAGCCAGCTTGTACTAACCCATCCACTATACTCACCAGCCCAGCACCACTCATAGCCCCAATGTAAACCGTTCGAGGTATTTTGATATACGAATGTAAAAGTGAAAGTACTATTAATACAATCGTTATTGGATAAATAGCAATTAGAATAGGTAGAGACACTGAGATTAACTGATTAAGTCCTAAATTCGCCATCGTAAAGCTGAATAAACAGATAACTGCAATAATTACTGGGTAAGGTAATCGTCTAAACCTTTCGTGTAAAAATTCACCACATGCTGAAACGAGACCAATTGACGTTGTTAAACAAGCAGATGTTATCACAATGGAAAGGAGAATAGTTCCGAGTGATCCAAATAATTGTGATGTAACTGCAGAAAGGATTTGTCCGCCATTGTCTTGCATTCCGATCGATTGAACACTTGTAGAACCGATATAGGCTAGTGATAGGTATACAAGCGATAATGCCAATCCGGCTATCAATCCGGCTTTAATAGTGTAATTTCGAATCTTAGGTATAGAAGAAATTCCCCGCTCTTGAATTCGATGGATTACAACAATCCCAAAAGCTAAAGCTGCTATGGCATCCATTGTTAAAAAACCTTCAATAAAGCCTGTTGTAAATGCGCCCTCACGATATTTAATTGTAGGCTCGCCAATTTCACCTAAAGGTGTAATCACACTTTTAATCGAAATAATAACAATTGCAACCAGTAGGATCGGCGTAAGTATCTTTCCTACTCGTTCAACTAATTTACTTGGATTTAGCGCAACCCAGTAAGTAACTGTAAAAAAGAGAAGTGTTGATATAAGTAAACTTCTGTCACTGCTTTCTGCTAGGAAAGGAACAACCCCTATTTCATAAGCAACAGTCCCTGTTCTAGGAATTCCGAAAAAAGGACCAATTGATAAATAAATGATAAATGGAAATACCGTTGCGAAAATTGGATGTACTCTTTTAGAAATTTCATCTATATTACCAGCGACTTGAGAAATCGTAATAATTGCTAATATCGGAAGTCCCACACCAGTAACCAAAAATCCAACGATTGCATACCAAATGGAAGTTCCTGCTTGCTGACCAAGTAAAGGTGGAAAAATTAAATTTCCTGCACCTAAAAATAGGGCAAACATAAAAAATCCTAGTGCAAATGTTTCTTTCAATGGTAATTGTTTGTTCATTTTATCCCCCATACCTTGGTACTATGAAAAATAACCTTTGAAATTATTATTACGGAAACCGAAGCATACGTAGATGTCTTATCAAAGATTGTAAATTCACTGTTTGATTCCATTTATTTACATTATTTAAATATACATAATTCAAAATGATACTGCAAAAATTTTTATGAAAAGTGGGTAGCATTTAAAAAGTAATCTGAAAAGTTAATTAATACACTATTCTTATGTAGGTGTCAATGTTAAAAACTAGAAAATACTATTTTACACAAATAAATAACACCCTAAAAAACCCTCACATAAACTCCCGCATAGAGCAAAAAAAGGAATTGTACATAAGGGTTTTAAAATTATTTTATTTAAATAGATTTTTAAATAAACCGACAGAACCTTTTCCTTCACAAGCAGCACATTTGATGACACCATTACCAGAGCATGGATCACATTTATGCTTACCATAATCAAATCCTGTTCCAGAACAATTTTGACACTTCGCTAACCCATTCCCCTCGCAACTTTTACACTTCATCTTGCTTCCCCCTATTTCCAAGTAGTATAAGGAGCTACTGGAGTGTGCAATTATACGATTATTGGGTAGATATTTTTACATGAAGCCTAACTAGCTCCTATATAGATACATTATATTCAATATAATATTTAGTATGATTTCAGCTAGTTTACAAAACAGTTAAAAAGAATTTACAAGTCTCTTCTAAGAAAAACGAACAGAGGATTAGCTTCCCACTAACTCGCGACCAATTAGCTGATATGAACGTAACCTGTCATCAGGCGAATATGTGTTGGTTACAATCATGATTTCATCTGCATCATAAAGTAATTGTATTCTTTTGAGTTCACCTAAAACACTATATGGATCACCGATAATCATATTTTTTTTCATATCTTTAAGTTTTTTCCTTTCTTGGTCGCTCAGTTTATATTGCTTTGCATATTCAATAGAAGGTAAACCTAGTTCCTGTTCTCCTTTTTCTTTTTGCAGCGACCATATTAATGGACTCAAAGATATATCCTCGGCTACATCAGCTGTTTCTGCACAAATAGCCGTAACTGTAACAATGATTCTTGGTTTTTCGAAATACGTATTCGGAATAAAATTTTCCCGATAACTTCTTACAATCGCAGGTCCATCATTGTCACTCATAAATTGGCCAAACGCATATGGTATACCATACATTGCAGCTAAGTCAGCACTTTTTTTACTAGTACCAAGTAGCCAAGGTGTAGGTGGAATTGGTGGTATTGGAGCAGCCAATAGGTCATTACAATCATGATTTTGTTGTACATTAATCCTAATATAATGAAGTAACTCTTTGACTAAGTCTGGCATTTTCCATACCTGTTGTAAAAATTTATCCGAAAGTGCATTAGTTGCTTCTGCTGATCCACCAGGTGCACGGCCAATCCCTAAATCAATCCGCCCTGGAAATAGTGTTGCGAGCATATTAAAAAGTTCCGCTACCTTGTATGGTTTGTAATGAGGCAAAAGTGTAGCACCAGAACCTATTACAATGTTATTAGTATGTGCACCAATATACGGCAACATGACTTCAGGTGCAGAACAGGCCAGTCCATTTATATTATGGTGCTCTGCAATCCAATATCTCGCAAATCCAAGCTCATCTCCCATTTGAGCAAGTTTTAACGAAGTCTCTAACGCATCTCCAGCTGTTTGATTTGAAGAGATAGGAGATTGATCTAATATACTTAATTTCATGTACACAGCCTTCTTTCCTAGCTTTCTACTTCCTGTAGAGAAATCGTAAACTCTCCTATCTGGCCCTCTTTGTACAAGTTCGTTATTGAGGTCGAATACTCCACAATCGAAACCTTAAACGAATTATTTTGTTCAGGAATATCGAGTTGAAAGGTTCCTTTATACAATAACGTAGTGATCTCATGGTATTCCTTGCTACTCACTTTAAATTCTACAGTTATTGTTCTTTTTCCATTTATTTTCTCATCACGGAAGGAATCCACCTTTATCAATCTATTGTTTAATGCTATTTCATAAACCAATTATTTTACATCTCCTTTTAATTTTGCTTTTTACTTGGCTAATCTTACGCCTATCGCCTCTGATCAAGACGCATTCGCTTTTCTATTTACAGTGCATGTAGGCTTGGGCTTCCTTCCACTTTACGGTAAACCCTTGGCCTTTTGCACAAAAAATTGATGATGAGGTATATAATGGGTCAGTTGCTTTGTTATAGTTTATCTTTTCAATTACATCTTGTTCATTGTGACACACATCGTAGCCAGCAAAAACTAATGAAATTGAGCCCTTTCCCTGAGTAAAAGAAGCAAGTTGCTCTGGGTAATTCATAAATGTTGATACGGGTACAACACCTGTAATTACTGTTTTTGTGCCTTCAGTCATAGGTGGTTCATATCTTCCATGTGCCTTCTGTAAATCTGAAAGAACCTTTCCCATTTGCTCAATATTCACCTTGATTTTAAAATGATAAAATGGCTCAATAAGTATATTTTCAGCTTTTTCTAATCCCTGTCTAAGTGCTCGAAACGTCGCCTCTCGAAAGTCGCCTCCTGATGTATGTTTGTTATGGGCCCTTCCTGTAAGTAACGTTATCTTCACATCAGTCAGTGGGGCTCCTGTTAAAAGTCCATGATGATTGCGTTCAAAGAGGTGTCTACGGATTAGATTTTGATTACCCACGGTTAAATCATCAGTATGACATTCATTTTCAAAATGGATACCAGTATTTCGTTCTCCTGGTTCTATTTTTAGATGTACCTCTGCATAATGACCAAGCGGTTCAAAGTGACCATATCCTACTACTTTATTATTAATTGTTTCCCGATAAACAATTTCTGGTTCTTCAAACATTACCTTTAGTTGAAACCGCTCAGCAACAATGTGTTCAAGCACCTCTAATTGTATTTTCCCCATAACATGAATATGAATTTCTTGAAGAGTTTCATCCCATGTAACATTTAATGAAGGGTCTTCAGCATCTAACATATTAAAAAAATGCAATGCTTCTTTAATATTTACAGGTGATAAAAAACTCACCTTTGATTTAAGAGTCGGAATCATATCATAACTTATATCTTCATTAAAAGAACCTATTTTATCTCCAACAGATAAGTGAGAAATCCCTATAACAGCAAATAATTCTCCCGCTTCTACTTGATCAACTACTTTGAATTTACTACCATTATAAACTCGAAGTTGAGTTACTTTTTCTGTTATTTCTTCCTCAGAATACCAATAGGTGATTTCATCTCTAACCTTTAAAGTTCCACCTAGGGCTTTGATAAAAGTAATTCTTGTCCCATTTTGATCATGGCGTATCTTATAGATGCGGCCAGCAAACTCTACATCACTTGAATATGTCGTAAATGTTAATTGTTCTAGATGTTCGATAAATGTTTGAATTCCAATATCTTGCAAAGCAGACCCGTATGAGCAGGGAAAGATTTTACTAGTACGAATCATGTCTCGCATCTTCGCTAACCATAGTTCATGGTTGTAGCCATTCTCAAAATAGTAGTTTAAGAGGTCCTCGTCCCTTTCAGCGATAAATTCAATCAGTACTTCATTCATAACACCTTGATGTAAATTTCCTGTAATCTCAAATACATCTTTTGTAAGATTTCCACTTATCTCCTCAATGACTTTTGATACATTCGCACCAACACGATCCACCTTGTTAATAAAGAAAAATGTTGGTATTTTATATTTTCGTAATAATTCCCATACTGTTTCAGTATGCCCTTCAATTCCTTCCACTGCGCTAATAATAATAATTGCATAGTCAAGGATTTGAATACCGCGTTCCATTTCTGGAGAAAAATCAACATGCCCTGGTGTATCAATTAAATGATAAATAGAATCTCCAATGGAAAATATAGCTTGGTCAGCGAATACTGTAATTCCTCGTTGTTTTTCAATCTCATGACTGTCAAGAAATGCATCCTGATGATCGACTCTTCCCCGTTGTTTAATCGTTTTTGTATAGTAAAGCAACTGTTCTGAAAAGGTAGTCTTTCCTGCATCCACATGTGCTAAAACTCCAATTGTCTTTTTCATACTGTTTCCTTCCCTTTTCCTTCTATATATAATCTATTATATCAAAATTCCCACAGCTCATCTTCGAACATGGTCTTTTATGAAAGCGCAAGCGTATTGGTCAACACCGATAATCTTAAGTCAAGTCGCCCCAGAAGGTACGCTATTAAACATTCTTGAGCGACTTGACTAAATAAACTTTAGGAAAGACCAATGTACTAGTTTGAGACACAAAAACAAGTTTCAAGCGTTATACTTTCTTCTTAGATAACAAAAGAGTGCCTGCCGTATAGGCAATGACACTCTTATCTTTTAACTAGCTTACTAGTGGAGCCTCTAATAATTAATTCTGGTACATACGTGATTTGTTCCTTTTTATCTTTTGGATTGTTCATTTCATCAATTAATATATCAACAATTTTTACACCCATTTCCTCAACAGGTTGCGCAATTGAAGTTAAAGCTGGAACCGTTGTTTTTGATAAAATTGTATTGTCAAAGCTAACAATAGAGATATCGTCAGGAATTTTCAATCCCTTTTCAAGTATTACTTGGACGGCACCTACTGCCAGTAAATCATTTACCGCAAAAATGGCAGTTGGTGGGTTAGCGCTATTAATTAAAGCTGTTGCTGCAAGTCGTCCATTTGCAACCGAAGCATCCGTGCGAATGATATACTCATCATTCACTTCCAAACCGTTCGCTAAAAGCGCATCTCTGTATCCATATAACCTTAAATTACTGCTCAGTACTTTTTCCCCAATCAAACCAATAGAATAATGACCTAAAGATAGTAAATGATCAGTTGCTAAATATCCACCTTTATAATCATCTATAGAGACCATATTCAGCGATATCGATGGGGTATGTTGCGCAATCATAGCAATGGGAATCTTCTCGCTAATAAGCTTTTGTAAAAGTTCATCATTACTAAAACCTGAAGATAAAATGAGTCCGTCAACTTGCTTCCTAAGTAACAGTTCGATATATTTGCTCTCTTTTTCATGATTGTAATCAGTGCTACACATAATAATACTAAGGCCCAATTGATGTGCTCGGTCTTCAATACTGCGTGCTATACTTGAGAAAAATGGATTTGATATATCAGGGATCAACAACCCTATGGTATGTGTCCGTTTACCCGTTAGTGCTGATGCAACCGCACTTGGTTGATAGTTCAGCTCAGCCATTACTTGAAGAACTTTCTCTTTGGTAACGGAGCTGATTTTCCCTCGATTATTAATAACTTTTGAGACTGTTGCAATTGAAACTTCCGCCTTTTTTGCAACATCGTAAATAGTAACTTTCATAAATCTGTCCTCTTTCTAATGATGATTTTCTCATTATAGCATGTAGACCACGAGCACTTATATTTTTGCCATCTCTCTGATATATCTTCTTGCCTTTACTGCGTATTCAAAAGGATTTGCCTTAGCAGGATCCTGCTCTGCTTCCACGAGCATCCAGCCTTGATAATTATTATTTGACAAGTACTCAAAAACAGGTCTAAAATCAATCATACCGTCACCCGGAACGGTGAATACACCTTCTTTTACTGCAGTTAAAAAGCTAAGTTGCTCATCTCTTACACGTTCTGCTACCTCTTTACGTACATCCTTTAGATGTACATGCTTTATTCTAGCATAATGGTGTTCAAGTACTTCTAGAGGATTTTCCCCTGAGAAAACTAGATGACCAGTATCAAACAATAAAGACACAAGATTTGGGTCTGTCAGTTCCATCAAGCGATCAATTTCTGAAGTTGTTTGAATACCAGTTCCCATATGATGATGGAAGACAATTTCCATGTTTTTCTCATATGCAAGTTCTCCTAAAACATGAAGTCCATCCACAAGCATTTTCCATTCATCGGAAGTAAATGTTGGCTTTTCAGCAAATAACGGTGTTGTAATTTGTCCTTGAATGCTATGGCCTTGTTCTGACACAACAATTACTTTTGCTCCCATTTCATGTAAAAAGTCACGATGTTTTACAAATGCTTCAACTGTTTCCTCGAGTGGATTCGTTGTTAAAAATGCACTAAACCATGCACTTGCAATTTCTAGCCCACGTAGCCCTAATGCTTTCTTTAACTCCAATGTATTTCGAGGATACTTATTTCCTACTTCAGTTCCTGTAAATCCAGCTAATGCCATTTCACTTATACATTGTTCAAACGTATTTTCTCCACCAAGCTCTGGAAGATCATCATTAGTCCATCCAATTGGTGCAATTCCAATTTTTACAACATCAGTATTGAACATCCTCACACCCCATTAATATTGACGCGCTTTTTTAAGCTGTGAATTTTTCTCGGCTGCTGCTCTCACAACTGCTTCATTTTGTGATACTTCTGCAATCCCTACATTCCACCAGGAATCATAGCCATCTGTCATTGTTTTAGGTAATACTTTAATATCGATTAATGTAGATACTGTTTGCTTTTTCGCATCCTCGAGTGCAAATCGCAACTCATCAAGTGTTTTCGCTGAATATGTCTTCAATCCATAACCTTCTGCACTCTTAGCAAAATCAATTGGAATGATTGCTCCATTTAACTGCTTTGTTTCAGGGTTACGTCTCCTAAACTCACTACCAAAACTTGGAATTCCATTTGACATCTGTAAATTGTTTATACAACCGAATCCGGCATTATCAAACAATAAAACGTTAAGCTTCTTACCTTCCTGAATGCTCGTAATCAACTCAGAATGAAGCATTAAATAACTGCCATCACCAACCATGACATATACTTCTTTATCAGGTTCTGCGAGTTTCACCCCCAGTGCACCAGAGATTTCATATCCCATACAGGAATACCCGTATTCCATATGGTACGTATTAGGCTTACGAGTTACCCACATCCGTTGCAGGTCACCAGGTAAACTTCCAGAAGCTCCTACAATGATTCCGTTCTCTTCAATGCCTTTATTAATTTCACCAATTACAGCTGTTTGTGTTAACGATGAACCTAACACCTCTCTATAATCTGCCAGCTCTTCATCCAAGTGACCACTAACTTCCGGAACAAAATCTTCTGAATCATATGTTGCGGAATGAAGACGAGCTAGCTCCTGCTCCCAATCTTGTTTCGCTTGATTGATTTCGTCACGATAAGCCGTTTGATATGATATTTTATCTAATTCATCATCAATTGCTTTAATTGCCTCACGTGCATCTGCAACCATTTTAACTCCATCAAGCTTCATTGCGTCAAAATCGGAGACATTGATATTCAAAAAATCTACTTGTTCATGTTGAAATAAGTACTTTGAAGCAGTCGTAAAATCAGTAAATCTAGTACCGATTCCGATAATAACATCCGCTTCTTTTGCTAAACGATTTGCTGCTAGATTTCCTGTAACACCCAAGCCTCCTAGATTCATAGGATGGTTACTTTCAATTGCGCTTTTTCCTGCTTGCGTTTCTGCAAATGGAATTTGATATTTTGAAGCAAATTCCTTTAGCACAGAAGCAGCCTCTGAATAACGAACGCCCCCACCGCAAACAATGAGCGGTTTTTTCTTATTTTTTAATAACTCAATAGCATCTGACAATTCACTACTAGTAGGCAGACGACGTTCAAATCGATGAACTCGTTTCTTGAAGAAATATTCTGGATAATCATATGCTTCACCTTGAACGTCTTGAGGGAGTGCAATGGTTACCGCTCCAGTGTCACCTTGATTTGTCAATACTCGCATTGCATTTAACATTGCTGTCATTAACTGCTCAGGACGATTCACTCGATCCCAATATTTACTTACAGGACGGAACGCATCATTTGTTGAAATTGTAGCATCATGAAGCTGCTCAATTTGCTGCAGTACTGGATCTGGTTGTCTTGTTGCAAATGTATCCCCAGGCAATAATAGAACTGGAATATTATTTGCTGAAGCTGTAGCAGCAGCTGTAATCATGTTTGCTGAACCAGGACCCACCGATGATGTACAGGCCATAAGTTGCTTTCTATGTGTTTGCTTTGCAAACGCGACAGCTGCATGAGCCATGCCCTGCTCGTTTCTACCTTGATAGACTTCGAGTTCACCAGCATCTTCTTGGAGTGCTTGACCCATCCCAAGTACATTTCCATGACCAAATATGGTAAATACTCCTTTAAACAAACGCTGTTCCTTTCCATCAATTTCGATATACTGCTGATTTAAAAATTTTACAAGTGCTTGTGCTGTAGTAAGCTTCATAATAACAACACCTCTCTATTATTAGAGTGCCAGGCACCATCAAGATACCGGGCTCTTCTTTACATAATTTCTAATTATATCCAACGAGTAGTTACGACTTTTTTTCTAGTATAAAATTCAACACCATCAGTACCGTTTGCATGTAAATCACCATAGAACGAATCCTTCCAGCCAGAGAACGGGAAGAATGCCATTGGTGCTGGTACACCTATGTTCACTCCAAGCATCCCCGCATCAATTGTTTCACGAAACTCTCTTACACAACCGCCATCTTTAGTAAAGATACATGCACCGTTCGCAAAACGAGACTGATTCGCTAATTGCACACCCTCTTCAAGATTCTTTACACGTGCAATTGATAATACAGGTGCAAACACTTCATCTTGCCAAATCTTCATTTCCTTTGTTACTTCATCAAAAATGGTTGGTCCTACAAAATAACCTTGGTCCTTCACAGCTTGATCTTGACGGCCATCACGAATAAGTTTTGCTCCCTCCGTTACACCACTTTCAATATATTGTATTGTGCGTTGCTTATGTTGCTCACGGATAACTGGTCCTAAGAACACATGATCCTCAAGTCCATTACCAATTTGTATGTCATTTGCTTTTTGTACTAAAAGCTCGATAAATTCATCCGCAATGTCTTCTTCTACTGCAACTACCGAACAAGCCATGCAACGTTCACCAGCAGAACCAAAAGCAGCATTCATAATTTGTGTTGCTGCGTTTTCGAGATTGGCATCACGTAAAACGATTGAGTGATTTTTTGCCCCGGCAAGAGCTTGAACACGCTTTAAATTCTCAGTTCCCTTTTTATAAACATATTCTGCAACTGGTTGTGAACCAACAAACGAGATCGCTTTAATTCCTTTATGTTCCAGCAATCCGTTCACAACATCATGAGCACCATGAACTATATTAAATACACCTTTTGGAAGACCTGCTTCTTCTAATAATTCAGCTAAACGGTTTGCAAGAAGTGGTGTTCGTTCAGATGGTTTTAATACAAATGTATTACCGACCGCGATTGCTAATGGGAACATCCAACACGGAACCATCATTGGGAAGTTAAATGGAGTAATCCCACCAATAACTCCTATTGGATAACGATACATACCTGATTCAAGCTCGGTTGCAATCGAAGGTAGTTGACTACCCATCATTAATTTTGGTGCACCTGCTGCATATTCAACACATTCGATTCCACGTTGAACCTCGCCTTGAGCCTCTTTAAAACTTTTTCCATTTTCAATTGTGATTAATTCGGCTAGTTCATCCCAATGCTCAACAAGTAGTTGTTGGTACTTAAACAAGATTCGCGCTCGTCTAGGAACGGCAACTTGACTCCAAGATTTAAATGCCTCCTGTGCAACTGTTACAGCTTGGTCAACATCTTCATTCGTTGATAATGGGACACGGGCAATCACTTCACCTGTTGCTGGATTATATACTTCTTCTGTTTGTAAAGCATTTGATTCTACCCATTCTCCATTAATATAGTTTTTTAATGTTTTCACAACTGTTTTATTCATGCTTTGCCTCCTATATCTTTATATCTCCTAATCTTTTTATACACGTATTGCTGTCTTCAAAAAATCTTCAATATCTGTTACAGTGGGCATTGCCTCTGAACAACTATGCCTAGAAATAACAATCGAGGCTGATGCACTACCAAATTCCATCGCTCTTGCGACGTCCCACCCTTGCATCAAGCCATAGATGAACGCAGATGCATACGAATCACCAGCACCAAATGTTTTTAATACATTTGATTTAAAAATACCACTTTCAAATGTTGCTCCTTCTTTCGTATAAGCAATTGAACCGTTCGAGCCATGCTTAATAACAACAATTTTCGCGTGATAGCTAAACCATTTTTCAGCTGTTTTTTCATCATTAGAATTGTTTTCTTTTACAAACTGTTCCATCATATCAAACTCTTCTCTTGTTCCAATAATGACGTCACATTTTTCGGCAGCAAGATTATAATAAATTGCTGTCTCTTGCGGTGATTTCCAAGTGTATGGTCGATAATCAAGATCAAAAATAACAGTTACATCATGCTTCCTTGCATAGTCTAATGCTAAAAAAACTGCTTCCCTTGAAGGACTTGCTGCAAGTGCTGTACCAGAAACAAGCAATGATTTTGATTGTTTAATATAATCCTCTGATACTTCACTAGTATCTAATTTCAAATCTGCAACATTATCACGATACATAAGAATGCTGCAATCTTCTGGGCTAATGATTTCCGTGAAAGCTAATCCCGTCACAGCACCTGTGTGGTCGTCAGTTACATTCGATATATCAATGTTGTTTTCTTTTAAATAGGTTTTTATGAAACGACCCATTTGATCATCTGATACTTTTCCAATAAATCCACTCTTTAAGCCAAGTCGACTGATACCGATTGCAATATTTGCAGGTGATCCACCAACATATTTTGTGAACGTTCTTGTTTCCTCCATCGGCCTATGTATTTCATTAGCATTTAAATCAATACATAATCGACCAATTCCAATTAAATCTAGTGATCTTGCATTTGGAAATGTAACTCTGTGCATCAGTTCTCCTCCTTTGAAGCTATTAAATTTCTATTTTTGATTTTGTATTACATTCTTAAACAACCATTCATGGTCTGGATCATTATGAAACTTCCACGTACGAACCGGTCCTGCCATGACGTTTAAGTAGTAGGAACTATAACCAGGGACAGAAGAAACAGGATGATATCCTTCAGGAACTAATACGACGTTTCGATGTTCAACTGACATTGTTTCATCCAAACTTCTGTCATCGTTATAAACACGTTGAAAAACAAACCCCTGGTTTGGATTGATTTCATGATAATATGTTTCCTCAAGATATGATTCATGTGGTAAATGATCTTGGTCATGTTTGTGTGGTGGATAACTTGACGTATTTCCGTCTGGTGTAAATACCTCAACAACTAACAAACTATCTGCAGGCTCCTGTTCGGGAAGAATATTATGTATTTTTCTCGACATATGGCCATAGCCACGATCCTCTACTCCGACATCTTCAGGCGAAATTAAGCGGGCTTTATATGAGCCTTTTCCTGGTGCAGAACAAACTGCCAATTCTAAATCAGTTAAAGCATGTACTTTCACTTGATCATTATTAGGTGCATATAAAGAATATGGCGGTGTTCCCTCGAAAACACTCATACGCTTACCGATATTTGTGAACTTTTCTTCAGTTGTTTCGATATCTGCAAGGCCGCTAAGAAGAACAAGACAAACCTCTTTATTATTAGTTGGTAATGTAAGCGTTTCTCCTAATTTCAATGAGTACACCTCAAACCCCACATATTTCCATCCTGCAGATTTTGGTGTTACTTCAATAATTTTACCATCTTCAGTACGTTCTGTTGGTTTTACGATTAATCGGGACATCTAAATTCCTCCTCTACTTATTAGTTAAGCGCTTAACATTAGGATTTTTTGTTATTATTTCACTTTATCTAGCAGTTCCCTTTCTACTTCAGCAAGTGAGACAGTTCTCTTTTCTTTAAGAGACAATTTAGCTGCATGTGCAAGTAATTCTGCTTGTAAACCATCTTCTCCATTGCATAAAACTGGTTTGTTTTCTTGAATTGATACTATAAACTCATTTAATTCATTCAGGTATGCATCAACATACCGATCTAGAAAGAAGTACTTAGGCTTATCAAGGAAAACAGATTGTTCTGTACTTATCTCCACATTCGTCATTCTATCATTTGCAACAGTTATCACACCTTTTTCACCAAAGACCTCAATTCGCTGGTCATACCCATACACAGCTTTTCGACTATTATCAATAACACCTAGTGAACCATCTTCAAATGTTATTGTAATAATTGCTGTATCCACATCATCATATTCTGCGAACATTGGGTCTACTAGATTTGCTGCATGAACATGAAGTTCCGTAACATTTTTTCCTGACAAATAACGAACCATATCAAAATCATGAATGGTCATATCTATAAACATTCCCCCAGACCTCTCCACATAAGATTCTGGCGGTGGGGCAGGGTCTCTTGATGTCACTTTGATAATATGAGGGTTTCCAACTGTACCTGCTTTTACCTCTTCAAAAGCTTTTCGAAAATGTTTGTCAAATCTCCGGTTAAAACCGACTTGAAGAAGAACTCCTTCTTCTTGTACAACTTCAATGGCGTTTTTCGTTTTTATATAGTCCAAGCTAATTGGCTTCTCACAAAAGATATGCTTTTTAGCTCTAGCTGCTTCAATAATAATATCGGCATGAGTATCCGTACTGGAACAAATAAAAACAGCATCAATTTCAGAATCTGAAATAATTTCTTTGTAATTAGAAGTTATGTAATCAACAGATTTTTCTAAGCTAGAACCTTTTATATGATCTAATATTACATCAGAAACCGCTTTCAATTTCGCTGTTTTAGAACGCAAAATATTCTCTGCATGTAATTGACCAATACGTCCTACACCGATAATCCCAATGTTCAGTTTTTTCATCCTTTAGCCACCTTTTAACATTCGTTATATTTGTAACTAGATAGATAAGCATGTCGGCGCTAGGGTAAGCGCTTAACCTTTCCTTACTTACTATTATCATATGGTGATAGGGAAATTTCAAGAACTATTTTAACTTTTTTAAATAGTAAGATATCTCTTTTTTTAAACTGCTTGTTTACATTCTAGTAAAAGAACTAATTAAAGCGTAAACCCAAAATGATTTACGCCTTAAAACTATAAGTACTTACCATTGCGCATTATAGAACGCTATAACCAAAAATAAAAAACCCAATTTATGTAATCATCCTTCTACCTTACCTATCCTATTAATGATTTAATATTTTTTGATCATCTCAGCAAAATAGATGCTTGTCTTTCTTTTTGCCTTCCTTATTTTAGATCTCTCCTCACCAGATTCAAATAAATATTTTTCCTCATCAGATTCAGGGTATACTTTTGGTACTGGTTTTGGCTTACCTTGCTCGTCTAAAGAAACAAATGTAATAAAGCTTGTCGCAGCAACTTTTGTTTCACCACTGATTAGGTTTTCTGCTGTAACTTTAACAAATACTTCCATTGAAGTTCTTCCTGTGTAAGTAACAAACGATTCAAGATGAACAGCATCTGTAGGACGAATAGGATGAAGGAAATCCACTGAATCCATTGAGGCGGTTACACATTCTGACCGACAGTGCTTTGATGCTGAAATTGATGCCACAATATCAATTGCTGCCATCAATTTACCACCAAATAATGTATGATGATTATTTGTGTCAGGAGGGAACACTCTACTCGTTTGGAAAACTCTAGATTCACTACAAGGTTTGCTTTCAGATTTTACAGTCACACTTACACCCCTTTTTAACTAAACAAATAGTATTATAATTACCTATTCCTTTTAGTATAATCAATAGCTAGTATTTATCTAACTGGTTTAGCAGATTTTTCATACATCCTTTAATCGCGATCAAGGTCATCATCTAGGAAGGAGTTAGTATTTTTATCTTTTATACCCATCGACTTTTTTATTTCTGTTAATTCTTTTAAAATTGTCCTTGTATTTAACCATCCTGCAATTGAAGCAAAAATAGCTAACAATATAACAATTAATAATATTGTGTTTAGCCCCACTATTCCCACCTCTTTTTCAATTAGGAATTTTAATAAAGGACAGCTACTGCTGTCCTTGTAGTCACAATCAAGTATGCAAATGCAAAATTATTACCTTACTAATTATCCAAAAAACAAGTCAAGTAAATTTGAACCAGTACTTGAATTTTTATTGTAGAATTCTGAGTAACCACAATTTTTACAAAAAACTACTGTGAACGTGTTATTCTGAATATCAAACATTTTCGAAAGACCAGTGCCAGTCATCGCTACATCTTTTGTCCCAGCATTTTTACTTCCACATTTTACACAACCCTTATCTTCCATTTCATATCACTCTCCTGTCTTTTATACTATTATTTACGGAACATTTTTGGAAAGGTTTCAAAAATCTATGTATTGAACTTTCTCCTTCGTAATCAACTTCTTTCAGTTTTTATTATACCGCAGCATATATAAATCAACATTACCTTTTACAAAACGCTTAGTAAACAAGAAAGATAATGGTAAACTTAACTTATAAAAATAATATATCTAGTTTATGAATTGTTGTGATGCATATAAACATAGTAACATTACGATTATATGTAAAAATAAAATATTACGAATGGAGGATAGTTTAATGAGAGGATGGTCTGTTGCCAATCAAACAGATTATAGCGGATTTCAAATTGAGATTGCCTTCTTTTTCACCATTTTTTGTGTAATGGCTATTTGGGTATTTTATGATTCTGGTTTATATTTTGTCGGAGTTAAAAGACATGTATTTTGGGTCCTAACCATTATTACTGGCCCAATTGCTCTAATAACCTACTTAATAATCCGCAGGAGAGAAGAATAGTTAGCAAGAGATTTCTATAAAAAAGACACTCACAGTTCAAATGTAGAGTGTCTTCTGTAGACATATCTTAAACAAAAACAACTAGATTAAAAGATTTAACGCTTAACATTCATAAGACCTGGCTCAACCATCTCTCCTTTAACCATTGCCCAACATACGTTATAGTTAGAATCTAGTAAAACTAAGTCTGCATCTGCTTTTGGCAAGATTCTACCTTTATTAGATAGTCCTAAAATATTAGCAGGAGTGGTTGAAGCCATGTAGACTGCATCCTTTAATGAAATACTAGTATCAACTGTCTTCTTTAATGCCTCATTCATCGTCACTGTACTAGATGCTAATGTTCCGTCGGAAAGACGAGCCTCTCCATTTGAAACTGTCACTTGATGGCCCCCAAACACATATTCACCATCTCCGAGATTCATAGCTTGTAACGCATCAGTAATCAGTACTATATTCTCTGCTCCTTTAATTTTATGCATTAAACGTACAATTGCAGGGTGAAGATGAACATTGTCCACAATAGCCTGAAGACTAACATGTTCTTCCTCGAAAGCAGCAACAACAAGACCTGGATCACGATGATGGATCGGTCTCATTCCATTAAAGCAATGTGTGACATGTGAAGCACCTATTGCAAAAGCTTTCTTGGCCTCCTCATAGGTCGCATCAGAATGAGCAATTGAAACGATGATATTTTGTTCTTTTAAGAATTCAATCATTTCCATTCCACCTGGTAATTCAGGTGCAATTGTCACCATTTTTATAAGGCTCTCTGCTTCCTGTAATATTTCCTTCATTTCCTCAATATTAGGGTGGCGCAAATATTTCTCATTTTGCATACCCTTTCTTTTCACATTTAGATATGGTCCTTCTAAATGAATACCTGCAATTTTCGCACCTGGTTCGTTTCCGATTACATGTTTAACATTTTTGATCATTGCCATTAAATCTTCAATGCTTGATGTAACGGATGTAACCAAAAAGGACGTACAACCTGTGGCAGCACAGGTTTTCGAAACTTCAAGAATGCTTTCCTCGGTTCCGTCCATCATATCAAAACCATTTGCACCATGAATATGTACATCGATCATACCCGGGATTAATAGCTGACCTTTGGCATCAATTACTTCATAATTATTAGTATTGACCGTTTGATTTTGCTCATCGATTTTCGCTATTTGACCATTCTCAATCCAAACCGTTGCGGGGGATGTGATGGTACTAGGTGTTACGACTTTTGCATTTAGAATGATTTTATTCCTCATTATGAACGTCACTCCACTCAACATTGTAATTCATAAACACTTTAATTCGAGCTTTAAATATAAAATCCGACAGTGCCATTATAACATGGATGTATACGTTTCATAAGTGAATATAAGGAATTCTATGGAATCTTTTTGATAATGAAGAAATTTAACGCAAAAACATTTTTTCTGTTTGTATGTACTAAGTAGACTAGTATATTATTCGAGATACAACAACCTCTGCTCCTAAAAAATTCATCTCAATTGCTTTGGATAAATCGTGTCAGTTTCAATGAACCTAACACCTCTTGCAATATTCCGCTTCATATCTGCCACTGTGTCACATTGGTAGATAAAAAGAGGGATTCCTTCTTGACGATAAACAACAACAAGCTCATCAGTTACGTGTTTACTAGAATAAGTAACAAAGGCATTATTATACTTATAACATTCACGGATATTATCTGTAGGGTCTACGTCATTCGTAAGCCATGTTACGTTAGCATCTGAATATAGCTTTGTTAACTTCAATCTCGCAGCTTGCTCTGCTTGCACAAAAAAACTTTTACTCCATAATCGGTATTTCTTTAGCATTTCTACAATCTCAATCATGCTTTTTTCAGTCCACTTGATTTTGCTACAGTCCACATTTATTCCAAGCCCCCATTTTGCACATTCCTGACAAGCTTCTTCTAATGTTGGTACTCTGGAAGATTTTTCTTCATCATTCTCAGCATGATTTGTTTTAAAACGCAGCTGTTTAAGCTCAGCGAACGAATAATCTTGTACAGCACCCTTACCTGTAGTTGTCCGATCAACAGTCTTATCATGCATAAGCACAAATACTTCATCAGAGGTAAGCTGAACATCCAGTTCTACCATCTCATAGCCTAAAATACCTGCATCATGAATAGCTTCAAGACTATTTTCAGGTGCTTTCATATGAGCACCACGGTGCGCAATCAGACCTGTCTTCCTTTTCCGTATAAATGATTGTTTATTACACATCATTAAAGTCCTCCGAATTTGCTATTAACCCCTCAAACCATTCTACTTTTAATAAAGGACGTATCAGATTTCTACAAGAGTCCTGATACGCCCTGCTAGCTTTTTTATGTTTTATAATTTTGAAAATTCTTCTACTAACTCTTTAAATTTTTTCATTGAATTTTCAATCGGTTCTGGAGTCGTTAAATCAACTCCAGTTTTTTTCAACAACTCGAGTGGATAATCCGAGCTTCCACTTTTCAAAAATTCTAAGTACGTTTTTAGTGTTTCTTCATCACCTTCAAAGATCCTCGTTGCTAAATGGATTGCAGATGCAAATCCTGTTGCATATTTATAAACATAAAATGGTCGGTAAAAATGCGGTATACGTGCCCAGCCATATTTTACTTCTTCATCGAACACAACTTGCTGCCCATTATAATCTCTAAATAGTGTTTCATACGTTTCACTAAATGAATCAACATTAAGTGGAAGCCCTTTTTCAGCCATTTCATGTGTCTTCTTTTCGAACTCCGCGAACATTACCTGAGTAAAGAACGTTCCTTTGAATTGATCGATAAAGTGATTTAGTAAATGTTTCCTCTTTTCAGTATCTGTTTCATGTTTTAATAAATAGTTAATAAGTAACACTTCATTTACAGTTGAAGCGACTTCAGCTACAAAAATACTATACCTTGCTGTTATTTGTGGTTGATGCTGTGAACTTAGCTTACTATGAACACCATGGCCACATTCATGGACCAATGTAAACAGACTGTCTAGATTATCTTGGTGATTTAATAAGATAAATGGATGAACACCATACACTCCTAGATTATAAGCTCCAGATCGTTTTCCAGGTGTTTCACGGACATCAATGTATCGAGCATTTCTAAACTCATGTAATGTGTCAATGTATTCTTCACCAAGTGGTAATAATGCTTTACACATGGTATCATACGCTTCTTCATAGGTTATTTCCTGCTTTACACCACTGACAAGTGGAACATTTAGGTCATACTGCCTAAGCTCCTCTAGCTGTAACTTTTCCTTTCGAATCAGAGTGTAGCGGTGCATAGAGTCTAAATTGTTACGTGTAGTCTGTATCAGGTTTTCATATACCTCTTTTGGTACATTATCTCCAAATAAGGCTTTTTCGAGAGCAGATGGGTAATGACGAAGCTTTGATAACGTCACATTATTTTTTATTGCAGCAGAAAGCGTTGAAGCAATTGAATTTTTCAATTGAAATATGGTTGATAGTAGGCTTTATATGCTTCTTTTCGCTTCGCTCGGTTTTCATCCTCAATTAATTTTGCATACATTCCTCTTGTAAGCTCAACTCGTTTGCCGTCGTCGCTGGTTACCTCACCGAATTTAATATCGGCATTATTTATCATCCCAAACGTATTGCTTGGAGCAGATAGAGCCTCGCCAAGTTTAGATACTACTTGCTCTTGCTCTTTACTTAAAACGTGTGGCTTATAACGAAAAGATTCCCATAAATCTTCCGCAAAGTAATCTAGTCCTTTTTCTTCTTGGATGTAATTCTTTAAAGTATCTTCCTCCAACCCTAAAAGATATGGCATGAAGAAACTAGTTGCAGCACTTACTTTTACACTCAATTGTTTTGCTCGATCTAATAATGATTGAGATTGTGTAACTCTTGTATCTTCATCAACTTTTAACATTGCAAACGCAAATAATTTATTAAATGTAAATGATAACTCCTCTTTCAATGTTAAAAAAGCATACAAGTCCTTGCCGTTTTGTATTTTATTGTCAAAAGCCTCTAATTTTTCACCCATTTCTTCAATGGCTTGATAATCTTTATCCCAGTTACTTTGATTACTATATAGATCTTCAAGATTCCATTTTTCATTAAGTGGAACTTCATTTCTAGACGTGTATGTAGTCATTTTATTACTCCTTTTTTATTTAATGTTTTTTTTATAGTTGGCTACACTAACTGTATGGAGGTGTTTTCATGAGCCGAAAAGATGAAGAATATACTGACTTTTCTAATGTTGAAACCCAAAAGACATTTTTGACTGCGGAGGAGTTTCCCGAAGGCCCCTTTGGTTCCTCTATCAATAAAACAAAACCTGTTTCAAATAAAGACACACCTTGGAAACACGGGCAACAATATTATAGTAATTTTACCTACGAAAACAGAACAATGCATCAAGATCTCCCACGACAATTTCCTGGTGCACATCCTACCCATGACGAAAAAGATAAGCACACTGAAGAACCTTATACAAATTCCTAATCACATTCGAGGCTCTATGAGCCTCCCCTAACCAAACAATGCCTTTATTCCTTGATAAGCAAAGTATAACCCAAAACCAATTAAGGATGCTCCTGAAAAGATAGAAATCATTATAAGACTTCTATTCGTAAGAAATTTTCTAAAACCTGTTGTAAGTCCCGCTACAAACAGGTCCCATAATGTAAGTCCAAGAAAAATCATACTACTATAAAGTAAAAGTTGACTCGTCCCATTCATTTGAGCTGTCTTTGCTAAAACAGAACCGTATATTCCTAGCCAGAAAAGAATCGAAAGCGGACTAGTAATTGACATAATAAAGCCAGTTAAAAAGCATTTCATCAAGGACTCTTTTTTTCTACTATAGCTCAAAGTTATAGAATTTGCTCCAACAATACTTTCTACTCCAGAATAGATAAGGATAAATCCCCCAAATAGCCACAGGAATATTTGCACAATCGGAATCCCTAAAAATTGGACCATTCCAAGATAGACTAACATCATAAAAATTGCATCTGCTATCATTGATCCCGCTCCGACAATCCAAGCATGCCAGAAACCATTCTTTATCCCTTTATCTAATCTTGCAGAATTTACGGGACCAATCGGCGCAGCCAAGGTAATCCCTAAAAATATATAGCTAACTAAAATACTTATATTCAAACGCACCACTCTCTTCTAATAAGGATAACTTGTACATTATATGAAGAAAGTTGTCTGCTATGACATGTTGTCCTACATTAATCCATAACCTTTTAGCCCATAACTACTTAGTACTGTAACAACAATACCATTTCCTCATAAAGTAATTTTGTAAAACATTAAAACGATAAAGGTTTTACAAAATATTTCATGGAGGATGAGGTATGTCAAATTCCTTAATAGTTCCCAAAGGGTATAAGTCAAAATTAAATTTACTTCAGACAGAACAAGCAATTCAAGAAGCTAAACAATCATTTGAAAAAAATCTCTCAGAACTTCTTAATATAGTCAAAGTTTCCGGTCCATTATTATTACCGGAAGGAACAGGAATTAATGATAATTTAAACGGTAGTGAACGCGTTGTTTCTTTCAGTGCATTAGACCTTAAAGAAACTAGAGTCGAGATTGTTCAATCCCTTGCAAAATGGAAAAGGATTGCTCTAGCAAAATATGGCCTTAACGTTGGACAGGGCTTGTATACCCATATGAATGCAATTCGAAGGGACGAGGTTTTAGATAATATACATTCTATTTATGTTGATCAATGGGATTGGGAAAAAGTAATTACGAAGAAACAAAGAAATATGAGAACCCTTAAAACAGAGGTAATGAAAATTTTTCGTGCTATGAAAAGGACTGAAGAATATTTACACAACCTTTTCCCAATACTCACCCCGCAGCTTCCAGAAAAGATTACCTTTATTTACTCACAAGAACTGGAAGATATCTATCCAACCCTCTCTCCAAAAGAGAGAGAGACTGAGGTGGCAAAGAAATATGGTGCTATCTTTATCATGCAAATTGGTGGAAAACTAATTTCCGGAGAAAAGCATGATATGAGATCACCAGATTATGACGATTGGTTATTAAACGGGGATTTAATCGTTTGGTGTCCAACACTTGAGGTCGCATTAGAGCTTTCGTCAATGGGGATAAGGGTTGATGCAAAATCACTCTTAACTCAATTACATGCAACGAATGATCTCCACAGAGCAAACCTTGATTATCATCAAGCAGTGCTAAACAATGAACTACCGTTTACAATCGGTGGTGGAATAGGTCAGTCGAGATTGTGTATGTTTTTGTTACACAAAGCTCATATCGGTGAGGTTCAATCCTCTGTCTGGAACGAACAAATAATCAATCACTGTAAAGAAAAGAAGATTACCTTACTGTAATTGAATTTTATGATTTTTCTAAGAAGGAAAGGGTAAGATAAGAAAAGCGCATCCGTAATAATGCTTGAAAAGTTGAGGTGTAACTATGGCAAAAAATAAACAAGAACATATTAACACAGATGACGCAGTCTTACTCATGTTTTTAAATTTAATTGAAGAAGATGGAATTGAAGTTGATGTAACGCTTAATATGAATGGTGCAATAGTTTCTGGAACACTTATTGGTGCAGGTGCTTATTATGATGGAATTACGGAAGCTTCTAAAAATCTTGAAGATAGTACAATGTCAAAGATCATTTCTAAGAAGTTCCATGACCTAAAGGAAGCATATCAAAAACAAAAAGAAGCTAATGAAGAGAACGAAGAAGGTGAAGTAACTCCTAACTTTATTCACTTAAAAAACGCCACCTACTTAGTATCCAATAATGGGCAAACAGTTAGCAAAGAGAATAAAGCATGGTGGAGAGGGAGAATAACATCTATTGATGGATTTTCCTTTAACAATCTTACCTGATTTCTTTTATTAGGTAAGATTGCTAAAGGTGTTTTTATTTTATTTGTTAGTTAATGGAGCGCCTTTCCATACATAATCAATGAAAGATATCGAAGAATAATACCTAGGTTAACGAGGAGGTATTATTATGAGTAGTGGAAGTTGTAGTCCTAGTAGCGGCTCTAATCAAAAACCACAGAAAAGCTCAAAAAAAGGTGAATTAAAATGGTGGCAACTTTCGTTAGTTGGAGTCGGATGCACAATTGGGACTGGTTATTTTCTAGGATCAAGTATTGGAATTAAGATTACAGGTCCTTCCATTGTTTTTTCATTTATATTAGCATCTTTAGGCACATATGTTGTCTTTAACCTACTAGCGAAAATGACCGCAAAAGATCCTCAAGAAGGCTCCTTTTCATACTATGCGAAAAAAGCCTTTGGCCATTGGGCAGGTTTCAGTAGTGGGTGGAATTATTGGTGCTCAAATATTTTAATCATGGGGAGCCAACTCACAGCTCTTTCCATTTTGTCCAAATTTTGGTTTCGGGATATACCTCTTTGGATTTTCGCAGCTGTATACGCAATTTTAGCGATCCTTGTTGTGCTTACAGGAACAAAGGGATTTGATAAAATTGAGGACATCCTTGCGATTATCAAATTTTCCGCCATACTAATGTTTATCATTTTAGCATTAGCTGCTATGTTTGGTTGGATTGATGGAGATAACAATCCAGTTGGAGTACCTGGATCATTTGATGAATTTTTTCCTGAAGGCTTCAGTGGATTTTGGTCCTCACTAATTTATGCTTTTTACGCCTATGGAGGCATTGAAGTAATTGGAATCATGTCACTCGAATTAAAAAAGAAAGAGGATGCACCAAAAGCAGGTAAGGTGATGCTTTCTGGGTTAACTTTTGTCTATGTATTATCGTTAATTTTAGTTGTTACAATGGTTTCGCATACTGTTATTACTGACGGAGAAAGTCCATTTGTTACAGCATTATCAAATTATAACTTGGCCTTCTTCCCTCATGTCTTCAATGGAGCTATTATTATTGCGGGATTTTCCACCATGACTGCAGCCTTGTATGGTGTAACGAATCTTTTAGTTACGTTAGCAGATGACAACGACGCTCCATCTCTATTTGCAAGGAAGTTAAAGTTTAAACAATTGCCACTACCCTCTTTGGGCTTAGCAACAATTGGCCTTTTGGCATCAATAATCACTGCCATGTTGTTACCTGGTAAAATATATGAATATATAACAACCGCAGCTGGGATCCTGCTATTATATAATTGGCTGGTAATAATTATTTCCTCTATGAAAATTTTGAAGTTAAATTTGTTGAATAAAATATATGCGTTTGTCGGTATCTTTTTAGTAGGTGCTGCAATTTCCGGTACATTATTTGAAAAAGAAATACGACCAGGTTTTTTTGTTAGTTTATTATTTGTAACGATTATTTTGCTTGTAGCCTTTCTTATAAGAAAAAGATGGAGAAAGCAAGATAATGAAGATGGCAACGCTATTCGTTATTATTAAACCGATAGAATTATAAAAACAGGCCATTTAAAGTTCCACTTTATAATAGCCTGTTTTAAAATGATTCTTGATTTAAATTAAGAGCAGTTTCGGTTATTTTTAAATCAGTATTTAATTGTGCTGTTAAATCATTGGGTGAATAAATACCTTTTGTTATCATATAATTAGTTACTTTTTCATGTGTTAACACAGCATTACGTAATTTTTGACGCAATTCCGTTCGTACCTCCGGCGTTGCACATTCTGTAATTGCAAATGCAAGATTACGGATGCTAGCTTTTGTCGATATCAAAAAGTCAGTAGCAATCACCTGATCTGTCATCCCACCCATCCCATTAAATTTTTCACAAAGTTATTCATTGTGTACATTCCTTTCTGTTAAAAATTCCTTAAGCCTTGTAATTCCGCTTGTTGCTGCATCAACCTCATTAGAAAGAATGGCTTTTAACTCTGGGTCTTGAACTAAACCTCTCATGGCTATTGATTTCGTTAGACTAAGATTTTTAAAAATTAATAATTCATGGATTTCTAACGTTTCATGAAGTCCCATATATTTTGTCATAAAGTAGTCCCCTTCTTATAATATCCTTCTTATTTATAATTTACATTTTGGCCAAATCTTCTCTGGTATTTATTGCAACTAATAAACTTTTCTAACAAAGGTAAATTAAGTCTATACAATATCATTTATAAATTAGGGGGAAACTGTATGGACCATACAAGCCTTGGGTATCACAAAACAATGGATACACATGAAATGATAAATTTTAAAACTGTTTGTTTAATGAAATCAAAACTTATGCAGGGAATCTGTTTTGATAATGATTTAAAAGCCTTGATGGAAAGAGATGTCCATCAATCAATTAAGGCATTACAAGAACTTAAGAAACATTATGAAAAGGCACGTACATTATAAGGTAGGTGATTAATATGAACCAAGACTATTTAGATCCGAAATATTATGAAGGAATGCCCAAAATGGCTGATTCAGCTTTTGCAATGGATTTTTTACTTTCAGTCAAAACAGGAATTCGTTATTATTCCGTTACATTAACCTAAACAGCTAATCCAGAGTTACGAGGAACACTATATCGCCAAATGGAAGAGGCGATTGATTTGCACGGAGAAATAACACAGTTAATGATTGAAAAAGGTTGGTTATATCCTAATGACGTAGGTAAACAAATTGAGTTCTCCTGTTGTTTCAGAATATCCAAAAAAGCCACCCATGTCACCATGAGGATTTGAGTTATCACATTGACTTGTTAATCCAGTCTGACAATAAAAGCAATCTCCGCAACTGACATTAAAAGCAATCTCCGCAGCTGACATTAAAAGGAATAATGACTCGATCAGATATCCAGGTGGACAAGCAGAATATATGCGTGTTCCTTATGGTAATTTTACTCCTTTTAAAATTCCTGAGGATTGTGAAGTAGAAGATGAGAAATTATTGTTAATTTCAGACGTAATACCAACTGGGTCAGTGGATAACGCAGGAGTAAAAGATGGGGATACCGTCATTATACTTGGGTGTGGACCAGTAGGACTACTTGCACAAAAGTTTGCTCTGTTAAAAGGGGCAAAACGAGTAATAGCGGTTGATTATGTTGGTTATCGCCTTGAACATGCAAAGCGAACAAATAATGTAGAAGTGGTTAATTTTGAAGACGAAAAAAACATTGGTAACCATTTAAAAGAAATTACACAAGGTGGTGCAGATGTTGTAATTGATTGTGTTGGTATGGATGGAAAAATGACTCCGCTAGAGTATTTGGCAACAGGCTTGAAGCTTCACGGAGGTTCAATGGGAGCAATCGTAATGGCCACCCAAGCTGTGCGAAAAGGAGGAACCATTCAGTTAACAGGTGTTTATGGAACGAGATACAACGCATTCCCTCTTGGTGATATTTTTGAACGTAATGTTAATATCAGAACCGGTCAAGCGCCTGTAATCCCTTATATGCCATACTTATATAATTTGATCTCAGAAGGAAAAGTTGACCCTGGTGACATTATTACACATGTCATCCCATTAGACCAAGCAAAACATGGTTATGAAGTGTTTGATACTAAAACAGACGGATGTATCAAGGTTATTTTAAAACCATAAAGAAAATATGACCCACTATTCTCCTAGATGTGATTCAAATCATAACTCACTCTCCTTCCCTTAGATATAATTTGTGTAAAGGAGTGTGGAGAATGGGAAAAAATTGGTCTATTAGTCTAGAACATGATGAATATGAAGAAAATATTGATCTTGTCATAAAAGATGGTACTGCAGCTGTGAAAGATACTCACAAAGGATATTATGTTAATTTAGTTACTCCTTGTAATTTTGGAAATCCCATTGAATATTTATCAGAGCCGCTAAGCACTATTTTTGGAGATAGGATAGCATTTAAATATATTGACCAGTGTGGCTGTGGCGGCCATGTGATGCGTGTATGGAAACAATAGCGCAATTAATGATTTATAAAAATCGTCAAGTCGTTCTAAATAAATATGAAGATGGCTTACTACTTGAGCGTGACGGCTTCTTGTTTGAGGAATTAGAAATTTCAGATGAGGAAATCATATTTTACAAAGAAGAAATCGCTATCAAAACTATATCATTAATAGAATATCCTTTATTTATTAGACTAGCTGAGTTTTCACACTATTACGCAGTAACAAATCATCGTATACAATTGCAACTATATTTTCCATGAGTATGTCAAGAATTCAATCTGTTTAAAAATTTAGATTTAGCATATCAAATCAAAAACACACGTTTATGAACTTGCCCTCTAAGTTTGACACGTAACTAACTTTGAGCTTAGATCTTTAGCGTGTGTTCTTTGTATCGTTATTGAAGTTTCAATCTTGAAATAATAACTTTTTTACCGATTCACCTACACTCCAACATCTATTGATGTTTCTAACAACTAGGTAACCTTACTTAATTGATAACCCGCCCCTTTGAAATTCAATAACCTCACTTGAGGATTGATTTATTTTCTTATCCTTAGCCTCAATCATCGTAACACCCATAAACATCATTCCGACAAGAAGAATTCCGAAAACAATGACAATCATACAATTTTTTAATATTCCCATTTTTTACCACCCAACTAATTAGACGATTTTGCAGTACAAAAGTTTCTACTATACATATGCTCTTTTCGAAAATTCTGCTTCAGCTATGAAGAATCGGGTGTTAACATGTTCAGTAAAGTAAGTCAAAGAAGTAAAAAACGGTTAATCATGCCGATTAAAATATCTAAGGAGTCACGAGCCACAATCATTTCGAAAAAGCAAATCTCTGTCACAAGAGGTATCATATGATGAATTACGAATAATTAGAACTAAACTGTTACATTCTTTCTGAATCAATCCCTAACTTCATTGCACAATTTAATTGATAAAAAATTTACTGGAAATCATTATCTTTTCTTACTTTAGTGATAAATGCAATAATCTTTTATTTTTGCACATACTAATAGTAGTGTTAAAAACCCTTTAGCACTACTATTTCAATGTGGAGGGATGTACTTTGAATATTCTCTTTCGCTTATTTCCAACTATTTTCATTTTGATTCACCGAGCGGTATATGTATTAAATCGAACAAACTCTTGGATAAAAGGTTTAGTGCGTGTACCAGTCCCTGCTTAAGCATAGAATATTTTAAAGGAACATCTGAAACTCATTGAAAACTACAGAAAGAGGTTGTCCCAAAAACAAATGGTATCAGACATCTATTGGGATAGCCTCTTTTTTATTTATTAACCGAACCAATTTATTTTAGTGTTATTACATGACCAAACATTGATTTAATTGTCTCTGTTTATCTTACTAAATTATTTCAGATTGTTGAGAACCTTAATTTTATATGCTATGATAAGCCTAATATGTAACCGATTACACATTAGTTTTATTTAAATATAAATCAACTTTTCAAAAGGAGTAACAATAAATGGCAACAATAAAAGATGTGGCAAAACTTGCTGGTGTTTCAGTTGCCACCGTATCTAGAGTCATTAATAAAAATGGTTATGTAAATATTGATACAGAACAAAAGGTTAGAAAGAGCATGGAACTATTAAACTATAAACCTAATACCGTAGCCAGAGCGTTAACTAGTAAAAAAACATTCACCCTTGCGCTTATTGTCCCTGATATTACTAACCCTTTTTTCCCTGAGCTAGCAAAGGCTGTTGAAGATACTGCTCTCCGCTTTGGTTATAGTATCATCTTAACTAGTCTGGCTCTGAATAAAGGTAAAAACTACTTAGAGATGCTATCAAATAGATATATAGATGGCATTATTTGTACCACAAATGAAATCCCAGAAAGTGATATAGACTATTTTCAAAGACTTGGTATCCCAATTGTTACACTTGATAGGGCTGTAGATTCAAAAGCTATAGCTTCAATTAGAGTAAATAACTATCAAGGTGGCACGATGGCTGTAGAACATCTACTATCAATTGGTTGCAAAAAGATAGCTCATATTAGCGGACCGTTCCATGTAAATACTTCTTTAGAAAGATATCGAGGTTATGTAGATACACTTGAAAAAAGTCACATGTTCCATCCTTCATTAGTAATCGAGGGTGATTTTACAATTAAAAGCGGAATCGAAAATACATATACATTATTGCAAAGATCCTCTGAAATTGATGGTATTTTTACTTCGAACGATCTTATGGCAGTGGGAGCACTAAAGGCCCTAGTCCGTTTAGGTAAGAAAGTACCAGATGACATTGCGATTATTGGATTTGACGGAATTACATTAGGGACTTCAGTCGAACCTGAAATAAGTACTATTGCACAACCAATTTATCAAATTGGCTCCCTGTCTGTAGAAACACTTATTGATTTGATAAACAATAAACAGGCAGCAGTTAACATGAATCAGCACTTGGAAGTTAATATTGTACAACGTGCTTCTACTACTAAAAAATAACACTATTCTTTAATTTGAGTGTAAAATTATATAAGTATTTTCCGTATGGGAAACTAAAAAAAGAGTAACCAATTTATTTTTTGGCTACTCTGTTTTTTTATATTGATTTAGATGTTGAATAATTTGCTAATTTTTGGAATAAGTCTTTAAATATTAAATCCCTGTTAACGTGTGAAGCATATTTTATAAAATGTCTTGATGAATCGAAACTCCATGTAACCTGATCTGTTAATATTGGACTATGCACAAGTTCCGTCGGAACAGCATCATTTTGAATTAAATAAGCTATGGCAGATATATCCCAAATTACTTTTGAGTATGCAAAATGATCATCGTGATACTCTTTAAATCGTTCTGCTAAGAAGTCCCCTATTTCCCCTTTACCAACCACAAAATCCTCTATTTCTGAAAGTGTTGTATGTAAATGAGAAGTAACTCCCATACATGGGATAAGTACAAGAGGCACACCACAATCAAACATCAATCGTGACGATAGTATATCTTGTTTAAGATTGAATTCTTTCGTATCTTTCCAATGAAAAGCATGCCCCCCCAACCACACAACAACTATTTTTTCAATTATCTTAGGTTCAATTAATATTGCAGATGCGATATTTGTAATCGCTCCTATAGCGACTACATAAAGAGGTTCATCTTTAGTGGCACTCATTGCTCGGTTAACTAAGTCTAAAGCAGCTTCACTTCGATAAGGATCATCTAATTTGTCTAAAAAACCTCTTGAACCCTTATATACAAAGTTTTCTGAAGGAACATTAAGCCTATCTAATATTCGCAAAATTTCATCATAACTTTTTTCCATTCCATCCTCTGGACCTGTAGAACGGTTATTATGAAATGGAGCTGCATATATTGCTTCAACATCTAGTTTATCTTGTGACTGTAACGCATATGCAATAGCAAATTGATCATCAATTTCATTATATGTGTCTGTATCAAGTACCATCCGTATCTTTGATGAAGGCAGTGTTAACTTTTTTATTAACTCTTCTTGCTTTAATACTGGAAAATTCATTTATGACACTCTCCTTTTAATTTACATTTGAATAAGTTTCGTTTTTTGATTCCAAAAACTTGTTAATTGCATCACGATTTGGAATTGATGTTTGCGCTCCTTTTTTTGTGACAGCAAGAGCTGCCGCAGCTGTAGCAAACTCTAAACTATTCTTTATCGAAAGATTTTTTGAAATGGTGGAAACAAAAGCACCTATAAAGGTATCGCCTGCTGCCGTTGTATCTAATACTGGCACCTTAAAAGAAGGGGTATAAATAGTCGTACCATCTTCATTTGCATACAATGATCCATTGACACCCAGTGTTACAATCACCTCCTTAATTCCTAACTCAAGTAATTTGCACATTGCTTTCTTTGCTTGTGATACATTTTCAACTTTCATATTGGTAAATACACTTGCTTCACTCTCATTTAACACAAGTATATCAACCTTCGAAAAGCTTTCTTTATTAACATTACTTGCTGGAGCAGGATTAAAAACAACCTTAACTCCCTTCCTATGTGCCTCCTCAATTGAGAACTCCGTTGTTTCCCAAGGAATTTCATTTTGAAGTAATAAGATGTCTGTTTTATTAAAGACAGCTTCCATTTGTTTAATATCTTTTATTGCAAGTTCACCATTTGCACCTTGTGACAAAATAATATTATTATCACCTTGAGAATTAACTGTAATAAAAGCTAATCCAGAATTTGTATTTTTATGTAAAATATATTTTGTATTAAGTCCAATATTTTCCAAGTTTTCTATAAGGTCATTAGCAAAGATGTCATTTCCGATTGCACCAACCATACTGACATTTCCACCAGCAAGATAAGTGGCCACAGCCTGATTTGCTCCTTTTCCACCTGGTAAATATACTGTTCCCCACCCTGTCACTGTTTCTCCTGTAACTGGATGTTTTTCTACCGTTGTAACTATATCCATATTTATACTACCTATCACTGTTATATTCATAAGTAAATATAGCTACCTCCTTTTCTAGAATAGTCTTAGAGAAACTACTCTTTCGCCCCAGTCCCTGTGATACCTTGTACGAAGTATCTTTGCAGCGGTAAGACTAGTAGTACAGGTACTAATATACCTAATACTGAAGCTGCAAACATCTCATTCCAGAAGGTTGCATGTTCAGTAACAAAGTCTCCCATGGCTACTTGAAGAACTCGATATGATTTAGATGAAGTTGCTATTAGCGGCCACATGAAAGACTCCCATTGAAAAATAAAAACTAATAAACTCGCGCTTACAGTAACAGGTTTGCATAATGGCATTAAAATTCTCCAATATGTAGTCCACCATGATGCTCCATCAATTCTAGCAGCCTCCAATAAAGAGTCAGGAATATCAAGAAAAAATTGACGATATAAGAAAATAACTAGGCCATTAGCAAGGCCTGGAACGATTAATCCGTAATAAGTATCTAGCCATCCAAGGTCATCGACTATGTTGTATAAAGGAATAGCTATTACCTCAAATGGAATCATAAAGGTAAGTAATACTAATAAAAACAGTAGAGTTTTACCCCTAAAATTAAACTTTGCAAAGGCAAACGCAGCCATTGAATTAATAAAAATACCAAATATTACTGTTACAATCGAAACAAAAAAAGTATTGAGAAATATCCGCCCAAAACCTCTTTCTGTAAAGAGATTTATATATGCTTCAAATGTAATTTCAGTAGGGATAAAAGTCCTCCAGGATATAGGTGAAACATATCTAAATATCTCTTCTAAAGGACGAAATGAAGAAACCACAGCAAATAACAATGGAAAGATTACAATAACAGCCAAGAAAATATGAAGAATATACAAGGAAAAGGCCGATAGTATTTCTCCTCTTTTTTGGGTTCGTCTAACCTCGGAAACATCAATATTTATTTGTTTCTGAGCTTCTGAAACAACTTTTAGGTCTCTCATAAATTCTTAATGCCTCCTCGTTAGTGTTTCGCTCTTAAAAACCGAAATTCTATTAATATAACAATCAATAATATAATTAGGATTACGATATTAATAGCCATTGCCCTACCCATGTCAGAATATATAAAGGCACTATTAAAACTCTCATTCATCAAAACGTTGGTACTATTCTCTGGTCCACCTTTCGTTAATACATACATAGGTGCAAATAAGAGGAAGTTCGCAACTGTATCTGCAACGGCTACAAACGCCAGTGGTCGTTTCATAAGTTGAAATGTAATATTTTTAAATTGTTGCCATTTATTTGCCCCGTCAATCGAAGCAGCTTCATACAGATTCTTTGGCACCTCTTGCAAGCCTGCTAATAAGAATATCGCCCAGTATCCGACACCCTTCCATGTTGCAATCATAATAATTACCCACATTGCTTGGTCTTTACTACCTAAAAAAGGTTGTGGTTCAAACCCCATTGCAACAAGAATTGTGTTAATTACTCCTTGTTCGGGATTTAACATAACATTCCACATAATCAAAGCGATAGGCATTGATACTGCAATTGGTATAAAGTGAATTGCTCTAAAAAGACCAATTCCTTTAATTTTTTTATTTAATAAGATTGCTAACAAAAAAGCCAAGATAATTTGTAAAGGATTAATAATAACATTTAAATAAAGAGTAACTTTAATGGAATTCCAAAATACTGGGTCATCTAATAACATTCGATAATTATCAAATCCAACAAATAAATTTTCACCAGCTAAAAAGGTTGGAGCAAATAAACTCTCTTTCAAACCATCAAAGATTGGATAAATTTTAAACACAAGTATTAATATGAGTGAAGGTAATAAAAAAAGATAGGGTACGTGTTTTTGTTTTACCATCTTTCCACATCCTTATAAAATCCTTATCAAAAATAAAATGGGAGGTAGGGAACCCCCAAGCTCTCCCACTTGGAATTAAATTCCTATTTCACAACAGATTCATATTTTTTAAGCTGTCTATCTATTTGTTGAATCGCAGTATCAAGAGCATCCTTAGGATCTGAACCGTTTTTAATATCTTCGTATGCTTTATTAACTAAAGATTCCCATTCTAAGTAACCAGGTGTCATTGGTCTTGGAACTGCGGTATTCGCTGCTTCATATGCAGCCAATACGTTAATGTTCGCTGGGAACTCAGCAAACTTAGGATCTTCTTCAATCGAATTTAAAATATCTACATGTGCTGGTAAATTATTTGCTGATTCAAACCAAATTTTTGCACCATCGCCTGCTGTGAAGAATTCAACAAACTTAGCTGCAGCTTCTTTTTTGGTAGAGTTCTTAGAAACTCCAAGATGCCAGCTTCCTGTAGGAGTAACAACTTCTCCTCCTTCAAAATATGGATGTGGAGCAAATCCATAATCTAAATCAGCTTCAGCAAAATCTCCAACATTCCACGTACCACCGATGAACATTGCAATTTTACCGGTTGTAAAATATTCTTTCGCCTGTTCAACAGGAATTTTCGGGCTTACGTTCCAAGTATTATAGAGATCGTAATAAAATTGTCCTGCTTCTACAGACAATGCAGAATTCGTATACCCGTCTGTAACGATACCTTTTTCATCAAACTGGTCAGCACCTAATCCTTGTGGTAGTGGTAAAATTTGATATGGTCTACTAATTTGTTCAAAGCTAAATCCAAAGACATCTGTTTGACCATCACCATTGTTATCAGACGTTAATTTTTGGGCAGTCTCAACTACTTGATCCCATGTCCATCTCTGTTCAATATCATTGGGTGGAGGAGCAATTCCTTTTTCTTCAAATATTGTCTTGTTATAATATAAAACCTGGCTGGATGTATTGATAGGTGGAGCTACTAATTGACCTTGAAAAGAACCAGCTTCAACAGCTGAGTCAATCCACTTACTTTTTATATCAGGATCTAGGTAATTATCTAGCGGTTCTAAATATCCTTTTACTGCGTAATTAGCTACTAATGGAACATCAACATCAATAATGTCTACATCTGGTGTTTTAGACCCCAATTTAACTTCAATGGTTTCAAATAATTGACGGAACGGATATGTTTCCTTTTTAATTTTAATATTTGGATTTGCTTCCTCAAAAGCATCTATTACAGGCTGTGTTCTTTCATCGTTCTGTTGTGAAATCCAAATTAATTCAACGGTTCCTGGGTCAGTAGATTCTGAAGAATTGCTATTTTCAGATGTTGTATCATTACCCTCCGATGAGGTATTATCAACCTCCTTGTTCGACGAACACCCTACAATTAAAAAGCCTACTAGGATAAATAACAGAAGAGCTAACATCCTTTTTTTCACAGTATAACCCCCTAAATATTATTAAATATTTTAGTAGCGTTTTATCTTCGAGATAAAATACAACTTTGAACTTCATAAGAATTAATAGCAGTTTACTATAAATATGTAATGCCATTGATAAAAAAACACAACGAATGTTAACGTTTACATACTTTCAAATTTAAAAATCCACACCGGCAATAAGTATAATATTTGCATATGGTGTACATTCTCCAGTCCGAATATATGCTTTTGAATTCATAGCAACTAGTTTAAATTGTTCATGAGTGATTTTGTCGATTTCTATGGTGGGGAATCTAGTAATAATGTTGTGGTGGGTATGCGGTGAATTAGTTTCTACTTCTTGGGCTATTACGATTTTTTCGACTATTAATTCTTCCATTATTACATCAAGAACATCAAAAAATTGTGGATTGTTTCTCCTAAAAGCTAAATCAATTCTGTTTGCATCGTTAGGAATAGGGTAACCTGCATCACATATAACAATTTGATCAGTGTGACCCATCCCTGCTAGAACTTCTGAAAGAGCTTTGTTTAGAGTTCCTTGTTTTTTTATAACAAAAACCTCACTTTCATTATAGTATGTAACCGATTACACATTTACTATAACAGACCCAAAAAATCCCGTCAATAACTTTATAATGATATTTCTAAAAATACTGAATATTTCGTTGGTTTATGACAAAATTAGTGAAAATCAAAATCTAGCATTAATAATTTGTATTTAAATTAAAAATAGGGAGTATTAAAATACGCCCTAAAGCACTTGTTTACTGAAATATACGGTCAATTTCTGTATTTTCTGAATCAGTTAGGTTAACCTCTAATGTTCGTAAGTTATCAAGTACCTGCTCCGCTCTTTTTGCACCTGGAATGATCGCGTCAATTCCATTACGTGTTAAATACCAAGCGAGTACTACATGAGCAATTTCTGAATTTTTCGCTTCTGCAATACTTCGTAGTTGTTCAACCTTTTCAATGTTTTTTGCAAAATTTTCACCTTGGAAATGCGGCATGTTCTTTCGTAAATCGTTAAACTTCATATCCTTGTTATATTTTCCTGTAAGCAAACCTGAGGCTAATGGGAAATATGGGACAAATGAAATCATATGTTCTGTCATGTAAGGTAAGAGTTCTTTTTCTGCTTCTCGTTGAAATAGGTTATATTGACCTTGATACACATCTACATACCCATCCTTATTAGCCTCTATTAACTGTTCCATTGAAAAATTAGATACACCAATTGCTCTAATTTTCCCCTCATCTCTTAATTCCTTTAACGCGCCAACTGCTTCATCTTTAGGGGTATCATTATCTGGAAAATGAATGTAATATAAATCAATGTAATCAGTTTGAAGGCGTTTTAGGCTGTCCTCAACAGCCTGTTTAAGAAAGGCCGGACTATTGTCCATCACAACATCGTTACCAACAAATTTATGAGAACCCTTTGTTGCAATAACTGTATGAGAACGGTTTCCTATCTCCTTTATAACTTCCCCAATTAATTCTTCTGATCGTTTCGGGCCATAAATAAAAGCAGTGTCCAAAAAGTTTATTCCATTATGTATAGCGGTGCGAACTAATTCCTTTCCAGCCTCTTCATCTAAATTTGGATAAAGATTATGCCCTCCAACAGCATTGGTGCCGAGTCCTATAGGATTAACAATTAAATCAGATTTACCAAGTTTTGTTTGTTTCATCATATTACTTCCTCCATTTTTGTTAATGTCAATCACTATCATAACAAGCCAACAACAAATATGACATATATTTCCTCAACATAGTGAAAGAGTGTTTTCCAGCTTGGAAAACACTCTTTCAGTAATATTATATTCTATTACTTTAACATTTTAAAAACTTGCTCTACATCTTTATCGCCCCGACCTGAAAGGTTAACAATAATAATATCCTCTTTTGATAACTCTTTTGCCAATTTCAATGCATGTGCGACCGCATGTGAGCTTTCTAATGCTGGTATAATTCCTTCTGTTTTCGATAAGGTTTGGAATGCCTCTAACGCTTCCTGTCCAGATACTGTTACATATTCAGCACGTCCACTTTCCTTAAGATAACTATGCTCAGGACCAACGCCAGGATAATCTAGTCCTGCAGCAATAGAGTATGTCGGTTTCGGATTACCCTCTTCATCGAGTAATGTATAACATTTAAATCCATGGATCACTGCTGGAACACCTTCAGTTAAAGTAGCAGCTTCTTTAGGCTCAACTCCTATTAATCTTACCCTTTGCTCATCTAAATAATGAGCGAAAGCTCCAATTGCATTACTTCCCCCACCAGCACATGCTACTACAGCAGTTGGAAGTTTCCCTTCCTTCTCTAGTATCTGGCGTTTAGATTCTTCACTAATAATTGATTGGAAGTGTTTTACTATCGTTGGAAAAGGATGTGGGCCAACTGCTGATCCTAGTAAATAAAACGTAGTTTCATAGTTTTCCACAAGATCATTTAATGCTTCGTCAACGGCTTCTTTCAGCCTTCCTTGTCCTTTTGAAACGGGAACTACCTTAGCGCCAAGTAACTCCATTCTAAAAACGTTCAATGCCTGTCGTTCTGTATCCAACTTGCCCATGTAAATTGTACAATCCATTCCAAACATTGCACAAGCTGTTGCTGTAGCAACGCCATGCTGTCCGGCCCCTGTTTCAGCAATTACACGTTTAGCGCCCATGCGCTTAGCAAGTAAAATCTGACCAATTGCATTATTAATTTTATGTGCACCTGTATGGTTTAAGTCTTCACGTTTCAAATAAATTTTCGCTCCGCCAACTTTTGCAGTTAGATTCTTAGCAAGCGTTAATGGATTTTCCCTACCAACATATTCTTTTAGGTAAAATTTAAATTCTTCAATAAAGCCCGGGTCATCTTTATAGTTTGTAAATTGCTCGTCAAGAATTGCTAAAACCTTTTGTAGCTCTTCAGGTACAAAACTACCTCCGAATTGACCAAAATATCCTTTTTCTTCTACGCTCGTGCTCATCTATTCCAGCTCCTCTTCTCTCAACTAAATTTTCTGATAACTACTAAGTAGTATAACATATTATTATATTATTTGTGAATAATTTTAGCATTGGATATGATTGATAATAATTAGTAAAAATACTATATAACCTACTTGGAGGAAAAAATGGATAGTTATTTCGAACTTGTCTCAAAACAGCGCCAATACTTCTGTCAGGGACATACAAAAGACCTCTCATTCCGAATAAAAGCATTAACTATGCTACATCAGATGATTAAAACACATGAAAGCGAATTACTTCATACTCTACATCAGGATTTGAATAAAAGTGAATTTGAATCATACTTATCTGAAATAGCAATTTTATTAGAAGAGATTCGTTTTACTCTTAAACATATAAAGAAATGGGCAAGACAAAGAAAAGTAAGATCTTCTCTTGCACAATTTGGTTCGAAAAGCTATATCTATCCGGAGCCGTATGGAGTTGTTCTTATTATTTCTCCTTGGAACTATCCATTTCAGCTAGCAATTGCCCCTCTAATTGGTGCAATTGCTGCAGGGAACTGTGCACTTATTAAGCCATCGGAATTAACCCCAATGACATCAAGTTTAATAGCAAAATTAATCGAAGCTTACTTTCCTAAAGAATATATTTCAGTTGTACAAGGCGGCGCTGATACAAGTCAAGCCCTCTTAAAGGAAAAGTTTGACTATATATTCTTTACAGGCAGTGTTCAGGTTGGGAAGGATATTATGGAGGCTGCCGCAAAAAAACTCACACCTGTAACACTAGAGTTAGGAGGAAAAAGTCCTTGTATCGTCCATAGAGATGCTATTATTAAGCATGCTACCAAACGCATTGCTTGGGGGAAATTTATAAATGCTGGACAGACCTGTGTAGCACCAGACTATGTATATGTTCATAAAGATATTAAGGATGAATTTATTGAAATGCTAGGGACAGCTATAAAAGAAATGGTTGGCGATGTCCTATCTAGTGGGAATTTTACACGAATTGTTAATGATAAACCTTTTAATCGCTTACGCAGCTATTTAGATGATGGAAATATAGTATTTGGAGGGAATTACAATCGAAACTCTTTAATAATCGAACCCACAATCCTTGATAATCCTTCATGGGACAATCTTGTTATGAAGGATGAAATCTTCGGTCCTATTCTTCCGGTATTAGAATACGACAATAAAGTGGAACTTATCGAGTCGGTTAATAAACGTCCCAAGCCTCTAGCCTTTTATATCTTTTCAGAGGATAAGAACTTCATCAAATCAACTTTAAATCAGGTTTCATTTGGTGGTGGTTGCATTAACGATGTGATATACCATCTCAGTTCACCATATCTTCCATTTGGTGGTGTTGGTGAAAGTGGGATAGGAGCATATCATGGAAAAGGAAGCTTTGATCTATTTTCACACGAAAAAAGCATATTAAAACAAACTACTTTATTTGATTTACCATTTCGATACCCAAATAACAAAAACGCACTTAAGATACTTAAAACACTCATTAAATAGTTTCTTTTATATAACACCTAGACTCTTCCTATTGTGGCTATTACATATAAGATGGCTTTCAATGCGTATTTTTTCCAAATAATTATCTTATCTAAAGTATCATTTTCCCTCGTTAGTTGCATAAGATTTATTAAGAGGACTAGCTTTCTAGCACTAGGGGGGATGATTTTGGGAAAGAATAATCTAATAGCTCCTTGGGACGTACCCGGAAATAAGATTACGACTGAAGACAGAGATTCATTGCTACGCTTAATCGAATTTGATAAAAAATATAACCGACAAAAATCCCTTCATGTAAAGTTAATGATTATTTTAATCGCATATTCTACCTTCGTATTTGCAAAATATTATTTGGGATTTGCACTTTTTGAGAACTCATTTTACTTAATTGATATTTTATTTAACGAAACGAAGTTTATTGAAGATGTATTCATTGTAGCGGCACTATTTGTCACAACTACTCTAACATACAATCTACGTGAAAAAGCAAAGGCGGATTTCAAGTCATTAAAAAGTGAAATTGTCGATTTAGCTAATAAAGAATGGTATAAAAAGTACAATGAAACAAATAGTAAAATTTTCGAATATTTAATAGAAGCATACAAAATAAGGATTAATCATAAAACATAGTGATATTATTAATTAGCAAGCCAAAACGACTCGGATTCCTCGAGTCGTTTTCTTATTCATTAGATACATTTACCAAATTAAAGCAAATTATTAATTTTCATTTAAAAACATTTTTGCTTCCTTCAAATTATCCTCAATATTTTCAAAACGATTTAGGCAATGATAGAGGATCATTTCCAAATCATTTTCGCTTTGGGCTTCATCTGTATTTTGATAGAGAATATTCATAAGCCAATTAGTTAAATTGCGTAGATGATGGCGGTAAGAATAAAAACGTAGTAACTCGATATTAATACTAACGTCTTGACTCAGAAACTTTTTATAAGAGGAAAAGAACGAACCAAAGTCCTTCCCTACATAACCCACTATATCATATTCTCTAGGAGCAACTATGGCCGATTCCCAATCAATAAGATACAACTCATTAGAGGAAATAATCATATTTCCCCCCCATAAATCACCGTGACATAATACCCAGTCCTGCTTATCCTTTTTTACAAATTCCAGAAGATTGCGAACATTATCTAATAAACAATAGATTAAATCTTTCTTACCTAGCACCTTTTCTCGTAATACACTTATTATATGGTTGTCTGATATATGGGTACCTTCGAGTACGGATATACAGTGTTCAAGATTATTAGTAAAGGAGATGTCGAAGGTTTCTCTTACCATATGAAAGGGCTCTATGTAATGGGTGATCTGGTGAATAGCTGCCATTGATTGAGAAATTTTTACAAGAATTTCTTTTGAGAAAGGGTATGACTCTGCCAAAGTTTTTCCCTCTATAAAGTTAAACAAGACTAAGGTTAGATCGTTTATCTTTGTTTTATAGTCCCTATTCAGATTTTTTATTGGATATGTAATGTTTTTAATTAGTCCTTGATGATACAAATTCCAAGTTAATGACAAATAGTATTCAAGTCGTTCAATTCCCCTTCTTTGCCTATCATTTTTCTCGTCAAATAATTTCAAATAATAACAATTCCCATTATTACAATCCACTCGGTAAGAATATGCAGAATCTCCCATTGGAATAAATGAAATCTTCTCAGCTATAATCCCATAATGATTGTTTAGATTCTGTATAAGAAAGCAATCTGCGATATCATATTTAACTTTCAAAATGTATACTCCTTCCAAACATTTCTTTCTGTAAGCAATATGTTTAGACATAGCTTCTTGGTAAGTAGTAGACAAGTGTCCTATCTAGGGTTTCATGCCGACCGAGCGTACACCGAATAGGCATTATAATGTTGTTTAAAAATACATGATTTTCCGCCTCAGTATATTTTTATGTCTTTAAACAACTATGGAAAGGAAAGAAATAAATTTTTTTATGTAAAATCGGCATTTTATCTTAAGAGCTATTTTACTCTTTAATTTCAACAATTAACTCAATTTCTACTGGAGTATGGAAAGGAAGTTCACTTGTTCCTATTGCAGAACGCGCATGCTTTCCTGCTTCTCCAAACACTTCTACTAATAAGTCGGAGGCACCATTCATCACATAGGGTTGGTCTGCAAATCCAGGAGCACTATTAACAAATCCTAGCAATTTGACAACTTTTTCAACTCGATCTAAATCTCCTAGATACGCTTTTAAAACGGCAAGGCAATTAATAATTGTTTGGCGAGCAGCCTCTTGTCCCTGTTCTATTGTCAGTTCTTTTCCTAGTTTTCCTTGATACATTAACTCACCATTAATCCGACAATCCTGCCCTGATAAATAAAGCAATTTTCCCGTTTGATTACATGGTATGTAAGAAAACCTTGGTTCACTTGCTTCTGGCAATGTAATCCCTAACTCTAGTAATTTTTTTTCAATCATTGACATTTCACAATTCCTCCTTATTTTTTTCTTAACTATGAATACAACTGAAATGACTTGCTTTAATTATTGTCCCTTCCCTTACTTGTGTATGGACGCCATTTTTCATCGTCATTTTGCCATTCACAATAACATGACTAATACCACTTGGTGATAATTTTGGATTATCATATGTGGCATTGTCTTGAATACGCTCAGGATTAAAAACCGTAACATCAGCAGCATAACCAGGAATTAATAATCCCCGCTTACCAAGCTTAAAGCGCTGTACTGGAAAAGAAGTTACTTTTCTAACAGCCTGCTCTAAAGAAAGAAGTTTTTCTTCTCTCACATATTTAGCAAAGACGCGAGGAAATGTTCCATATAATCTTGGATGTGGTTTTCCTGTATCACAATGTAAGCTATCTGAAGCTATTAATGAGTAATCCCATTTCAAAACGTGGGCAACATCCTTTTCTGACATGAGATTGTATACAATAGAGACATCTCCATTCTCCTCAATCAATAAATCTAGAACAACGTCAACAGGATGTTTCGAAAAACCGCGACTAATTTCAGCGATGTTTTTTCCCTCTAACATAAGATTAGCACTAGTTTGTACCGAAGAAATAATGACATTTTCCCAGCCAGTTGAGCAGACTAGATTATCCCATTCTTCTTGTTCGGTTTCTAACTCGTCTCCTATCATTTTACGAATCTCAGGATTTTTGAAACGATTTAATGTTTCCTCCATTCCCCCTTCTAACACCCAAGGAGGTAACACAGTTAACAGCATCGTTGAACTTGCAGAATAAGGATATACATCGCAAGTCACATCTAGCCCTTTTCCCTAGCATCACTAATTATTTCCATTGCATTTTGGACAAGACCCCAATTGCGTTTTCCAGCAGCTTTTAGATGACTAATATGTAACGGTATACCAGCCTTAGTAGCAATCCAAATCACTTCTTTAATAGAAGATAGTAAGCTGTTACCCTCTCCCCTTATATGGGTAGATAAGATACCGTTATACTTTTGTACAACAGTACATAATTCTGCAAGCTCTTCCCTTGATGTATAACTACCCGGAGCATATAAAAGTCCAATTGATAATCCAATAGCTCCTGCTCTAAGCCCTTCCTCAAGAAGCGCTTTCATCTTCTCAATCTCTTTACTTGTCGCAGGACGCTTTGCAAACCCCATCACGCAAATCCTTAATGTCCCATGTGCAACATATGTAGATATATTTTCTGATGGATGTTTGGATAAAACTTTTTCCAAGTACTCCTCCATCGTCTTCCAAGTCCATTGTTCACGTGACATTCCTATGACTGGTTTTACATACTGTTTAAGTAAATCAACATGTTCACCGAAAAATGGGGCAGGTGCTAAGCCACAATTTCCAACTACTTCTGTCGTAACACCTTGCGATAACTTTATAGTGCTTTCAGGATAATTTAAAATCATTAAATCAGAGTGGCAGTGTCCATCGATAAAACCAGGTGAAATTACATTTCTTTCTACATCAATATTTTCAAGGGCTTCCTGGTCAATTTGACCAACTTTGACAATCTTGCCTGACTTGATGCCAACATCGCCTAAAAACCAAGGATTACCTGTTCCATCAATAATTCTTCCATTTTTAATAAGTAAATCTAGCATAATAGTACCTCCTTAAGAGGAATTGAGATTCTCTTATACTTAGCCGAATATAAGAATACTCTTTAATTAATTAACAGGACAAAAGCATTCACTTCAGTAGACCATCCCTCTTCCTTGGACGACTTTTTCCTCAAACTTTTCACCACTCTTGATATATACCCTGTTGTGTAAATTGACAGTACTACATATATGATTTGGAATTACATGAAGGATATCTCCAACTTTAAACGGAGCATCACGACTGATTTTAACCATGCCATGCTCTTCGGAGAAACGTTCAATTATGGCATCAGGAGCTTCCATAATATGACCAAATCCTATTAAATTTAAAGGTGTGTTGTACGGAGGTACGTCTGTAGCAAATGTCTTACTTCCTCCATCAATAATCATTAGATCTTCGGTTGGCCTGCTCACCACAGAAACCCTTACTACTGCCGCACATTCATTTAATGAACATGCCCCCAATGCAGTCTGCATCATATCATAAAATACATACGTTCCCGGCCTAACTTCTGTAATCCCTTTCACTTGTGCAGCAAATGGTGCAGTTGGTGTCGAGCCAACACTAACATCTCTTACTTCTAATCCTTCTCCTCGCATCTTTTCGGCAAGTGCGACCATTAATTTGCCTTCTTCTATTCCTGCTTTCTCTATTTCTAGTGTAGGACCACCATTCATGAAGGCTCCTCGGTATGTATAAATTCCCCTGAGTTGTAGGTATTCTAGTCCATTTATTTGACATGCTAGCCTAATAGCTTCATTATATACCACACCTGTACGCCTGAAACCGCTATCTACTTCTAGTCTTACTTGAAGATGGGTTTTAGTACGTGTTGCGAGTTCGGATAATCTTACGGCTCCCTCTAAGCTATCAACACCTATTATCAAATTAATTTGTTTACTCAGTTGAATCACTCTATTAATCTTAGATTCTGTTACAATTGGATAAGCAATAAAAATGTCATCAATTCCCTCTCTAGCCATCACTTCTGCTTCAGAAACCTTTGCCACTGTAATACCACTAGCCCCATATTGAATTTGCATCTTTGCAATATCAGAGATTTTATGTGTCTTTGTGTGTGGGCGTAATGCAACACCATATTTTTTACAGATTTCTTCCATCTTTACGATATTTCTTCTCATTTTCTCCTCATTGATAAGTAAGCTAGGTGTTTCAAGCACAGCAATCCTCCTCACATTTTTTATGTTTACAAAGGCTCTTTTTATTAATTAGTTGGTGAAACACTTGCTATATTTTGTTTTCGACCAACAAAAAACACGGATTTGCTAAAACAACTTTTACATATGGGAGCTTTTTTAATAAGTTTACCATTTAACAACCTTTAAAAGATGATTAAAAGTAAGTTATTCCAAAAATTTAAAAAATATTATTATGAAATACAATACTTGGTTTTTGAATTGGAAGTAGGTAGAATTCTTGATAAGTTGGTTATCAAAATACTCACAATGAAGTAATCTATGTTGTATTAAGAGTAGAAGTAAATAACTAAATTACGTACAATGATGTAAGAAAAAGTTCTAAACGTATTTACAACTATTATGGATACTTAAGAAGCTCATGGAGGGGAATTTAACCCTCTATTCTTTAATACTAGAAAGTAGATGTTATTATGCTTAGGCGTGAATCCAAATACAATTCACGCCTATTTATTAACATGAGTAGTTTATAATTAGAGCTAACACTAAAATAAGCCCGAATAATATTCTAGTATTAATCTTACACTTACCAATCTCTTTGCAAACCTGAATTAGCAGTTTGCCATTTTACAGTATGTCCAGTATGCAATGATTCCTTTATTAATTTTCGTTCTTTTTGACTTTGCAAGACATTTTTTTCTAGTTGATTAAAATCATACAATTCATTTATTCTCGTTTTAAGTATACCAGCAATATCATGATATGCCGGTTCTAAAATAAGATTATTCATCTCATGTGGGTCATTTTCTAAATCAAACAACAATGGTTCGTGATCATGTACATGTACATACTTATAACGACCTTGACGTAACATTACCATTGGCTTAATGGCACCTTCACCACAATACTCACTAATTGCCTCGTTCTTCCAATCCTTCGAGTTACCATTTAACAAAGGAACAAGACTTTTCCCATCTAAGCTATCCATCCATTCCTCAATGTCAGGTATATCAGCAATATCTAGAATAGTAGCGGTTACATCCATTAACGAAACAACTTCATTAACTATATTACTTTGGTATTGTTTTGGAAAAGAAATAATTAACGGTATCTTCATGGCTGGATCATAATACGTGCGTTTAAACCACATACCGTGTTCACCTAGCATTTCTCCGTGATCACTCGTAAACATAATAATGGTATCTTCCATAAGATTGAATCGTTTTAACTCGTTAAGTATCTGCCCAACTTTATTATCAACATATGATACCATCCCATAATACGCTCTTCGATTATTGATAATTTCTTCCTCTGTGAGAGTGCATTCGTCAATTTCGTGATGTATTTGAATCCATTGATTAAATGGGTGCATGTCTTCCATCGGTTGTGATGATGCACTTGGTAATGGAATATCTTCATTTTCATACATCTTCCAATATACACCTGTGATTTCAAATGGATCATGAGGATGGAAGAATGAGGCACATAGGAAAAATGGCTGTTTTTCTTCCTGTCTCCCAATATCTCTTATTTTTTCCAATGTCCGGAATAAAACCTTGTCATCATATGCTAAGTGGTTATTCCAGTCTGTTATACCTGCTTCCTTCAATCTTTTTACACCTGTTCCTGGGTTTGGATATGTACCTTTTGACCAATCAGGGGTAAGTTCGAATCCTGTTGCATGAATATCTCTTGTCAAACGATGTTCAAAACCATGTAACTGGTCAGGTCCGACATAGTGCATCTTTCCTGATAATATCGTTTCATAACCATTTCTACGCAAATGATGAACAAATGTCGGAATATCTGCTGGAAGTTCTGAACCATTATCGTATGCTCCAATTTTTTCAGGCAATTTCCCTGTTACGAATGAAGCTCGAGAAGGTGCGCAAATCGGAGAATTGCAATAACAGTTAGAAAACGAAACACCATTTTCTACTAATTTGTCAATATTAGGCGTCTTTACCACGGAATGACCTAAAGCACCAATTACATCATATGCCATTTGATCAACCATTATCATAACTATATTTGGTTTCTTAGTCTTCATCAATCATTTTCACCTCATGTGTTTGTAATAGTAGTCTAGTTTTGTAAGCGTACCTATTTTAATATAGTAACATTTTAATATTGTGAGTAAAACAATTGAGTGATAATAATAAGTTAAGTTATGTTACTAAAATCACCGGATAACATTATCTTTACGTTCGTCCCCCAATCTAGTTTAAAATTCTCTAACCTTACTTCTTGTGCCTCTTCAATACTTTATACAAAAATTCAATAAAAAACTGACCCTTTTACTTCAAGGTCAGTTAAACTAAGATGTAATTATTCAACTTACTTTTTTGGATAATTGTTGCTCTTTCATTAGGTTTGTTTTAGAACGAAAAGACATGGTTCCCAATTACAGTTGAAACTGTGCGACTTCGAATCCAACTATCATTGGTCTTGTCCGGATTATAGAAATACAGTGCACCGTTTGTTGGGTCTTCACCGTTTAAAACACGAGTTGCAGCCTCCATACTCATTTCAGTTGGATTTGCTGAATCAATACTACCATTTGCTGCGGGAGTAAATTGATATCTCCCGTCTGATTTCTCAAAAATAACCTCTTTTACTGTATTCGGAAACAAATTACTTTCCACTCTATTTAAAATAACAGCACCTACCGCAATTTGTCCTTCTAATGACTCTCCTTTTGCTTCGCAGTGAATCATCTTTGCTAACCATTGCAGTTCTTCTTGGTTAATTGTCGTTTTGTTTATCGTTTGACTCGTAATATTAGAAGGAATTGTTAAGGTTTGCCCAATACTCAGTATATTTGAGGATAAATTGTTTGTACGTTTTAATTCATCTACACTTGTTCCGTATTTTTGCGCAATTCGATATAGATTATCTCCAGCTACCACTGTATAAGTTATGATGGACGTTTGCGCTTTTACAGCAGAATTAACTGAAGGAATCTTTAATGATTGCCCAATCGAAAGAATATTTGAAGTTAGGTTATTTGTTTGTTTTAGCGCATCAACGCTCGTTCCATATTTTGCGGCAATTCGATATAAATTATCGCCTGCTTCTACCGTATATGTTGTAGTTATTTGGTTACTAGACACACTCGTGCCTGATGTTGGTACTGATAACGTTTGTCCGATTGATAGCAAATCTGATTGAAGATTATTGGCTCTTTTAATAGCATCAACCGTGGTTCCGTGTTTTGCTGCTATTTGGTATAAGTTATCTCCAGCTACTACCTGATATGATTTATTATTTTGTGTCGTAGTATTAATCGTACCGGTTGGTGAATTTGATGTTGGAATGACAAGTGTTTGTCCAATTGATAATGTATTTGTGGACAATCCATTAGCCTGTTTTAGTGCATCAACATTCGTTCCATATTTTGCTGCGATTCTATATAGATTATCCCCTGCTACAACTTTATATGTAGTTTGTGTGTCTTGTCTAATTACTTGTGTTGTCGCTGTAGGAATAATAATCTTTTGCCCAATTGATAAAATGTCAGATTTCAGGTTGTTTGCACGTTTTAAGGCATCTACAGAAGTTCCATACTTTTTTGCGATACGATAAAGATTTTCACCAGCACCTACATTATGTGTTCTCTTAATTATTTTCTCTTCTGCATCATCATTTGCTTCAGCTGCTTTGGCTGAACTTATATTAAAGTTACTAAATGCAAGAGTAGAAACCAATATCGCCCCGCTCATGATTTTTACCATATTAATTTTAATATTAGGAAGCTTATCTTTAATGTAATGGTTAGCATCTTCTTCAATGGTTTGGTTCTTTACCGTCTGCTGCGCACCTAATTCACGTGAAAATTCAGCTGAAGCTTGGTCAAGATATAAAATTAAGTCATATCCATTTTCTTGTTTTACTAGCTTATGATGTATAAATGAATTCAATTTTTCCAGCCCCTTTGATATTACTATTCCCGACGATTGTTATTTTAAGAAATTTTTTCGTAAAAAATACAATTTATAGAGGCTATAAAAGAATAAAACAAAAAAGCGAACCCTTACTTGAAGAAGAGTTCACTTTTTTGTATGGTGTTTTCAATATCATTTATCCTAACAATCAATTTTGACGAATATTTTTTTTACTTCAATCCCAGCCCATTCTTCGTAACATTTAATAACCGAACTCATATCTTCCTTACCTAACCCCTTTGCTCTTGCCATTTGAAAAATCTCCTTCACAAGTGCTAAAACGGGTGTTGGTAGTTCAAGTTCTTTTGCTACATCAGTTGCTAAACCAAGGTCTTTATGTATGAGGTCGATCATAAAATGGGGACTGAAGTCACGATTAATAACTTTTGGAGCTTTATTATCCATCATGCCACTGCGAGCTCCACCACCACTAACAACTTTTACGAATAACTCTGGGTCAATTCCGGCCTTAGTTGCCATCGTGATCGCTTCTGAAAATGATAGTAAATTAATGGCCCCCATCGTATTATTGGCAAGCTTTGTATAAGATCCAGAACCATGTTCACCCATATAAAATGACTGCTGACCCATAATTTGAAAGAGGTCTTGACATTTTTCATAAACTTCCCTTTTTCCACCAACCATAAACGTTAAAATCCCCTCAATCGCTTGTGGTTCGCTTCCAGTAACTGGAGCATCCAACATTTCCACGCCTTGTTTTGCGAGAACACTAGCAACTTTTTTACTTGTGTTTGGAGAAATAGTACTACTGTCAATTACGATTAACCCCGGTTTTGCACCTTCTTTCACTCCATTTGGACCTAGTATCACTTCCTCAACAGCTGCATCTGCAGTTAACATCGTAAATACAATTTCACTTTGACTTGCTACTTCTTGAGGTGATGCTACAACTGTTGCCCCTTTTTCTTCAAGAACCTTTCCTTTTTCTGCTGTTCTATTATAGACAACAAGTTTGTAATTTGCAGAAATTAAATGTTTTGCCATTGGCAGCCCCATTGTACCTAAACCAATAAATCCAATTGTTTTCATCCCTATCACCTTCCTCATACTTTTTTTATAAATGGTTCATCATCACTAATTATATACTTTTTGAGAATATTTCGAAAGGTTTGAATAGTAGCTAATCTTATTGGATTTCGTTCTCTTTTTCTATACAACGGAATGTGGAAAGAATGATCAAAAAATTACGCACCTCTATGTTTCTTTTTCTTTAGCTTTCCTGTACCATTACATACATTACATTTGATAGAAATAAAAGGTATTTTTGTAGGAATTCTTCCTTTCCCCTTACAATGTTTACACAATATATATATTGCCATCTCCACTCCCTCTTTTACTTATTATTCCTCTTTCTCCACTACACTTAATTTATCTAGGATTGTGATTGTATCTACTAAATGATTGTTAAATATTTGTCTTGCTACTGTTAATAATTCAACGATCATTGGATCTCGCAAGGAATAAATAACACGATTTCCATCCTTTGTCCCATATACGATATTTTTAGCCCGTAGTACCTGTAGTTGCTGTGACACAGCAGAGCCTTCACTCCCGATAAGATTTTGTAATTCATTCACATTTTTATCTCCCTCTGCAAGAATTTCAAGTATTCTTATCCTTAATGGATGTGCAAGAGCTTTAAAAAACTCTGCTTTAAACTGTTGCATTTCTAAATTCAATTTTACTTCCTCTCTTCCATCAAGATGCTTTCACACACATTCATTTTAATTTGAGACGGTTTTTACAGTAACCTGTTTCTCTTGTATTGCTTGCTTGCCAAGTGACAAAGCTGAACATTCTCTAAAAGCAAAATGTTTACAACCTACACATTTAGTTTCATTTAGGAATCCTAATGCATAATTAATCGCTTCGCCGGTGTGATCAAAAAAATGCTCTTCTCCTATTTGATTATATAGCTTTGTTTTTAGTAAGACGCTTTTAGGTTGGGGTTTTATTCCTGAAATTAAGATAATTCCGTGCTTCGTAAAGTCTTTTACAATACTTGCTAAATGCGCCTCGCCTGTCATATCCATAAATGGAACTTTTCCCATTCGTAGGAGTAATACCCTTGGTTTATAGTTGATTGTACTCAAGATTGTTTGTTCAAACGTTTGTGCAGCCCCAAAAAACAAAGGCCCTTCAACATTGTAGATGCTAATTTGTGGGCAATCATGATGATCAGTGACCATTTGTATCTCTACCTTTTCGTGTTTGTTACTCGGGTTAGGTAGAGCCTTCGCAGTAACCATCATATCACTCATTCGTTTTGTAAATAAGACAACCGCTAAAATAAGGCCAACTTCTACTGCAACTGTTAGATTCACAAACACAGTCAACAGAAAAGTGAGTACGAGGATAAGAGAATCTTCGGTTCGTGTTTTTAACACATGAGCAAATACATGGCGTTCACTCATATTCCACGCAACCACCATTAAGATTGGTGCCATACTTGCAAGTGGGATACTTGATGCATACGGAGCAAATAATAACAAAATTGCTAGTACGACAACGCCATGAATGATCCCTGAGATTGGTGAAAATGCACCATTTTTAATATTTGTAGCTGTTCGTGCAATTGCTCCTGTTGCAGGGATTCCACCAAATAATGGTGTAACCATATTTGCAACCCCTTGACCAATTAACTCCCTGTTACTATTATGCTTACTGTTGGTCATTCCGTCAGCTACAACAGCAGATAATAAAGATTCTATTGCTCCAAGAATAGCAATGACAAATGCTGGACGAATTAACTCCTTTATTTTTTCAAACGTAAAAGACGGAAATTCAAATGTAGGTAACGACTTTGGTATTTCTCCATATGTTGAACCGATTGTTGCTATTTCCCCAGGATAAATAACACTTGCAATAACTGTCGATAGCACTAAACCAATAAGAGGCCCTGGAATTTTCGGCATGACTTTCGGTGTTAAAATCACGGTTGCAAGGCAAATACTTGCAGTTAAAACACTATATAAATTAACTGTATCTAAATGTTGTAAAATTTCTTTCATATTATCGATGAACAATTCATGGTTTTTTACTCCTGATAGTCCTAGAAAATTTGCTATTTGTCCTACAAAAATAATGACAGCAATACCTGAAGTAAATCCAATTGTAACAGGCCTAGGTATGAATTTAATTAACGATCCTAACCTGAATAAGCCCATTAATAATAAGATGATTCCAGCTAAAAATCCTGCTAATAGTAAGTTTTCATACCCATATGTTACAACGACACCAAACAAAATGGGGATAAATGCTCCAGTAGGACCGCCAATTTGATACTTTGAGCCTCCTGTTAGAGAAATAAGTATTCCCGCTATGATTGTTGTGTAGATTCCATATTCAGGCTTAACCCCGGATGCTATGGCAAAAGCCATTCCAAGCGGGATTGCAATCACACCTACAACAAGACCCGAAAGGAGATCTTTTTGAAAGCTTTGAAGAGTATAACCCTTATATCTTCCAGTGCGAAACCATTTCTTTTCCATTATTTACCCTTCTTTTCATCTTTAAATATATGTATATCTGATTATTTGAATATACTATGATATGAATTTACTCCTAAATATCACAAATGTCAAAGTATTTTTCGGATTATAAATATGTTGCTTATGATTCAAATCATTTTTCAGCGCTAACTTAAATTATGATAAAATATGAAATTATCAGAATAATAATAGTAATTTGAAATGAGGAATTCACATGTCTTCAGTAGAACACCATCCAGTTCATAGAATATTGGGTGTAATTTGTTATCTCACATCAATACTTTATTTAGCAGAAAGCTTTTATCATAATAAAATAATCATTTTTCTTTACAGCATTCTTGGTCTACTCTTACTTGCTTTTACTATTTTCTCAATATCTAAAATTAGCCGTGTCATTGTCGCTATGCTTCTATTTATCGGGTGGATTTGTATATATATTGAGAAGGTTCCGGTAGTCGAGGCAATAAAGGGTTTTGGAGAAAATATGAACCTACTATCTTTATTTCTACTAATCCCTTTAATAGGTACTTACATGTCCACTGCGGGATATTTAGCAGCTTTAAAACAAAAGGTACAAGAGAGAGAAGACAGGCAGTAAACATCCGTATCGGTTTAGCTATTTTCTAACTGCCGCTGTAGGGGTTATTTTAAACTACGGCTCAATTGCCATTGTGAAGCGAATTTCTGATGAAAGCTTCTCTAGTTATAGAGAAAAAGCACTACTTTTAAATATCATGAGAGGTTTCGGTTCATGTATGCTCTGGTCACCCTATTTTGTAAATGTAGGACTATTACTTAGCTTATTTGATTTGTCTTGGTTTGAGATTGGATTATACGGTATCTTTTTATCTGGAATATATATATTGGTTTCTTGGCTATTATTTCGAGGTATTTCTTTTGAAAATGATAAAATAACCGAACATACTCAGCAACAAGAGGAGACTTCAAGTACCGCTTCTATTAAACCGTTTATTATTTTTTGTAGTGTTCTTATTTCTCTTTCATTCCTGCTAGACTTAGTACTTGAAGCAAATATGTTAACCGTTGTAACGTTACTAGCTGTTGTCTTACCATTTATTTGGGCTTGTTTCTCAAAGGTAATAAATTCTTATATAATAGAAGTTTCAAAGCAAGTTCAGTATTCCTTCATTCGATTAAAAAACGAGCTAGCTATCTTTATAAGCGCTGGTTTTTTCGAAATGGCAATATCTTATACAGATATAGGTTTAAAAATCTCAAATTTATTACTTGAATTGTCGTTTGGCTCTATTTTCTTATTAAGCTTGTTCATTGTGATTCTTTCCATTATTCTTGCTCAAATTGGTGTCCACCCTGTAATAATTGTGATAGGGATTGGAAGTTCGTTATCACCAGAGAAATTTGGTGTAAGTCCAGAATACATTGCATTAATTTTGCTTGTTGCATGGACCACCGCAACTCAAATGTCCCCCTTCTCTGGCCAAGTACTAATGTCATCAAGATTGATGGATCAGCCAGCAGTGACAATTATTAAACAAAATTACAAATTCTCGTTGATTTTAGCTGGATTACTCACAACAACAACTTATTGTTTTCATCTAGTAGGGTGGCTATAAATCTATACGTTGAAACTTAGCGGTCCCCCCTGGTGAATTACATGAGGTTACGAAATAAGACCTCACGGATAATAAAATCCGCGAGGTCTAAAATTTTTTTCTCGTCTACATTTCTACTGGCGATTCTAACCCTAATAAACGTAACCCCTCGTTAAGAACTATCGTCACTGCATACACTAGACTTAATCTAGAATTTTTATAGATTGCATCGTCTAAAATACGTACTGTAGAATAATATTTATTTAATGCTTTCGATAATTCGAGAAGATATTTTGCAATCTTTGAAGGATCATAATGCTCAAATGCTCGTTCTATCACATCCGGAAAAGATAGTAATACTGTAACAATTGGCCATGCTTCATCATCTAGAAATATGCTTTCAGTTCGTTCTTGATAGTCACCTTTTCGTAACAACGAACAACACCGAGCATGGGTATATTGTACATAAGGACCTGTTTCGCCTTCAAATTTCAACATATCTTCTAGTGAAAAATCAATATCATTTAATCTGAAATTCTTTAAATCATGAAATATAACCGCACCTACTCCAACTTGTCTTGCTACCACATCCTTTTTTACTAGATTAGGATTACGTTCATCAATATTTTGTGCAGCAAGTGAGATGGCTTCAGTTAATACTTCTTCTAATAAGACTACCTTACCTTTTCTAGTTGACATCTTTTTCCCGTCTTTTAACATCATGCCAAACGGTACATGTACCATTCCGTTTTGCCAATTAAGGCCCATTTTCTCTAAAACTGCAAAAAGTTGTTTAAAATGCAAAGCTTGTTCATTTCCTACCACATAAATACATTTTTGAAATTTATAGGTGTCCTCACGATAAAGTGCCGCAGCTAAATCACGTGTAGCGTACAATGTTGTTCCATCTCGTTTTTTTATTAAACATGGGGGCAATTCCTTCTCGTGTAAAGGGACAACGTAGGCTCCTTCAGATTCTTCTAGTAACGATTTCTTTTCAAGTAATTCCAGTACGTGATTCATTTTATCATTGTAAAATGCTTCTCCATTAAAGGAATCAAATGTGATACCAAGCAGATTGTAAATTTGTATAAACTCTTTTAAAGATTCTTTGCGGAACCACTCCCATAATTGAAGTGCCTCGCTATTTCCTTCCTCTAATTTTTTAAACCAAGACCTACCTTGATCATTAAGACTTGGTTCTATTTCTGCTTCCTCGTGAAATTTTACATAAAGCTTCAAAAGTTCTTGAATAGGATTTTCTTTGACCTCGTTTTCATTTCCCCACATTTTATAAGCAATTATTAACTTGCCAAATTGTGTCCCCCAGTCGCCAAGATGATTTAAGCGAACAACACGATATCCACATTTTTCCGATAGTAGCGCAAGAGCATTGCCAATAACTGTTGAACGTAAATGCCCCATTGAAAAAGGTTTGGCGATATTGGGTGATGAAAAATCAATCGTAATGACGTTTCCATCACCAAATTCAAGGCTTCCATACTTCTCCTTTAATGACAAAATTTCATTTACCACACTTGAAGAGACCTGACTTTTATCTAAATATACATTTACATACCCACCAACTGCCTGAACCTTTTCAAAAAGAGGCGCACGAAGCTTTGATTCTAAATCTGCAGCAATTAGCTGTGGAGATTTACGATAAATCTTTGCAAGTTCAAAACAAGGAAATGCAAAATCACCTAGTTTGTCATGTTTTGGTTTTTCAATTATTGCTCTTATTTTAGTTTTCGTTAGTTGTCCTTCTAACAAATGATACAGCTGTCCTGTTAAATAATCTTTATAGTCCATCCAATCACCTCCATAAAATAAAAAATCTCGCCTCTTTATAAAAAAAGAGACGAGATTCACATTAATTCCCGTGGTACCACTCTAATTGTTTTTCAGTAAAAAGAACTGAAAAACCACTATTGTTTGTTAACGAGGCTTTCCCCGACTTTCCCTACTAAATGTTTTCAGGAAAGCATCTCCAAAGTGCGCTTCATCATTTGTTCTGTATCAGGCTTACACCTCCCCTGACTCGCTACAACTTTACAAATAACTACTCTCTTTGTCATTGATGTTTTGACTATGTTAATCTATTATAACCAATTTATGTAATTTTACAATAAAAAATCGGAGTTTTGCCCATTTGGCAAGACTCCAAATATATCACCCCTTAATTCCACCAATCATAACCCCCTTCACAAAATATTTCTGTAAGAATGGATACAAGAGTAAGATTGGAAGGGTAGCAACGATAATTGTTGCATATTTAATCGTTTCTCCGATTGGCATCGCATCTGATGAGCTTACACCTGTCATCATGCTATCTGTACTATTTGCAATGAGTATTTCACGCAAGATTAATTGTAATGGGAATAACTCACGATCTTGTAAAAAAATCATTGCCTGGAACCATGAATTCCAATGATATACACCGTAGAACAATACCATAACAGCTACTACGGGCATGGATAATGGTAAAATAATTTTAAATAGAATTGTAAAATCGTTTGCTCCGTCAATTCTGGCAGACTCCTCTAAACTGTCAGGTATCGCTTGAAATGCTGTACGCATAATGATAAGGTTAAATGCGCTAACTGCTGTTGGAAAAATTAAGGCCCAACGGGAATCCAACATTCCAAGATTATTTACTAGTAAGTATAAGGGAATAAGTCCTCCCTCAAAGAACATCGTGAAGACAATCATAAACATTATAAGATCTCTCCACATAACATTTTTTCTTGAAAGAGCATATGCTCCGAGGGATGTAAGGAGTATATTGATGGTTGTTCCGACGATTACATAAAAGAACGTATTTAGGTACGCAGTTACAATCATTGGGTTATCAAAAACCATTTTGTATGCATCAAAATTAAATCCTTTAGGTGTTAACATGAGCCCGCGCGTTTGAGCTACATACGTTGGGTCACTGACTGAAGCAATTAATACGTATACTAATGGATAAAGGGTAACAATTGACAAAATCGTTAAAAATGTAATATTAAAATAATTAAAGATCCGCTCAGGAAATGTCTGTTTCATTATTGCTTCAGCTCCTTTACCATAATTTTGTGTCACTTATTTTCCTTGCAATACTATTAGCAATAATTAAAAGTGTAAATGCAATTACAGATTTAAATAAACCTACTGCAGCACTGTAGCTGAAATTACTCTCTAAAATACCTTTACGATAAACATATGTTCCAATAACGTCAGCTGTTTCATACGTAGTTGGATTATACATTAATAGTATTTTTTCATCTCCAACAGTCATAAACTTACCAATTTGTAAGATTAATAAAATGATAACAGTTGGCATAATACCTGGTATTGTAATATGAAGTGTTTGCTTCCATCTTCCCGCACCATCAATTTTGGCTGCTTCATATAATGAAGGGTCAATATTTGACATAGCTGCTAAAAAGATAATTGAACTCCATCCTACATTCTGCCATATATCAGATCCAATAAATAACGTTCTAAACCATTCCGCCTCTCTCATAAAAGCAACCGGTTCGATACCGAAAACAAATCCTAAAATGTCGTTAATGATACCATCTGTAGATGTAAAATCAAACAATATTCCGACGATAACTACTAACGAAACAAAGTGTGGCATATAAGTAATCGTTTGCACACTACGTTTAAAAATATGTCCTCTAATTTCATTAAGTAATAACGCTAATATGATTCCAGCTGGGAATGCAAATATAAAGCTATATAAACTTAGTAGTACTGTATTTCGTAATAGTCGCCAAAAAAAGAAACTACTAAAAAACTCACTAAAATGCTTTAACCCAACCCATTCACTACCCGAAAAACCTAGCTGCGGGGAGTAATCCTTGAATGCAATTTGTAGACCATACATCGGTCCGTATTGGAAAATGATATAATACAGAACTACCGGAAGAACCATAAGATAAATAAATTTATTGCGTTTGGCATCCTTTACCACTTTGACACCGAAATCAAACAATTTTGCTTTTAAGCCACTCTTCTCTTTGACCGTCACAGCTTTCGTTTCTTTTTGAAGAACTGACATTTACTTCACCCCTGTTCTATAAGGTTATTCAATTAAATAGCATCGTGTTGGGACATACCCAACACGACACAACAAGTAAAAAATATTATCTAGCGTTATAACGATCTAATGCTTCCTGTTGAAGCTCGATTGCACGCTGAATTCCCATACCTTCAAGTGTAGCAATAAATTCATCATATTTATCTAATGACACATCACCCATAATCATTTTCGTTACCATCTCATCATAATATGTTTCAAGGTCACTCATGATGGATGCATATTCATTACTTTCGTCCGCTGTCATTGTAACAGGCGGCATTTTAATCGCGTTTTCGGCTGAATCTGTCCAAACTTGAATAGCTTCTTGTTGTTCTGGTAATTCTGCATATTGCTCTATATATCTTCTATCCTGAACAAACGGACCACCGTACCCAGATCTCATATATTTTCCTAGGGCTTGTGTTACAGGAAGCCCATCAGGATTTTTCATAATTTCATCCGTATATTTAGGATATCCGTCTACCATTTCGTAGCTTTCACCTTCAATACCAAAGTTAAATAGCATATGACCTTCTTCTGAGAATGCAAAGTCTAACCATTTTACAATTTCTTCTGGGTTTTCAGCTGAAGTTGTAATTGCGGCACCATACGCACCAGTAAATGGATGGTCTTTTTGTCCCAATGCAGCTTTTTCCCCTTTATTAACACTTGGATGTGGAGCTGAAACAAGTTTAAATTCAGGATTTTCTTCCTTCATTAGACCTGTATATTTACCAATACCGCTACCAGTGTATGAGTATAGTGCTGCTAGTTGGTTACCAGTCACCTTGGCATCTCTTAGCTTCGTATCAATAGCAGCAAAATCAGTATCGAGCAATCCATTTGCATACCAATTGCTCATAGTTGTGATAAATTCTTTAAACTCAGGCTCAATTGAACCAAACTTAACTGTACCATTATCATTGTAGAACCAAGGAGTATTTCCCCAAGCACTTGCAAAGGCACCTGTACCTTTAATATCACCAAGCTCTAATAATAAAGGAATTTCATCATTTTGGCCGTTACCGTTTGGATCTTTTTCCTTAATTGCAGTAAGAACCGATTCCCATTCATCAATCGTAGTTGGGCGTTCTAGACTTAATTTATCAAGCCAATCTTGTCTGATAATCGGTCCCTTAAAGACCATTAAATAATCATCACCGCGAATAAGTGGGAAACTATAGATATTTCCTTCATCCGTTGTTAGCATCTTCTTTACTTCTGGATTATCATTTAAATATTTTGAAAAGTTTGGTGCATATTGATCGATTAATTCATTTAAACGAATAATCGTTCCAGAATTAATTGCATTGTCAGGACCTTTTGGAACAGTTAGCCAGTTGTACTCGATGATATCTGGTAGATTACCTGAAGCTACCATTAAGTTGAATTGTTCAGTTACCTGATCACCCTCACCTGCAGGATGTTTAAATTCAACCTTTGTACCAGTAATTTTTTCAAGTTCCTTATAAACTCCTACATCATTTAACGTCTTTGATGTTGCTGCAACGTTTGCGTCCAATGATACCCAGTAACTTAATTCTCCAGGATATCCTACATCCTCTGGTTTCGGACTATCACTTGCCACACTTTTTCCTTCTCCTGTTTCTTCAGTTGTTTGGGTGTTGTTAGAGCACCCTGCAATTATTAATGAAAGAATCATCAATAATACTAAAGTTGAAGAAAACGTTTTCAATTTTACTTGTCTCAACATTAGTTCCTCCCCTTTTATACGAATTTTTAATATGTAAGCCATGAATGACTTACTCACATCTTAATGGAATAAATGGCCGAGTTATATACTACACTTTTTCGAATACATATCAGATTATTAGATTTTTGCTTATCAATATTTTAGATTTACTATCAAATATCTATATTTAGCTGATAATATCAAAAAATACATTCATTCTCGTAAGCTTTTTCTTCCTAAATTTATAAAAAGTGCCAAGCATATGCTTGACACTATATTAAACATTTATTCTAGGTTTTCTCTATATTTTCCAGGCGGTATCCCTTCTAATTTTTTGAAAACTCTTATTAAACCTACACTGTTAGCATATCCAACTTTCTGAGCAATTTCTGAAATAGTTAGTTTAGTAGTCATAAGCATTTTTTTGGATTCGTTTACTCTAATTTGTGTTATATAATCAGTTAGGTTTTGACCACTGTGTTTTTTAAAAAATGACGATAAATATGATGAATTCATATCAAAATAATCTGCCATTCCCTTTAAACTAAACATGCAATCATGATAATTTTCTTCTATATATTCTCTGATTCTATTATACAAACGTTCAGCTTGATCTGTTTGGTTTTCATTTACCTTTTCACAATATTCACGATATAAACCAGTTACTATCTCTTGAAATTCATTAACTGTACTACAAGTGGAAGTAATATTAAATGGATCTTTTACATTCAAAAATTTTTCCCTTTCATTTGTATGAAGTACACTTAAGAGCTTAAATAATGTGCAAAGAAGATCATATGAAAGACACTTTGCAATTTCCGGAGTGGTTTGCTTTGAATGAATATTAATCTTAAAAATTTGGTTCAATGTTTTTTCAACATTCTCAAAATCCCCAGATTTAGCAAAATTAAATAATTGAATCTCTGTTTCCATTGGATAATGGTAATCATAGTCTACAACGGTAGCATCTCTTATTTCTTCATAAAGAATAATTGAATTTTGCCCTTTAATAAAACGATAATCAAGTGCTATCACTGCTTCTCCATAGCATTCAGGAATTTCCTTCATCCCTTCATGGATTTCACTTACCGAAATGGTTATTATGATATTAAATTTAGCAACTAAAATATCCTTTAAATCAGTAATAAAACTAATAAGATCTTTTTTGGTTTGCTCACTCGCATTCTCATGATTTACTAATAGTAAAAGCTTATCCCGCTCTAATTCTAATGTATAAACTTTTCCATGAAGCTTTTCTTCACTAATATTTGCAATAATAAATTGTAATAAGGCCCAATCCGATTCACTATGTTTCCCTTCAGTAAACTGCCTGTAATCGTCAACTTGAATAACTAATACACTGTAATAATCAAATTCAAACTGAATTCCAATCATTTCTAGGTCTCTGTTTGATATAGAATGTATGCCTATATTCCCTTTTACAATCCTTGTGAGGAAATCAGCCTTCATAACTGGTGCTTGTGTTGTGACAATATGGGATAATTGTTTTTGTTCATTTAATGCATGAACAAACGCATTTTTGATAAAATCGATTTCATTTAAGCCTCCCCTTGCTTGTTTGTTTACTCTTATGATCGTTTTTACAACATCTTGGATTGGTTTATAGTTCCTATTAGCTAGGTAATAGGATGCGGGCAATCCGATTAATAACCATATCAGGACGAGGAAGAAAGCAGTTATTTTCATTTGATTCACTTTTGAAAGAACAACATCTTTTGGAACCACTGAAACATATGACCAATCATTACGCTCAGAAACTGTTTGAGAGATGATCGTTTCTTCCCCATTGATTTTATGTATTGAAAAACCATTTTCTTCATTACTCAATAATTTTTTCAATTGAGTGTATTTCTGATCTCCTCCATTTGTATAAATAATGGCATTTTTATTTTCATCGAAAATGTAAATTGCTGCACTATTTGCCCACTTCATTTTATTTAAAAGTGCCCTAATCTGTTGATCATCAATAAAAATACCTAGAGTCCCCTTTATGTTCGTTCGATTTCCTTCGGGCAATGACTGCATAAATAAAATCCGATTTTTCTGTTTCGTAGAGGTGATTTTTTCTTCATACGGATAATAGTCATTTAAATGATAGTTTCTAAGACTATCTTGTATTTCTTCAAATGTCATATGTCGATTTGGGTGAATATTTTTAAAGAAAATTTCAGAATTTGTTTTCATTGTTGGTGTAAGGATGACATTTACTGAATCAAAGTAGACAAAATAATCACTTATCAAGGTTCCAACAGTTTGTAGTCTGGCTATTTCCTTTTTAAAATCTATGTATTTATAATTACCTGGCTCTAAATCTTCCATTAACCATTCCAGTTTTGGGTGAAGAGAAATTTTTAGAGAGAATTGTTCGACTTCTTCAAATCTTTTATCTAAAACTTCTTTCATTTGTTCTAACATGACTGTATTGGTTTGGTTTGCATCATGAACCATAATTGTTTCAATTCTATTGAAGAAAAGAAATCCAATGACAATCGGTAATAGAAAGATAAAGAAGAACGAAAACAGTAGTTTTAGATAAACTGATTCCTTTTTCAAGAGAATTTTTTGAAATGGTTTTGTAAAGCGCTTACATAATTCCATACGGACCTCCCAAATCACAATATGATACTGATACTTTTCCTATAATATTTTACCTACACATATGATAGTTCGCAATATTTTTTATTTTCAAAAATCATATTTTTGTTAAACTACCTTTATTATCATGCTTTGGAGCAGTATTTTTTAATTAAAAATGAAAATTACCTTAAAAGTATAAATTTTGTCTAAGTCCATACATTCTTACTGACAAAAATATATGTTATTATTTCATAAAATTAAATGAACTTTGAGGTGAATAGATGAGACCATTACACAATTATGCTACAAAAGAAGAGATTAAAATGGCAGAACAAATACAAAAGACCATGTATCGGTATGATCAATTAGAACAAAATTATATCTACTCATTAGAGGATGTGATGGATAAGGATATTAAAAGATTTTGGCAGCAGGGCTATCTTGCTATTGAGAACGTATTATCACCTGATGAAACAAACAGTGGTCTTGATGCAATTATGGACATCATTCACGGTCGTGTTATTGGGCCACATCTACAATTTGTTCGTCCAAAAGAAAAGTTAAGAAATGATAACGAACGGGAGTTAGCAATTCGTAAACTTGACCGATTTGTTGAATATGAGCCAAGATTACATGCTTTAGCACATCACAGCAGGATTTTAAACCTATTGAAAAAAATATATGGTGAAGAACCAAAACTTGTTCAAGACCAAGCAATTTTAAAACCACCAAGCGGTGGCGTAGAGAAACCTTGGCATCAAGATATGGCATATGGTCCTCTCACGTATGAAAAACCTGTTATTGGTGTGTGGGTAGCACTTGACCAGGCAGGATTAGATAATGGCTGTATGCATATCATTCCAAGATCACATATGGATGGACCAACTCCTCATTATGCGGTTCGTGACTGGCAGATTTGTGACACAAACGTACCGGTAGAAAAAGATGTAGCGGTTCCACTTAATCCAGGGGGAATTCTAGTATTCCATGGAATGCTTTATCATGGCACCCCGCCAAATTTCTCACCAAAACGACGAAGGTCTGTTCAATATCATTACGCTGCATCATCCTCGGAAAAAATGTCGCCAAAAGAATATAAACGATGGTTTACGAACGAAATGACGAATGCTGAATGCTAAAAAAAGCCAGGATTAGTGCGCTAATCCTGGCTTTTGGCTGTTAAGAATCTTCTCTGAAAAATATCTTTCAAAACCAAGATTACCATTTATAATGAAGGATTATTCATTTGGAAAACGAATAGATAATTAATATTGATATTTATACTTCGTTCCAAGCCTATCAGGATTGTAAAGGTAGATGGTTTAAAATGATTAATGATGATATGAAAAACTTCATATTTGTGATGTCAAAAAACTATGGGAAAGCAAACTGTGAAAGAGGATGGAACTGGTCACCTCCCCCACTTCACGATTTTGATCTTTGGTATACTCTTTCAGGTAAAGGGAATATGTTGCTTAATGGAGAAAACTATCCAATTAAGAAAGGGAGTTGCTTTCTTGTCCGTCCAGGGGACCAGCCTTATGCAACACAGGATTTAGATAACCGCCTTCAGGTTATTTTCATTCATTTCCAAATAGAGAATAAAGAAACTCTACAATTAGAATCCCTATCCTACCCTGACCGTTATACGGAAATTATTGAAACCTTTTATTTTGAAACATTATTAAATCGTATTCTTGAGATTCAAACTCGTGATAGTAACTGGAGAAATTTGGAGTTTGATTTAATCATGAAGCAACTATTCCTTCATATGTACCGTCATCAATCTGAAATAGAGAAAGGTAACCCTCCTCTAGACATGAAGAATAAGCAATTGATATCGAAAGTAATTTCTTGCATTAAAGAAGCTCCTGGCTATCGGATTAGCAACAACAATTTAGCCGAGAAAGTAAATCTCTCTCCAGACTATTTAAGTAAATTATTTAAGCGTCATACTGGCACTCCTCTTCGTCAATTCATGAAGGAGACTAGATTGGAAAGAGCGTTATATTTATTGCAAGAAACAACAATGAACGTTACAGAAACTTCAGATGCTCTAGGCTATCAAAATGTATATTTTTTTAGCAAACAATTCAAAGAACACTTTGGTCATCCACCGTCCTATTTTAAACACCATGTTATTCCACCAAGCACACATAGAGGTAATAAGTAGCATATTTTAAGGAGTTAATAATATTCATTTAAACTTATAATATTATTTATCTAATAATCTATTTATTATACATATACAGGAGGTTTTTTTATTGCAGCTATTTAACCGATATACTTCGGATTATACGATTGAGAGCAAACGATTGTTTGATACTCATACATCGTTACATTTGTTTGGCTGCCATCGTCATAAGGTGAAGTCTGGATGGAAATCGAAAGAAGATGCTCATTATCCTGGCATTGAAATAAATTACCAACTAGAAGGCATGCAAGATATAAAAATTAACAGCAACAACTATACGCTTAATGAAGGTGATTTAGTCATTATACCTCCTGGCTCGATACACAGCTCAGAAGTCACCGATTTGGCATCATCATCCTCTACCTTTTTCGTGTTGCATTTTACAATCGACAATCGACAGTTTCATAACATATTAACGAATTCAAGCCAAATCTATTATCCAGCATATTCACATATGGTGAAAGAAGCACGTCCGATCTTGTATAGATTAATGGAAATCAATGAAACACATCCTACTCTTCAAACTACCCATTTAAAAGTTCAATCTATCATGTTTAACTTATTAGTGGTTTTAGAAGAGGTATTTCTTCAACAAAAACACATTGTTCAGCCTAATTCAAAGAAATCGGAATTAGCAACTGAAATTTTATCTGAAATAAACAAACTAGTTGAAAACTATTCCGACCATAATCGCAAATCAGGTAACATCGAGAAGATTGCAAAAACTATTGGAATCAGTACATCATATTGCAGTCGAGTATTTCGAGATGTATATGGGATTTCACCTCGTGATTATATTTTATTTTTACGAGCCGAACAAGCTGTGAAAATATTACTTAACTCTCCCCTTTCGATAGAAGAGATTGCGCTATCACTTGGATACTGTGATGCAGCAGAATTCAGTAAACAATTTAAGAAAAATAAAGGGATATCTCCAGGGCGCTTTCGTTCATTGATGTCAAAAGAGATTGTCCCCCATCACCAAGAGCCAACCTTTAGTCTATGATCAAAATATTAATAACGTTTGTTCATTTTTACCCAAGGAAAAGTTACTTTAACACATGGTTAGCTAATCATAACCCTACTATAATTGGCATTAGTTACAATAATAAGGAGGGTTTATTTTATGATACCAAAGGTAAAATCAAAGCTTCTAACCCGCTTTGCACCAATCTTAATACTCGTGACTTTGCTATTTTGGAGCCTAAACTTCCATTCAGTTGAAGCCAAAAAGTATGAGGTAGAATTTAACAAGGTTTCAGCACATGAAATGGTTACCAAAATGGGCCGAGGCACAAATCTAGGAAATACCTTCGAAGGAAATTGGAACAGTCAAGATTACGGTCAAGTTAAAAAGGCTGTAAATGCATTTATTGCGGCAGGTTACACAAACATTCGAATCCCTATCAATTGGGGCGGACGAGATACTCGCTATGAATCAACAGCCGATGAGTTCGGGCACTTCGACGTAAAAGCTGAAAATGTAAAGACTGTAAAGAAACTTGTTGATTATGTACTACACGATGTAAATCCACAAAGAAAGGCTGAAGGAAAACAAGAAATTATTGTCATCATTAATACCCATCATGAAGCGTGGGCGATGGATGCTGTGACTGGTGAAGAAGAGTTCGAGAAAAACATGCAACGACTAGAGACTATTTGGATGGGGATTTCAGATTTATTTAAAGATGCACCCGAAACATTACTATTTGAATTCTTTAACGAACCACAAGGAAAAATGAATTCAGGAGCTCAAGCAAAGGCAAGTGTCATTGAAATGAACAAGCGACTTTACGATACGATTCGCAACTATACTATAGATGGGAAAAATCCTCATGAGTACCGAAACTTAATTTTTGGTGGTAATAACTATAATAGTAGTTGGGGTCTTCGTGACACATACAGAAATGCAGAAGACTTACCTGGAAACGGAAGTGACAAGTATATCATCGGTACATACCATTCTTATTTTCCAAATGTAGAGGATCATCTCCTTCGAATTGATCAGGTTGCAAATGAATTTGTGAACATTCATAACGTCCCTATCTATTTAGGGGAGTTTAGATATGATCACAGAGGAAATATTACCGATGAACTAAAAGATGCATATCGACAAATTGCTAACAAAGCAATTGAATGTAATATGGCATTTTCAGTATGGGATGACAATGGCTGGTATCAAATTTATGATCGTTCAACAAAACAATTTAATCCACTAAAAGATGAAGTTTTAGGATATTAAACGATAGGGGGTTCTTATGCTTCATTTCCATCGGAAATGAAGCATAAGAACCCCCCCTTGCTTTCAACGTGTGTAAACCCACACCTGTTTTGTAATATATCTTATTTTTTTATTAACTTGTATTTGTCTGTCTGAAAGCCAAACATCTTTCATGTCTATTTTGCTCTAAAGATTTTGCATGTCTTCAATACCATTTGCAATGACCATTAACAATAAATAATTACCTAAAGACGTTTTACATTCATGCCCAAACAACTTATAAATACAAAACTTTAAAAAATCTTCCCAGGATTTAATATATTATTAGGGTCAAACGTTCGTTTAATTGATAGCATTAGCTCAAGTGACTCTCCATGCTCCTCTTTCAGAAACAACTTCTTCCCTAGCCCTATACCATGTTCACCTGTACAAGTACCACCTTTTTCCAACGCATAGCTTACAATTCGATGATGTATGGTCTCCATTAATTCTATTTGTTTTTCGTCACTTCCGTCTACAGCTACAACGGAGTGATAATTTCCATCACCAACGTGGCCAAAAATACCTGCTTCAACACCATATTCCTCTACAATTTTTCGAGTTTCAACAATTGCTCCAGGAAGTTCGGAAATCGGCACGCAAACATCTGTCGAATACAATCCCTTTCCTGGATTCGCTGCTAGAATAGCAAATGCGATGTGGTGACGTGCCTCCCAAAGTTTGGACCTAGCAATCGAATCTGTTTCGAATTTAAAGGAGGTACAGCCCGCACTCATAACAACCTCCTTTGTTAGTTCAACATCATATTTTACAGCTTCAGGACTCCCACTCAGTTCAATAAATAACGTTGCTTGCTCTGGAAAACTTGTTTGTTTATACGAATTGACAGCTTTCATAGTACCGCCATCAACTAATTCTATTTTGCCAACCTCAACTCCTGAATTTAATAACATTGATGATGCATCACCTGCTACCTCTATTGATGGGAATAGCGCTTTAATTGCAACTGTTTCTTCAGGAATTCCTTGAAGGCGTAAAATAATTTCAGTGAAAACACCTAATGTCCCCTCCGAGCCAACAAATAACCCTGTCAAATCATACCCTGCAGAAGATTTAATTGCCATTCCACCCGTATTAACTATACTTCCGTCAGCCATAACAATCTCTAAACCAAGTACTTGGTCCCTCATACACCCATATTTAACACAATTCGTACCACTCGCATTTGTAGCAGACATACCTCCAATTGTTGCATCCGCACCTGGATCGACAGGAAAAAACAGACCATACTTTTTCAGTTCTTTGTTCAATTGGTTTCGTGTAACACCTGGCTGAACCTTTACAATAAAATCATCATGATGGACCGAGATTATTTCATTCATTAATGAGAAATCTAGTGAAATTCCTCCATAGATAGGTATAATATGCCCCTCTAAACTGCTACCCGCTCCAAAAGGCACAACCGGTATTTTGTTTTCGTTCGCAAAGCTAACTACTCTACTTACCTCTTCCCTTGTCTTGATAAACACAACAACATCTGGATTATGTGGAGCATGATAAGCTAGACCTTTGCCATGCTGCTCTATGATTGTTTGATTTGTAGTAACACGACTAGAATCGTGAATGATATCTACTAATTTTTCAAAGAGATTCATAGAATTCCTCCTTTTCATTCGAAAAATAAAAACTATATATATTATTTATATATTACTAGTAAAACTATTATTCATTATGCTAATAATTAGCTTAATTCGTTATAAATTTTCGTCCATTCAGACCATGCCAGTAGATATTGATTCATATCTTTAGGATGATGATGCAAACAAGTAGAAATTCTAGAATATAAAGCTAGCAACATATCCTCCACTACCTCTAACTGATTAAAATCACCTTCTAGGAATTCAATTAATGGAAGAAGTATTGGGAGATAAAGATGATCAGGAGATGAACAAAATGCATATAACAAGTCAAAGCGTTTTGGGCCAATCTTTGGTATAGGATCAATAACTCCAGTCAGCTTCCGATTCTCAAATATAAAATTGTGTACACCATAATCACCATGAAGGAGATATCCTTCCTGTTGCGATTTTCTTACACTACGTTGCAAATGAATTTGCCATACTATCTGATGATCCTTTTCGGAAAGATATTGTCCGATAACAGAACGTGAATATCGGACATCATTAGCTACTGTATCTGGATTTTCTATCCATTCATATTGATTAACATCTGTTGCCTTGATGTAAAAGTGAAGCATTTGTTCAATAAGCTCTGTTAATACCTCCTGTTTTTGTCCAACATGATAGGAAGTTTGCCCAGGAATATATTCATATATATAATAGTCAAAGTTCCTGTCTACATATCGTATAGTCGGAAGTTTAGAAATACTTTTATAAGTTAGAAGGAAATCAACCTCACATCTAATCTGTTCAGGGGTATTTGACTTAACTACATACAATCTCGGGTTAGTATTTGATCCTATTACAATAACAGAACTATTTGTACCACCACTTAACTTATTCCATGTAGTGATGGATTCTGGAAATGTATTATTTGTAAGAATTTCATTAATAATATTGTTTATTACCATTGTTCTAGAACCCCCTTCTGTTGGCTTTAACAATTCTTTTACATTGAGTTATATAACTATTCTTCATTGTTATGAAATTACCTTTTATAAGTAGCATTCGTTTTAATATTTTTGATTTTACATCCATATAAAAAGCAGTGCATAACAATATAAAGGGTTCCGTTTTCTGGTGCTTTCTTAATAAAAGACACAAGAATTAACGTATGAATGGGCATACGTCAATTCCTTTATTTATCAAATTTCTACAAACTTTCATTAACTTTGATATAGCAATTAACATCATTATGATGGTCAATCAGTATTGTACTATTAAAAAAGAGGGACAAAACTTCTGACATTTTTAGTGACGACGTCTTGAGGAACAATTTTATATATCTTTATAAGCTGGTGGATAAAAAGCTGTGATTCCCGCATCTGGTAACGTGAGATTTTTCTCTTATCGGTTGGGGGTCAGGGTAAGTACTTAGATCTGATAAATAGAGGAAAAAATTCCCCTTAATTAATAAATAGAACTGAAAATAGCATAAATAGAGGGAGAGAATCTACTTATTTGACTCGTAAAACGTGAAAATAGGTAATTTTGCTTTGTATAGATGGAAAAACGGTTCAACCCCCTAATATTGGACACATACTTTTAATAACGTCTGTTTTCTTAGTTTTTTATTTATTTTACTAGCGCGCTTCGCTTACTGGCCTCGTGATAAAGAACAACAGGTTACCCTC
>Ga0182742_1000089_pt1 | contig 182328 bp, 174 predicted proteins | sample eDN5th37CBELigMG_FD_128880 | JGI IMG/M metagenome (GOLD analysis project Ga0182742, IMG submission 128880) | Enriched Miracle-Growth compost microbial communities from Emeryville, California, USA - eDNA 5th pass 37_C BE-Lig MG (version 2)... ... | reverse complement strand
CAGACCACATAAACCGATCCAAATCAGGAGTAAGAAATGGCGAAGCTGACGAGCGACGAGCTCATCGAGGCGTTCAAGGAGCTCACCCTCATCGAGCTCTCCGAGTTCGTGAAGAAGTTCGAGGAGGTCTTCGAGGTCACCGCTGCGGCTCCGGTCGCGGTCGCGGCGGCCCCGGCGGCCGGCGGGGCGGGCGGCGGCGACGCGGCGGCGGAGGAGAAGGACTCCTTCGACGTCGTGCTCGAGGCCGCGGGCGACAAGAAGATCCAGGTCATCAAGGAGGTGCGCGCCCTCACGAACCTCGGCCTGTCGGAGGCGAAGGCGCTCACCGAGACCGCCGGCGCCAAGGTGCTCGAGGGCGTCAACAAGGAGACCGCCGAGAAGGCGAAGGCTCAGCTCGAGGAGGCCGGCGCGACCGTCAAGCTCGCTTGATCGTTCGTGCGCGGCGCTGAGCCCGCTGGTCGAGTCGTTGCGAAGCAGCGCATCGAGACCGCGGGCCGGCACCTCGGCTCACGAAGGGCGTCACCGTGCGGTGGCGCCCTTCGTCGTTGTCGCGACAGCCCGGGGACCCGCGTTCGCCTGGCAATCCGGCGCCATACCGTGTGTGCGCCCAAGAATCCGCGCGCCGCCTTCCTACAGTGGCCGTGTGTGGGGTCTTGAGAACACGGCGACGGCGGAGAAGCTGCCCGTCATCTCCCCAGGCGACGGTCCCGACGGCAGCCCTGGCGGCGTCTCCGCGCCCGCCCTCGGCGAGGCGGGCCTGCAGCTCGTCGACGTCGCCGAGCCGGCCCGCGCGCGCTGGCGCGAGGAGCTCTCCCGGCTCGGGGGACCGAGCCCGCTGCTGCACTTCGAGGACACGCCGCGCACCAGGATCGAGCTGACCAGCACTCACCCCGGCGGCCTCGCCTCCTTCATCTCCGGCAAGCGCACGCGGCTGTCGTCGCTCGTGCGGGAGAACTTCGCGTGGCGCAACGCGCAGCAGGCGGCCGAGGCGATCCTCGCCAAGTCGACCGAGCTCGCCGCCGCGCGCGGCATCGACGCGGTGCGCCTCGGCATCGTCGTCGCCAACTGGGAGCACACCTGGGACCTCGACGGCGAGCCGCTGACCGAGCGCTTCAGCGCACCCGTGCTGCTGCGCAGCGTGTCGCTGCGACGCATCGGCGACGACTACGAGCTGACGCTGCGCGGGCGCAACGAGCTCAACCCGGCGTTCGCGGGCGCGCTGCACGGCCAGTTCGGGATCAAGCTCGACGGCGACGCGTTCCCCGCGCTCGCGCAGGCGGAGGGAGGCGGGTTCACGCCGAACGCCGTCATCGACCGGCTGCGGGGGCTCACCGCGCATCTGAGCGACTTCCGAGTCACCCCTCGCCTCGTGCTCACCTCGTTCGCCGAGGTCGCGGGCGCCATGGTCGAGGACGCGAGGACGCTCGCGCACCCGGTGCTCGACGCGATCGCCGGGAACGAGTCGGCGATCGAGACGATCCGCGAGTCGTTCCGGCTCGCCGAGCCGGTGCCGTCGGACGCGCGCTCGCCGCAGACCGACTCGCGGCTCCTGGACGCCGACGACGAGCAGGAGCACGTCCTCGCGCAGATCGCCGCGGGCAACTCCCTCGTCGTCCGCACGCTCCCGGGGTCGGGCGCGACGCAGACCATCGTGAACGCCATCGGCGCCCTCGCGACGGACGGCAAGCGGGTGCTCGTGGTCGGCGCGCGCCGCGCCGCCGTCCGCGCGATTCGCGACCGCCTCACCGAGCTGGGCCTGCCCGGCCTCGTCGTCTCGCCGCGGACCGCGAGGCGGGACACGATCCTCGGCATCTCCCGGGCGGAGCAGGCGTCGCGGCCCGAGCTCGCCGAGGTCGACGACGCACTCGTGCGTCTGCGCGCCGTCATCCGCGACTACCGGGACGCGCTGACCCGGACCGATCCCGTTCTCGGCGTCACCGTCCTGGACTGCGTCTCCGAGCTGTCCCGGCTGGCGGGTGCGACCCCGCACGCGCGCACGACGGCTCGGCTGTCCCGGGCGACGCTCGAGGCTCTCGCGCCGACGCAGGAGCGCGCCAGGTTCGCGCAGGTGATGGAGACCGCGGCCCGCTACGGCGAGTTCAAGCACGCGCCGGGGGAGTCGGCCTGGCATGGCGCGCAGTTCATCTCGGCGGATGCGGCGACGCGCGCCCACGCCTTCGCGGTGCGCGTGCACCAGCAGTCGCTGCCGGACCTGATCGCCCGCGGCGAGCGGCTCATCGAGGGCACGCACATGCGGCCGTTCGTTTCGGTCGCGGAGCTCGGGGTCTACTGTCGTCTGCTCCTCGATCTGCGCGAGACCCTCGACCGCTTCCAGCCGAGCGTCTTCGACCGCTCGATCACGGAGCTCATCGCCGCGACCGCGCCGCGCCGCGACCACCCCGAGATGACGAACGCGGACCGGCGTCGGCTGCGCAAGCTCGCGGAGGAGTACCAGCGCCCGGGGGTGCGGGTGCCGGACCTGCACGACGCGCTCGTGCGCGTGCAGAAGCAGCGCGTGCTCTGGCACCGCTACGTCGCCGAGGGCGCGATCCCGCGGGTGCCGGTCGGCATCGCGGAGGTGCTCGTCGCGCTTCAGGCGGTCGAGCTCGATCTCGCGGAGCTCGACGCGCCGCTCGGGCGCGAAGGCGATGAGCGGCTCGCCGCGATGCCGCTGCCGAAGCTGCAGCAGCTGCTGGCCGGGCTCGCGGTCGAGTCGGAGGCCCTGGAGAACCTGCAGGAGCGCTCGGCGCTCATGGGCGCGCTGCACGCCGTCGGCCTCGACCCGCTCGTCGCGGATCTCGCCGAGCGGAAGGTCGCCGCGGGGGCCATGGCCGACGAGCTCGAGCTCGCGTGGTGGAAGTCGGCGCTCGCGTCCCTGCTCGAGGCCGACCGCGCGCTGCTCGGCGCGAACACCTCGGTGCTCGACCGGCTCGAGGAGGACTTCCGGCTCGTCGACGAGGCGCACGCGCGCGGCAACGCCGCGGCGCTCGCCTGGCGGCTCGCGGAGCAGTGGTCGATGGGCCTCGTCGACTGGCCGGAGGAGGCGGCCGCGCTCAAGCGGGTGCTGCGGCACGAGCGCGTCACGTCGCACGATCTCCACACGGCCGCGCCGCACCTCGACCGCACGATCAGCCCAGTCTGGCTCGCGTCCCCGTACGAGATCGCGCAGATCTCGCCCGTCATGCCCTTCGACGCCGTCATCCTCGTCGACGCCGGGACGATGACGGTCGCGGAGAGCGCGCTCGCGATCCGCAGGGGGCGACAGGTCATCGCGTTCGGCGACCCCGTCACCCAGGTGCCGACCGCCTTCGAGACGATGGTCCGAGAACGCCGTGGCGGCGAGTCGGCGGACCTGCCGGCCGACCTGCACGAGGATTCGGCGCTGTCGGTGCTGTCGCGCCTGCTGCGGGTGTTCACGCTGACCCGCAGCTACCGGGCCGGCGGCGAGGAGCTCGTCGAGCTCGTCAACCGCCGGTTCTACGCGGGCCGGGTGCAGGCGCAGCCGTGGGCGGGGACCTACCGCGGTGTGACCGCGCTGACCGTCGAGCGGATCGACGAGGGCCGCGGGCTGCTCAACGAGACGGCGAGCGCCGTCGAGTCGCCGGACGCCGAGGTCGAGCGGGTCGTCGAGCTCGTGATCGCGCACGCCCGCGAGCACGGGGACGAGTCGCTCATGGTCGTCACTCCGAGCCACCGGCACGCGACGCGCGTCATGGCGCGGGTGCTGGAGGAGTTCGGCCGCCACCGCGAGCTCGCGGGCTGGCTGGCACAGGAGCGTTCGGAGCCGTTCGAGGTGCTCGCGCTCGACCAGGCGGTCTCGATCAGTCGCGACCGGGTGATCTTCTCACTCGGCTACGGGCGCACCGCGCACGGCCGGGCGCTGACCGAGTTCGGACCGCTCAGCGCACCCGGCGGGGATCGCGCGTTCGCGTCGGCGGTCACGAGCGCGCGCCGGGCGCTGACGATCGTCACGGCGGTCGGCGCCGACGATCTCGTCGGCCGCACGACGGCGGCCGGCTCGCTCGCGTTCGCGGCCGTGCTGGAGGACGTCGCGACGACGGCGCCCTCGGCCGACCGCGACGGCGACGGGGACCCGATGATCGTCGATCTCGCGCAGCGGCTGCGGGCGCGAGGGCTGACGACGCGGCTCGGCTACCGCGGGATGCTGCCCCTCGTCGCGTCCTTCGGGTCGCGCTGCGCGGTCGTGGAATCGGACGCGGACCTGCTGTCGGCCTCGCTGCGGGAGTCGTTGCGCCTGCGGCCGGAGCTGCTCAAGCGCTTCGGCTGGACGTATGTCCGCGTGCACGCCTTCGAGCTCTTCCAGGACCCGGATCTCGTCGCGGATCGGATCGCGGAGCTGCTCGGCGCGCCGCCCATGCGGGCGCCCGAGCCGGTCGCAGCTGCGCAGCCGGAGGCTCCACCGGCCGAGGAGCCGATCCCGCTGGGGGAGCCGGCACCGCTGGAGGAGACGGAGTCGGGCTTCGAGGCCGGCCCGCCGCGGCGCGGCTGGACGCTCGGCGGCGACGTCGGCGACGACCGGATCTGACCGGGGTCGCGGCGTGACCGAGGAGCGGTCCGAGCGCCCCGACGAGCCGCGGCCCGCGCGCCGACGTCGGGGGCGCCGGGTCACGACCGAGCCGCCGCCCGGCTCCGACCCGAGTCCCGAGCCGGAGCCGAGGCGGCTTCCCCCCGCCGACAACGACGAGCGGATGCGGCGTGAGAAGCCGCCGCACTACTGACGTGCGATCGCGCGCGGACGCTACCGCTTGGCGAGCAGGTCGCGGATCTCGGTGAGCAGCTCGGCCTCGGTCGGGGCAGCCGGCGCCTCGGGCTCGACGGGCTTGCGACGTGCCGCCCGCTCGCGCAGCTTGTTCATCGGCAGCACGAACACGAGGTAGACGACGAGCGCGATCGCGAAGAACTTGATGAGCGCGTCGAGGATGGCGCCGAACGCGAGCGCCGCGGTGCCGCCCGCGACCGTCGGGATCTCGACGACGAGCGTCTGCGTGAGGTCGGTGCCGCCGAGCAGCGCGCCGACGAGCGGGTTGACGAGGGCGTCGACGACGGAGCTCACGACCGCGCCGAATGCCGCGCCGATGACGACCGCGACCGCGAGGTCGATGACGTTGCCGCGGGAGATGAACTCTTTGAAGCCCTTGATCATGCGGGGATCATCCTTCCTTCGATGCCGCGGCAGCGGGGGCCGCCGCGGGAGTCGACGACGCCGCCGCGCCGTCCGACTTCGGGGTCGATCCGGCGGCGTCGCCGGACGCGCTCTTGGACGCCGGTCCCGCCTTCGAGTCGGTCCGGTAGAAGCCCGAGCCGTTGAAGGTGACGCCGACCGCCGCGAAGATCTTGCGCAGCCGCCCTCCGCACGACGGGCACTCCGTCAGCGCGTCGTCCGTGAACGCCTGGACGGCGTCGAAGCTGGTTGCGCACTCGGTGCAGCGATAGGAGTAGGTGGGCATCTCGGATTGCTCTCGGCTCAGTGGGTCGGGAAGGCGATGGTCGCGCTCGGGGTGACGACGCCGTCGACCGGCTCGTCCTGGCGTTCTGCCGGCACGTCGTCGACGAGCTCGCCGTCGAAGACGACCGCGTAGACGGGCGGGCGCTTGGCCATCGAGCCGAGCGTGCGGTCGAAGTAGCCGCGACCCCACCCCATCCGCATCCCGGTCCGGTCGACGGCCGCGGCGGGCGCGATGATGAGGTCGACGTCGTTGACGGCGAGCGGGGAGAGGACCTCGGAGGTCGGCTGCGGCATGCCCACCCAGTCGAGGTCCTCGTCCTTGCCGTCGTAGGTCGCCCAGTCGAGCAGGCCGTCGGAACGCGAGATGGGCAGGAGCACGCGGACTCCCGCCTCGAGCGCCCAGGCGAGGAAGCCGCGCGTCGACGGCTCGATCGGGGTCGAGAGGTAGGCGGCGACGGATGCGGCGCCGTGCGCCTCGGCGAGCTCGACGAGGCGGCGCGTGATCGCCTCGGTCGCGCGCTGCCGGTCGGCGGCCGGCATGATCCGGCGACGCTCGCGGATCTCCGCCCGCAGGGCCCGCTTCTGCGCAGCAGGGTCGGGGGCCATGCCGACCAGTGTAGGCGCGCGTGCCCGGCCGGAACCCGCGGCACTACCCTGGGAGGCATGGTGCGACCCGTCACGAAAGCGGTGATCCCGGCCGCCGGGCTCGGGACCCGGTTCCTCCCGGCGACGAAGGCGATGCCGAAGGAGATGCTGCCCGTCGTCGACAAGCCGGCGATCCAGTACGTCGTCGAGGAGGCGGTGCAGGCGGGGCTCGTCGACATCCTGATGGTGACGGGGCGCAACAAGCAGGCGCTCGAGAACCACTTCGACCGGGTCTGGGAGCTCGAGCGCACGCTCGAGGCGAAGGGCGACACCGGACGGCTCGAGAAGGTCATCGCCTCGACCGACCTCGCCGATGTGCACTACCTGCGCCAGGGCGATCCGCGCGGGCTCGGGCACGCGGTGCTCAAGGCGCGGCAGCATGTCGCGCGCGAGCCGTTCGCGGTACTGCTCGGCGACGACATCATCTACGACCGGGACCCGCTGCTCTCCGAGATGATCCGGGTCCATGCGCAGCGCGACGCGACGGTCATCGCGCTCGCCGAGGTCCTGCCGCAGGACGCGCGCAAGTTCGGCATCGCGACGGTCGAGGCGTTGCCCGGCACCGACGACATCGTGCGCGTCCTCGACCTCGTGGAGAAGCCGGCGCCCGGCACCGAGCCGTCGAACCTCGCGATCATCGGCCGCTACGTCCTGCAGCCGGAGGTCTTCGACGTGCTCGAGCACACGTCGCCCGGCGCCGGCGGCGAGATCCAGCTCACCGACGCGCTGCGGGAGCTCGCCCAGACGGGGGCGGGCGGCGGCGTGGTCGGGGTCGTGTTCCGCGGGCGCCGCTTCGACACGGGCGACCGTCTCGACTACATCAAGGCGATCGTCGAGCTCGCCTCCGAGCGCGAGGATCTCGGTGCGCCGCTGCGCGAATGGCTCAAGGGCTTCACCGCGGGGTTCTGATGCGGATCCCGGTGCCGACCCTCAGTGAGGGATCCACGACGATCAGGGCGATCGCCGTGCGAGACGCGAAGGCGCTCGAGCGCGAGCTCTCGATCAACCGGCAGTGGCTGCGTCGCTGGGAGGCGACGAATCCGGACGGCTTCGGCCCCTTCGACACGAAGGCCGGCATCCGCTCGCTCCTCGAGCAGTCGCGGGACGGCCACGGGGCGCCGTTCGCGCTCGAGGTCGACGGCGAGTTCGCCGGCCAGCTCAACGTGTCGCAGATGTTCTTCGGCTCGCTGTCCTCGTGCGCGATCGGCTACTGGGTCGCGCAGCGCTTCGCGGGTCGCGGCGTCATGCCGACGGCGGTCGCGCTCGCGACCGACTACTGCTTCCTGCGGCTCGGCCTCCACCGGGTCGAGATCTGCATCCGCCCGGAGAACGCGCCGTCCCTGCGCGTCGTGGAGAAGCTCGGCTTCCGCTACGAGGGGCTGCGGCGCAAGTACATCCACATCGACGGCGGGTGGCGCGACCACTTCGCGTTCGCCCTCACGACCGAGGATACGCCGCTCGGGGTGCTGCGCCGCTGGCAGATCGGCGAGGCCGACCCGCAGCTCGCCCGCGTCCCCGACGTCGATCGGATCGCCGCCGGCGTCCCGCTCGCCCCGCCTTCCGCCCCTCGGGTCGAGTAGGCGGTTCCTCTTCTCGCGGGTCGCGCGGGCGCGAAGCGCCGTATCGAGACCGAGGGCGGCGCGCCACCCGCCGCGCACGCGGTTTCCCGCATACCGTGTCGGCCATGGATTCGGTGCTCGGCGGCGGGGTGCTCCTCGCGGTCGCGGCCGCCCTCTGGCTCGCCTACCTCGTCCCGAACTGGCTGCGTCGCAGCGAGTATCTCGCGACGGAGCGCAACGCCGTCCGCCTCCAGCAGACCCTTCGCGTCCTCGCGGAGACCGCGGAGACCCCCGAGGCGATTCGCCTCGAGAACGCGGCGAAGGCGAGGGCGCTCGAGGCGACGCTCCGGACCCGCAGGCAGCAGCCGGTCGCGGTCGGCGCGCCCGCCCTGCTGGAGGACCCGACCGATCCGCGGGTGATCGCGGCGGCGCGGCTTCGCCGAGCCCGGATCGCGACGACCGTCGTCATCGGGATCGCCGCGCTCGCGCTGCTCTCCCAGCTCGTCGCGGCGCTGATCGGCGGACTCGCCGCGGCATCGATGCTCCTCGTCGTCGTCTCCGGCGGCTTCCTCGGTGCGGGGCTCTGGCTCCAGGGGCGGCTCGCGCGGGCGCAGCGCGCGCGCCGCGCCGTCGCTCGACCGGACGGGGTGCGTGCTCCGACGCCGTCGACCCGACCGCCGTCGCGCCAACCGGACTACCCGGAGGTCGAGGTCGACGAGCGCGCCTGGACGCCGCAGCCTCTCCCGCAGCCCCTGCACCAGGTGCGCCGCGAGGCGGCGATCCGGGCGGCGCTCGCGGCAGAACGCGACGGTGCGGCTCGCGAGGCCCAGGAGCGTCGCGTCGCCGCGGTCGCGCAGCAGGCTTTCGAACGCGCACAACCGGCCGAGGCGGCCCCGGCTCCCGCGGCGGCCTCGCGGTTCGCCGCGATGGGCGTCGTCGGCGAGCTCGCCGTCGGGATGCCTGACATCGACGGGGCCCTCGCCCGCCGTCGCGCCTCCTGATCGGCCCGCGTCGGCGGGCCGTGCTGGTCGAAACCAGCCCGCGTCGGCGTGTAGACTGATCGGGCTTCACGGGCCCTTGGCGCAGTTGGTAGCGCGCCTCGTTCGCATCGAGGAGGTCAGGAGTTCGAATCTCCTAGGGTCCACCCAAAGTGTCTTACGGGAACACGCGACATGCGTAGGCGTGTCGTGTTCCCGTAAGGGTTCCTCGCCTCCGTCGTCGCTGCGCTCGTGGGCTTCGCGGATGATGGTGGCGAAGGGCTCGGCCAGGCGTGGGCGGAGTTTTTCGTCGTCGGTGATGTCGAGCCGGGTGTAGAACGCTTGGCACGCGAGCCGCCGGTCGGCGTCACCGGAGCGGGCGTAGGCATGGTGGGCGTCGGTGAGCAGCCGCAGACTGTCGTGCAGGAACGCGCGTCCTCCGGTGTGATGCTCGTCATGCTCAGCGAGACGCCGGTTCACGTCGGCGAGGCCCGCTCGGATGCGGTCCTGGTGCCGCTTGAGCGTGGGCAGGTCGATGGCGTCGGCGAAGTGCGCGGCGAGCAGCTTGTCACTCTCTGCTTCGAGCTTGGCGCGGTTGGCCATGAGGTCGGCTATCTCTTGGTCACGTCCCGCTGTGCGTGCGTCGAATGCGGCATCGACTTGGGCGGCGAGGTCGCGGTAGGTGGCGTCGCTGATCGTGATGTCGCGGTAGGAGTCCGCGACGAGTCGTTCCGCGACCGCGACGGGCACCGCCCGCCGGGTGCAGGCGGTCTTCTTCGCGGCACGGCCGGAGCAGACGAAGTAGGCGTAAGTGGTGCCGCGCGGGTTGGTGGCGAAGTCGAGCAGCATCCGCGAACCGCAAGTGCCGCAATGCAGCAGCCCTTTCAGGTGGTGCGCGTGCTGCACATGCCTCGTCATCTTCGCCGTGCGCGCCCGCAGCAGCGACTGCACGGTCTCGAACAGGGCGGGGTCGATGAGCGGTTCGTGCGCGCCGGGATACAGGGCACCCTTGTACCGGATCACTCCCGCGTAGTAGGGGTTCGTCAGGAGTTTGTAGAGCGTGTTCTTCCCCAACGGCTTCGATGGGCGCTTCGGCGTCGGCACCGTCACCAGCCCGCGTGCGGTCAGGTCGCGCAGCAGCCCGGTCACGGAGGTCTCGCCGGTCGCGTACTGCGCGAACGCCCACCGGATCAGCGGGGCACGTTCAGGATCGACCTCGACAGTGCGAGTCTCGCGGCCCTGCTCGTCGACGCGGCGGACGTTGAGATACCCGATGGGTGCGCGCATCGGGGTACCGCCCTGGGCAACTTTCTGCGTGAGTCCTTTGGTGACTTCGGTGGCGAGGTTGCGGCTGTAGAACTCCGCAATGGAGGACATGATGCCGTGGACGAGCATCCCAGACGGTGTCTGGTCGATGGACTCCGCGAACGCCTCGCACTACTCGCGCAAGAGCTGGGAGCCGAACGAGTGCGCCGCGACCCGATACGAGCGCGGTTCATCCGCCCCGAACGAGAAGCCCGCAACGCCCATACGCAAGCAGCCGCCGCACGCAAGGAAGCCGACGAACTCCGTGCGCTCACACCCGCAGAAGCCGCCGCACTGATCGAGGCGAAGCGGGCAGCGGCAGAGCAGGCCCAGCAAGTCGCCGCAGACCGAGCACGACGGTTACGCCGCACTCTTGATCAGACGAGCACGCGTGCGGAGCCGAACCGAGACAGGCCAGGTCTGGGCAGGTGATCGGGTCACCGCCAATGGAGTTGCGACCTGCCGCGGGCGCCCTGTGTTCCGAAGAGTGCTGCATGCACTTTGCATTAGGCAGGTAATCGACTGCATAATGGTCGTGTGGATGAGGATGTCGTGTTCAGGGCGCTCGCCGACCCGAGTCGGCGGCTGCTGCTCGACATGCTGCACGAGCGCGCAGCGCAGACACTCTCGGAGCTTTGCGATGGCCTGAAGATGCGACGCCAGTCCGTCAGCCAGCACCTCGCCCTACTCGAAGCCGCGAACCTTGTCACGACGCTGCGCGACGGACGGCGCAAGCTGCACTACCTGAACGCGGTTCCCATCCACCAGATCCAACAGCGTTGGATCTGGAAGTTCGAAGAGCCGCACCTCGCGGCGCTCGACGCCATCACCCGACACGCAGAGGAGCGCGCCATGAGCTCGTTGAATCCGATTCCCGACTACATGTACACCACCTACATTCGTGCGACGCCTGAGCAGGTTTGGGAAGCGCTCACCGATGCCGACACGTCAGGTCAATATTGGGGGCACTCGCAGGTCTCAACCTGGCAGATCGGCAGCCGGGTGGATCATGTGCGCACCGACGGTTCTGGCATCGCCGACGCCTCGGGCCGGGTGGTCGTCTTCGACCCGCCGCGGCGGCTCGCATTCGGCTTCGACGACCCTGCACAGTTCGACGCTGACGACCCGACGTTCGAACCGAGCCTCGTCACCTTCGACATCGAGCCCGGGCAGGGCATCGTGAAGCTCACGGTCACGCACACCGGACTCGCCTCCGAGGAGGACCTGCGCGACATCAGCCAGGGTTGGCCAGCCGTGCTCGCGAACCTCAAGACCTGGCTCGAAACAGGCAAGGTACTGCCGCAGGAGCCGTGGGCATTCCACGCCGAGGATCGCGCCGCGCAAATGGCGAAACACGACTGACCCGCTATCTACGTTGCCCCATGATCCACTTCAGGAATCGCGTCACGTATGAGCTGGCCGCGCACGCCCATGCCAGTCACGCGCACCGATGAGGCATCTCGCCAGCCCGCCAACCTGGAGGTGCCTGCGTTGTGCGACCCGCCTGGCGGGCATCAGTCCTCCTCCCAGGTCGTCAGCAGCGAACATCACCGAGTCTTCGCCCACACCGTGCCCCGGTGAACCCCGAACCGGCGCGCCAGCGCGTTCACGCTCACGCCCTGCGCGCGGGCTGTTCGCATAGCGTCCACTTCCTCGTCGGTGAGCCGTGTTCGAGGTCGTTTCTTTGGTTCCGCCGACGCTCCGATCAGCGGGTCATCGGCCCCGTCCTCGGACTCGGCATTCTCGCGGATGCCTTGATTCCACGCGGAAACCAGCCTCTCAACCCGTGGTCGTCTGTTCCCGTAGTGCTCCATTGCGTCCACCGTGGTGGTTGCTCGCGTTCGCGGGTCGTCTCGCCGACGCGCGCAGCTCAGGCGAACTCGATGACCTGTCGCAGCGCGTCGGCCTCGGCGAGCGCATCCATCGCCTCGTTGATGTGATCGAGTCCGATCCTGGCCGAGACGAGTCGCTCGACCGGGAAGTTGCCCTGCCGCCACAGGTTGACGAACGTCGGGATGTCGCGCTCCGGGACCGCCGAGCCCATGTAGCTGCCGACGATGGTGAGCGCCTCGGCCGTCACGCGCAACGGCTCGATCCGGGCTGTCGCTTGCGGCGCGGGCAGCCCGACGGTGATGACGGTGCCGCCGGCCCGCACGACGCCGATCGCGGTCTCGAATGCGCTCGGGTGCCCGACCGCCTCGAGCACGACGCCCGCGCGGGCGCCGGTTTCGAGCGCCTGATCGGGCGTGACGGCCGCGGTCGCACCGAGCTCGAGGGCGAGGGCGAGCTTCTCCGGTTTGGTGTCGATGGCGACGATCGACCGGCAGCCGATCGCAGCTGCCGTGAGGAGTCCGGCCATGCCCACGCCGCCGAGGCCGACGATCGCGACGTCCGTCTCGGGCGTGATTCGTCCGTCGTTGAGCAGCGCCCCGCCGCCGGTCAGCACGGCGCAGCCCATGAGCGCCGCGACCTCAGCCGGGACGTCGGGGTCGACGGGCACGACAGAGCGTCGGTCGACGACCGCGTGCGTCGCGAATCCCGACACCCCGAGATGATGGGCGATGTCCTCCGCGTCGCCGTGGAGTCGGCGTCCGCCGTCCATGAGCTCGCCGACGCCGTTCGCCCGGGAGCCCGTGGCGCAGGGCAGTCGTCCCGCCGTCCGGCAGTTCTCGCATTCTCCGCATCGAGGCAGGAAGGTGGCGATGACGCGCTGGCCTATGGAGACGTCGTCGACATCGCTGCCGATCGCCTCGACGATGCCGGCCGCCTCGTGACCGAGCAGCATGGGCACGGGGCGCGCGCGGCTGCCGTTGACGACCGAGAGGTCGGAGTGGCAGATCGACGCCGCCTCGAGGCGGATGCGCAGCTCGTGCTCGCGGGGTGCGTCGAGCTCGAGCTCCTCGATCCTGATCGGCCTGGACGAGGCGTAGGGACGAGCGGCTCCGATCTCGCGCAGGACTGCCCCGCGGATCGGGAGTCCTCCGGCGGACTGGTCGTGCGGTGCGGGCATGAGGCCTCCGATTCGTATCGACCGAATGGTCGGAAGTATACGACAGTGGTCCGTCAGGGGTCGACGTGCTCGTCAGCGCACCAGCCAGCCGCCATCGACGGGGATCGTGACACCGTGCAGGTAGGCGCCCGCGGGCGACGCGAGCAGGAGCACCGCTCCGACCACGTCCGTCGGCTGCGCCGTGCGGCCGATCGGCAGTCGGGGGAGGAACTGCGCCACGCGGCCCGGGTCGCCGAATCGTCCGACCGTGATCTCCGTCTCGACGAAGCCCGGGGCGATCGCGTTGACACCGACGCCGTGCTCCGCCCACTCGTTGGCGAGGGCGCGGACGAGTCCCATCACCCCGGTCTTCGACGCTGCGTAGCTCACGACGTCCCGGCCGCCGAGGTAGGACATCATCGAGGCGAGGAAGACGATGCGCCCCTGGCCGCGGGCGACCATTCGCGAGCCCACGGAGCGCGCGAGGAGGAACGGTGCAGTGAGGTTCACGGCGATGACCCGGTCCCACTGCTCGTCGTCGTGCTCGATCGCCGGGGCGCGCTCGATGATCCCGGCGTTGTTGACGAGTACGTCGACGGGTCGATCGATCGCCTCGAGCTCGTCGACGGCCCCGCGCACGCCGTCCCGGGTGGCGAGGTCGGCGCCGATGCCGGTGAATCGCCGACCGAGCCGCCGCACGGCCGCACCGAGCTCACCGCCGTCGGCGTCCATCGTGCGGGCGACGCCGACGATGTCGGCACCCGCCTCGGCGAGGCCGAGTGCGATCGCGGCGCCGATGCCGCGGGAGGCTCCGGTCACGACGGCGAGCTGGCCGTCGAGTCGGAAGGAGTCGAGTGCGCCGCTCATGGCTCAGATCGCCTTCAGCGCAGGCAGCACCTGCTCGGCGAACAGGTTCTGACTCTCCTCCGCGAGGCGGTGCGGCATGCAGCCGTAGGAGAACACGACGTTCGCGGCGAAGCCGCCGGTCATCGCCCACCGGCGTCGATACTTCTCGATGATCTGCTCGGGCGTCCCCCAGATCTGCGCATCGACGAAGTCGATCGCCGACTGCTCGACGCCGCGCTCCCGGATCACGGCGGCGATGTCCGCGTAGGCGCGGTAGCTGCGGATCTGCTCGAAATGGTCGCTGTCGTATCCGTAGTGCGCGACGTTCGAGGCGAAGTACGCCATCCCGTACTCCATCGCCGCCTCGCGGGCGACCGCCTCGTCCTCGTGGCAGAAGGTGTGGTCGGTCAGCACCGGGGGGCGCGGCGGCCGCCCGTAGGTCTCGAGGAACTGATTGCGCCAGATGTCGATGCCGAGCATCTGGCTCTCGAAGTCGCCGGTGACGAACGTCATCATCGTGGCACCGGCGGCACCGGTGGCCGCGTAGGAGTCGGCGGACATCGCCACCGCGTAGATGCGGTCGGCGAACGAGCGCTCGGCACGCGGTCGGATCTCGACCCGCCGCTGCGGATAGTGCGGTCCGACGCCCGACATGTATCCCGTCTCGAGAGCGCCGACGATCATCCCCAGGGCCTCGTCGAACCGGTCCCTCGACTCGTTCATGTCGATGCCGAACGCGCCGTACTCCATCGCGGCGAGCCCCCTGCCGAACCCGACGAGCAGACGCCCGTCGGACATGTTGTCGAGCAGGATGAGCCGCTCGGCGACCTTGAGCGGATCGTGCCAGGGGAGGATGACCGCCCCCGTGCCGAGCGCGATGCGCGACGTGCGTCCCGCGAGCCAGCTGAGCACCTGGATGTTGTCGGGGATGAGCGAGTAGTCGTCGAAGTGGTGCTCGACGCACCAGATCGCGTCGAAGCCCTGCGCCTCGGCGCGCTCGGCGAGCCGCAGATCCTGGCGATAGGCCTCGGCGTCCGTCATGTCGGCTCGCCAGTTCTGGATGTTCAGGTGGAACGAGACTTGCATGTCGGCGACTCCTTCGATCGGGAGATTGGCTCAGGGCAGCAGCGTGATCCGGCCGTGGACCGCACCGGCGCGCAGCCGGCCGATCGCGTCGGCGACGTCGTCGAGCGGCATCGGCTCGGTCTCGACGCCGAGCGCGCCGCGCTGCGCGAGCTCGACGACGCTGCGCAGGTCGTCGAGCGTCCCCCAGAAGGGATGCCAGATCCGCACGCCGCGCGGCACGGTCGACCCCTTCCGCACGGCGAGCGTCCCGCCCGCGCTCCCCACGACGACCAGTGTGCCGCCGACGCGGAGCACGTCCGCGCCGAGGGCGAGCGTGTCGTCCGAGCCGACGAAGTCGAGCACGACGTCGCAGCCGACTCCGCCGGTCGTCGCGCGGATGCGGCGGGGGGCGTCCGCGTCGGGAACGACGCCGTGCTCCGCGCCCTTGGCGAGTGCGAGTTCGACGGCCTCGCGCTTCATGTCGATCGCGATCACGGTCGAGGCGCCGATCGCCTCGAGGATCTGGACGGCGAGATGGCCGAGCCCGCCGACCCCGATCACGGCGACATGTGCCTCCGCTCGCACCGCGTCCGGGAGCGCCGCGATGCAGTGGTACGGCGTCAGCGCGGCATCGGCGAGCGGCGCGGCGAGCGCCGGATCGAGCTCGCCGATCGGGATGACATGCTCCGCTGACGGGACGAGGACGTACTCAGCCATGCCGCCGTCGCGGCCGATGCCGAGCGCGAGCGGCGCGCTCGGATCGGGGCGATCGCAGTAGTTCGGACTGCCGTCGCGGCACCGGCTGCACCGACCGCAGCCGGTCGGTCCGTAGACGAGCGCGTGCTCGCCGATCTCGAGCCCTGAGACGCCGGAGCCGATCGCCACGACGGCACCCGCGATCTCGTGGCCGAGCGTGAACGGGGCGGGGTAGGGGCGGCCGCCGACCGGCGCGTCGATGAGGTGCAGGTCCGACTGGCACAGCCCCACCGCCTCGACGCGGAGGAGCACCGCTCCCGGCCCGGGCTCGGGGACCGGTACCTGATCGAATCCCGCCCCCTGGCCCCATCCGCGCAGACGGTAGGCCCGCATCGAGTCGCCCACTCAGTCGTCCGTTCCGACTCCGACCGCACCCGACCGCAGCAGCGCCTCGACGTCGTCCGGGCCGCGGCCCAGCTCGCGCAGGATGGCGAGGGTGTCGCTGCCGCGATGGCGACTGTATCGCTCGGCCGGCTCCGGTCCGGGAAAGAGCCGCATGCGCGCGGGCTCGGTATCGGTCACGATCTCGTGGGCGCGCTCGAACGCCTCGGTCGTGGTGAGGACGGGGGTCACGGCCGCCGCGGCGAGCAGCTCGCTCCAGTGCGCCCGGGTGCCCGTCGCGAAGATCGCGGCGAGCTCCTCGTGGATCCGAGGCCAGGCCGCGACATCGAGGTGCATCGGAAGCAGGTCGGGCCGCCCGAGCCTCGTGCACAGCTCGGTGTAGAACTTCGGCTCCATCGCCCCGACGGCGATGAACTTGCCGTCGCTCGTGCGGTAGGTGCGATAGAACGGTGCGGCGCCGTTGAGGAGTCCGCTCCCACCGGCCGGGTCGGGGTTGCCCACCTGCTGCATCCCGGACAGCAGCGAGAGCATCGTCATGATGCTGCGAACCATCGACACGTCGACGTACTGCGCCGTGCCGGTGCGGCGAGCGCCGTGCAGCGCCGCCGAGATGCCGAACGCCGCTGCGAGCGAGCCGCCCGCGAGATCGGCGGCGAAGTTGCTCGGGATGCCGGGGGCCTCGTCGCCGTGCGCGATGTGCGAGAGCAGTCCCGACTCGGCGACGTAGTTGAGATCGTGGCCCGGGCGCCGGGCCTGCTCGCCGTGCTGTCCGTACCCGGTGAGCGAGCAGTAGACGATCGCCGGGTTGAGGCGACGGGAGGTCTCGAAGCCGACGCCGATCCGGTCGGCGATGCCGGGCCGGAAGCCCTCGAGCACGACGTCGCTGCGCGCGATGAGATCCTGAACGACGTGCAGCCCGGCGGTCTGTCGCATGTCGACCACGATCGAGCGGCGATGTCGGAAGAGCGGGTTGGTCCCGGCCGTGCGAGCCCTGCTCGCGGGGTAGAGCGGGAAGTCGGACTCCTCCTCCTTCGGGGCTTCGACGGAGACCACCTCGGCGCCGAAGTCCCCGAGCAGGCGGCTCGCGAAGAGTCCCGGTGCGTAGCGGCTGAGGTCGAGGACCCGGACTCCCTCGAGCGGCAGTTGCGCGTCCGCAGCGACGCTCACGACTCCGGCTCCGCCTCCAGCACCCATCGCGGCTTGCGCTTCTGCGCGAACGCCGCGAGGCCCTCGTCCGCGTCCGGCGCCGTGATCGCGAGTCCGAGCATCGTGTGGAGGTAGGCGAGGCGGCCAGGGGTGTTGTGGTCGACGACGTTGTAGAAGGTGCTCCGACCGAACGCCATCGCCTGGGGCGACGTCGCGCGGAACGTCGCGATGTACTCGTCGACCTTGGCGTCGAGCTCGGCCTCGGGGACGAGGTCGGTGATGAAGCCGAGCTCGTGGCCACGCTGCGCGCTGACCCGCTCGCCGGTCAGCATGAGCTTGAGCGCCTGCTTCGGCGGCATGGCCCGGATGAGCGGAACGGAGATCATGTAGGGCCACAGGCCGACATGGATCTCGGGTGCCCCGAACTGAGACTTGTCGCTGGCGACGACGATGTCGCATGCGAGCGCGACGCCGAAGCCGCCGGCGAGACAGTAGCCGTTGACGCGGGCGATGGTCGGCTTGCCGGCGCTCCAGAGCGCGTCGAAGAGGCGGGCGAGCCCGCCGCGGCCCTCGTGCTCGCCGATCGGGTCGACCTTGCCGCCCATCTCCTTGAGGTCGCCGCCCGCGCAGAACGCCTTGTCCCCGGCTCCCGTGAGCACGATGCTGCGGACGTCCGGGTCGGCCTTCGCCGCGAGCACACCGGCGCCGAGCTCGGCGAGCACCCGGTTGTTGAGCGCGTTGCGCTGCTCCGGGCGATTGATCGTGATGATCGCGGCGCCGGCGCGCACCTCATAGGTGACGAATTGCATGTCGAGGGTCATCGTGGCTCCTTCGGGTCAGCGGCTTGAAGCAGGGGGTGGAGGCTTTCGGGATTGCGCAGGGACTGGATGTCGATCGCCTCGGTCTGAGGGACGCCGAGCAGCATCCGCTTGACCGGCACTTCGCTCTTCTTCCCCGTCAGCGTGTAGGGGATGTCGTCGACGCGGATCACCCGATCGGGGAGATGCCGGGGCGACAGCTCGGTGCGGATCCGGTCGCGCAGTCGTTCCAGCAGCGCTTCGTCGAGCTCGCGAGCGCCGTCGAGCACGACGAACAGGATGAGCTCGCCCTGCGGGTTCGTCGCGGTCGAGGTGTCGATGATGAGCGAGTCGACCAGTCCGTCGACGCCCTCGAGGATGCGGTAGAACTCGCTCGTCCCGGTCCGCACGCCGCCGCGATTGAGCGTCGAGTCGGAGCGTCCGTAGATCACCGACGACCCTTGTGCGTCGAAGGAGATCCAGTCTCCGTGCCGCCAGACTCCGGGGTACATCGCGAAGTAGCTGTCGTGCATCCGAGCACCGTCGTCGTCGCCCCAGAACGCGATCGGCATGCTCGGTATCGGCTGCGTGATGACGAGCTCGCCGATCTCGTCGATGAGCGGCTCGCCGCGTTCGTCGTAGGCGAAGCAGGAGACGGCGAGCAGCTTGTTCTGGATCCGCCCGATGACGACCGGCTCGAGCGGGTTCGGCCCGACCCAGGCGGAGCAGATGTCGGTGCCCCCGCTGACGGAGCCGATCTGGACCTCGGGGCCGAACGCCTCCGACATCCAGCGATGCGTCGTGTCGGTCAGCGGGGATCCCGTCGATCCGACCGTGCGCAGCGCGCTGCCTGCCGGCTGCACCCGTCCCGCCCGCTGGGACGCCTGGAAGAAGCCCGGGCTCGCCCCGAAGACGTCGATGTCGATCGCGTCCGAGAACGGCCAGACGATCTCCGGCTTCGGCGGCCCCTCGTAGAGGACGATCGTCGCGCCGACGAGGAGTCCGCAGGCGAGATAGTTCCACATCATCCATGCGGTGGTGGTGTACCAGAAGAAGCGGTCGCCGGGTCGCACGTCGACGTGGAGCGCGAGGTTCTTGAGCAGCTCGAGCGTGATGCCGCCATGGCTGTGCAGCATCGCCTTCGGGACTCCGGTGGTTCCGCTCGAGTAGAGCACCCACAGCGGATGCTCGAACGGCACCGCCTCGAACGCGAGGTCCGCGCCGGAGTTGTCCGCGAGCAGCTGCGGCCACGAGATCGCGTCGGGCGGAGGCGTCGCCAGGCCCGACGGCACCGTGATGAAGTGCTGCACGGTGGGCAGTCCGGCCCGCACCTCGGCGACCTTCTGGCCGAGGTCGAACACCTTGCCCAGATAGCTGTAGGCATCCGCCGCGATGAGCACGGTCGGCTCGATCTGCCGGAGCCGGGAGAGGATGCCGAAGGCGCCGAGCTCGGTCGCGCACAGCGCCCAGATCCCCCCGACCGCGGCGGTCGCGAGCATCGCGATGAGCGCCTCCTCGCGATTGGACAGGATGGCGGCGACGCGATCCCCGGGGCGCACGCCGAGCGCACGCAGGCCGGCGGCGGCCTCGGCGACGCGCTCCCGCAGCTCGCCGTAGGTGAGTGTCCGCATCGAGCCGTCCTCACGGACGGCGGTCACCGCGGGGCGCTCGCTCGGGTGGCGCAGCGCGTTCTCGGCGAAGTTGAGCGTCTCGTCTGGGAACCAGCGGATCCCGGGCATCCGCTCCCCGAGCAGGACGGGTCCGGTGCCGCGGCGTGCGGGCACGACCTCGAAGAAGTCCCAGAGCGCCTCCCAGAACTCCGGGAGGTGCTCGGTCGACCACCGCCAGAGGTCGTGGAAGCTCTCCGTCTCGACGGTCCCGCGCGCGCGCAGCCAGCGTTGGAACGCGGCCATCGTGGACGCGTCGCGTCGCTCGGGCGACGGCGTCCAGACCTCGTCCCGACGCGGCTCCGGGGCGCTCACGCGGCGCCCGCCGCGAGTCCGGCCCGCAGCACCTGACTGCGCAGCTGCTGTCCGAGGATCTCCTCGACGTGTCGCCCGGCCGCGAGCACGGCGGGCACGTCGAGGCCGAGGTTGACGCCCATTCGGTCGAGCAGGGCGACGAGGTCCTCGGTGCAGACGTTGCCCGACTCGCCGACGTGGTTCTGGAGCACGGTCGGCGGCTCGCCGCCGGCCCCGCCGAGGCTCGTGTCCACGATCCGGACGCCTGCCGCGATCGCCGCGAGCGTGTTCGAGATGCCGCTCGCCCGGGTGTCGTGGAAATGGGCGTAGATCTGCGCGTCGGGGAAGGCTCGGATCGCGGCGGCGTGGAGCGAGTAGGCCTGCAGCGGATCCGCCATCCCCGTGGTGTCGCCGAGCATGAGCTTGCGCACGCCGCGGTCGTAGCCCCATTGGGCGAGCTCGAGGACCGTCTCCGTCGGGACGACGCCGCCGAGCGGGCTGCCGAATGCCGTCGCGACGCACATCAGCGGGACGAATCCGCCCTCGGCCGCCGCGTCGATCATCGCGGCCATGTTCTCCTTGTGCTCCGCGTGCGTCTTGCCGAGGTTCGCGAGGTTGTGGGCCTCGTCGGCGGAGATGGGGAAGCCGGTGACGTCGACGACCTCGGCGGCGACCGGGTGCTCTGCGATGCGCTCGAAGCTGCGCTTGTTGACGACGAGCACGCGGAACTCGGCGCGGTCGCGCAGCGGGTGGAGGCCTTCGAGTACGTCCGTCGCGTCGCCGAACTGGGGCGTGACCTTGGGGGACACGAACGAGGTGAGGTCGAAGTCGCGAATGCCGGCATGGATCATCTCGGTGACGATCGCGACCTTGTCGGCGGTCGCGACGATCTCGGGCCAGCCTTGAAGGCCGTCCCGAGTCCACACCTCGCTGATCGAGACGCGCTCCTCGCGCGGAAGGTCGAGGAACGAGGCGAGACCCTCACTCATATGCACTCACTTCGTCGAGATGTGACATGGCGACCGTACCATTAGCCAACCGACTGGACGGTAGTATCATTCGCAGTATATACCGCGACCGGTCTACACGGAGGAGAGGTACGCGATGACGGCGAGCGATCCGCTCGGGGCGACCGGTTCGCCGCAGGACCCGCAGTGGTTCCGCCGAGTGCTGGGACAGTATCCGACCGGCGTGTGCGTCGTCACCGCCGAGGGCGCCGACGGCGTCCACGCCGGCATGGCGGTCGGCTCGTTCACCTCGGTATCGCTGGACCCCCCGCTCGTCGCGTTCTTCCCGATGAAGACATCGACGAGCTGGCCGCGGATCGAGGCGGCGGGGCACTTCGTGGTCAACATACTCGGCGCCGACCAGGAGGCGGTCTGCCGGCGCTTCTCGAGCAAGGCGGAGGACAAGTTCGAGGGGCTCGCCCACCGGCCGGCCGGATCCGGTGCGCCGATCCTCGACGGCGTCGTCGCCTGGATCGACTGCGACCTCGAGGAGGTGACCGAGGCCGGTGACCACTACATCGTGATGGGGCGGGTTCGCACGCTCGGGATCGAGCGCGCCCAGCTGCCGCTCCTCTTCTTCCAGGGCGGCTACGGCCGCTTCTCGCCGCTCTCCCTCGCCGCGCCCGACCCGAGCGGCGCACTGACCCGGCAGCTGCGGCACATCGACCGGATCCGCCCCGAGATGGAGCGCATCGCTCGCGAGCTCGGCTGCGAGTGCATCGCGACCGCGCGCATCGGCGAGGAGGCCGTCGTCCTCGCCAGCGCTCGCAATCCCCGCAAGGGCGAAGCGAACGCGACCCTCGTCGGTCAGCGCGTCCCGTTCATGCCGCCCATGGGGGCGGTGCTCGCCGCGTGGGACGAGCAGCTCGACGCGGAAGCCTGGGCACGCAGCGGCCGCACGCCCGAGGACCGGCAGCGCTACCGCACCGCCCTCGACACCGTGCGCGAGCGAGGCTACTCGGTGGGGCTGCTGAGTCCGGGCCATCGCGTCTTCGTCTCGACGCTCGAGCAGCTCGCCGACGACCCCGCGGACGATCGTGCGCTCGACTTCACCGAGCTCGCCGGAGGTCTCAGCTTCGATCCGCCGGAGATCGACGAGGCGACGAGCCGCCAGATCCGGCAGATCTCGGTGCCGGTGTTCGGCGCCGAGCAGACCGTCGAGTTCGCGCTGACCGCCTTCGGCTTCGGCAAGCCCGCAGGCGGGATCGCCGCGTTCATCGAGCGCCTGCGGCTCGCCGGCGAGCGGGCGAGCGCCCTGCTGCGCGGCGAGGACGTCGCACCGGTGATCGACGCCGACTGACACCCCGGCTCAGGCGAGCGCTCAGACCCCCGCGATGCCGCGCGCCATCTCGAGGATGGCCGGTATCCCCTTGCCGAGCGTCGGCCCGAACGTGGCGTCCTCCGGGCGCTCGCCGTTCAGCCAGCGCGTGTAGATCGCCTCGCTGAAGATCGCCGACTTCCACAGCGCGAGCGTGCGGTGCCACGGCAGGGCGCTCAGATCGCGTCCCGTGGCGCGCGCGTACTCGGCGACGAGCTCGTCGCGAGTGAGGAAGCCCTCACGGCGCGTCACGGGGCTCAGCTCCATGAACGAGCCCTCGCTGCCGGCGTCGGAGTAGGTCGCGACGAGGTATCCCAGGTCGGCGAGCGGGTCGCCGACGGTCGCGAGCTCCCAGTCGAGCACGGCGGCGACGCGCGGGGGCGGCTCGGCGCCGATGATCAGGTTGCCCAGCCGGTAGTCGCCGTGCACGACGGTCGCGTCCTGGCTCGTCGGCACGTTGTCGGCCAGCCAGTTCGTGAGGACGTCGATCGCGGGAATGGAGCGTACGGTGTTCTGCTCCCAGAGCGACGCGAACCGGGCGACCTGGCGCTCGAGGTAGCCGTTCGGCCGCCCGAAGTCGACGAGACCGGTCGTCTCGATGTCGATCTCGTGGAGACCGACGAGCGTCTCGACGAGCGCGACACTGATGCCGCGCCGGTGCTCGACGGTGTCGAACGCCGCCGGCAGCCGGTCGAGTGCGACGAAGCCGTCGACGAGCGTCATGATGTAGAAGTTGACCCCGAGCGGCTCGGTGTCGTCGCAGATCGCGAGCACCTCGGGGACCGGCGCGCCGGCAGCCCGCAGCGAGGACAGCAGCCGGGCCTCGCGCCCCATGTCGTGTGCGGAGTGCGGCAGCGGCGGGCGCGGGCCGCGACGCATCACGAAGGTCGCGTCGCCGCGATCGAGGCGGTACGTGACGTTCGACTGCCCGTCCCCGATTCGCATCCAGGACAGCGGTCCGGTGCCGAGCCCGTGCTCGTCGAGGAACCGTTCGACCTCGTCCACGACGAGCAGTGCGGGCCGCTCGAGCGCCTCGGACTCGTCGCGGGTGCGGACGACCTCGAGCCCGTCAGGGACCGAGGTCGCCTGGCTAGTGATCCCAGCCATAGGCTTCTGCGAGGAACGGCTCCCCGGCCTCGACGGCTTGCTGGCGCCGGCGTGCGGCACGACGGGCGATCGCCCACTTGTGCGTCTCCGTGGAACCGTCGTAGATGCGGAATGGCCGCACCTCGTTGAGGTACTGCGCGAGCGGCAGGGCGTCGCAGACGCCGTCGCCGCCGCAGATCTGCATGGCCCGGTCGATCACCCGGAACACCGCCTCAGCGCAGTGCGCCTTCGCGACCGAGGAGAGCGCGATGCCCGAGCGCTCGTCGGTCACGAGATCCCAGCCGACCCGGGTGATCAGTGCGTCCGCCGTCTCGATGTCGATGACCGATTGAGCGATGAGCTCCTGGGCGAGACCGAGCTGGCTCATCCGACTGCCGAACAGCTCCCGGCTGTTCACCCGGTCGAGTGCCGTGTCGAGCGCCCGACGCGCGAGCCCGAGCCAGCGCATGCAGTGGGTGAGCCTGGCGGGTCCGAGGCGCACCTGTGCGTATCTGAACCCCTCGCCGGGTGCGCCGAGCACCGCGTCGTCGGCGACGCGCAGGTCCTCGAGCGCCACGTACGGGTGCCCGCCGGCGATCGCCCGCTCGAGCGCCTGGATCGGCCGGCGGATCTCGAAGCCGGGCTGGTCGGTGTCGACGAGGAACATCGTCGCCTCGGGGCGCTCCTCGGTGCCCCCGGTCCGCGCCATGACGATCGCGAATGCGGCGCCGTACGCGCCGCTGATGAAGCGCTTCTCGCCGTTGATGACCCAGCCGTCGTCCGTCTTGACCGCGGCGGTGCGCAGCATGTTCGGGTCCGAGCCCGCCCCCGGGTGCGGCTCGGTCATCGCGAACGCCGAGCGCACGTCGCCCGCGGCGAGCGGGCGGAGGTAGCGCTCGCGCTGCGCCGGCGTCGCGATGAGGTTCATCATGTGCATGTTGCCCTCGTCGGGTGCCATGCAGTTGAGGATCGCGGGGCCGTTCGCCGAGTAGCCCGCGGCCTGGAACACCGGCGACCAGTGCTGGAGCGGGACGCCCCGTCCGCCGAGGTCGACGGGGATCTGGGGGGCGAAGACCCCGGCCGTCTTGGCTGCGGCGCGCAGCTCGGCGAACGTCGCGTCGTCGAGATGCTCGCCTGGCGCCGGCTCGTTCGGGATCACCTGGTCGCGCACGAACGCGTGCGTGGCATCGACCAGGTCTGCGACGTCGGACGGGAGTGCGAAGGCGCTGGTAGGCGGCTCGGAGGCGGTCATGCGGTCCCTCCCGCGGCGAGCAGGCCGCCGTCGACGTCGAGGATCTGGCCGGTGATCCAGGAGGCGTCCTGCGAGACGAGGAACGCGACGGCCCCCGCGACATCGGCGGGGACCCCGAGGCGCTGCATCGGATAGCCGGCCGCGACCTCCGCCTCCTTGCCGTCGTAGAGCGCCTTGGCGAAGTCCGTCTTGATGACCGCGGGTGCGACGGCGTTGACACGAACGCGCGGACCGAGCTCGACGGCGAGGGCGCGCGTGAGGTGGCTGAGCGCGGCCTTCGTGACGCTGTACAGCCCGATGTTCGGCGACGGGACGCTGCCGGTCACCGAGGAGAGGTTGACGATGACGCCGTCGTCGGCGAACCCGAGGGACGGGTGACCGTGCAGCTCCTGGCTCCAGGCGAGGGGCGCGAGGACGTTGACGGCGAAGACCTTGGCGGCGATCGAGGGCTGCGCCTCGAGCAGCGGCCCGAAGTAGGGGTTGATCCCCGCGTTGTTGACGAGGATCCTGACGGCCCCGAATCGATGCGCAGCCGCGTCGAGGACCTCGCTGCGGTGCTCGGGGTCGTCGACCTTGCCGGCGATGCCGAGGGCGACATCCTCGCCGCCGAGCCGGGCGACCGCATGATCGAGCTGGTCCTGGTTCCTCGCCGTGATGATGACCCGGGCGCCGTCGCGGACGAGGCGTTCGGCGATCGCGAATCCGATGCCGCGGCTGGCGCCGGTGACGATCGCGGTCTGGTCCGCGAGTGGCGGCGTTCGTGTCGCCATGCGCTTCCTCCCTGTTCGCGTCGGACCCAATATTCGACTGTCCAGTCGGATTATTGCATATACTCGCCGGACGACGCGCAGGGCGCCTGCGCGGCCAGGGAAGGACGCTCGATGACCGAAGCCGTGATCGTCTCCACCGCGAGGACCCCCATCGGCCGGGCCTATCGCGGGGCATTCAACGACACGAGCGCGCAGGCGCTGGCCGCGCACGCGATCTCGGCAGCGGTCGCGCGGGCGGGCGTCGACGTCGGCGAGATCGAGGATGTCGTGCTCGGTGCGGCGCTGCCGGAGGGCACTCAGGGATTCGACTTCGGGCGGCAGGCCGCGCTGCGTGCCGGGATGCCCACCTCGGTGCCGGGCATGACGATCGACCGGCAGTGCGCCTCCGGCCTCATGGCGATCGCCACGGCGGCGAAGCAGATCGTCGTCGACGGGCAGCGGGTCGCCGTCGCGGGCGGAGCCGAGAGCATCTCGCTCGTCCAGAACGAGCACCAGAACACCTTCCGATCCAAGGACCCCTGGCTCGTCGAGCACATCCCGGCGACCTACATGCCGATGCTGCACACCGCCGAGGTGGTCGCGGAGCGCTACGGCATCACCCGCGACGCCCAGGACGCCTACGCGCTCGAGTCGCAGCGACGAACCGCCGCCGCGCAGGACGCGGGCCGCTTCGGCGACGAGATCGTCCCGTTCTCCGGCATGAAGCTCGTGACCGACAAGGCGACGAACGAGACCCGGCTCGAGTCGTTCACGCTCGCGCTCGACGAGGGCAATCGGCCGGGCACGACGCTCGAGGGGCTCGCCGCGCTCAGCCCGGTCCTCGCCGACGGCACCGCGTCCGTGTCGTCGACGGTGACGGCGGGCAACGCGTCACAGCTCTCGGACGGCGCCGCGGCAGTGGTGCTGATGGACGCGGGGCTCGCTTCGCGCCGCGGGATCCGTCCGCTCGGGACCTACCGCGGGATCGCGGTCGCCGGCTGCGAACCGGACGAGATGGGGATCGGCCCCGTCCACGCGGTGCCGAAGCTGCTCGCGAACGCCGGGCTGGAGATCGGCGACATCGGGCTATGGGAGCTCAACGAGGCCTTCGCGTCCCAGACCCTCTACTGCCGCGATGCGCTCGGCATCGACCCGGACCTGTTCAACGTCAACGGCGGCGCGATCTCGATCGGTCATCCCTACGGGATGTCCGGTGCCCGGATGGTCGGGCACGCGCTTCTCGAGGGGCGCCGTCGGGGGGCGCGCTACGTCGTGGTCACGATGTGCATCGGCGGCGGCATGGGAGCCGCGGGGCTGTTCGAGGTCGCCCTCTAGCTAGGGCGTGGCGAGCGAGGCGCCGGTCGCGCCGGCGCGGTGTCGAGCGTCGCGTCGCCGATCGCCGGCAGCGTTCTGAGCGCCCGCTTGTCGACCTTCGCGGTCGGCCCGATCGGGAGCGTCGCGATCCGCTCGTAGAACCGCGGCACCATGAAGCGCGGCAGCCGCCTCGCGAGGAACGCCGCGAGCAGCTCGAGATCGAGGGCCGCACCCGGTTCGGCCTCGACGAAGAGCTTGATCTCCTCCTCCCCGAACTCGGACGGCACGCCGACCGCGGCGGATTGCGCGACGCCGGTGTACGCCTGGACCTCGCGTTCGATCTCGGCCGCGGAGACGTTCTCGCCCCGTCTCCGGATCATGTCCTTGTAGCGCCCCATGAAGAACCAGTCGCCGTCGGGACTCGTGCGGAAGGCGTCGCCCGTGTGGAACCAGCCGTCCACCCAGCTGCGGGCCGTCGCCGCGGGGTCGTTGAAGTAGCCGTGCGCCTCGGCCGAGTCGTCGACACGCACGAGGAGCTCACCCGTCGCGCCGGTCGGCAGGTCCTGGTCGGGCCGCTCGGGGTCGACGACCCGGACCTCGGCGCCGGCGACCAGGCGCCCGCACGATCCGTACTCGCGCGGGATGCCGCGGGTCGCGAACGGGATGCCGGCCTCCGTCGAGCCGTAGCAGGTGAGCAGCTCGACGTCGAATCGCGCGGCGAACTCATGCGGGTCGGGCAGGAGCGGCGCCATGACGACGAGCTCCAGCGGGTTGTCCGCGTCGCGGGCCTGCGGCCGCGCGAGCGAGAGCCACTTGCCGACCACCTCGGTCGTGATCGTCTCGGTGCAGCCGTGCTCCCGCACGTCGTCCCAGAAGCGCTCGGTGTCGAGCTTCCGCCGCAGCACGGCGCGCCCGCGGCGGCGCATCAGCGCGCGATGGACGATGCCTCGGGCGACGAGATGGTGCAGCGGCGTGTGCACGTAGCCGACGCCGTCGGAATGGTCCTCGAGCGGGATCGCCTCGCCGTACATCCGGCCGATCTGGGCCCAGGAGACGAGAACGCATTTGGATCCGGCCGTCGTGCCGGAGGTGAAGATCCCGCAGGCGATCGCGTTCTCTCGCGGGAGATCCCTCGGAATCGGATCCGCGGCCGCGAGCGCGCCGCGCAGGTCGACGGTCGGCCACGGCAGGTAATCGATCTCCATGCCGTCGCCGTCGACGACGACGACGCGCTCGAGTCCGAGGAGCTCCCCGGCGATCGAGTACAGCCACGGCAGCAGGCGGTGCTCGATGACGAGCGTCCTCGCCGTCGAGACGGCGAGCGCGTCGCGCAGCATCGCACCGCGGTAATCGGGGTTGATCGGAATCTCGATCGCGCCGGCCAGTGCGCAGCCGAGCCAGGCGATGACCGCGATCCCGCGGGTCGCGAGCATCGTCGCGACCGGCTCGCCGCGCTCCACGCCGAGCTGCTCGAGCATCGTGGCCCAGCGCAGCGCGAGGTCGTGGGCCTCCCCGGCGCGGTAGGAGACGCCGTCGACATCGATGAGCAGCAGGTCGTCGGGGTGCGCGCGCGCACGCTCGGACAGCGAGTCGAGCATCGTGACTGACCGCGGCACGTCCTCACTTTAGGCCCGCGGTCGGGGCGCCCGGCCGGTGCCGACCCGTACCGTCGGACCCGTCCGACCGGGCGATAGTCTCGGGACATGATGGCGATCACGATTCACGGTCCGCGCGACATCCGATGGGAGCGTGTCCCCGATCCCGAGCTGCAGCGCCCGACGGATGCGATCGTCCGAGTGCTGCGCAGTTGCGTCTGCGGCTCGGATCTCTGGCGCTACCGCGGCCTCGCACCGCTGCGCAGCCCGGGCGGGACGATCGGCCACGAGTGCATCGGCGAGGTCGTCGAGGTCGGCGACGAGGTGCACGACTTCGAGGTCGGCGACGTCGTGATCGTTCCCTTCAATCATTGCGACGGCACCTGCGTCCACTGCCGGGCCGGCGTGCCGGCGGCCTGTGTGAACCTGTCGGTGACGCAGAGCGGGCAAGGCGAGCTCGCGCGCGTCGGTCAGGCCGACGGGACGCTCGTGCGGATCGGGAATCGGCGAGAGCTTCCCCCGGAGGACCTGATGCCCTCGTTGCTCGCGCTGTCCGACGTGCTTCCGACGGGCTGGCATGCGGCGGTCTCCGCCGGTGTGATCCCGGGCGCGACGGTCGTCGTCGTCGGGGACGGCGCCGTCGGCCTCGGGGGTGTCATCGCGTCGGCGGCGCTCGGCGCGAAGCGCGTCATCGCGCTCTCGGGCCATGCGGATCGGCAGGCGCTCGCGCGCGAGTTCGGGGCCACCGACATCGTCGCATCGCGCGGGGCGGAGGCGGAGGCGGAGGTCCTCGAGCTGACGGAGGGCATCGGTGCCGATGCGGTCCTCGAATGCGTCGGGACGAGCCAGGCGATGGCGACCGCGTTCGTCGTGGCTCGCCCGGGCTCGACCGTCGGGTTCGTGGGCGTGCCGAACGGCGTCGATGAGTTCCCGATCCGCGCCGCCTTCAGTCGCAACGTCGGGCTCGCCGGCGGCATGGCGCCCGTGCGCAAGTACCTGCCGACGATCCTGCCGCTCGTGCTCGATCGCACGATCGATCCGGGCCGGATCTTCGACATGACCCTGCCGATGCCGGATGCGGCCGAAGGCTATCGTGCGATGGACGAGCGCCGTTCGATCAAGCCGATGCTGATCCCGGCCTGATTTTCCCGCGCCTCGTCAAGGTCTTCGGCTGCCTGTCGGGAGGTTGATGACGTCTCCGGTTGACGGCATCCCGACTGACCACTTACGATCTCAATAATCAACCGACGGTGCGGTCGGTTTTGTGTCGGACTCCCGGTGCTTTGACCGCCGCCCGAACGGTGTTGTTTCCAAGGGAGGGTTAGATTGAAATCACAAGACCGCTTCAAGAGGCGGCTTACGGCGGCCCTCGCCGTCGGCGCCGGCCTCATGCTGGCCGTTTCCGGATGTGCCGGCGGCAGCCCCGCACCGACTGACGCCCCGACGTCCGACGCGGGCGGCGGCGAGCCGCTGCTCTTCGGTGTGATGGCCTCGTACACGGCTTCCGGCTCGAACAGCGGCCCCGCGATCGAGGCCGGCTTCCGGGCTCGCTTCGACCAGCTCAACGCGTCGGGCGGCATCCAGGGCCACCCGATCGAGGTCGTCACGGCGGACGACGCGCTCGACCCGGCCAAGGCGCCGGCGGCGGCGCGCACTCTTGTCGAGGACAAGGGCGTGCTCGCGACGACGACCTCGGGCTCCGGCACGGCGGTCGCGGTGCAGCCGTATCTCGAGCAGCAGGGCGTGCTGGCCTTCACGGGCGGTGCGGCGACGCCGCTCATCGAGTCCCCGACGTCGACGTTCCGCCTCGACAAGGCGACCTACTACGAGCTCGGCGGCCGCATCACGCAGTTCGCCATCGACGAGCTCGGGATCGACAAGATCGGCATCGCGTTCACGCCGGACGCGGTCGGCGAGCCGACCCGCGATGGCGCGCTCGCGGTCCTCGACGCAGCAGGCCTCGAGCCGACCGCTGTCGTCGAGTACACCACGGGTGCGACCGACGCGAGCGCTCAGGCGGCGCAGTTGAAGGAGTCGGGCGCTGAGTTCGTCGTCATCAACCACATCCCGTCGGTCGAGGGGCTCATCATCAACGCGGCCGAGAAGATCGACTACCACCCGATCTACGGCGGCACGTTCGCTGCGGCGAACACCTCGATGATCGATCTGTTCGGCGACATCCTCGATGGCCGTCACTACTTCGCCACCTCGTGGGCGCTGCCGTTCAGCGATGACGCGGCGGACTTCCGGGAGTGGCTGGAGAAGGGCGGCAGTGGCGTCGACCCGGGTGATGGCGACGCGATGAACGGCTGGACTCAGGCCGAGTCGGTCGTGGCGGTCTACACGAAGGCGGTCGAGATCGCCGGTGGCGCCGTCCCGACGCGCGAGCAGGTCATCCAGGCCGCGAGCGACATCGAGATCGACAGCCCCTACGTCCTCGGGATCTCGTGGACCCCGACGGACTTCACCGGGCCGAACAAGGCGCGGGTGACGGTCCTCAAGGACGGCGAGTTCCAGGAGGCCGATCCGCCCAAGGAGGTCCCGGTCAAGACGGTGCTCCCGGGATAGTCCGGCCACCGACTGACCAGGGCGGCGCGTCGCTGCGACGCCCTCGATAGAGAAGGGGCGGCCGGAGTCTGCCGAGCAGACTCCGGCCGCGCCCCTACCGAACGCAATCAGAGATCAGGGAGAGTCGTGGAGCTGCTTCAGACGACACTGTTCCTCGGGGTGACCCTGGGACTCGTGTACGCGCTCGTCGGCGCGGGGTTCGTGGTGATCTACCGAACGTCCGGCTACGTGAGCTTCGCTCAGGGCGACATCGCCACCGTGGGCCTGTTCGTCGGCTACTTCGCCTACGAGGCCGGTCTGCCGTACTGGTGGACCGTGCCGCTGGTGATCGTGACGTGCGCGGTCCTCGCAGGCCTCATCGGACGCTTCGTCGTCATCCCGCTCGAGCGCTTCGGCGCTCTCTCCGCGGTGCTCGCGACGATCGGCGTCGGCCTATCGATCCAAGGCGTCGAGGCGCTCACGGTCGGCACGACCGCTCGCGCCTTCCCCTCGCCCGGGACCGAGATCCTCTTCCGGATCGGTCCGGTCGGGATGAGCACCGCAGACGTCGTCACCGTCGGTGTCTGCGTGCTGCTGTTCATCGCTCTCGGCCTGTTCTTCAAGGTGACGAAGATCGGCATGGCGATGCGTGCGGCGAACGACAACCCGCTTGCCGCGAACCACGTCGGACTCTCCAGCACGAACCTCAAGCTCCTCAGCTGGGTCATCGCCGGCGTGCTCGCCGGCGTGACCGGACTCGCGGTCGCACCGATCTATGCGCTCTATCCCGGGGCAGTCAACCTGCTGCTCGTCTACGGGTTCGCGACGATCGTCCTCGGCGGCTTCGAGTCGATCGTCGGCGCCCTCATCGCGGGCATCGTCCTCGGCGTCCTCGGCAACCTGGTCGCCGCGTACCTCAACCCGAACCTGGTGACCTTCGCGGTCTACCTGGTCGTGCTGCTCGTCCTCCTCTTCCGTCCCAACGGCCTGCTGGGCCGCCGACCGCTGGTAAGGGTGTGATCCGATGACTTCCGCATCACCGGAGGAGACCGTGTCCCGCGAGGCTTCACTGGACAAGGACCCTGGACGCTTCTTCCGGCGTCTGTTCACCTCGGCCGAGACCGGACGGGGCAGCCTGCTGTGGTCCCGCCACGTGACGCTCGCGATCGCCGCGATCATCGTCCTCGTCGTCGGCTTCAGCGCGTCGAGCAGCATCCGCTACGGCCTCATCTACTCGACCGTCCTCGCGATCCTGATCCTCGGCAACAACGCGGTCCAGGTCACGCTCGGCGAGATCAACCTCGGCTCGGTCGCCTTCCTCGCGTTCGGCGCGTACGTCGTGCTCAACTTCGCGAACGCCGGCATCCCGCCGTGGATCGCGGTCCTGCTCGGCATCGTGCTCACAGCGATTGTCGGGTTCCTCCTCGCGATACCGACGAGCCGATTGACGGGACTCGCGACAGCCCTCGTGACATTCGCGCTGTCGTACTCCATCCGCGACCTCGCGATCTTCTTCACGCCGCTGACAGGCGGCGACGCGGGCAGCTTCCTCAAGGGCGGGCTCGACTTCTTCGGGATGAGCGGGACGGGGTCGGAGCCCGGGATGCTCATCGTCGCGGTGCTCGCGATGATCGTCGCCGGACTCGGACACATCTGGCTGCTCCACCGCAAGCCGGGCCGAGTGGCGCTGACCGTCGGCGAGGCGCCGACGGCGGCACGCGTGTTCGGCACGCCGAACATGTGGGTCAAGCTGGGCGTGTGGACCTGGGCCGGCGCACTCGGCGGCCTCGCCGGTGGCATCTACGCCTACTCGGTCGGATTCATCACCGCCTACTCGTGGTCGATCATGCTCGCGATCTTCGTCTTCGTCGGCGGACTGATCGGCGGCACGCGCAGCGTCGTCGGCGCCTGGATCGGCGGGATCCTCGTCGGCGGGATGCCGATCTGGCTGACCAACGTGGTCCCGCCGACCGCGTCGACGCTCGTGTTCGGCATCATCCTCCTGGTGGCGGTCCTCGCCGGCGGGAAGGGAATCGCGCAGTTTGCGGAGCGTTACGGAGTCCGACTGTTCGCAAGAGTTCGGGGGAAGCGATGAGTGCCACGAGCGTGCCGACACAGCACGAGGCGGAGCCCGAAGCCGTGCTTCAGGCGACCGGCATCGACATGGCCTTCGGCGGCGTCAAGGCGCTGTCCGACGTCTCCATCACGCTGCGACGGGGTCGCTGGACGGGGCTCATCGGTCCGAACGGCTCCGGCAAGACGACGTTGTTGAACGTGCTCTCCGGTCTGTACCGACCGAGTGCCGGGTCCATCGTGCTGTCGGGCGAGACCTTGAGCGGCGCGAGCCCGCGCGAGCTCTCGCGGCGCGGCGTCGTGCGCACCTTCCAGCATCCGCAGTTCGCCGAGGGGCTCAGCGTCTTCGACAACGTCCTGCTCGGCACCGATCTGCGTCACCGGCGACGCTCGCTGCCCGCGACGGAGCAGCGGCTGCTCGTCGAGCGTGCGGTGCACCTCCTGGAGGTCTTCGGCTGCTGGGATTTCGCAGATCATCTCCCCTCGGAGGCGCCCTATGGCGCGCGGAAGCTCGCGGAGATCGCTCGGGCCGTCCTGGCGGACCCGGTCGTGCTCCTGCTCGACGAACCGGCCGCCGGGCTCAGCCGTGAGGAGCGCGCGGAGCTCATCGGATCGCTCAAGTCGGTGCGCGAGGAGAGTCCCGAGCTCGCAGTCTGCCTGATCGAGCACGACGTGCGTCTCGTCGCCGCGGCGTGCGAGGCCATGCAGGCGCTCAACTTCGGCAAGGTCATCGCGGCTGGCACGTCGCAGGAGGTCCTCGCCAACGAGGACGTCAAGGTGGCGTACCTGGGAAAGTCGGCGAGCCGTCACCAAAGGAATGATGATGAGTCTTGAGTGTGCGGATCTGATCAGTGGCTACCGCGAGGGCGTGAACGTACTCAGCGAGGTCTCGTTCACTCTCGATTCCGGGGCGATCGGCATCATCGGGCGCAATGGCGCGGGCAAGAGCTGTCTCGCCCAGACGCTCTCGGGCGCGCTCAAGGCCCGCTCGGGCTCGATCAGTGTCGACGGTGCCGACGTGACGAGGCTCGGCTCGCGCAAGCGCGTGCGCTCCGGGATCTCGCTCGTCCCCGAGGGGCGGCTCGTCTTCGGCCAGATGACGGTGCGGGAGAACCTCGTCGTGAGCGCCTACGCGGCCGGGAAGCCCTCCGGCAAGATCGGGCAGCTCGAGGAGCAGTTCCCGATCCTCGGCCAGAAGCGCCATCACGCCGCCGCCTCGATGTCCGGCGGTGAGCAGCAGCTGCTCGCGATCGCTCGGGCGCTCATCCAGGAGCCGAGGGTCATCGTCCTCGACGAGCCGTCGCTCGGGCTCTCGCCGATCGCGATCGACGGGCTGATGCTGAACCTGCAGTCGATCGTCGCCGAGTCGGGGGTCCTCATGGTGCTCATGGAGCAGAACGGCGAGCTGCTGTCGGGACTCTGCGAGCAGGTGCTGCTCATGGATCAGGGCATCGTCGTGCGTCGGCTCAACCTCAACGAGCAGGCCGACCAGGAGGCGCTCGAGGCGTCCTACCTGGGACTCTGACCAACCTCACGAATCGAAGGAAGTGCAGCCAATGGGAGTCAACTTCGGCTTGAAGGATCGCGTCGTCGTCGTGACGGGAGGGGCATCCGGCATCGGCCGCGCGGTCGTCGACCTCGCGGCCGCGGAAGGCGCGAAGATCGCGATCGTCGACTGGTCGCAGGACGCGATCTCCGGTGCCGTCGCGCAGCTGCGTTCCGCCGGCGCGGTCGTCGAGGGCTACGTCGCCGATGTGCGCTCGCAGGACCGGATGGTCGAGCTCGTCGACGAGATCGAGCGCGAGCTCGGCGAGATCGAGGGCGTCGTCGCCTGCGCGGGCATCTCGCGCCCGGCGAAGCTGCTCGACCTCGCGCCCGACGAGTTCGAGGCCGTCATCGACGTCAACCTCGTCGGCATGTACAACACGGCACGGGCGACCGGCGCTCGGATGGTCGCGCGGCGACGCGGTTCGTTCGTCGCGATCGGATCGACCGACTCCCTCGGCGGGCACGTGGACCGCACCCATTACTCGGCCTCCAAGCACGGAGTCGCGGGGCTCATGAAGTCGCTCGCGATCGAGTGGGGGCCTCATCAGGTGCGGGCGAACACGGTCGCGCCGGGCGTCGTCGACACTCCGATGGTGCGCTCGATCCACGACGAGGCCTCGCTGAGCAAGAACTTCTACAGCAAGATCCCGCTCGGGCGCCTCTCGACGGGCACCGATCAGGCACGGGCCTGCCTCTTCCTGCTCTCGGACGCCGCGGAGTACATCAACGGCGCGGTGCTTCCGGTCGACGGCGGTGTGACGGCCGGCTACTTCAACCAGATGGTCTGAGCGCCGGCGTGCAGGAGGGGCTTTCGGACAAGATCGCGCTCGTCACGGGGGGCGCGTCGGGGATCGGAGCGGCCTGCGTCCGGCGTCTGGTCGGCAGCGGCTCGCGGGTCGTGATCGCCGATCGCTCGGCCGAGTCGGCCCGCAGTCTCGCACGTGAGCTCGGGACCGCGGCTGCGTGGGTCGAGGCGGATGTCGCAGACCCGCACGGTGCCCGCGACATGGTCCGGGCGGCGGTCGACGCGTTCGGCGGACTCGACCTCGCGGTCAACAATGCCGGCATCGGCAGCGGGACGTCGGCGCACCTGCACGAGCTCGACCCCGATGTCTGGGATCGGGTTCGAGCGGTCAACGTCGACGGCGTCTTCAACTCCATCCGCGCGGAGGTGCCGGCGATGCTCGAGCGCGGCGGTGGCTCGATCGTCAATGTGGCCTCGATCATGGGCGTCGTCGGCAATGTCGGCTCGGGCGCCTATGTGACCTCGAAGCACGCGGTCGTGGGCGTGACGAAGGCGGCGGCGCTCGAGTACGCCGACCGGGGCATCCGCGTCAACAGCGTCGGCCCCGGCTATATCGATACGCCGCTGCTGTCGAATCGGACCGAGACGCAACGCGAGGCGCTCGTCGCGAAGCACCCGATCGGCCGGCTCGGCTCCGCCGACGAGGTCGCCGCGGTCGTCGAGTTCCTGCTCTCGCCCGGAGCCTCGTTCGTCACGGGCGCTTACTACGTCGTCGACGGCGGCTACACCGCGCGCTGAGCGCTCCTCTCGATGCGCTGGAGGGCCCGGGGGCGCAAGCGACGACGGGGCGAGTGCAGCGCACCCGCCCCGTCGCTCCTCCGCGATCAGCGCGACTTCGCCGAGCGCTCCTGCGCGTAACGATCCTTCGCCTCCTGCTGGACGCGGGCCGTCGTCTCCGCGGTCAGATGCCCCGCGTCGATGACCCGCTGATAGCTCGCCTCCACCGGCCCCAGCTGGCCGTTGAAGTGCGGGATCACGTACTCGGCGAACAGCTCGTAGCTGCGCTTGGTCTGTGGCCACATCGCGAAGTCGGACGCCTGGAAGAGGTAGGCGCCGAACCCGCCCGACTTCTCGTTGAGCCGCTCGATCTGCGCGATCGCCATCTCGGGCGTGCCGATGACGCCGCGACCGGAGGCGTTGACGACGTCGACGAGCTCGTCGACGCTCTCGTACGAGCCGAGCGCGGTGGGCGAGAGGTGCGCGAGGTAGTCGAGGATCCAGCGCATGCCGTAGGCGACGTCCTTCTTGGCCTGCTCGACGGTCTCCGCGATGTACATGGGACCGATGAGCCGCCACTGCGATCGGTCGACGGAGTGGCCGTTCTCCCGAGCCTCGGCCTGGAGGATCTCCCAGTGCTCGGCGAGCCGCTCGATGCCGACCGGGTCGGTCGCGGCGAGCGACATCATCCCGGTGCCGAACTTCCCGGCGAGCTTCGGCCCGGTGGGCGAGACGGCCGCGGTCACGACGACCTCGAAGTCGGAGTACGGCTTCATCTGGAGCTTGGCGTTCTCGAGAGTGAACCAGTCCGAGTGGTGCGTGACGGTCTCGCCGTTGAACAGGCGCAGGATGACCTCGAGCGACTCCTCCATGCGGGGGCGCAGCGTCGAGGGGTCGATGCCCATCATGCGGGCATCGTCGATCAGCTGACCCGGGCCGGCGCCGAACTTCAAGCGGCCACGGGTCATGTGGTCCAGCTGCACGATCCGGTCCGCGAGCATGAACGGCTGGTGGTAGGGCAGCGTCGACACGCCGGTGCCGAGCGAGATGTGCTTGGTCCGCTCGGCGGCGGCGGCGATGAAGACCTCCGGCGAGGCGATGAGCTCGACGCCTCCCGAGTGGTGCTCACCGACCCAGAGCTCGTCGAAGCCGAGCTGGTCGAGGTGCTCGGCGAGCTGCAGGTCGTGCTCGAGGGCCAGCGTCGGGTTGAGCCCGACCTTGTGGTACGGGCCGAGGAATGCACCGAACCGAATCGGGGGTCCGTCGTAGCTCATTGGGTTCCTTTCCTGGTGGCTAGAGCGTTGCGAGGAACTCGCGGATCGCGGCGTTGACCGCGTCGGGATGGCTGAGATTCGAGGCGTGCGGGGCGCCCTCGATGGCGACGAAGCCGCGGCAGTCGACGACTCCGTCGGCGACCGCTCGAGAGCGCTCGAGCGAGGTCGACTCGTCGGCCGTGCCGTGGATCACGAGCACCGGGGCGGTGATCTGCCCGAGCCGGTCCGTCACGTCGTCGCGAGAGAGCAGTGTGTGGACGGCTTCTCGCGCCTGATACGGCGCGAGGTGCCGCCAGTAGGCCTGCCACGGCCCCGCGTCGACGCCGGGGCCCAGGATGAGGTTCGCGAGCCAGCTCGAGTCCTCGGGGCGCGGACCCGTCTCGGTCCATGCGTCGGCGGTCGCGGTGATCGGCCCGCCTGTAGAGCCCTTCGTGACCCCGGCTTGACTGTCGATCATGACGAGCGCTCGCACCCGATCCGGATAGGTGAGCGCGGCGCGCAGCGACAGGATGCCCCCCTGGCTCATGCCGATCAGCACCGCCTGGTCGATGCCGAGGTGGTCGAGGATCGCGATCGCGTCGCGGGCGGAGTCGTAGAAGTCGTACGGTCCGCGCCATCGCGTGTCGCCGTGCGAGCGCTCGTCCCAGCTGATGCAGCGGTACTCGTCGCGCAGGACGGCGACCTGAGGGTCGAACATTCGCCGGCTCATGAACAGGCCGTGGCTGAACAGGAGCGCCGGACCGGCGCCGGAGTCCTCGTAGGCGAGGGTCGGGCCGTCGGGGATGTCGAGGAATGAAGGGGTGCCGTTCACGTCGTCCGCGCCTCAAGCGCTTCGCGCCGTATCGAGAACATGATGCGGCTCCTTCGCCTCCATTCGTCCATCCGGTCGGTTGATTCTATGTCGCGGGGCCCGCGAGTGCAACCGACTCATCGGTCGGCACACGGCTAATATGTCGGAATGGCAAAGGAACGGGTGGTCCGACGACGCGAGTCGGCGAAGGCCAATGCTCGCAGGCTCGAGATCCAGAACGCGGCGGCCGCGCTGTTCGCGCAGCGCGGCGTCGATCGGGTCAGCATGGACGACATCGCCAACGAGGTGGGACTCGCCAAGCCGAGCCTGTACCACTACTTCCCGAGCAAGGAGATCATCCTCTTCGCCATCCAGAGCACGGTCATGAAGCCCCTGCTCGAGCAGATCGAGGCGCGCGCCGCCTCCGGGGACTCGACCGAGGAGAAGCTGCTCGGCATCTTCCGGGACGCCTTCGACTCCATGGACCTGCATCCCGGTCATGTCCGTGTCTTCTTCGAGAACATCCGGCTGCTCGATGACGAGCACCGTGCGAGCATCCGCGCCGACCAGCGCCGCTACGAGGCGCTCGTCATCGAGATCATTCAGCAGGGGATCGACCAGGGCGTCCTTCGGCAGACCGACACGCACACGGCGGCGTTCGCCTTCCTCGGGATGATCAACTGGGCCTATCACTGGTATCGCAAGGATGGCCCGCTGTCTCACCAGGAGCTCGCGGAGCAGTTCTTCGAGATCTATCTCGGCGGCGTCCGGGTGGCGAAGCAGTGACGAGATTCTTCCTCTACTGACTGGTCGGCTGGAGGAATACACTGGTCGCATGAGCGACATGGGCGACGAGCGCATCCCGGGGACCACGCATATCGCGACCGCGAACGCCGCACGCGCGGCCGACCGGGCCTACCGATTCCAGAAGGTCACGGTCGGCATCGGCGTGGTGATCGTCGTGCTCCTGGTCGCGATCCTCCTCATCGTGACCATCCGCTAGCCGGCGGCGCGGTCCTCACTTGTAGAGGTGGACCAGTCGCAGGGTCGCGATCCGCCAGGAGCCGTCCTCGGGTCGGAACGTGTCGAAATAGCGGCCGTACCCGTCGCGCAAGGGTCCGTCGGCGACACGGATCGCGCTGTGGAGCGACCAGATACCCGATGCGCGGTCGGGGGAGTGCACCTGGACCTCTGCGTTGCTGCCGTGGTGGGCGGTGAACGACAGCGCCTCGATCCGGTCGCGGACCGCCGTGGTCGTCGCGTCCCGACCGCGATGCCGGCCGATGGTCGGGTGCTCGAAGACCACATCGGTCGCCAGAGTCCCCGCGAACAGCTCCCAGTCGCGCTCATCGAGCGCGCGGAAATAGCGCGCCTTCGTCGATCGGATCTGCTCGATCGACGAAAGGCGCGAGATCTCCTCCACGGGCGACCCTGCCGGCTATGCAGTCAGTCCGCCGTCGACGGGGTAGGCGACGCCCGTGATGAAGCTCGCCTCGTCGCTCAGCAGCCAGGCAGCGAGATAGCCGATCTCGGCCGGGTCGGCGGCGCGGTCGATCGGCCGACCGGTCGTGGAGACCCCCGTCTGCGCCTTCATCGTCGCAGCCATGTCGGTGTCGACGCGTCCCGGGCAGATCGCGTTGATGCGGATCCCCAGGGGGCCGAGCTCCTTGGCGACGGACTTGACCAGCCCGACGACCGCGTGCTTGGACATCGAGTAGCCGACGATGTTCTTGAGCCCCTGGATGCCCGCGACCGAGGCCGTTGCGACCGCGTTGCCGGTCTTCTTCTGCTCGAGCAGGATCTGGACGAATCGCTGGAGGACGATGAACTGTCCACGCGCATTGACGTGGTACTGCCGGTCGATCTCGGCGAGGTCGAGGTCCCAGAAGTCGCCGACGCCGCCGAACACACCGGCGTTGTTGTGCAGCAGATCGACTGTTCCGAAGCGAGCCAGGATCGCATCGAACGCGGTGGCGACCGACGCCGGGTCCGCGACATCGCAGGCGACCGCGAGGCAGTCGCCTGGCAGCTCTGCGACGACGGCGTCGACCTTCGCCTGGTCGAGGTCCATCACGACGACCTTGCAGCCTCGCTCCGCGAGGATCCTCGCTGTGGCTGCGCCGATCCCGCCGGCCGCGCCTGTGACGATCGCAACTTTTCCATCAAGTCCAAGGCTCATCGATTCATGCCCTTCACAATCGGGTGTGCGGTTGCACCGGGTCCGGCCTCGTCGCCGATCCCGCGAAAGTCACGCTATCATCATTTCCGACCGACTCGTCGGGCGCTAAACTCGGATCGTCGTCGGTCGACATGAATGCCCGGGCGCGCCGACGCGTCCGAGCAGGGCTGAGGATTCGAGGTGGCATGGCCGAGGCATTGAACGCCGCGCAGGACGATCTCATCGCGGGCGACATCGTCCTCGAGCTGTCGACCCGGGCCGCGGGAGCGTACGCCGGTCGTCTGCTCGAGCTCATGGGTGCGGAGGTGCGGCGGATCGACGCGCCGCTGTCGCTCGATTGCCCCGACGATCTGCTCGACGACGTCTCGTACTCGCTCAATCACGGAAAGGCGTCCGTCGCCTACGACGCATCGCGGCTGTCCGAGCTGCTCGCGGGCGTCGACGTGATCATCGTCGACTCCCTGCACGATGACGCGTTCGACGGGGTGTGGATGTCGCGCAGCCGCGAACTCGTCGCGGCCGCGGGAGCCGCGATCCCGGTCGTCGACGTGTCCGCCTACCGATCGACCTCCGACCCGACGTTCGCCGAGCACGAGCCCGCGACCCCGTACACCGCAGCGGCCGCCGGCGGGATGTCCTGGTCGATGGGACATCCATCGCGCGAGCCGATCGCGCCCCCGTACGATCTCGCCGACTACTTCGCCGGCGCCGAGGCCGCGGGAGCGGCGGTCACGGCACTGCTCATGCGCGACGCCGGTGTCGAGGGAGCCCAGCGCTGGGACGTCAGCGCCGCCGACGCGGTCGGGTACTACACGGGGCAGATCAACTCGAACTTCATCTACTACGAGCGGCCGTGGCACCGGGACGGGCGCCGAGCGACCATGTCGGGCGGGTTCTACCCGTCCGCGATGTTCCCGACCAAGGACGGCTACATCACGCTCGTGTGCCGGTCTCCGCGAGAATGGGATGCGCTGCGCGAGGCGATGGGTCGACCCGAGTGGGCGTACACCCCGGACTTCGAGGACGCGCGCGTGGTCGCCCGCCTGCACGCGGATCGGGCCGACGAGCACATCGCGGTGTGGACCCGCCAGCACACCTCGCGGGAAATCGCAGAGATCGCCGACCAGCACAATCTGCCCAACGCGCTGATCCTCACGCCCAACGAGTCGATGGCGCTCGAGCAGTTCCGCGTGCACCGGCTGTTCTCCGAGGACCGCGAGGGGCGCGCGTCGATCCCGGATCGGTTCTGGCGCGTGATCGACCCGCCGAAGACCGAAGCCGCGCCGAAGCCGCTCCGGCTCGAGCCGACGGCACGCCAGCCGCTCGCCGGCCTGCGCATCCTCGACCTGACCTGGGTGTGGGCGGGGCCGATGACGACGGGCGGCCTCGCGGAGCTCGGCGCCGAGGTGATCAAGGTCGAGTCATCCGTGCGCCCCGACTCGAGCCGCCTGCGCGGGGCGGCGATCCGCAACGGCAAGCCGGTCCAGGGTCCCGAGCGCGAGCTCAGCCCGTACTTCAACCAGATGAACCGCGGCAAGCGCTCGACGACGATCAACATCACGAGTCCCGAAGGTGCCGAACTGGTGCGCCGGATGGCCGAGCAGTGCGACGTCGTCATCGAGAACATGCGACCCGGCGCGCTCGAACGACGCGGACTCGACTACGCGACGCTCGCTGCGCGCAACCCGGGAATCATCATGGTCTCGCTCGCGATGATGGGACAGGGCGGCCCGATGAGCGGCATCGGCGGCTACGCGCCGGTGATGTCCGGGCTCGCGGGCCTCGATGCGATCACGGGATACTCGGCCGAGGACCTGATCGGGAACTTCAACCCGTCGCCCGGTGACCCGAACGGGGCGGACCACGCGACCGCACTGCTGATCGCCGCCCTCATCCGTCGCCGCCGCACCGGCCGCGGCTGCTGGCTCGACGTGTCGCAGATCGAGGCGCTCATGAGCACCATGCGCGTCCCGTTCGCGATCGCCGCTCGCGGGGAGTCGGTCCCGGTCCCGGGCAATGCGCACAACCGGTATGCGCCGCACGGTACGTACCGGTGCCTCGCGGACGACTCGTGGATCGCGGTGGCGGTCCGCACGGACGCCGAGCGAGGTCGGCTGGCCGTGCTGCTCGGTACGCCGTCTGCTGATCCGCTTGTGCTCGAGTCGGCGCTGCGGGACTGGGCTGCGACCACCCCGGTCCGCGAGGTCGAGTCGCGCTTGCGGGCGGAGGGCATCGCCGCGCACGAGCTGATCGGCATCACCGATCTCATCGAGGGCGACCTCGCGCGCGCGCGCGAGCTGCACCACGTCTACGACCACGAGTGGCTCGGCCCGCAGAAGATCTTCGGGATCCCCTGGAAGCTCAACGGCCGCGGCTTCTTCTCGAGTCGATCGGCGCCGGGTCTCGGCGCGCACAATCGCGACGTGCTCGTCGACGAGTTCGGTCTCATCGACGAGACGACGCTCGCGCGGTACGAGTCCGAGCACGTCCTGGAGTGATGGCCGGGTCGACCGGCGGAGGGGAGAGCGACGATGACGATCCTGGTCACCGGCGGTTCGAAGGGGATCGGTCGCGGGATCGCGGAGCGTTTCGCGCGTGACGGCGACCATGTGCTCGTCGCCTATTCGAGCGACGATCGAGCCGCGGAGGCGACGGCCGAGTCGATCATCGACCTCGGCGGCAGGCCGACGCTCATCAAGATCGACCTCTCGACGCCGGCCGGCGTCGCCGAGCTCGGCTCCCGGGTCCGCGACACCGTCGAGCGTCTCGATCAGCTCGTCTACGGGGCGGTGTGGGCCTATGCCGCGAGCGCGATGGAGATCTCGGCCGAGGCCCTGACGAAGGCGCTCTTCATGAACGGCGGCTCGCTCGTCACGATGGTCCAGGAGCTGCGGCCCGTCCTCGGGCGAGGGTCGAGCATCGTGCAGATCTCGAGTCGAGGATCCAAGCTCGCGGTGCCGAACTATGTCGCGATCGGCGCGCCCAAGGCCCTCGGCGAGGCACTCGTGCGCTACCTCGCAGTCGAGCTCGCCCCCGAGGGGATCCGCGTCAACACCGTCTCATGCAGCGGCGTGCTCACGGATGCGATTCGGGCGATCAGGCCGGACGCGCAGGAGCGCCACGCCCGGCTCGCAGCGCGCAATCCGAGCGGCCGTGCGGTCGAGGCCGAGGACGTGGGGGAGCTCGTGCACGCGCTCTCGCAGCCGGCGATGCAGATGCTCACGGGACGCGAGCTCTTCCTCGACGGCGGCCTCTACATTCAGGCGGGCTGAGATCGACTCCGAGCGTCCAGGTCAGAGCGCGCGCTCGGCGATCCGCTCGAGGGCCTCCTCGGCATCGCGCTCGGTGAGGCACGTCGGCAGCGTGATGCAGATCCGATCCACGCCCGTGTCCTCGAGCCGGAGCAGGACGTCCCGGCCCGGCAACCGCCGCGGGGAGGTGTCGCCGTCGACCTGGTCGCCGCGGAGGATCAGCGTGACCGACAGGTCCGCGGGTGCACGGCCGATGCGCCGCGCCTCGGCGGAAAGCCGTCGCTCGGCCTCGATCGCGAGCGCCGGGGCCGACTCGATCGCCGCGTCGCTCAGCAGGACCGCGATCCATCCGTCCGCGTACTCGGCGACCCGATGCACCATGCGGTCCGTCAGCTTCCCGCCGAGCAGCACCGGGGGACCGCCGGGCTGGACCGGGCCGGGGAACACACGGGTGGGCGGCAGGGTGAAGAACTCGCCCTCGTAGGTCGCACGCTCTTGCGTCCACAGTGCCTTCATGACGCCGACGAAATCGCGCGTCTGCGCCCAGCGCCGGTCGAAGTCGCCGCCGCACAGCTCGCATTCGAGCCGGCTCCAGCCGACGCCGCCGCCGCAGATCACCCGTCCGCCGCTGTAGTGGTCGAGATTCGCGAGCTGCTTCGCGAACATGACCGGGTTGTGCTCGGGCAGCAGGAAGACACCACCGCCGAGCATGATCCTCGAGGTCATCCCCGATGCTCTGGCGAGCGTCGTGAGCGGGTCCTGGAAGTACGGCACGCCGTGCGCATGCACGCTGTAGCCGGGCTCGTCGAGCGGCGTCACGGGATGCTCCCCGAAGAAGATCGACTCGAATCCGAGGTGCTCGGCGTGCTTCGCGATCAGCGCGCCATCGACGTCGGGCACCGGGTACGGGGGCGTCGGCGGCCGGGTGACCCCGATCTTCATCCTGTTCCCCTTCACTGCGCGTCGTGTCCAGGTCAGCCGATGAAGGTCGCGGCGTCGGCGATCTGCGCCCGGGTGGCCCGGAACACGTTCGCCGGATGATCCTCGTCGGCGTAGCCGAAGGCGATGCCGCAGACGAGCGTCCGCTCCTGCGGGATCCCGAGCCGCTCGCGGACGAACCGCCCCTGCTGGGTCGCCGCCGCCTCGATGATCGTGTCGACGCCGTTCGCCTTCGCGGCGAGCACGAAGTTGGCGAGGAAGCCTCCGCAGTCGACGAGTCCGTAGGGCCCGAGCGCGCGCTCGGAGGTCACGATCGCGAGGTGGGGGGCGCCGAAGAACCGGAAGTTCTCCATCGCCTGGCGATGGGACGCGACCCGGTCGCCCTTGACGATGCCGAGCATGTTGTAGAGACCCCAGCCCGTCTCGCGGCGGCGGGCGAGCGAGACCCCCTCGTACACGGGCGGTGTGATGTCGTAGTCGGGCTCGACGCCTTCGGCGGCGTGCTCGAAGAGTGCCCTGCGCAGCGACTCGAGCGGCTCGCCGGAGAGGACGAGCGTGTGCCACGGCTGCGTGTTGCACCACGAGGCGGTGCGCTGGGCGAGCTCGAGCACGCGCTCGATCGTGCCGCGGTCGACCTGCTCGGGACGGAAGGCGCGGGCGCTGTATCGCGCGCGCAGCAGCTCCTCGAGACGCTCGCTCGTCGCAGATGCAGGGGGTGTCACGATGCGACCTGCTCGGCAACGAACTCGCCGATCGTCGCGATCGCATCTCGCGCCTCGGGGAGGAACGAGCTGAAGATCGGCCAGATGTGCACCATGTCGGGGGCGACGACGAGTCGCGAGCTCCCGCCGGCGGCGAGCACCGCCTCGTGGAAGCGCACCGAGTCGTCGCGCAGCGCCTCGGTGCTGCCGACGAGCAGCAGCAGGGGAGGCAGCCCAGCCTTCACGCCGTGGTGCGGCGACGCATAGGGGTGATCCGCGGCGGGTCGATCGGCGAGGTAGAAGTGGCCGGTGCCGCGGAGGACCCCTTCACGGGTCACGACCGGGTCGGACGCCCGATTGGACTCCATCGACTCGCCGCTCGCGGTCGCATCCGTCAGGGGCGAGATCGCGACCACGGCGAGCGGTTGCGGCAGTCGATCATCCCGGATAGCCATGGCGCTGCCGAGCGCCAGACCGCCGCCCGCGGAGTCGCCGGCCAGAATGACGCGTCGGACCTGCGTGCTCGCGGTCAACGCGCGATGGACGGCGAGCACGTCCTCGACCGCGGCCGGGAACGGGTGCTCGGGCGCGAGACGGTAGTCGACGAGGAGCACCCGGGCGCCGGTCGCCATGGAGAGCGAGTATCCGAACTCGCGATACCCGCCGGCCGAGCCCATCATGTAGCCGCCGCCGTGCGTGAAGACGACCACCGTCTCTGGGTCGGCCCCCGGGGCGCCGACCCAGATGCAGGGCACGCCGCCGATCGTCGCGGGTTCGATCGATGCGTCGTCGGGAGGCACGAACGCGGCCATCATGCGCTCGTATCCGGCGCGACGCTCGATCCGATCGGCGCTCGCCGGGGGGACCGAGTCGGCGAACATGCGCTCGGCGCGCTCGAGCTCGGGGCTCCTGGCCATCCGCTGTCCTCCGCTCGAGCGCCTCAGAAGCTCCGCGGCAGCCCGAGCGCTCCCTCGGCGATGGAGTTGAGCACCATCGCGTTGTTGATGGGAGCGATTCGCTGGAGTCGCACCTCGGTCCAGTGCCGGCCGATGTGGTACTCCCGGGCATATGCGTACCCGCCGAAGCACTGCATGGCGGCGTCCGCCGCGAAGAAGCCGGCTTCCGAGCAGAGGTACTTGAGCGCGTTGGCGATGATGCCGATCGCGCCGCCGCCCTTCGCCTCGTATTCGGTCACGGCGCGCTGAAGGACCTCGGAGGCGGCGAGCAGCTGCAGGTACGCGGTCGCGAGCGGGTGCTGAACCGACTGGTGCTCGCCGATGCGGTGGCCGAAGACGACGCGCTCCTTCGCGTAGTCGGCGGCGGCGGCTACGCACCACCTGCCGATGCCGAGCGCTTCGGCGGAGACCAGCACGCGCTCGCCGTTGAGGCTGTAGAGCAGGTGGTAGAAGCCCTGCCCGACGGTGCCGATCACCCGGTCGTCGGGGACGAACACGTCGCTGAAGAACACTTCGCAGGAAGCGACGGCGTTGCGGCCGAGCTTCGGGATGGGGCGACGCTCGATGCCCTCGGAATCGAAGTCGATGAGCAGGAGCGTGAGGCCCTCGCCCTTCTTCTCGCCGGGTCCGGGGGTGCTGGTACGCACGAGGGCCATGACCTTGTCACCGCGCATCGCGCCCGTGTTCCAGACCTTCGAGCCGTTGACGAGCCATCCGCCGTCGACCTTCGTCGCCTTCGTCGTGATCTTGGTCGTCTCGGTGCCGGCGTCCGGCTCGGTCACGCCGAAGGTCACGAACAGCTCGCCGGATGCGATCTTCGGCAGGTACTCGCGCCGCTGCTCCTCGGTGCCGAACTTGAGGAGCGTGGGGATGCTGAGGATCGGGATGTGCACGGTGCTCGCCGCGTTCAGCGCGCCGCCGCCAGCCGCGACCTCTTCGAGGATCGCCGCCATCTGGCTCATGGTGCCACCCCCGCCGCCGTACTCCTCGGGCACGAGGACGCCGAGGAAGCCGGCCTCGGCGAAGGCCTGGAAGAAGTCCTCGGGGAACTCGTGGTTGAGGTCGTGCTGGTCCCAGTAGTCGAGCGAGAACTTCGACGTCAGCGCTCGCACCGCGTCCCGCACGTCCTGCTGCGCTGCGTGCGCGGGGAACGAAATCGTCGTGTTCATTGGATCTCCTATGCGCAGCATCGCGCCTCGTGTGCCCGACCGACTATTCGGGTGCTTCTCCCCTCGAAGATACGGTGCGCGGCCAGGGGCTGTCAATGCGGGCGGCGGTGCGGGGGAGCGCAGAGGACCGCATCTGAGTATGATCGACCGGTCGGACGATTTTCTACCGGGATGCGGGAATGGAGAACGCGATGGACAGGGAGCGCAGTGACGTGGACCGCACGAACTGGGCGCAGCTCGGCGCGGCCCAGACCATCCTGTTCGTCCCCGGCGATCGCCCGGACCGGTTCGAGAAGGCGCTCGCCGCCGGCGCCGACCTCGTCGTCGTCGACCTCGAGGACGCCGTCCCGGCGGACCGGAAGCCCGAGGCGCGCGCGACGGTCGTCCGCGCGCTCGAGGAAGGGCTCCCGCTCAGCGTGCGCATCAACCCGAGCAGCTCGGATTTCCACGAGGCCGACGTCCGCGCCCTCGCCGCCGCGAAGACCAAGCCTCTCGCGATCCACTTCGCAAAGGCGGAGGACCCGGACGCGGTCCGCGCGGTGATCGCGGCGGTCGGCGTCCCCGTCTTCGTCCTCATCGAGAGCGCGAAGGGCCTCCTGAAGGCGGCCGAGTTCGCCCGGATCGACGGCGTGCTGCGCTTCGGATTCGGCCAGTTCGACTACGCCCTCGACGTCGGGGCGGTACCGGATCCGCTCGTGATGGCCTACCCCCGCTCCCTCGTCGTCGCGGTGACTCGCGATGCGGGCCTCGCCGGCGCGCTGGACACGCCGGCCCTGGAGTTCCGGGACCTCGAGCGGGTCCGCGCGACCGCGGAAGCCGCTCGGAGGTTCGGGATGACCGGCCTCTACTGCATCCATCCCGCGCAGATCGCGCCCGTGCTCGACGCGTTCGCGCCGACCGACGCCGAAGCCGAGCGCGCGAGTCGCCTGCTCGCGGTCGCGAAGGACGACGGTGCGGGCTCGTTCGAGGGGGAGATGATCGACTACCCGCTGATCGAGCGGGCCCGACGCACCGTCGCGGCATGGGAGGCGCGGCGTGCGAAGGCGAACGGTGCCCCGACACTCCAGTAGCCCGATCCGAATCCACTACGGCCCGGCGGCGCTCGAGCGGCTCGGGGCCGAGCTGGATCGGCTCGCCTGCCGACGCGCGCTCATCGTCACCGGCAGGAGCCTCTCCGCGGATGCGCGCACGCTCGCGCGCATCGACGCCGGGGCGGCCGGGCGGATCGCCGGGGTGTTCGACGGGGTCCGCCCGAACAGCCCGCTCGAGACGGTTCGTCGGCTCTCCGAGGAGATCACCGCGGTCGGTGCCGACGCACTCGTCGCGCTCGGCGGCGGATCGGCCATGGTGACGGCCCGAGCGGCCAACGTGCTCGCGGCCGAGGGCAGCGACATCGCGGAGCTCGCGACCGGCTACGCCGCGGACGGCTCCGTGCGCAGCCCGAGGCTCTCGCGCCCGAAGCTGCCGATGCTCGCGATCCCCACGACGCCCACGATCGGCACGACCACGGCGGGGGCCGCGGTCATCGAGCCCGGACGCGCCGGCCGATTCGAGCTGTTCGATCCGAAGACCCGCGCGGCCGTCGTCATCGTCGATCCGGACCTCGTCGCGGCGAGTCCCATCGGGATCGTGCGGGCGTCGGCGTTCAACACGATCGCGATGGCGACCGAGGGGATCGTCTCGAGCCCGGCGACCTATTTCGCGATCGGCGTGCTCGCGCATGCGCTCGCGACCGCGAGCGCGCTCCTGCCCCGCGTGCTCGGCGAGGATCCCGGTGGTCGGGCCGATCGGCTGGCCTTGGTGCTCGCCGCCGTCGAGTGCGGCATGGGGATGGCGAACGCCGGCGGCGGGATGTGCGCAGCGCTCTCGCACACGATCGGGCACCGGTTCGGAGTGCCGAACGGCGAGCTCGACGCCGTCCTGCTCCCGCACGTCCTGGATGCCGTCGCGGCATCGGCCTCTCCGGATGCCCGCGCCGCCCTCGCCTCCGCGCTCGGCGGGGTGTCGTTACGTGAGCTCTTCGCGGGGCTCGGTGCGGCGGCCGGACTCCGCGACCTCCGGGTCCCACGGGAGGCGCTCGACGACCTCGCGGTCGAGGCGATGGGCGACTACGCCGTGCGCACGGGTCCGAGCACGGTGACAGCCGCCGACTTGCGCGAGGTGCTGCATGTCGCGTGGTGAGGCTCCGGCGGTCGGAGAGGAGCCGGGCCGTGCGGACGGCTTGCGGACTCGAGCGCTCATGCCGGTTCTCGTCATGCTCACGATGGTCCCCGCGATCGTCAGCAGCCTCGGCGTCCCGCTGCTGCCGGTCATCGCGGAGGACTACCGGGTCTCGCTGAACGACGCGCAGTGGACGCTGACCGCCCCCCTCCTGTCGGGCGCCATCGCGACGCCGATCGTCGGGAGGCTCGGCGGCAACCACCATCGGCGACGCGTCCTGCTCGTCGTCGTCGGCCTCGTGATGGTCGGCTCGCTGCTGTCCGCGCTCCCGTTCGGGTTCGCGGCGTTCCTCACGGGGCGGTCGCTGCAGGGCCTCGGGCTCTCGGTGGCCCCCATCGCGATGGCCGTCGCGCGCGACCGGATCCGGCCCGAGCGACTGGCCTCGTCGGTCGCGACGCTCGCCGTCGCGACCGTCGTGGGTGCGGGCCTGGGCTTCCCCATCTCGGCCCTCGTCGCGGAGTTCGGCGGGGTCGCCGCCTCGTACTGGTGCGGCTTCGGCGTCGCGCTCGTCGTACTCGTCGCCACCTGGGCCGTCATCCCCCGCGAGCCCGTGCAGCACGCGCTGCGTGTCGACTGGCTCGGCGCGGTCTGGCTCTCGATCGCGAGCTCCGGACTCATGCTGTGCATCAGCCAGGGCAACTCGTGGGGCGTGACGTCGCCGGTGTTCCTCGCATCGCTCGCGATCGCCGCTGTCGCAGCAGTGCTGTGGGTGCGCCGATCGCTCGCCGTGACGAGCCCGCTCGTCGATCTGCGCCTGGCGGTGCGCAAGGGCGTGCTCGGTGCGAACGTCACCGTGCTGCTCACAGGATCGAACACCTACTCGATCATCACGATCGCGATGATCGTCGCGCAGGGGCCGCAGGCGGAGGGCGGCCTCGGTCACAACGTCTTCGTCGCGGGAATGCTGCTGCTGCCGTACTCCTTCGGGTCCGTCGTCGGCAGCCGCATCAATCTCTGGCTCACCCGATACATGCGACCGGACTTCCTGCTGCCGATCGGCTGCGGGCTCTTCATCGTGGCGACGACGGCGATCGCGCTCTTCCACAGCACGACCTGGGGGCTCTTCGTGATCATGCTGCTCGCGGGTCTCGGGAGCGGCTCGACCTTCGCCGTCACGCCGTCGATCATCATGAGCTGGGTGCCCCCGCATGAGACGAGCAGCGCGATATCGGTGAACCATCTGCTGCGCACGATCGGCTTCGCGGCGGGCAGCGCGCTGGCGGGCGCGCTGCTGCAGGCGAGCGTGCCGGTCGGCGCGGGATTTCCGACGCAGAGCGGGATCGTGACAGCGGCGCTCACGTCGACTGCTGTGGCCGTCGTGGCCGGGGCGATCGCTCTCGTGCTCGCGCTGCGCAACCCTCCGCCGCGCGCGGTCGGGACTCCGAGTCCCGAGGACCTGCTGCTCGATTGATGATGACGACGGCGCCGCGTCGATGCCGACGGGCGCCGGATTGGAGAACGCGATGACCGACTACCCGGCGCGAGAGCCCTTCCCGACCCGGTGGAATGACAACGACCAGTACGGCCACCTCAACAACACCGTCTACTACGTCGCGATGGACACGGCGATCAACGCGTGGATGATCCGCGAGGGCGGCTTCCTGCCGATCGGGGACGACGCGATCGCGGTCTGCGCGTCGTCGTCCTGCGACTACCGTGGGTCGGCGGCGTTTCCCGATCGGTTGGTCGTCGGGCTCGGCATCGAGCACCTGGGCACTTCGAGCGTCGTGTGGCGCACAGGGATCCTGCGCGAGGGCGACGCCGAGCCGATCGCGACCGGGCGGTTCGTGCACGTCTTCGTCGATGCGGTCGACCGCCGTCCGTCGCGGGTTCCGGCGCATCTGCGGCCCGCGCTCGAGGCGCTGCGGGTCGCGCCCCCGTCGAAATGACTACCGTCTAGTCGGTCGATGGACTAGGTTGTCCCCAGCAGGAAGCGTCGACGAGGAGACGAGGAGAGAACATGGCGAAGCCGATCGAGCTCGATGCCGGAGTGGCCGCGCGGGCGAAGGAGCTGATGCGCGTCGTCGGCGAGGGCGACCTGGTGGTCACCGCCGGAGCCGGCAGCGAGCCGGTCTACCTCATGCGAGCCCTCGCCGAGCGGGCGAAGGAGCTCTCGCACGTGCGGGTCGCCGCGGGCCTCATCCTCACCGACTACGACTTCCTCCAGGTCCCCTCGATCAACTACGTCTCATGGTTCCCGCCCACCCCTCGAGAGGGGGCGGCGATCCCGCGCGACCGCGTCGACTACCTGCCGTTCTGCTGGGCTCAGGCGGCGGACTGGCTGCTCTACAGGGTCGACGTCGACGTGCTGATCCTCCAGGTGTCGCCCGCCGACGAGCACGGATACCACAGCTACGGGATCAGCTCGAGCTATACCGCGCCGGCCATGGACGTCGCCAAGCGCGTCATCGCCGAGGTCAATCCGCGGGTGCCGCGGACGCTCGGTCACAAGATCCACTCCTCGAGGTTCGACGCCGTCCTCGACGTCGACTACCCGGTGCTCCCGTTTCCGAGCCGGGCGCCGGGGGACGTCGACATCGAGATCGGCAAGCACGTCGCGACGCTCGTGCCCGATGACTCGACGCTCCAGGTCGGCGTCGGCTCCATCCCCGACTCGGCGCAGGAGAGCATCGCGCGCTCCGGCGTGAAGAACCTCCGGCTGCACTCGACCCTGACGCGGGGCGGACTGCACCTCGTCCGCGGCGGCAACCTCGCCGCGGGGGAGCGGACGATCCGGATCGGCGATGTGCTCGGCGATCAGGAGGTCTACGACTGGATCCATGAGAACCCTGCCGTCGAGATGGTGGACGCGCGCGACACCCACCGGGTCTCCTCGCTCGTCAACGTGCCGAACTTCGTCTCGATCGGCTCCGCGATCTCGGTCGACATCTACGGGCAGGCGAACATGGAGTATGTCGACGGCGTCCACGCCGGTGCCGTCGGCGGAGCCGCGGACTTCACTCGCGCGGGCATGTGGCCGGGCAACCGTTCGATCCTCGCGCTGCGATCGACGACCTCGGGCGACCGCCAGTCGCGGATCGTGCCGAGGATCGACGGTGCGACGGTGTCGGTCTCGCGCGAGGCGGTGCAGTACGTCGTGACGGAGTACGGGATCGCGGACCTCAGCGACAAGACCGTGCGCGAGCGGGCGAAGGCGCTTCGAGAGATCGCGCACCCGAAGTTCCGCGACCAGCTCGAGCTGTAGTCGCGCCGACGAGTCACGCGTTTGCCAGCCGACCATTCGGTCGTTATTCTGGCAAGAGAAACAGCTCGTCGACGGCGACGGGCGCAGCGGTACCGAGGAGATTCCCAATGAAGATCGTCTACCCAATGCTCTGGCAGAACTGGAACCGCGAGCGGGATGCTCAGGCGTTCGTCGAGGACGAGATGTATCTCGCCGAGCTCGCGGAGGACCTCGGCTATGACGCGGTCTCGTCGGTCGAGCACCACTTCGACCCGGAGTACTCGGCCTGCCCCGACCAGTTCCTCATGTTCGCGAACCTCGCCGCCCGCACGAAGTCGATCAAGCTCGTCACCGGCGCCTGCATCCTGCCCTGGAACGACCCGCTGCGCGTCGTCGAGAAGTACGCGCTCCTCGACCGGCTCGCACCCGGACGCATTCAGGTCGGGTTCGGTCGAGGACTCGCCCGGATCGAGTACGAGGGCTTCGGGATCCCCATGGACGAGTCGCGCGAGAGGTTCGACGAGGCCGCGGAGATGGTGCTGCGGGGCATTCGCACCGGACGCGTCTCCGGCAACGGCCCGTTCTACCCACAGCCGGAGGTCGAAGTGCACCCCGCTCCGCGGCCCGACCTCGCCGACGACCTGCTCAGCGTCGCGATGTCGAGCGACTCGGCGCTCGCCGCCGGCGAGCTCGGCGCGTCGCTGCTCGCCTTCACCACGAAGTCGCCGGAGGGCATGCTGCCGCTTGCGCAGGGCTACCGGGACGCCTACTTCCGCGCGACCGGCCGCATCGCGCCGCCCGAGCAGTTCCACGACTTCTCCTATCTCGCCCCGACGACCAAGGAGTACGAGGAGCGCGGCGTGCTCTTCCTCGCCAGGTACTACCGGGAAGTCGTCCGTCACTACTCGTTCGACGGCACCCATTTCGCGAACACCAAGGGGTACACGGCGTACGCCGAGAGCGCCAAGGAGATCCGCGAGGAGGGCATGGACGAGGCGACTCGGAAGTACGTCGAGGTCCAGACCATGTCCGGGACGCCCGACCAGGTCATCGAGAAGTTCCGTGCGCGCGCCCAGGTCCTCGGCAAGGTCGACATCGGCGTGCCGGCGTTCTTCGGCGGCATGCCGCGCGAGGAGGCCGAGCGCTCGATGCGCCTGTTCTCCAGCGAGGTCATGCCGGAGATCCGGAAGATCGATGCGGAGCTGCCCGACCGACAGGCTGCCTCGGCCTGATCGCACGACGGCACTCGAGATCTCCTACTCCTCGAGCGCATCGACGCCGCGCTCGAGGAGCCGACGGGCGAAGGGTGTCTCTACGAAGTCGATGTGCATGGCCGTCTGGGCGAGTGCCGAGCGCAGTCGCATGCCGCGGAGGTTCGCGAACCCGGCACCCCAGGAGAGTCTCGAGGCGGTCTCCCAGACGCTGAGCGACGCGCCCGAGTCGACGAGTGCAGCCACCTCGCGGCTGCGGTGCAGGTGGTGCTCAGCGGTCTGCCGGACCCGCGGCACGAGGTCGTCGAAGCTGCCCTCGTGCCCCGGGCAGACCCGGTAGCCGTCGAGTCGCAGCAGCGCGGCGAGCGACCGGAAGTATCGCTCGATCGGCCGCGGGTCGTCGGGCCCGCCGAGGCCGATCCCGGGGAACGAGTCGCGCAGCAAGTGGTCGCCGGTGAAGACGATCCGTGCGGTGTCGTCGATCAGACTGGTGTGCCCGGGCGTGTGCCCCGGCGTCGCCAGTGTCCGAAGCGCTCGCCCCGGCAGGCCGAGATCCATGTCGCCGGCGAGGTCCGCATCCGCGTCCGCCGCGACGACGATGCGGTTCCTGGTGGCCGTTCGCATCTCCGACCCGTACGTCCGCGGCACGCCCCAGCGTTCGAGCGGCGGCTCGGCGTCGCCGCCCATCTCGATGTTCGCGCGCACGATCTCCCGGTCCGCGCCGCCGAGCCGTACCCGCGCGCCGGTCGCACGGCCGAGCCGCGGAGCCATCCCGTAGTGGTCGAAGTGCAGGTGGGTGGAGGCGATCGACGCGATGTCCGCGATGTCCTTGCCGAACCTCGCCAGCGCGCTTGCGAGCAACTCCCAGGTGGTGTCGTCGTCCCATCCCGGATCGATCGCGTGGACCGCTCCGGCGGCATCCTCGATGAGGTAGCCGATGACGAATCCGACCTCGGGAACGGGAATGGGTATCCGCACCGCCCAGACGCCCTCCCGGACCGCACGAGCGTTACCATCCGTCCATTCGGTCACATCGACGACACTAGCCGACGCGCCGGACGGTCGACGGGCTCAGTGCGGCACGGACGTGATGGTCAGGCTCGGCTTGCGCCCGTGCACCGAGAGGTAGCGCATGCCGTCACGGCCGGCGACGAAGCGCCGTCGTGCCCGTCTCGGCAGCCAGAGCAGGGCGCCGGCCGTCAGGACGATCGTACCGCGCGCGGTCTCGAGCGTGCCGGAGCCCGCGAGCACGTGGACGAGCACATCGAGGTCCGGCCCGTCGTGGGCGGCGATCTCGTCGCCGGGCGGGAGCTCGATGACGTTCGCGTCGAGGTCGCGCTCCGCCGGTGAGAGCTGCCAGATGGAGCCGCTCCCGGTCGACCCGATCGCGGCGGGCAGCTCTGCGGTGTCGCCGATCAGGTGCGGCAGCGGCGCGGCGGTGATCTTCACGATCCGGGTGACGAATGAGCCGTCGTCGGCGGGACCGATCGGCTGCCAGTCGAAGGAGTCGGGCAGCTCGCGCTCGAACTCGTCCCGCAGGTGGCGCGGCTCGTGGTCGTTGATGAGACGTAACGCATCGCCGACGCCGAGCCGTGCGTAGGCAGCGAAGACGAGCGGATGGCGTTCCGAGCGTGCAATCGTGCGGACGTCGATCTCGCGTTCTGCCACCGTATCTGCTCCTGCGTATCGATTAGATCCAATGCTTCTTGGATCTAATCGATACGATAGCGCGGTGGGCACCGGACGACCAGTCGAGAACCGCCGCGCGCGAGTGCTGCGGGCTCTGCGCCGGGCGCCGGCCCCGACCGGCGTCGCCGTGCTCGCGGACCGCCTCGCGATGCATCCGAACACCGTCCGGTTCCATCTCGACGCGCTGCAGCGCGAAGGACTCGTCGCGCGAGTCCGCGGTCCCGCCCTCGGTCGCGGCCGGCCTGCCGTGCTCTACCGCGCGGTCGTCCGTCGCGACACCGCCGTCCGTCGCTACGAGCTGCTCGCCGACATTCTCACGACAGCGCTCGGCGAGCATCCCGATGGCCGCGCGCACGCCGCACGCGCCGGCCGCGCATGGGGCCGTGTGCACTCCGGGTCATCGGGAGACGTCCATGCGGATCCCGTCGAGCGCCTGGCGGGGTATCTCGACGAGGCGGGGTTCGCGCCGCAGCGCGTGTCGGCCGACGTCATCGAGGTGCGCAACTGCCCGTTCGGCGAGGTCGCCGATCGAGGCGCTCGAATCGCCTGCGCGGCGCACGCGGGAATGATTCGTGGAGCGCTCGAGGACTGGGACGCCGGCATGTCCCTCGCCGATCTCGAGCCGTTCGCGCGGCCCGGCATATGCCGGGTACGACTCGCCGGGACCACGAGCGCAGGGAGCACGCCATGACGGATGCCGATCGGAGCATGGAAGTCACCGATCTGGTCGAGCTTCAGGCGAGGCTGCTCGCCGCTGCTCGGGCGACCTCGGCGCGCCGCGCCGCCGACACCGTCTATGGCGGACGCGGCATGCTGCTGAGGCAGACGGCGATGGCGTTGCTCGAGGGGGCCGAGCTCGGCGAGCACGCGAGCCCGCCGGAGGCGACGCTGCAGGTGCTGTCGGGGCGGGTGCGGCTGTCCGACGCGCAGCGAAGCTGGGAGGTCGACGCCGGAGGACTCCTGCCGATCCCGCCCGAGCGCCACCGCCTGGCCGCACTCGAGGACAGCGTCGTCCTGCTGAGCGTCCTGCGCGCGGCCGTGGAGGACCCCGCGTGAGGGCTGCGGCGACCCCGAGAACCTTCAACTATCTAGCGAGACTTGACGGCTTGCGAGCCGTTCGCCGCTGAGTAATCTCTTCGTTACCGAAACGGCGAAACATCGAAGGCGAAGGCGAAAGCCGGAGCCGGCCCGCAAGGGAACGGTGGCTCTCGTTGGCAGTCGGTGCGGATCCTGAGGGGGTCGTAGCCGGGCACTTGTGTCCGGTGAGGACGTCAGCAGGGAGCGGAACGCTCGCGGGTCCGGGGATGCGAGTCCTCGGCGGTTCGAGCGGGAAGCGGCGCGGCGACGGCCTGGCAATGGAATGTCCGCGGCAGGGTTTCGGCCCAGCGGGACCGACCCCCTTGGGGGCCGGCGACGTGTCAAGGACGATGTTGCTATCGCGGATCGTCGGACCGGCCGGGTTCATCCCGACCGGCCCGACAGATTCGTGGCAGGAGGCTCGGGCGGCTTGGACGGACTTCGGTCCGCTGGGATGTCAGGAGACCTGGGAGAGCAGTCACGGAGACATTGACGGATTGCAAGCCGACAGCGTCAAGGATGACGAACGGTTCGGACACTGATGGGCCCCGGGATTTCTAGACCCGGGGCCCATCGTCCGTCCATGACGTTCTGGCGGACCGATCAGTGCTCGTGCTCGCCATAGAGCTTGAAGCCGAGCCGCCCGTGCGCGAACGCGCCACCGGCGCGCAGCGCCGCCGCGACCCAGGCGACCTCCGCGAGCTCGCCGAGCGTCGCGCCCGCCTTCTTCGCCTGACCGACGTGGAAGTCGATGCAGTAGACGCACTGCGTCGTGTAGGCGACGGCGATCGCCATGAGCTCGCGGTACTTGAGCGGGATCTCCCGCCCCTCGGCAGCGAAGACAGCACTGTCGAACTTGTCCCATGCCTCGAGGATGTCGGGGGTCGCGTTCTTGTAGTCGCGCGTGTGCTTGCGGTCCTCGGCGGGGTCGATGATCGAATCGCTCATGGGCCGAGCCTAGGCGAGTTCGAGCCGCGTGAGCGGCAGGCCGGCGTCCTGTCCGAGGCCGTTCCTCGACGATGGCCTGGGAGAATGGCCGGGTGACCCCACGAGAGCCCGCGGCCGGTGCCGATCGACCGCAGGTGCGGCCCGCGACCGAGGGCTGGGTGCAGCGCACCGCGACCGACGGCCGACCGCTGCTGCAGTTCGACGCGCCGCGTCGGGGCAAGCCGCCCCTGCATCTCGGTGATCTGACGCCCGCGGACCGGGCGGCGCGGGTCGCAGAGCTCGGGCTGCCGGCGTTCCGCGCGAAGCAGCTGTCGACGCACTGGTTCGCGCACTACACGCATGACCCGGCAGAGATGACCGACCTGCCGAAGCAGGGCCGTGCCGAGCTCGTCGCGCAGCTGCTGCCGCCGCTGCTCACGCCCGTGCGGGAGCTGCGCACCGACGACGGCGGGACGATCAAGTTCCTCTGGCGGCTCTTCGACGGTGCACTGATCGAGTCGGTGCTCATGCGCTACCCGGGCCGGATCACGCTGTGCATCTCGAGCCAGGCCGGCTGCGGGATGAACTGCCCGTTCTGCGCGACCGGTCAGGCGGGGCTCACACGCAACCTCTCGACCGCGGAGATCCTCGCGCAGGTCGTCGCCGCGAACCGCGCGATCCGCGACGGCCGGCTGTCGGCCTCGGCGACGAGCACCGCGCTCGTGCCGGGCTCCTCGCTGCCGCCGAGCGCGTTCGACGTCGAGCCGGAGTCGGATCCGATCGAGGACGACGCGGTGCCGGCGCACCACCGCGTCAACAACATCGTGTTCATGGGCATGGGCGAGCCGCTCGCCAACTACAACCGCGTCATGAGGGCGATCCGCACGATGCTCGCACCGCAGCCCGACGGACTCGGCATGTCGGCGCGCGGCATCACGGTGTCGAGCGTCGGCCTCGCCCCCGCGATCCGCCGCCTCGCCGAGGAGGGGCTCCCGCTCACCTTCGCGCTGAGCCTGCACGCGCCCGACGACGAGTTGCGCGACGACCTGATCCCGATCAACGACCGGTGGAAGGTCGATGAGGCCCTCGACGCCGCGCGGCACTACTTCGAGACGACGGGGCGCCGTGTGTCGATCGAGTACGCGCTCATCAAGGACATGAACGACCACGCGTGGCGCGCGGACCTGCTCGCCGAGAAGCTCAACGCGCGCGGCCGCGGCTGGGTGCACGTGAACCCGATCCCGCTGAACCCGACTCCCGGCTCGATCTGGACCGCCTCCGATCGAGCGCACACGCAGGAGTTCCTGCGGCGGCTCGACGTCGCAGGCATCCCGGCGACGCTGCGCGACACCCGCGGCAAGGAGATCGACGGCGCGTGCGGCCAGCTCGCCGCGACCGAGGAGGAGCAGGCGGAGGCGGCGGCACTCAGCTGACGGGACCCGCGTGGGTGGCCGCTGCGTGGCTATCCGCCCCGCGGTGGCGGCGCGACGTGGACGCAAATGGTCGCACTGGGCCCACGGCAGGAGCCGTTTGCGCCCACGCCGCCTACCTGCTGAGCGCATCGCGTTCTGCATGGGGTGAGGTGTGGACGCAAGGGGTCGACGGGAGTCGGCGATGTGAGCCACTTGCGTCCACATCGCCGGCGCCGCCCGCGGGTCGAGTAGCCGCGCAGCGGCGTATCGAGACCCCGCCGCGCGACTACGGGAGCAGCGCGCCGGCGAGGAGGCGGAGCGTGTCCTCGCGCGCGAGAACGCGATCGAGCGGGTCGTCCCGCGTCGCGCCGGCCGCGGGCGAGATCATGACCTCGTCGACGTCGTGCTCGGCTGCGAGCGCGCGGACCGCATCGGCGGCACTCGCGGGGTCGCCGACGATCCAGCGCGAGAGCACGTCGGCGGCCATCTCGTCGACGACGGGATCGCCGGGCGCGGCGAGCGCCTCCTCGACGGTCTCGCCGGGCCGGTTCGGCCGGTTCGTGCGGATGCGTGCGAAGGAGCGCGCCTGCGGGAGCGCGAGCTCCGCGGCGCGCGCGGCGTCCTCGGCGACGACGGCGTTGACGGTGACGAAGGTGCGCGGCTCGGGGTGCGCCTCGCTCGCCTGGTACTCCCGGCGGTAGGTCGCGATCGCGCGGGCGAGGCCCTCGCCGGAGAAGTGGTTCGCGAAGACGTAGGGGAGTCCGAGCTGGGCGGCGAGCCGCGCGGAGTAGTCGGATGAGCCGAGCAGCCAGACCTCGGGGGCGCTCGTCGCGGCTGGCGTCGCGGCGATCGGATAGCTGCGCTCGCTCGTGAGCCGGAGGGTCGCGCCGCCCGGCTGCACGAGCGAGACGATGTCGGTGACGTGCTCGGGGAAGCGCTCGACGTCGCCGACGATCCCGTTCGAGCGCAGCACCTGGGTGATGACGGGGTCGCTGCCGGGGGCGCGCCCGATGCCGAGGTCGATGCGGCCGGGCGCGAGCGCTTCGAGCGCCGCGAACTGCTCGGCGACGATGAACGGCGCGTGGTTCGGCAGCATGACGCCGCCCGAGCCGACGCGGATCCGCGTGGTCGCCGCCGCCGCTGCGGCGATGAGCACGGGCGGGGCGGTCGACGCGACGGCGGGCATGTTGTGGTGCTCGGCGAACCAGTAGCGCCTCGCGCCGACCTCTTCGGCGACGCGGACGAGGGCGAGCGAGGCGGCGATCGCCTGCGCGCTCGACTGGCCGGCGCGCACGGGCACGAGGTCGAGGACGGAGAGGTGCACGTAGGGCAGAGCGCGCGGCGGTCGCGGCGTATTCCGCCGGGAGGGTATCGATACGCCGTCTGCGACGGCTGATCGACCCGCGGGGCGGGAATATCCATGCATCTGCATGCGCTGGAACGCGGCGTGAGCAGTTCCAGCGAAGTCCAGTTCGGTGTCGACACCTTCGGCGATGTGACCGTCGGACTCGACGGCGCGACGATCTCCCAGGCCCAGGTGATCCGCAACGTCGTCGCCGAGGGCCGGCTCGCCGACGAGGTCGGTCTCGACGCCTTCGGCCTCGGTGAGCACCACCGTGTCGAGTTCGCCGTATCGAGTCCCGAGGTCGTGCTCGCCGCGGTCGCGAGCGTCACCGAGCGGATCCGGCTCGGCTCCGCTGTGACCGTGCTCTCCTCCGACGATCCCGTGCGGGTCTGGCAGCGCTTCTCGGAGCTCGACGCCGTCTCCGACGGGCGCGCCGAGGTGATCCTCGGCCGCGGCTCGTTCGTCGAGTCGTTCCCGCTCTTCGGCTACTCGCTCGGCGACTACGAGGCGCTCTTCGAGCAGAAGCTCGATCTCTGGGTGCGGCTGCTCGAGGAGGGGCCGGTGCATTGGCCGGGCGGCCTGCGGCCCGCGATCGACGGTCTCGACGTCTACCCGAAGACGGACTCGGGCCGGATCTCGACCTGGGTCGGGGTCGGCGGCTCCCCGCAGTCCGTCGTACGAGCGGCGCGCCACGGCCTGCCGCTCGTGCTCGCGATCATCGGCGGCGACATCCGCCGGTTCGCCCCCTTCGTCCAGCTCTACCGGGACACGCTCGCCGAGCTCGGCCGGCCGGCGCTGCCGGTCGCGGTGCATTCGCCGGGCTTCGTCGCACGCACCGACGAGGAGGCGTTCGAGCGCTTCGTGCCGTTCTTCATGCGACAGCGCGCGGTGATCGGCGCCGAGCGCGGCTGGCCGCCGCCGCGCGCCGACGAGGTGCGTCACGAGATCGAGCACGGCGCGCTGCACCTCGGCGGTCCCGAGACGGTCGCCCGCAAGGTCGTCGCGACGATCCGGGACCTCGGGATCGAGCGCTTCGACCTCAAGTACTCGGGGTCGCTGCCGCACGAGTACTCGATGGAGGCGATCGATCTCTACGGCCGCGAGGTGGTCCCGATGGTCAAGGACATGCTCGCCCACTGACCCGGGTGGGTGCCGTGTGCCGAGATGGGCGCGCCAGCGCGCCCATCTCGGCACACGGCACCCACCTCAGGGGGCGGGGGGCGGTGTCTGGGCGCGGGTCGCCTTGCGGCGGCGGGAGCGGGATGCCGCGATGACGATCCAGACGATCGCGCCGATCACGACGATCGGGATGAGCCATGGCACGAGCACGCCCGCGACGACGACGAGCCCGGCGAAGAACGCGCCGAGTGCCGCCCAGCCCTTCTTCACGCCGTCCCAGAACGAACCGGGGTCCGGCTCGGCGAGCACCGCCTCGGAGACGAGGTCGACGGTCAGTGTCGACATCGTGACCTGGTCGTCGTAGTAGCGCTGCTGCGCCTCGAGCGACTCGAGCTGCGCCTGCCGATCGCTGATCGCCGTCTCGAGCTCGATGAGCGCCTCGACCGAGGTCGCCTCCGCCTGGAGCGACTCGAGGCGCTCGATCGAGCTGCGAAGCGCCTCGACTCGCGCGTCGAGGTCCTGCACCTCGAGGGTCACGTCGCTCGCGCTCGTCGAGACGGTCTGGATCCGGCCGAGCTCGCCGAGGGCGGCGAGCACCTCGTCGAGCGAGTCCGCCGGGACCCGCAGCGTGAGGCTCGCGCTGCCGCCGGAGTACTCGGTGGGCGCCTGGAGGTTGCGCGCGTCGATGCGTCCGCCGGCGTCGGCGACGATCGCCGTCGCCGCGTCGGCCGCGGCCTGGGGGTCGTCGACGAGGATCGTCGCCCACCCGGTCACGATGATCGAGCGGTCGATCGAGTTCATCCCCGCCGCCGCGTCGAAGGCCGCGGACTCCTGCATCATCGTGGCCGGGGCGGGGACGGGCTCCATGACTGAAGCCCCGCCGGCGGCGCCATTGACGCCGGCGGAGCAGCCGGCGAGGCCGAGGGCTGCTGTGATGGCGAGAGCCGACGCCAGGACGGTGCGACGGCGCAGCGAGTTGGTCATGGCGCTCAAACTATCGGCGCGAGCCGCCCTGCGCCGCCAGCATCAGGGGCTTCCCAGCGCTCGGTGACCGAATCGTTGCGCTTCGCGGTTGCGAGAGAAACCTGCTTCGCGTGTCGATCTGCGGGTTTCCCGTTCGACGTGTCGATGAAAGGGTGGCACAGGGCGACCCGCGAACCGAGGAGCAGGACGATGGCGAAGTACATGCTGATCATGCGAGCGACGGACGAGGCCGTGGCGGCATACGACGAGACCCCGTTCGAGCAGGTGATCGAGGCGATGGGGAGGTACAACGAGTCGCTCATCAAGGCGGGCGTCATGGTCGGGGGCGACGGGCTCGCGCCCGAGCCGGGAGTCGTCGTCGACTTCTCAACGACGCCGCCGGTCGTCAGCGACGGCCCGTACGGCGAGACGAAGGAGCTGTTCAACGGCTTCTGGACGCTCGAGGTGCCGACGATCGAGGAGGCCGCCGAGTGGGCGAAGCGCTGCCCGCTCGGCCCCGGCAGCAAGCTCGAGATCCGTCGCATCACGGGACCCGAGGACTTCCCGGCCGACAACGAGTGGATCCAGAAGGAAGCGGAGTGGCGCGCGCAGCAGGGCTGAGCGACGCCCGGCGCAGCGTCGAGGCGGTCTGGCGGATCGAGTCGGCCCGCATCGTCGCGACGCTGAGCCGCTACACGGGCGACTTCGACCTCGCCGAAGACCTCGCCCAGGAGGCCCTCGGCGAGGCGCTCGCGGCATGGCCGGGCTCGGGCGTGCCGGAGAACCCCGGCGCCTGGCTCGTCACGGTCGGCAAGCGCCGCGCGATCGACGCCTGGCGGCGCCGCGGCCGGGAGGACGAACGCCACGCCGCGATCGCCCGCGAGCTCGATGCCCGCGAGCTCGATGCCCGCGAGGAGGAGCCCTGGGACCCCGAGGCGATCGACGACGACGTGCTCCGGCTCGTCTTCATCGCGTGCCACCCGGTGCTCTCGCGCGAGGCGAGCATCGCGCTCACGCTGCGCACGGTCGGCGGGCTCACGACCGAGGAGATCGCGCGCGCCCTGCTGCTGCCGGTCGCGACCGTCCAGCAGCGGATCGTGCGCGCGAAGCGGACGCTCGCCGCCGCAGCCATCCCGTTCGAGGCGCCGTCGCCGGACGAGTATCCGGCACGGCTCTCGGCGGTGCTGAACGTGCTCTACCTGATCTTCAACGAGGGGCATGCGGCGAGTGCGGGCCCCGAGTGGATGCGCCCCGAGCTCGGCCTCGAGGCGCTGCGGCTCGCGCGCGTGCTCGCCGGACTCGTGCCCCGCGAGGCCGAGGCGCACGGCCTCGTCGCGCTCATGGCGTTCTCCGCCGCGCGGTTCCCGGCGCGCGTCGACGCGGCCGGCGACCCCGTCCTGCTCGCCGACCAGGACCGCGCGCGCTGGGATCGATCGCTCGTCGCGCTCGGGAGCGCGGCGCTCGCCCGCGCGGACGCGACGGGACGCGGCCGCGGACCGTACGCGCTCCAGGCGGCGATCGCGGAATGCCACGACACGGCGCCGAGCGTCGAGGCGACCGACTGGGCCCGGATCGTGCTGCTCTACGAGGCGCTCGGCCGCCTCGCGCCCTCACCGGTCGTCGAGCTGAACCGCGCGGTCGCCGTCTCGATGGCGCAGGGGCCGGCCTCGGCGCTGCGCATCGTCGACGGCCTGGCGGCCGCGCTCGAGGGCTACCCCCAGCTGCCGGGCGTGCGCGGGGAGCTGCTGTCGAGGCTCGGCCGCGCCGAGGAGGCGCGTGCCGAGTACGAGCGTGCCGCCCGGATGACGGGCAACGAACGGGAGCGCCAGGTGCTCGAGGCGAAGATCCGAGCGCTCGGGGGGAGGCGCTGAGCGCCGGCGGGCGATGGCCGTCGCCGGGTCCCGATCACATCACCATGCCGCCGTTGATGTGGATCGTCTGCCCGGTCATGAACTGCGCCTCGTCGCTGCACAGGTAGACGATGCTCGCGGCCATCTCGCTCGCGGGGACCGCGCGGGGGATCGGCTGGAGCGCGAGCAGCGAATCGAGCAGCGCCTCGTCGGTCGGCAGCATCGCCGTGCGCGTCGCCGCGGGGGCGACGGAGTTGAGCCGGATGCCGTCCCGCGCGACGAGCGCTGCGATCGCCCGCGTCATGCCGGTGACGCCCGCCTTCGACGCCGGGTAGGCGGCGGGCAGCGGGTAGGGCGCGAATGCGCCGACGGAGGAGATGGTGACGATCGCGCCGCCCGCGCCGGTCGCCTGGATGAGCGGCATCGCGGCGCGGATGCAGTAGAACGTCCCGGTCAGGTTGACTCCGATGACGAAGTTCCAGGACTCGTCGTCGATCGTCGACAGATCGGCGGGGCTGTGCCCGCCGCCGGCGTCGGCCCGACGCGGCGAGTCCGAGACGCCGGCCGCGGTGACGAGCGAGTGCAGGCCCCCGTGCTCGGCGCGGATCCGGTCGAAGGCGGCGTTGACGGATGCGCTGTCGGCGACGTCGGCGGTGATGCCGGTGACGCCCGGGACCCCGGACCAGAGCCGGTCGAGCCGGTCCTGCGAGAGGTCGAGCGCGTAGACGCTCGCGCCCTCGGCCACGAAGCGGCGCACGACGGCCTCGCCCATCCCGGATGCGGCGCCCGTGACCGCGGCGACGCGGCCCTCGAACCGGCGGAAGCCCCAGGTCTCGACGAGCTCCCCGCCGACCTCGACGGGCCCGACCACCGGCTGGATCTCGTTCGCGTACTTGTCCATGTCGTTCTCCCTCGTCCGCCGTCTCGTCACATCACCATGCCGCCGCTGACGCTGACGGTCTGGCCGGTGATGAACTGCGCCTCGTCGCTGCACAGGTAGACGATGTTCGCCGCCATCTCGCTCGGCGGCACGAGCCGGTCGATCGGCTGCTTCGCGGTGAGCGTCGCGAGGTACTCCTTGTCGTCGGGCATCATCGCGCCGTCGGTCGCGGCGGGGGCGATCGCGTTGACCCGGATGTTCTCGGGCCCGAGCAGCGCGGCGAAGGCGTGCGTCATGCCGATCAGGCCCGACTTCGAGGACGGGTACGGCGCCGCGAGCGGCGACGGGTGGAGCGCCGCGACGCTCGACAGCGCGACGATCGCGCCGCCCGCGGGACCGACCGCGCGGATGAGCGGCACGGCGGCGCGGATGCAGTAGAAGCTGCCGCTCAGGTTGATGTCGAGGACGAAGCGCCAGGTCTCGTCGTCGATCGTCGCGGGCTCCGGGTCACCCGGGAAGTCCTTGGCGCGCTTGGGATGATCGGGCACGCCCGCGTTGCAGACGAGGACGTGCAGCCGTCCCTGCTCGACGCGGACGCGCTCGAAGGCCGCGTCGACGGCGGCGCTGTCCCGGACGTCGAAGGCGATCGGGATCGCCCGGTCGATGCCGTCCCAGGTCTCGTGGAGCAGTTCCTCGCGCAGGTCGGTCGCGTAGACGGTCGCGCCTTCGGCGATGAGGCGCTCGGCCACGGCGCGCCCGATGCCCCGGGCGGCTCCCGTGACGAACGCGATGCGATCCTGGAAGCGGCGGGCGCCCCAGGTCTCCACGGGGGTCTGGCCGACCATCACGGTCGTGTGCTGGGATGAGGTGTCGGACATCGTCGTCCCTTCGACTTCGGCCGTCTCGTCGCGGCGTTCCGACCAGTTTGGCAGTCTTCGTCCGATTGTCGTACATTCGCACTGCGCATCGGCGTCGATGCGAGATGAGGAGCAGCGGTGCAGACCTTCCCCCGACCGAGTGCGGAGCGGCTCTACGTCGAGCGACAGCCGGTCGCCGCGACCTGTCCCGAGTGCGGCGGATCCGACATCCAGGCCTATCCGGTCCTCTCGGAAGGCGGCTGGTGGCACGTCGAGAAGTGCCAGGACTGCCTCGCCTCCCTCACCCGCGTGCCCGCGCCCGCGCTCGGCTCCTACGTCCCGCTCGGGACGACGGTCAAGTAAGGGGGTCCGGGATGTTCGGAGTCGACGTCGGCGGGACGTTCACGGACGTCGTCGCGATCCGCGACGGCAAGGTCGAGGTCACCAAGGTGCCCTCGAGCCGCATCGATCCGGCCGGCTCGGTCGTCGAGGGCGCCCGGCGCCTCGGCGTCGCCGGCAGCGCGGTCTTCAACCACGCGAGCACGATGGGACTGAACGCGGTCCTCGAGCGTCGCCTGCCGAAGGTCGCCTTCCTGACGACCGAGGGATTCCGCGACATCCTCGACCGCGGCACGATCCACCGTCCGCTCGACGCGCAGACCGATCCGGCCTGGCGGCGCAGCTTCGGCGACGCGGCCCGTCCCCTCGTCCCGCGCTACCTGCGCCGCGGCATCCGCGAACGCAAGACGGCGCAGGGCGAGACGCTCTTCGCGCTCGACGAGGCGCAGGCGCGTCACGAGCTCGAGATCCTGAAGCGCACCGAGGTCCAGGGCGTCGCGATCTGCCTCATCAACGCGTACGTCGACCCCGAGCACGAGCTGCGCCTGCGCGAGCTCGTCCACGAGGTCCTGCCGGGCGTCGAGGTGTCGATCTCCTCGCAGACCTCGCCGCTCGCGAAGGAGTACGAGCGCGCGTCGACGACCGTCATCGACGTCATCATGAAGCTGCTCTTCAGCGACTACGCGGGCCAGCTCGACCGCGAGCTGGCCGGACTCGGATTCGACGGCCAGCTCAACTTCGCCGACTGCGCCGCGAACCTGCTGCCGTGGCAGGAGGCGCTCGAGCGCCCGTTCCGGATCCTCTTCGCGGGGCCCGCGGCCGGGACCGTGTCGAGCGTGCATCTCGGCGGCGTCATCGGGCGGGGGAACATCCTCTGCGCCGACGTCGGCGGCACCTCGACCGACGTCTCGATCATCGTCGACGGCAAGCCGTTCGTGCAGAACACCTTCGAGATCGAGCACGACCTCATCATCAACGCGCTGTCGACCGAGGTCTCCTCCGTCGGCGCCGGGGGCGGCTCGCTCGTCACGGTGAGCACCTCGGGCGGCATCCTCGTCGGCCCCGGCAGTGCGGGCGCCGAGCCGGGCCCGGCCTGCTACGGCCGCGGCGGCACGCAGCCGACCGTGACCGACGCGGTGCTGCTCATGGGGGTCCTCGACCCCAACGGCTTCGCGGGCGGCGAGTTCGAGCTCGACGCCTCGGCGTCCGAGGCGGCGTTCCTCGCGCTCGACACGCCGGTCTCGTTCGAGGAGCGGGTGCGCACGACGTACCGGCTCGCGGTCGCGCACATGGCGGAGGAGATCCTCAACGTCGCGGTGCGCCACGGCGTCGACATCCGCGACTTCAGCCTCATGGCCTACGGCGCGGCCGGCGGCATGCTGCTGCCCGCCGCGCTCGACCTGCTCCCCCTCAAGGAGGTCATCGTGCCTCCCCACCCCGGGCTGTTCTCGGCGATCGGGCTGCTGAGCACCGACCAGGTCTACTACGAGTCGGAGAGCGCCTACGTCGTCTTCGGTCCTGACGGCATCGACGACGTCGCCGCGGTCTACGAGCGGATGGAGGCGAGCCTGCGGGCGCGTCTCGGCGCCGCGGCCGAGGGGCTGCCGGTGCGTCGCTCCTTCGACGGCCGCCTCGTTGGGCAGAGCTGGGAGATCCCGTTCGTCCAGATCCCCGATGGGCCGATCTCGGCCGAGACGCTGCCGGCGATCGCGGGCGCGTTCCACGACGCCTACGAGGCGCGCAACGGCAACCGCTTCGACACGTTCCCCGTCGAGGGCGTCACCTACCGGGTCGAGATCGTCGTCCCGGCCGAGAAGGTCGAGTACGAGCTCGCCCCCGAGGTCTCGCCGTTCCCGGCCGCGCCGGAGGGGATGCTGACGCTGCGCTACGTCGCAGCGGAGCCGATCCAGGCGGAGTGGTTCCGTCGCGAGACGCTGGCCCCCGGTGCGAGCATCGCCGGCCCCGCGGTCATCCGCGAGAGCCTCAGCACGACATACATCCCGCCGGGGCAGCAGGCCGTCATCGGTCGTGCCGGCGAGATCATCATCACGGAGGTTGCGAAGTGAGCACGCTGACTGCGGCGCCGGGCAACGCGGAGCGCCGGCGCATCCGCGATCTCGACGAGGCCGCGTTCCACGATCGCTACGCCTGCGACCGCTACACGGCCACGGTGCTCGGCAACCGCTTCGACTACCTCGTCGAGCACATGAGCGTGCGCCTGCTGACGGGCGCGTTCTCGCCCGTCCTGCGCGACTTCTACGACCTCGCCTGCACGATCTCCGGTCCGCCGGAGCTCGACTACCTCGTCCCCGCGGCGTCGAACGGCATCGTGCTGATGGCCGGCACGACGATCGACGCGGTCCCGAACATGGTCCGCGAGTACGGCATCGAGAAGCTGCGCCACGGCGACGTGCTCATCGCGAACGACCCGTACCGCACCGGCAATCACAACAACGACCTCGTCTTCGTCCGCCCCGTCTTCCACGACGGCCGGATCGTGAGCTTCGTGACGCTCAACGCGCACCAGCTCGACATGGGCGGCACGGTCCCGGGGGGCTTCTCGGCCACGAAGCAGAACGTCTACGAGAACGGTCTCGTGCTCTCCCCGCGCCTGCTCGTCAGCGAGGGCCGCAACGTCGAGGAGTCGTTCTCCGTCATCTTCGACAACGTCCGGATGGCGGAGATCCTGCTGCCGGACATGCTCACGGTGCTCTCGAGTCTCGAGCTCGGCGAGTCCCTCGTGCTCGAGTCGATCGAGCGCTACGGGATCGACGCGTTCCTCGGCGCGATGCGCTACTCGGTCGACGCGGCTGCGGAGCAGATGGCGCTCGGTCTCGCCGAGCTGCCGGACGGCGATTGGGAGGCCGAGCACGGCGTCGACGCGGACGGCGTCGACGACTCCGAGTCCTATCCCGTGCACGTCGCGATCCGCAAGCGCGGCGAGCGCATCGAGGTCGACCTGTCGGGCACGCACCGCCAGGCGCGCTCCTCGATCAACGCGACCGTCTGGGAGGTCAAGCTCGCCGTCGGCGTCGCGCTCAAGTACAACGTCGATCCGCGCGGGCGCTTCAACTCGGGCATGTTCCGCAACATCGACGTCGTCATCCCCGAGGGGACGGTCGTGTCGGCGCTGCCGCCGGACGGCGCGGTCTTCCTCTACTTCGAGCAGTCCCAGGTCATGCTCGCGACCATCCTGATGGCGCTCGAGGAGGCGCTCGGCCAGAACGCGATCGCCGGCGACCGCGGCGGCACGAACCTCCACACGGCGTTCGGCGCCTGGCCGGACGGCCGGCCGTGGGCCGCGATCATGCAGCTCGGCGGCGAGGTCGGTCCGTTCGGCGCGAACCGGCACGGCGACGCGGACTCGCAGTGCATGTCGTATCTCGCGAACGGCGTCGCGCCGAGCGTCGAGGCGGTGGAGAAGGACAGCCCCGTCGTGATGCTGCGTCACGAGCCGGTGCCCGACACCGCGGGCGCCGGGTTCCACCGCGGCGGGAATGCGGTCCTGCGCGACACCCTCTTCCTGACTCCGGCGTTCCACTCGATCATCGAGCTGCGCCACAAGTCCGACACGGGCTTCGGGGTGCAGGGCGGCGGGGTCGGCGTCAACGGCGGCGTCTGGTCGTTCCCGGCGGCCGAGGACGGCTCGCCGGCGATCCCGGCGACGAACGAGTTCGCGGCGTCGACGCCGTGGGCGGGCGTGCTGGATCCGGTGACGAAGGCGCCGGACCGGGGCGGCGAGTACCGCTACCCGTTCGACTCGGCGAAGACGAGCGGGGCGAACTCGGTGCTGCGCTACATCTGCAACGGCGCGGGCGGCTGGGGCGACCCGCTCGAGCGCGATCCCGATCGGGTCCGCGTCGACGTTCGTGACGAATACGTGACGGTCGAGGGCGCGGCCCGGTTGTACGGTGTGGTCATCGTCGGCGACCCGCACGAGGACCCGGAAGGGGTCCGAGTGGACGAGGCGAGCACGCGAGCGCTGCGGGACCGGCTCAAGGCGGAACGCCAGGAAACCTGAACGACAGGATTCCTGTCAATGACGCCGCGGTCTGTGTAACATGAAGCCGTTGTCCGGCGAGATCGTCGGACAACACGACGAAGAAGTCACCAGAAAGCGAGCAATCACCATGCAACGACGCATCAAGACCGCCATCGGCGGGACTGCTGCTCTCGCCTCGCTGGCGCTCGTCCTCGCGGGCTGCACCGCGGGCGGCGAAGGCACCACCGAGCCGACGGACGACGGCACCACCACGGCGGAGCTGACCCTCCTCGACACCGCGACCGGCGAGTGCGCCGCGCCGCCGGCCGACGGGGTCAAGTTCGACGAGGCGAAGGCCTACATCGAGCAGTTCCAGCAGCCGTCGGCCGGGATCATCCCCGACGTCCTCGGCTGGGATCCGCTCCCCGCCCCGCCGACCCCGGGCCTTCGGATCGGCTACGCGAACAACATGTCGCCGGTCGGCGACAGCCTGTGGCGTCCGTTCATCGAGGAGGCCGCCGAGGCCGCGGGCGGCGTGTTCGTCAACTACGCGGCGGGCGATCCGGCCGCCGGCTTCGACGCGATCATCGCCGACCCGCCGGACATCCTCATCGTCGGCGCGATCGACCCCGACCTCGTCGGCGACGACAAGATCCAGGCGCTCAAGGACACCGGCACCGTCATCGTCTGGGGCGCGGACCCGAAGGCGATCGACTACGGCTTCGACGACACGCTCGGCGGCTACGGCGGCTCGATCGTCAACGGCGAGATCCTCGCGGCGGCCGCCGTCTACTTCACCTGCGGCACGGGCTCGGAGTTCGCCTGGTACAACATCCCCGAGTTCTACTTCTCCACGGTGAACTTCCAGGGCGCGAAGGACTACCTCGCCGAGCTGGCGCCGAACGCGAACCTGCGCTCGGTCGACATCTCGATCATGGCGACGGACAACCCGAACGGCGTGCTGTCCGACCTCCAGGGCCACCCGGAGACGCAGTTCTTCGTGACCCCGCAGGACCAGGTGCAGGTCGGCCTCGCCGAGGCCGCCGAGCTCGCGGGCGTCGAGAACGCCTTCGGCGTCGGCCAGTCCTCGCTCGCGGCGAACGTCAAGCAGATCCTCGAGGGCACGCAGACGGGCGGCTACACGCTCGACTTCCAGCAGTTCCTCTTCCAGCTCGTCGACGAGGGCCTGCGCAAGCAGCAGGACGTCTTCCCGGCGGACGGCTACGGCGACAACTGGGCCAAGATCAACGCGAACATCTCGTCGATCATCACGATCCAGAACGCCGAGAGCCTCGGCATCACCCCCGAGGGCCTGTACTTCTCGTACCCGAACACGGTCGAGGACTACAAGAAGGCCTGGGGTCTGTAATCCGGGACTGAGCTCCCGACTCGTGTGAGGCGCCGTCCGTCGGCCACCGGCGGACGGCGCCTTAACATGAACACACGCTTGTCAGGCACATCAAAGGAGATCGCGCCAATGTCACCGAGTCTCGGCGGGCAACCGCTGCTCAAGGTCACCGGGATGATCAAGGAATTCCCCGGGCTCCGCGCCCTCGATGACGTCTCGCTCGACGTCAGCAGCGGCGAGATCGTCGCGGTCGTCGGCCACAACGGATCCGGCAAGTCGACGCTCGTGAAGATCCTCGCGGGGGTCTACACGAAGGACGCCGGCGAGATCGAGTTCCCGGCGTCGACGCCCGAGGAGGAGACCGAGCTCCACATCATCCACCAGGATCTCGGCCTGTCGATGCAGCTCAACGCGATCGAGAACCTCGGGATCCCGAAGTACCGGGGCGCCTCGGGCTGGGCGCCCTTCAACTCCAAGCGCGAGCGCGAGGCGGCGCTCGCGCTCATCAGCCGATTCGGCGAGCCGTTCGACGTGACCGTCCCCGTCGCGGCGCTCGCCCCGGCGCAGCGCTCGATCATCGGCATCGCGCGTGCCCTCGACGGCTGGAAGCACCCGAGGAACATCCTCATCCTCGACGAGCCGACCGAGGCGCTGCACGCGAGCGAGGTCGCGATCCTGTTCGAGGCGGTCAAGAAGCTCGCCGCCCAGGGCGCCGGCATCATCTTCATCTCGCACCGGCTCGACGAGGTGCTCGAGCTCTCCGACCGGATCGTCGTGCTGCGCGACGGCCGGAAGGTCGCCGACGAGGCGCGTACCGAGGTCGACCATGAGCGGCTCGTCGAGCTCGTCACGGGCGTCAAGGCGGGCGAGGCCGAGACCGGGCGGGTCGGCCGCAAGACCGGCGAGGTCGTGCTCGACATCGAGAACCTGAGCGGCGCGGGCGTCGAGGACGTCGATCTGACCCTGCACAAGGGCGAGGTCGTCGGCATCGCGGGCGTGCTCGGCTCGGGGCGCGAGGCGCTGCCCGCGCTCGTCTTCGGCTCGCTCGAGTCCGAGGCCGACAAGTTCGAGCTGAGCGGCGAGCCGTACGCGAAGCGCAGCCCGCGGGCGAGCATTCGTCGCGGCATGGGCTTCGTGCCCGGCGACCGCGGCAAGTTCGGCTCGGTGCGCCCGATGACGGCGCGCGAGAACACGACGCTGCCGGAGCTGAAGAGCCTGACGAACGCGGCCGGAGCGGTCAACGTGCGCAAGGAGCGCCAGCACGTGATGGGCCTCGTCGGCAAGTACGACGTCAAGCCGCCGCGGCCCGAGCAGGTCTTCTCGCAGTTCTCCGGCGGGAACCAGCAGAAGGTCGTGTTCGCGAAGTGGCTGCGCAACGAGCCCCGTGTGCTCCTCCTCGAGGAGCCGACGCAGGGCGTCGACATCGGCGCGAAGCAGGCGCTGTACAACGCGATCGACTCGGCCGCCGAGTCGGGTGCCGGTGTCATCGTCTGCTCCTCCGAGGCGAAGGAGCTCGTGCGGCTGTGCGACCGGGTGCTCGTGCTGCGAAACGGCCGCGTCGCGGCGGAGCTGTCCGGTGAGGAGCTCACCGAGACCCGGATCGTCCTTGAGGGCTATGGACTCGGAAACGAGGGAGTGAAGTGAAGAAGACTGAGGCGCTCGCGACGGTCGACCCGTCGATCCTGGAGAAGCCGCCGTCGCAGTGGCGTCGCCTGCTGGGGTTCCAGAACATCAGCGCGATCTACATCTTCATCGTCATCTTCATCATCTTCTCGATCTGGACGCCGCAGACCTTCCTGAAGCCGCAGACCTGGGCGAACCTGCTCGACACGAACTCGCTGCTCGTGATGGCGGCGCTCGCGGTCCTCGTGCCGCTCGTCACCGGCGTCTTCAACCTCGCCGTCGGCGCGGAGATCCAGTGGGCGATGGCGCTGTGCATCGTGCTGCAGCTCAAGCCGGAGGACTTCCCGGACCTCGCGCTCGCGCTGAACACCCCGTGGCCGCTCGCGGTGCTGATCACGATCGTGGTCGGCGGCCTGATCGGCATGGTGTCCGGTCTCGTCATCACGAAGCTGCGCATCGACTCGTTCATCGCGACCCTCGGCATGAGCTCGATCCTCGTCGCGCTGACGTACCTCATCTCCGCGAACCGTCCGCTCAAGGACGTCCAGCCGGGCTTCCACGAGATGTACGGCTGGCACATCCCGCTCGGCGACTTCCGACTGACCTTCCCGGTCATCGTCCTCATCGTCATCGCGTTCGTCGTCTGGTACCTGCTCGAGCGCACGCCGGTCGGCCGGCGGATGTACGCGGCCGGCTTCAACCCCGACGGCGCGCGGCTGTCGGGCGTCAACGTCGGTCGGCTGCAGCTCGGCGCCACGATCGCGGGCGGTCTCATCGCCGGCGTCATCGGCGTGCTCGCCTCCTCGAAGGTCTACCTCGCGGGCGGCTTCGGCGCCGGCATGCTGATCCCCGCGCTGTCCGCGGTGTTCCTCGGCTCGACGCAGTTCAAGGGCGGGCGGTTCAACGTCTGGGGCACGGTCCTCGCGCTCTACGTGCTCGCGGTCGGCGTCCTCGGCCTCACGCTCGTGAAGGTGCCGGACCTGTTCACGGACTTCTTCTACGGCGTCGCCCTGATCGGCGCGGTCGCGATGTCCCGCTGGGAGCGCACCTCGAAGCGGACGAGGGCGATCCGGCGGGCGACGACGCTCGGCGCCGAGGCGAAGGCGAAGCTCGCCGCCGAGGACGAGGCGCAGCTGCCGCCGCAGCTCACCCCGACGCAGACGGCGCTCAAGCAGGACGGGATCGAGGACCAGGGCGACAAGCCCTGACCCGGTCGCCCGCGGTCAGGAGTTCTGGACCGGCACCGGCTCGGTGTCCGGCTGCGGGCCGACCGCGCCGTGGCGCAGGTCCGGCAGCCATCTGGCGAAGACCACCGCTGCCGTCAGGCCGAGGAGCGCGAACGCGGTGGAGACGGCGAAGCCGCCGACCGATCCGGTTGCGTCGATGAGGAAGCCGGCGACCGCCGAGCCGAGCGCGGCGCCGATCAGCTGACCCATGCCGGTCCAGCCGAACGCCTCCGCCGTCTCCGAGAAGCGCACGCTCGACGACACCTGCGAGCTCATGACCGCGAGGGCCGGTGCGATGCCGATGCCCGAGATGAGGAGCATCCCCGAGATCCACCAGAAGTCCATGATCGCCATCGTCAGCGCCGCGCCGACGAAGACGAAGAGCATCCGCCGGGCGAGCGACCAGCGGCCCATCGGCAGTCGGCCGAAGACGAGCCCGCCCGCGAGGGAGGCGAGCGACCAGATCGCGAGCACGATGCCGCTGCGCGGGTCGGTGTCGCCGAAGACCGAGACGACCGCCGTCTCCATCGCCGCGAAGGACGCGACGAGGAGGAAGCCGATTGTCAGGGCGAGCAGCACGGGAGGACGACGCAGCACGACCCCGAGCCGCCGCGTCGAGCGCGGGATGCGCACCCGGCCCACCTCAGGCAGCAGCGTGAACCAGATCCCGCCGCCGACGAGGAAGGCGACGCAGACGAGGAGCGCCGCGACCGTCGAGACCTGGGTCGCGAGGAACGTCGCGAGCACGGGGCCCGCGAGCCAGATGACCTCCTGCGCGGTCGCGTCGAGCGAGAAGACGACCGTGAGCTGGCGCGCGGGGACGAGCTTCGGGTAGATCGTGCGCACGGCCGGCTGGATCGGCGGGCTGGAGAGGCCGAGGATCGCGCCGATCGCCATCTGGGCGGCGATCGGCATGGGGATCAGCGTGATGACGAGCAGTGCGGCGGTGCACACCGAGATGGTGAGCCAGAGCACGGGTCGCATGCCCCATGCACCCATCCAGCGGCTCGTCAGCGGACCGGCGATCGCCTGCCCGATGCACCAGGCGGCGAGGACGAGGCCCGCCGCGCCGTAGGAGTGCTGCACGCGCTCGATGTGCAGCAGCAGGCACAGCGACAGCATCCCCTGGGGTGCGCGGGCGGCGAGCTGGGCTCCGATGATGCGGGCGACCCCGGGGGTGCGGAGGATTTCGCGATACCCGGACATGAGCGCTCCAGCTTACGGGCTGTGCCTGATCGACGCCCCGGCACGGCAGAATGACGATGTGACCGACTTCACCGGAGTGACCTCCGCGGCGCTGCAGGAACGGCTCGACCGGATGCCGTGGTCGAGGCGGCATACCCGGCTGCTGTTCGGCTCGGGGCTCGGCTGGGCGCTCGACGCGATGGACGTCGGCCTCGTCTCGTTCGTCGTCGCCGCGCTCGTCGAGCAGGGCTTCGCGACCGCGGGGGAGCGGCCGCTCATCCTCTCGATCGGCTTCGCCGGCATGGCGATCGGCGCCGCGCTCGGCGGGCTCCTCGCCGATCGCCTCGGCAGGCGCTCCGTGTTCGCGATCACCCTGCTCGTCTTCGGCGTCGCGACCGGGCTCACCGCGCTCGCCTGGTCGGTCGCCGCGCTCCTGGTGTTCCGCTTCGTCGCGGGCTTCGGCCTCGGCGCCGAGCTTCCCGTCGCGTCGACCTACATGAGCGAGTTCGCGCCGCGGCGCATCCGCGGTCGGGTCATCGTGCTGCTCGAGGCGTTCTGGGCCGTCGGCTGGTTCGTCCAGGCGCTCATCGGCGCGTACATCGTCCCGCTCGGGCCGGACGGCTGGCGGTGGGCGCTCCTGATCGGCGCGGCGCCGGCGTTCTACGCCGCCTTCGTGCGCTTCGGGATGCCCGAGTCGGTGCGCTTCCTGCTCTCGCACGGACGCCATGAGGAGGCGGCGCGCGTCGTCGGCTCCTTCGCCGCGTCGGGCTGGACAAACCAGCAGGCCGATCTGGGGATGCGCACCCCGCCCGGCGCGTCGGCGGTCGACACCGGTCCGGCGCGCACGCGGGCGGGCGCGGTCCGCCGCTTCGCGGGACTGTGGGCGCGTGGTCAGCGCGCGACGACGATCGGGCTGTGGCTGCTCTGGTTCCTCGTCAACTTCGCCTACTACGGCGCGTTCCTCTGGATCCCGTCGATCCTCGTCGCCGACGGCTACCCGCTCGCGACGTCGTTCGCGTTCACGCTCGTCATCACGCTCGCGCAGCTGCCCGGCTATCTCGTCGCGGCGTGGCTCATCGAGCGCTGGGGTCGCCGGGCGACGCTCGTCGTCTTCCTGCTCGGATCGGCCGTGTCCGCAGTGCTCTTCGGCACGGTCCCCGGCGAGCCGGCGATCATCGGCTTCGGCATGGCGCTGTCGTTCTTCAACCTCGGGGCCTGGGGCGCGGTCTACGCGATCACGCCGGAGTCGTATCCGACCGAGATCCGCGCGACCGGCGCGGGCTGGGCCGCGGGGGTCGGCCGGATCGCCTCGATCGTCGTGCCGTTCCTCGTCGCGCCGCTGCTCGCGGCCGGCGGTCGGGCATCGATCTTCGTCATGTTCACGGCGGCGTTCGTCCTCGCCGGCGCGGCGGTCTTCCTCATCCGGGAGCGGCGGGGCGCCGCGCTCGAGTGACCGAGCGATCGAGAACGCGATCGCGCCGGCGATTGCGCATCGGCGCGACGCGCGCGAGGATCGCTCCTGCGGGGTCCAACCGGCAAAGGAGCACGTCATGGGATTCGACGACATCGTCAACAAGGGCAAGGAGCTCTTCGAGCAGCACAAGGACGAGATCGACGGCGCGCTGCACAGCGAGCAGGCCGAGGCGATCAGCGACAACGTGCTCGACGGCGCGGCCGACCTCGCGAACAAGGCGACGGGCGGCAAGTTCGAGGAGCAGGTCGGCGGCGTCCGCGACTCCGTCGACAAGGCCGTCGGCACCGAGTAGCCGGCGCCGACGGTCGGCGCCGCTTGGCCGGCGCTGAGTAGGCGAGGCGCCCCGCGGAACCGCGGGATCGCGTTCTCGCCGATGTGATCTCGCGCGGCTCAGACGGTCGCGATGAGTCCCGCGACCGCGTCGAGCGAGCCCGGCACGATGCGGTAGTACGCCCAGGTCCCGCGCTTCTCGCGCGCGAGGAACCCGGCGTCGACGAGCACCTTGAGGTGATGGCTCACGGTCGGCTGGCTCAGCTCGAGCGGTTCGGTGAAGTTGCAGACGCAGGTCTCCTGGTCCTCGCTCGCAGCGACGATCGAGAGGATCCGCAGCCTCGCGGGGTCGGCGAGCGCCTTGAGCGATGCGGCGAGGCTCGCGGCGTGCGCGACGCCGATCGGCGCGCGGGTGATCGGCGCGCAGCACTCCTGGAGGTCGCGCACGGGCAGCAGCTGCAGGGTCGGCATACGGATAGATTGCCATCGATATTGACGTTTGTCGATGGAAGGCGACAGACTCTCTGCATCGACACTCGTCGATGAATGGAGGACGCATAATGCAGGACATCCACGAGTGCTGCGGGCCCGAGTGCCCGAGCGAGTGCGCGACGCATCGCCCGGACGGGCCCTGCTGCTGAGCGCGGCCGCGCTCCGCGCGCCGCGGGGGTGCGTTCCCGCCACCGGGGTGCGAAATATCGCACCCCCGCGGCGCAAACGCACCCCCGCGGTGGGCCGGGCGCCTCAGGCGTCGAGGTCGAGGTATTGCCGCGCGGTGAGCACTTCGGGCCGGACCAAGCCGAGCGCGAAGAACCGCTTGTCGCCGGTGACGATGATGTCGACGCCGTCAGCTACCGCGGCTTCCAGTACCGGTTGGTCGTTCAGGTCGCTGATCTGCAGCTCGATCGCTGTCGGCTCCGCGAGGTCATAGTCGAGCGCCGCGATGCCTGCCCGCGCCGAGGCGAGTCGGGTCGGCCACTTGGTCTCGATGATCCGGTCGAACTCGCCGAGCACCCAGTTCGTCAGCACGAGCCGGTCGAACGACAGGATGTGCTGGAGCGCATGGTCGGGGACGGAGCCGGGGAACATGAACGCGGACACGAGGGTGTTCGTGTCGGCGAGAACGCGGCGAGTCACGCCTCGCGTCGCGTGCTACGGCCGTAGCGCGCCGCATCCACAAGGGCCTGCACGTCTTCCTCGTCCAGCAGGTCGGCCTCCGCCGCGGCGCCGCGGAACGCTCGCTGCGCCTCCAGCAGCGCTGCCACCGCCGGGCGCACGACGACGGTGTCGCCCTGCTCGTTCTCGACAAAGACGACCTTGTCGCCGGGGCCGAGTTGCAGGCGCTTGCGGACGTCAACCGGCAGGGTGATCTGCCCGTTCGCCGAGATCGTCGCGATGTCCATCGCATCTCCCTGAGTTGAGGTTCTTGAGATCCTTGAGGTAAGCGTACTGCGCCGAGGGGCTCGTTCGCTCGGAGTCGCGAGGCATCCCGGAATGCTCACGGGGTCGATGCAGTTGACTTGACCTGTGACGAAATCGATCGGATATCTCTCATTTGGCCACTGGTCCAGCGGTCCGCACTCGCAGGCGCGGTCCGCCTCGGACATGCTGCTGCAGGCGATCGATCTCGCGGTGGCCGCTGAGGAGATCGGCATCGACGGCGCCTACTACCGGGTGCACCACTTCGCGCGGCAGCACGGTGCGCCGTATCCGCTGCTCGCCGCGGTCGGCGCGCGCACGTCGAAGATCGAGATCGGCACGGGTGTCATCGACCAGCGCTACGAGAACCCGCTCTACGCGGCATCGGAGGCGGCGGCCGCCGATCTCATCTCGGGCGGCCGGCTCCAGCTCGGCATCTCGCGGGGGTCGCCCGAGCAGGTCATCGAGGGCTACAAGTACTTCGGCTACCAGCCCGAGGAGGACGACCGGGGCGGCGAGCGGATGGCGCGCAGCAACTTCCAGGTCTTCCTCAAGGCGATCGAGGGCGCGCGGTTCGCGGAGCCGAACCCGCACCCCATGTTCCCCAACCCGTATCCAGGTCCCCTCGCGGTCGAGCCGCAGTCGCCGGGTCTGCGCGAGCGGATCTGGTGGGGAGCCGGCGCGCGCAAGAGCGCGGAATGGGCGGCGGAGCTCGGCGTGAACCTGCAGTCGAGCACCCTCGTCATGCACGAGTCGAACGAGCCGTTCCACGTCCAGCAGCGCAAGCAGATCGAGGCGTATCGCGAGGCGTGGAAGGCCGCGGGCCATGAACGCGAGCCGCGCGTGTCCGTGAGCCGCTCGATCTTCGCGCTCGTCACCGAGCAGGACTGGCAGTTCTTCGGGGGCGACCGCGGCAGCGGGGATCAGGTCGGACAGCTCGGTGCGGAGGGGGCGGCGATCTTCGGCCGCTCCTACGCGGGCGCGCCCGACCAGCTGATCGAGGAGCTGAAGGAGGACGAGGCGATCGCCGCGGCCGACACGATCCTGCTCACGATCCCCTCGCAGCTCGGCCCCGACTACAACGCGCACGCGCTGGAGTCGATCCTGACGCACGTCGCCCCGGGGCTCGGCTGGCGCTGAGTTCGCCCAAGCCGGCTGACGGTGCCGCGGCGCGTCGGCGGGCAGAACTCCCGCGCCGTCGTCCTCCGGGAGTCCCCGTGTCCGGATGGCGGCGAGTCGCTCGTCGCCGTGCCCGACGCGCAGTGACCGGATGACAGCTGCGGTGGTTCGTCAGTCGTCGGTGCAGACGGTGCCCTCGGCGGGCAGCTCGCCGCGCAGGAGGTAGGCCCTCGCGATCTCGTCGGCGCACGTCGAGCGGCCGCCGAACGTCGCGATGTGCCCGGCGCCGTCGAGGGTGACGAGTCGGGCGTTGCCGAGCTCGTCGACAAGCTGCTGCGCGCCCGCGTAGGGCGTCGCGTGGTCGCCGGTGATGCCGAAGACGAGGACCGGCTGGTCGCTCGCGTTCGAGAACATCATGTAGTCCTCGCCGCTGTCGGGCAGCGCGCTGCACGCGAGGTCGAGCCAGGGCCTCAGCGTCGTGTCGTCGATCTCGGGGCCGCCAAGCGGCGTCGGGAGGCCGTGATCCTGGATGTAGCGGTAGACGCCGAGCACGCCGGGGTCCCGCGGCGAGGACAGGCACCGCACGACGAGGCCGGCCATCCCGACCCGGGCGCCGCCGCCGGCCATCGCCGCGGCGATCTCGTCGACCGCGTTCTGGTCGCCGGTCAATGCGCGGCCGACGGTGTCGAGCACGTGCTCCCGGCCCGCCTGGAGCTGGTACAGCGCAGTCGTCAGGTAGCCGTCGACCATGCGGGCGTCGACGACGGTGCCGTCGCTCGCAGCCAGCGGGCGGGCCGTGAGCTCCTCGAGCTCGCCGAGCAGCGACGCCTCGTCGTGGAGCGGGCACGCGGCCACCTGGTAGCGGATGCCGCACTGCTCCAGCATGTCGGTCTTCGCCGCGACGTTGGCCTCCCGCTGCTGGTAGGTGCCGAGCGGGCTCGACCAGTCGCTCGGCCACGCGCTGTCGAGCATCACCCGGCCGACGTGCTCGGGAAAGAGCGTGACATAGCTGGCGCCGATCACCGTCCCATACGAGAAGCCCGCGTAGTTGAGCCGCTCGTCGCCCACCAGGTGTCGCAGCAGCTCCATGTCGCGCGCGACCTGCGCCGTGCCCATCGACTCGGCGAGGGGATCCTGGTCCGCGCACTCGGCCAGCTGCAGCTCGAAGATCTCGGAGTCGCTCTCGCAGTCCAGCGGCGAGCTCGTCGCGATGCCGCGCGGGTCGAAGCCGAGGAGGTCGTACTGCGACTGCAGTTCGGCGTAGGCAGGGCTCACCGCCATCCCGATGGCGAACTCGATCCCGCTCGCGCCCGGTCCGCCGGGGTTGCTCAGCAGCGTGCCGAGGCGCTCGCCCTCGCCCGTCGAGGGGATGCGCACGGCGTTCAGGCCGATCGTCTCGTCGTTCGCGGGATCGTCCCAGTCCAGCGGCACCTCGATCCGGGCGCAGACCATGCCCTCGGCCCGGCCGCCGGCCGCCTGCAGCTGCGACTCGATCCGGTCGGCGGTCTCCTCGTCTGCGCCGCAGCGCTGCCAGTCGGGCTCCTGCGAATAGATCGCAGGGAACGCGAGCTCCTGCTGTGCGCTCGCGCTCACCGTCGCCGGCGCGGCACAGCCGCTGAGCAGCAGGCCGGCGGCTGTGAGCGCGGCGATCATGGCTGCCGCGATGGCGGGTCCCCGTCGTCTCCTCATCGTTCGAGCCTGGAGAGGGTCGGCAGCTCGGCGGGAGCGCGTCGCGGCGACGTCACGCCTTCGGCTCGGACGGCGTCGAGGACTCCTCGGCCGACTCGGGCTTCTCCGACCTGATCCAGCGGAACGTCGTCGCCCGCTTGACCGCGCCGAGGCGCTTCGCGGTCGGCTCCCAGCGCGAGAGCGCGACCGCGCCGATCAGGGCGACGCCGTAGAACAGGTCCTCGACCCAGCCGGAGGCGCCGAGCAGCTGGAGCCCCTTGATCCCGACGGCGAGCACGTAGAGCGCGAGGACGGTGCCCCAGACGTTGAAGCGCCCGCCCTTGAACTGCGTCGACCCGAGGAAGACCGCCGTCAGGGCCGGCAGCAGCATGCTCGGACCGACCGTCGGATCGCCCGAGTTGAGCTTCGAGGCCAGCAGCACGCCCGCGAGCGCGGCGATGACGCCGCCCGCCATGAGCGTCCCGATCTGGATCTTCTGGACCTTGACGCCCGAGAGCCGGGCGCCGTCGGCGTTGTAGCCGATCGCGTACATGCGGCGGCCGGCCGGGATGCGCTCGAGCACGTACCAGACGATGAACGCGACGACGATCATCACGATGACCGGCAGCGTGATCTTGAACGTCGGGTTGCCCTGGTCGTTGTAGGCGAGGGTCACGCCGGCACGGGCGACCTCGCGGAAGCCGTCATCGAGACCCGTGATCTGCCGGTTGTCCGAGATGAACCACTTCGCGGCGAGCAGGATCGAGCTCATGCCGAGCGTCGCGATGAAGGAGTCGATCCTGAGCTTCGTGATGATGAGGCCCGAGATGAGGCCGATGAGCGCGCCGCAGGCGAGCGTCACGAGGATCGCGATCCAGAACGGCACGTTCCAGCGCGCCTGCAGGACCGCGACGAGCATGACGGCCCAGGCGATCTCCGCGCCGATCGCGAGGTTGAACACGCCCGCGACGAGCGGGATCATGACGGCGATCGCCGCCATGACCGTCAGCGACTCCGCGTCGAAGATGCCGAGCCACGTGCCGGGCGTGAGGAACGTCCCGGGCACGAGGATCGAGAAGATCACGAACACCAGGATGAACAGGTAGATCGCGCTGATGTTCTGGAACGACAGCCTGCGCCGCCAGCTCGATCCGGCGGAGACCCCCGCCGCGTCGTCGACCACCGTCGTGATCGCCTCGGTCTTCTTCACTGTGCTCCCTCGTCTGCGAGTCCGTATCCTTCTTTGACCAACTGCGTCTCGGTCAGCCGTCCGCCCGCGAGCTCGGCCGCGACCCGTCCGCCCCGCAGGACGAGAACGCGATCGCACAGGCGCACGAGCTCCTTCGCCTCCGAGGAGCAGACCAGCACGCCCGCGCCCGCGGCGGCGGCGTCGTCGATCGCGCCGTAGAGCGCCTGCTTCGCGCCGATGTCGACGCCCTGCGTCGGCTCCTCGAGGAGGAGCAGCTTGGGGTCGTTGCGCAGCCACTTGGCGAAGACGAGCTTCTGCTGGTTGCCGCCGGAGAACTGGGCGAACACCTGCTCCTGGCGCGGCGGGCGCACCTCGTACTTCGCGATGAGCCCCGCGACCTCGCGGCGCTCGCGGCGCGCGCTGATGCCGGCGACACCGCTCGTCAGCGACTCGAGGTCCGGCAGGGTGACGTTCTCCCGCGCCGTCAGCGGACGCACGGAGCCGAGCTTGGCCCGGTCGCCGGGGACGAAGCCGATGCCGCGGCGGATGCTCTCGCTCGGGCTGCGCCGCAGGTAGGGCTCGCCCGCGAGCTCGAAGCGGTCGGCGCTCGCGTCGATCGACCCGAAGACGAGCGCGGGCAGCGCCTCGCGTCCCGAGCCGAGGACCCCGGCGACGCCGACGACCTCGCCCGCGCGGATCGTCAGGTCGATGCCCTCGATGTCGGCGCCGGTGAGGTTCTCGATGTCGAGGACGACCTCGCCGGTCGCCCGGGCCGCGCGACCGGTCTCGGCCTCGCCCGCGGCGACACCGGTCACGTAGGAGACGAGCGTGTCGTGATCGATGCCCTCGCTCGACTCGTCGGCGACCTTCCTGCCGTCGCGCAGCACGACGATGCGGTCGGCGAGCTCGACGACCTCGTCGAGCCGGTGCGAGATGAAGATGACGCCCGCGCCATCGGCGGCGAGCTTCTTGACCGCTTCGAAGAGCACGGCGACCTCGCTCGCGTGGAGCGCCTCGGTCGGCTCGTCGAGGATGAGGATGTTGCGCGGGTGCTTCCAGCCGTCGAGCGCCCGCGCGATCGCGATGATCGAGCGCTGGGCGGGGGCGAGCGTTCCGACGGGCACGGTCACGTCGAAGGGGGAGCCGAATCGGCTGATGAGGCGCGCCGCCGCGTCGCGCTCGCGGCGCCCGCTGAACGGCACCCAGGCCGAGGCGCCCTGGTACTTGGGGATGCTGATGTTCTCGATCGCGTTGAGCTCGGACGCGAGGCCGAGGTCCTGGTGGATGATGTGGATCTCGGTCGGGGCCTCGGGGTCGTCCTGGCGCAGCGCGACCGTGCCGCCGTCGGAGGTGTAGACGCCGGCGAGGATCTTGACGAGCGTCGACTTGCCGGAGCCGTTGTGCCCGACGACCGCGACGATCTCGCCGCTGCGCAGCTCGAGCGACACGTCGTCGAGCGCCCGGTTGCCGGGGAAGTCCTTCGTCAGCCCCTGGATGTCGAGCAGCGTCGCTCCCGCGCGCACCCCGTCGGGGGTCGCGGGCTGTTCCGTCGTCATGGTGTTCGCTGGTCCCTTGCGCTCGTCGTCGTCTGGTGGTGCGGCGTGACACGCGGCGACCCGCCGCCGCGAGGAGTCTCGTCCTCGCGGCGGCGGGCCGGCGCGTCAGCCCTGGGGCCTACGCGCCCCAGAGGGCGAGGTAGTCCGCCCGGATGCCGTCGTACGCCACGAAGATGCCCTCGGGGTAGTCCTCGACGTTCGCCTTGACGATGATCCGGGAGAGAGTCTGGTAGATCTCCTCCCAGTCGCCGTAGGGCTCGAAGACGCCCTGCAGCTTGCGGAAGGCCTCGTCGACCTGGCCGAAGACGTAGGCGCCGAAGTCGATGCCGAAGCCCGCGGTCTGCTCGCCGTTCGCGATCTGCTCGTAGTTCGGCGGCAGTGAGGACTGGCCGAAGCCGCGGTCGTTCTCGATGCCGACGAGGTCCGCGGCAGCCGCGAGGCCGACCTGGAACTGGTCGAGCGGCGTGATGAAGAACTGCGTCTCGGGGTGGGCCTGCAGGTCGGAGACGATCTTGTCCTGCGGGGCGGCGTCGCCGACCGAGATGTCGACCGTGCGCAGCGTCGCGCCCGGCGCGAGCTCCGCGAGGTACTCCTGCGCGGCCGCCATCTGGACGCCCGAGAAGCCGAGCTCGGGGGCGTTGTAGAAGACGAACTGGTCGCCGGTGCCGCAGGTGAAGTAGACCGCGCCGGCCGCGAGGACGCGACCGTTGACGATCGAGCTCGCGGTGCCGCCGAAGGAGTCGTCGAGACCGAAGTCCGCGACGCCCGGCTGCGACGAGGCGACGACGACCGCGCCGTTGTCCTCGAGGGTCCGGATCTGGTCCTCGACGAACGTCGGGTCGATCGCGGCCATGATGACGGCGTCGGGCTCGAGCGCGATGATCGAGTTGAAGCCCGCCTGCTGCGACTCGGCGCTGGTGCCGACGCTCGCGTTGACGAACTCGGCGCCCACCGAGGTGATCGCGTCCTCGAAGAAGGGCAGCCAGAGCTGGGCGACCGGGGTGTCGTTGTTCGCGAAGACGACCTTCGTGCCCGGCTCGACCGGCGCCGGGAGGGGCTGGTCGGTCCAGATGCTGTCGGCCTGCTGCTGGAACTTCTCGATCAGCGCCTTGGCCTCGTCGAAGTTGACGTCCGCGTTGGGCTCGGCCGCGCAGGTGCCGTCGTCCGTGTTGAGGTAGGTGACCGCCGCTGCGGTGGTCTCCTCGCCGTCGCCGGTGCCGGTGCTGCCGCTGGGGCTCGCGCAGCCGGCCAGGACGAGGGCCGCGGTGCCGACGAGGGCAGCGGCGCCGAGCGCGCCTCTGGTGCTTCGATGCATGTGATTGCTCTCTCTTCTTGGGGGTGTTGGTTCGGGCTTGGTGCGGCCCGCGGTCGACAAGCTGCGCTCGGCGCGCCGCGCTCGGCGCGCGTCGTCCTACGCCTCGGTGAGCGCCTGGAGCATGGCCTTCGCATCAGCCGGCCAACGTGAGATTCCGCGCTGTGCGAAGCGCCATTCGTCCCCTCGACGCTCGACGATGTCGTTCGACAGTCCTGTCGAGAAGAACGTGATCTCGTTGGTCTCCGGCACGCGGTGGCTCGTGAACCAGTAGGAGTGTACCGTCCAGCGCTGGGGGCCGGCCGGGTCCGCGAGGTAGCGCCGGGTCGACTCGCGGTGCTGGTGACCGCTGTAGCCGCCGAAGTGGCCGGCCGTGAACTCGCGGATCGCCGCGGCGCCGTGCCAGGTCTCGATCCGGTCGTCGAGCTGGTTCTCCTTGAGGACGGCGTCCTCCCAGAAGGTGCCGATGTACAGCTCGATGTCCTGGGTGTCGAGCGCCCAGAGGTAGGTCGCGTACAGGTCGTCGATGGCAGCGCGGGTTTCGAGGGACGGGGACGGCGGTGTCACGCGCTCGACCCTACGAAATCGTATGACAGTCGGTCAAATCGAAAATGGTGGGGAATCAACCCGGCATCGCCGGGGAACGCTCACCCCGCCGTCGTGCCGGGCCAGGCCGCACGCGCCGTCTCGATGACCGCTCGGGCCCAGGGCGAGGGGCGGGACCGGCGCGACCAGGCGAGCGCCGCCTGCTCGATCGGCAGCCGGGTGTCGAGGGGCCGCACCGCGAGCGCCCGCCCCTCCCAGCTCACGTCGCCGGCCGGCCGGTGGATATGGAGCGTGTAGCCGAGCCCGCGGCCGACGAGCGAACGGGCGAGCTCGAAGGTCGGGCTGCGCAGCGCGATCCGCGGGGTCAGGCCGGCGTGGCGGAACATCGACGTCGTGTGGGTGCGACCCGGCTCGGTGTCGAGCATGATCCACGGCTCGTCCGCGAGGTCCTCGAGCACGAGTCGGTCCCGCTCCGCGAGCCGGTGGCCGGCCGGCAGCACGACCCAGGACGGCATCGGCCGCAGGCGCACGAAGTCGAGGTCGGCGGGCAGCCGGTGGTCGAGGACGATCGCGAGATCGATCTCGCCGTCGGCGAGCCGGGGGTAGAAGGTCTCCTCGAGCCCGATCTCGACGGTCGTCTCGATACCGGGGTGGTCCAGCGCGAGGGCCTGAAGGATCGGCGGCAGGATGACGGGCGCCATCTCCTCCGGGGAGCCGATGGCGACGGCGCCGACCAGCGGCTCCGTGCGCCCGCTGACGCTGCGCTCGAGCGCCTCGGCCTCGTCGAGGAGCTCTCGGGCCCGATCGCGCAGCAGGCGCCCCGCGGCGGTCAGCGACACGCCCTGCGCTCGGCGCCGGACGCACAGCTGGACGTCGAGCGTCCTCTCCAGCTGCGTGAGGTGCGCGGCGACCGCGGACTGGGAGACGTGGAGCTGGGATGCGGCGAGGGCGATCGAGCCGGCATCGGCGATCGCGACGAAGTAGGCGAGTTGCCGCAGCCCGAGGTTGCTGATCCGCACCGAAGTACTTCCTTGGAAAAAGCGTGGTTGCAGCCATGGTAGGCCCGGCTCGCTCGGCGTCGGCTGTGGTCGGATGGGTGCATGACACAGCTGCGCGGCGGGGTCGCCGTCATCACGGGCGGCGCGTCCGGCATCGGCCTCGCGATCGGCGAGCGCCTCGCGGCGGAGGGGCTGCGCGTCGCCCTCGCCGACATCGACGCGGCGGCGGTCGATGCGGCGGCCCGCCGGATCGACGCGCTGCCGTTCGTCGTCGACGTGACCGATGCGTCGAGCATGCGGGCGCTCGCCGCGGGTGTCGACGAGACGCTCGGACCGGTCGACCTGCTCGTGAGCAACGCGGGCGTCGCCTCGGTCGCCCCGCTCGCCGAGATGACGGACGCGGACTGGGACTGGCTGCTGCGGGTCAACCTGTACGGCACGGCGCACGCCGTCACCGCCTTCCTCCCGCGGCTGCGCAGGCCCGGCGGGCACATCCTCATCACCGGCTCGATGGCCGGGCTCTCCCCGGACGCCGGCATGGGCGGCTACGGCGTCACGAAGTTCGCGATCACCGCGTACACCGAGGTGCTCGCCGAGGAGCTCGCACCGGACGGCATCGGCGTCACGCTGCTCGCACCGGGACCCGTGCGCACGCGACTCGGGTCGAGCTCGCGCAACCGGGCCGACGCGGGCGCTGGCGGGCTGCGCGACGTCGACCTCTCGGCGGGCGACGGCGGCGGGCTGCGCTGGATCGAGCCGGAGGAGGTCGCGGACGTCGCGTGGCGCGCGATCGCCGCGGGGCGGCGATACGCGATCACGCACCCCGACTGGGCCGGGGTCGTAGAACGCCGGCACCGGGCGATCGAGGACGCGTTCCGCGAGGCGTGAGCGGGGCGCGCGCCGGGGTCTTCAGCCACGGGTGCTGATCTGGCACGCTGGGCCGATGACCCACGACCCTGCCGAGCCCGTGTCGGTCCTGCCGGCGCCCGGCCGGCCCGCCGCCACGCGCCTCGTCGACCTGAGCCACACGCTGCGTGAAGGCCTCGTCACCTATCCCGGCGTCCCCGCGCCGAGGCTCGTCCCGCACCTGCGTCGCGGCGACGGCGCCTACGCGCGCGGCACGAGCTTCTCGATGGACATCCTCACCATCGCGGGGAACACCGGCACCTACCTCGACACCGCGTGGCACCGCTACGAGGGCGGCGCGGATCTCGCCGCGCTCGATCTCGCGACGCTCGTCGACCTGCCGACCGAGGTCTTCCACCTCGCCGATCGGACGACCCGCGGCATCCCGGCGAGCGTCTTCGCCGACCGCGACGTCCGCGGGAAGGCCGTGCTCCTGCACACCGGCTGGGACTCGCGCTTCGGCACGCCCGAGTACGGCGAGGGCTCTCCCTACCTTTCGGCGGAGGGCGTCGACCACCTCGCGAGCCAGGGCGTGCGACTCGTCGGCATCGATGCGCTCAACATCGACGACACCTCGCCGGCCGCGGCGGGCGAGCGCCCCGCGCACAGCGTGTTCCTCGCCGCCGGGATCCACGTCGTCGAGCACCTCACGAACCTCGGCGCGCTGCCGGCGAGCGGCGCGCTGTTCACGGCGGTGCCGCCGAAGTTCGAGGGCACGGGGACCTTCACCGTGCGGGCCTTCGCGAAGGTGCCGGGCTGAGCCCGGACGATCATCGGGCGTGCGCCGCGAGGAAGGCCTCGTAGTCGGCGAGCGACACGTCGGCGTAGTCGTACGCGAACGCCGTGAGCGCGTCCTCGAGCACGGTCCCGCGCCCGATGTAGCCGGCGACGTCGCAGGAGGACGCCGATTGGCCGTGGGCGCGCGCGAGCGTCACGGCGCACGCCCGCGCGTAGGTCACGAAGGACTCGTCGTCGAGCGTCTCGACGTCGATGCCGCCCTTCATGTCGTGGAACTGCCGGACGTAGTAGTCGCCGCGCTCGCCGCGCAGATGCCCGAGGAACGGATCGGACAGCGCCTGCAGGATGCGCTGCAGCGACACGACGCGCGCGCCCTCGCCCTCGCGTCCGACGAGCGCCTCAAGCGCGGGCGGCTGTCGGATCCGGCCGTGCTCGACGAGCACGCTGCGGCCTGCCTGCTTCGGCTGCAGCAGGAGCGTGTGGTCGTCGCCGTCCTGGAAGAGGACGAGATAGCAGCGCGTCCCGACGCTGCCGACGCCGACGACCCGGCGGGCGATGTCGGCGACCCGGTAGTGGTCGAGCAACTGCGCGATGTCCGAGCCCGCCGTCGCGAGATAGGCGAGGACGAGTCGCTGGATGCGCTCGATGACGTCGGGCTCGACGGGCCCGATCGTCGGCGGCTCGTGGAGGAACCGGCGCCGACCGCCCGCGTCGACCTCGGTGAGCTTGAGGGTCGCGCGCTCCCCGGTGCGCTTGCGCGCCTGCTTGATCGCCGCGTTGAGCGCGCGCCGCGAGGCGGGGTCGAGCGCGCGGGCCGTGAGCGCCGCGTCGAAGTGCGAGAAGTACCGGTCGGAGGGGCTGCGCCGGGCCCCGCCGGCGATCGCCGTCGCGTAGGCGCCGATCGCGGCGCGCACCGCCCGCTCGACGACGCGCTCGTCGCGGGAGCTCGCCCGCCCGCCGATCACGACGCTCGTCGCGAGCCGCTTGACGTCCCACTCCCACGGCGCCCACGCCGCCTCGTCGAAGTCGTTGAGATCGAAGACGAGGGTGCGCTGCGGCGAGGCGTAGAAGCCGAAGTTCGACAGGTGCGCGTCGCCGCAGGACGCGACGAGGATGCCGCTGTGCGGTGCGTCGGCGAGGTCGGCGGCCATCAGCGCCGCGGTGCCGCGATAGAACGCGAACGGGCTCGCCGACATCCGCTGCGCACGCAGCGGCACGAGCTCGGGCACGCGGCTCGCGTCCTGGGCGGCGAGGATGCCGAGCGGGTCGCGCGGGGCGGTCGTCAGCTGCGCGAGCGTCCGTCGCGGTGTCGCGACGCGGACCGCCCTGCCGCGCCGGCCGCGCTCGGCGGCGGGCGGCGGCTGCCGCCACTCCAAGTCGGTCATCCGGTCATCCTGGCAGCAACGCCACCGGCGGGCCAGAGGTCGGCCCGAGCGGTGCCGGGCGGCACCCGGTCCTAGGGTGGAGCCGCGATGTCCGACCGGATCGACTTCAAGCGCACGCTGCCCGGCTACCGGGCGAAGGCGGGCGTCTTCGAGCTCGTCGACGTGCCCGAGGCGCGCTACCTCATGATCGACGGCCATGGCGACCCGAACACCGCGCCGGCCTACGCCGACGCGCTCGCGGCGCTGTACCCGGTCGCCTACCGGCTCAAGTTCGCGAGCCGTCGCGACCGCGGGCTCGACTACGTCGTGCCGCCCCTGGAAGGGCTGTGGTGGGCCGAGGACATGACGACGTTCTCCTCCGCGCGCGACAAGACGCGCTGGGACTGGACGCTCCTGCTCATGGTGCCCGACTGGATCGCGGAGTCCGAGTTCGCGGCCGCGCTCGAGCAGGTGCGCGCGGGCACGGCGCCGACCCGGATCGACGAGCTCCGGCTCGGCTCGCTGTCCGAGGGGCGCTGCGTGCAGACGCTGCACGTCGGCGCCTATGACGACGAGGCCGCCGTGCTCGAGCGGATGCACCACGAGTTCATCCCCGCGCAGGGGCTGCGGATGACGGGCAGGCACCACGAGATCTATCTCAGCGACCCGCGTCGCGTCGCCCCCGAGCGGCTGCGCACGATCCTGCGCCAGCCCGTCCTGCCGGCCTCGCGATAGCGTTCTGCCATGACCACGCCGCCCCGAGAGGTCCGCGACGCGATCGACGACCTCATCGCCGACAACGTCTGGGCGCTCGACACGCACGACCTCGACCGCTACGTCGCGACCTACTGGGACGACGGCGAGTGGATCGACATCCACCCCGACGGCTCCGAGATCCGCCTGCTCGGCGCCGACGCGATCCGCGAGGGCACGGCCGCGTACTTCGCGGCGCGCTCCGGCCACCAGCACCGGCTGCAGACCCCGGTCTACCGGGAACGCGATGTCGGCTGGACGGTCTGGATGTACTACTGGTCGCTCGCCCGCGACGCGGCGACGGGCGCGATCGAGGTGCAGACCGCGGGCTGGATCCGCGACGAGGTCGAGGAGCGCGGCGGCGCCTGGCGGCTGCGCCGGCGCACCGTGAGCCAGTGGGACGGCACGCTGGCGCATCCGCTCGCGGGCGACTGAGCGCCCGGGCATTCCCGCTCGCAGTGCCATGGGGTGAATCCCGGCGGGGCAGAATGGTGGCGTGATCCAGCATCGCGTCCGCGTCTGGCCGAGCGCCGAAGCCCACCCGCGCGACGATCAGCTCGCCTGGAAGATCGCCGAGGTCGCCGCCGAGCGGATCGACCCGGCCGCCGAGGTCGTCGACATGGTCATCAACCGGATCATCGACAACGCGGCCGTCGCGGCCGCGTCGCTCGGCCGCGAGCCCGTGCTCGCCGCCCGCGCGCAGGCCGAGGCGCACCGGGTGTCGGCCGGCGGCTCGGGGGCGACGATCTCGGGCTCCGACCAGCTCACGAGCCCCGAGTGGGCGGCGTGGGCGAACGGCGTCGCCGTCCGCGAGCTCGACTACCACGACACGTTCCTCGCGGCCGAGTACTCGCATCCCGGGGACAACATCCCGCCGATCCTCGCCGTCGCGCAGCACCTCGGCCGCACGGGCGAGGAGCTCGTGCGCGGCATCGTGACCGGCTACGAGATCCAGATCGACCTCGCCAAGGGCATCTCGCTCCACAAGCACAAGATCGACCACGTCGCCCATCTCGGGCCCTCGGCCGCCGCCGGCATCGGCACGCTGCTCGGCCTGCCGGCGGAGACGATCCACCAGGCGATCGGCCAGGCGCTGCACACGACGACGGCGACGCGCCAGTCCCGCAAGGGCGAGATCTCCACCTGGAAGGCGCATGCGCCGGCGTTCGCGGGCAAGCTCGCGGTCGAGGCCGTCGACCGGGCGCTGCGCGGCCAGACCAGCCCCGCCCCCATCTACGAGGGTGAGGACGGCGTCATCGCGTGGCTCCTCGACGGCCCCGGCGCCGACTACGCGGTCGAGCTGCCCGCGGCCGGCGAGCCGCGGCGGGCGATCCTCGACTCGTACACGAAGGAGCACTCGGCGGAGTATCAGGCGCAGGCGTGGATCGACCTCGCGAGGCGCCTCGGCGGCGAGCGTCCCGAGCTGCGCGACCCTGCGAACGTCAAGCGCATCGTGCTGCACACGAGCCACCACACGCACTACGTCATCGGCTCCGGCGCGGGCGACCCGCAGAAGTACGACCCCACCGCGTCGCGCGAGACGCTCGACCACTCGATCCCGTACATCTTCGCGGTCGCGCTGCAGGACGGTGCCTGGGACCACGTCGCCTCCTACCTGCCCGAGCGGGCGGGGCGTCCCGACACCGTCGAGCTCTGGCGGAAGGTCACGACGCTCGAGGACGCCGAGTGGACGCGCCGCTACCACTCGCAGGACCCGCGGGAGCAGGCGTTCGGCGGGCGCGCGCAGATCGAGCTCGTCGGCGGCGAGCGGATCGTCGCCGAGATCGCCGTCGCCGACGCCCACCCGCTCGGCGCGCGGCCCTTCGCCCGCGCCGACTACGTCGCGAAGCTGCGCATGCTCGCCGACGGCGTTGTCTCGCCCGAGGAGATCGAGCGCTTCCTCGCCGTCGCGCAGCGCCTGCCCGAGCTCGCCCCGCACGAGCTGCGCGGCCTCAGCGTCACGCCGATGGCCGACCCCCTGCTCGCCTCGCCCGTGCCGCCCGGGATCTTCTAGGGAGGACGCCAGTGCTCTACACCGAGACGACCGCCGCCGAGAAGCGCGCGCGCCTCAGGCAGCGCATCGAGGCGGGCGAGCTGCTGCAGTTCCCGGGGGCCTTCAACCCGCTGTCGGCGCGGCTCATCCAGGACAAGGGCTTCGACGGCGTCTACATCTCGGGCGCGGTCATCGCCGCCGACCTCGGCCTCCCCGACGTCGGCCTGACGACGCTCACCGAGGTCGCCGCCCGCGGAGCGCAGATCTCCCGGATGACCGACCTGCCGACGATCATCGACGCCGACACGGGCTTCGGCGAGGCGATGAACGTCGCCCGCACCGTCCAGGCGCTCGAGGACGCGGGCGTGAGCGGCCTGCACATCGAGGACCAGGTCAACCCGAAGCGGTGCGGTCATCTCGACGGCAAGTCAGTCGTCGACGACTCGACCGCGCTGCAGCGGATCTCCGCCGCGGCCCGCGCCCGGCGCGATCCGAACCTGCTCATCATCGCGCGCACCGACATCCGCGCGGTCAGCGGCCTGCAGGCCGCGATCGACCGCGCGCAGCTGCTCGCCGAGTCCGGTGCCGACGTGATCTTCCCCGAGGCGATGGCGAGCCTCGACGAGTTCGCGTCGATCAAGGACGCGCTCGGCCCCGTGCCGGTGCTCGCGAACATGACCGAGTTCGGCCGCTCCGAGCTGTTCACCCGCGACCAGCTCGCGGGCGCCGGCGTCAGCATCGTCATCCACCCCGTCTCGCTGCTGCGCACCGCGATGGGCGCCGCCGAGCGCGCGCTGGACACCCTGCGCGCCGACGGCAGCCTACGTGCCGAGGTCGCCGGCATGCAGACCCGGTCCCGGCTCTACGAGCTCCTCGACTACGAGGCCTACAACGCGTTCGACTCGACGGTGTACAACTTCAGCATCGAGCACCACTTCGACGGCTAGGGTCCGACGCGTCGACGCCCATGCTGCGGATCAAGCCCAGGTCGGCGACCAGTAGTGGCTCGCGAGGAAGCCGGCATCGACCATCATGCCCGTCCACAACGGCCAGAAGTAGACGCTGAGTCCGACGGCGACGACGAGGAAGACGCTCACTCCGAGGATCCCGCTGCGTCGCCGCGACCGCTCGTCGTCGGGGCTGCCGAGGAGGTGCTTCAGCGCGATCGCGAGCGCGATGACGAGGTAGGGCTGGTAGACGATCGAGTAGAAGAAGTACGTCGGCCGCTCGGGAAGCAGCAGCCACGGCACGTAGCCGGCCGCGAAGCCGATGACGACGGCCCAGAGCGCGCCATCGCGGCCACGCCGCCGGATCAGCACGACGACGGCCCACACGAGCGCGGCGACGGAGGCGTACCAGATCAGCGGGTTCGGCAGGTCGGTGATGAGCGCGCCGCAGGACGGGCTCGCGCAGCCGGGGGTGCCGACTCCGGCCGACGCCTCGTACCACATCGCCGTCGGCCGGACGAGGAGGAGCCACGCCCAGGCGGGCGACTTGTACGGGTGATCGGCGCGCAGCTCCGAGTGGAATCGGTACACCTCGCCCTGGTGGTGGAGGAAGCTCTGGATCGGCAGCGGCACCCACGCGAACGGCCCGGTCCAGGCGTTGTCGCCCTCCGCCGCCCACTGCCGGTAGTAGCCGCCCTCGGTCGAGAACCAGCCGGTCCAGGTCAGCAGATACACGGCCAGCGCGACCGGCACGATGAGCACGAAGTTCGCGACCGGACGCAGTACCCAGTCGAGGCGGCGCGGCTCGCGCAGCAGGTCGGCGACGACCGTCCAGACGCCGAAGAACGCGATGAACCAGAGCCCGCTCCACTTGATCGCGGTCGCCGCGCCGAGCGCCGCGCCCGCGGCGAGCAGCCATGGCCGCCACCAGAGCGCGCCGGTGCGGTTCGTGCGCTGCCGGTCGAGGAGGACGAAGGAGAACGCGAGCAGCGCGAAGAACGCGAGGAAGACGTCGAGGAGTCCGATGCGGCTCATGACGATGCCGTTGCCGTCGATCGCGAGCAGCCCGCCGGCGAGCGAGGCGACGAGCAGTGAGCGCGTCAGCTGGTAGGCGACGAGCATGACGAGCCCGACGAGCAGGATCCCGAAGACGGCGACGGCGAAGCGCCAGCCGAACGAGCTCGAGGGGCCGAAGAGCGCCATGCCGAGCGCGATGAGCCACTTGCCGAGCGGCGGGTGGACGGCGAAGGTCGCCGTCGTCTCGTAGACGCTCGCGTTCCCGTCCGCGATCTGCTGATTCGCCCAGTGCTCCTCGCCGCCGGTCGGGTCGCGCTGCCAGTTCGCCTCGTAGCCGAGGTTCCACGTCGTCCAGGCGTCCTTGACGTAGTACGTCTCGTCGAAGACGATCTCGTGCGGATGCGCGAGTCCGACGAGCCGGGTGAGCGCTGCGGTGAGCATGACGGCGACGGGCGCGCACCAGCGCAGCGCGGTGCGGGTGCGGTGAGAACGCGATGCCCACCAGTCGTCGAGCCTCGTGCCGACCTTCCAGGGCGGGGCCGGGCTCGGTGTCGGACCGGTCGCGACCATGGCGTCGAAGTCCTGGCCGTTGCGGGTCACTCGGTCAGCCTAGGTCTCGATACGGGCCTTCGGCCCTACTCGACCCGCGGGTCCACTCCGATACGGGCCTTCGGCCCTACTCGACCCGCGGGGGAGCTCCGCGGGTCGAGTAGGCCGCAGGCCGTATCGAGACCCGGCCCGCGCGAGACGCGCGAGAATGGTGTCGTGCTCATCCTCGCCGCGACCCCGATCGGCAACCTCGGCGACGCGACCGCCCGGCTTCGCGACGCGCTCACCTCCGTCCCGGTCATCGCGGCGGAGGACACCCGGATGACGCAGCACCTGATCCGCGCCCTCGGCCTCACGACGAAGGCTCGGCTCGTCTCGCTCCACGACCACAACGAGCGCGACCGCGCGGGGGAGATCGCGGAGCTCGCCCGCGAGGACGACGTGCTCGTGATCACCGACGCGGGCATGCCGACGGTGAGCGACCCGGGCTTCGTCCTCGTGCGCGAGGCCGCCGAGCTCGGCGTCCCCGTCACGGTGCTGCCGGGCCCGAGCGCCGTGCTCGTCGCGCTCGCGCTGTCCGGACTGCCGACCGACCGGTTCTGCTTCGAGGGCTTCCTGCCGAAGAAGTCGGGCGAGCGCGCCGCGGCGCTCGCGGCGCTGTCGGCGGAGCGCCGGACGATGGTGTTCTTCGAGACCCCGCACCGGATCGCCGAGTCGCTCGCGGAGCTCGCCGCCGCGTTCGGCTCCGACCGGCCCGCGGCGGTCGCCCGCGAGTTGACGAAGCTGCACGAGGAGGTCGTCCGCGGGACGCTCGCCGAGCTCGCCGAGCGCTTCGTGGAGGGCGCTCGCGGCGAGTTCTGCGTCGTCGTCGGGGGTGCCGAGCCGGTCGCCGCGGACGAGGGCGCCGCGCTCGCCCGCGTGCTCGAGCTCGTCGCGGGCGGCGCCTCGCTCAAGGACGCCGCCGCCGCGGTCGCCGCCGCGACGGGCCTCGCGAAGAACGCGCTCTACGACGCCGCACTCAAGTCCCGCTGATCGCGTTGCGCCGCCCGCGGTCCACTCCGGGCCGGGCGGTGCGACCGGGTGCGCGGCCTCAATAGGATTGAGCGCGTGCCGAATGCGACCAGGGGAGCGGGCGAGTCGTTCTACGTGACGACGCCGATCTTCTACGTCAACGACGTCCCGCACATCGGGCACGCCTACACGGAGGTCGCCGCCGACGTGCTCGCGCGCTGGCACCGCCAGCGCGGCGACGACACCTGGTCGCTGACCGGCACCGACGAGCACGGGCAGAAGATCATGCGCACCGCCTCCGCGAACGGCGTGACGCCGCGCGAGTGGGCCGACAAGCTGGTCGGCGAGGCGTGGAAGCCGCTCCTGGACACGCTCGACATCGCGAACGACGACTTCATCCGCACGACCGACGAACGCCATGAGCGCACCGTCGCGGGCTTCCTCCAGCAGCTCTACGACGCGGGACACATCTACGCGGGCGAGTTCGAGGGCTACTACTGCGTCGGCTGCGAGGAGTACAAGCGCCTCGGCGACCTCGTCACCCCCGAGGCCGGCGAGTTCGCGGGGCGGCTCGTGTGCCCGATCCACGGCCGACCGGTCGAGGTGCTCAAGGAGCAGAACTGGTTCTTCCGGATGAGCGCCTTCCAGGAGCGACTGCTCGCGCTCTACGAGGAGCACCCCGAGTTCGTCCAGCCGGCGTCGGTGCGCAACGAGATCGTGCAGTTCGTCAAGCAGGGCCTCGAGGACCTGTCGATCTCGCGCAGCTCATTCGACTGGGGCGTGCGCGTGCCGTGGGACGACTCGCACGTCGTCTACGTCTGGTTCGACGCGCTGCTCAACTACGTCTCGGCGATCGGCTACGGCGAGGACCCGGCGCAGTTCGCGCGACGCTGGCCCGCGGTGCACATCGTCGGCAAGGACATCGCGCGCTTCCACGCCGTCATCTGGCCCGCGATGCTCATGGCGGCCGAGCTGCCCGTGCCCAAGGCGGTCTTCGGCCACGGTTGGCTGCTCGTCGGCGGCGAGAAGATGTCGAAGTCGAAGCTGACGGGCATCGCCCCGAGCGAGATCACCGAGGTCTTCGGCTCGGACGCCTTCCGCTACTACTTCCTCTCGGCGATCACGTTCGGCCAGGACGGCTCGTTCTCCTGGGAGGACCTGTCGGCGCGCTACCAGGCGGAGCTCGCGAACGGGCTCGGCAACCTCGCGAGCCGCGTCGTCGCGATGGTCGAGCGCTACTTCGACGGCGCGGTGCCGGAGCTCGGCACGCTCGAGCGCGGCGACGAGTTCGTCATCGACGCATCGCGCCAGGCGGTCTGGCAGGCGAACGACGCGATCGACCGCTTCGCGATCGACGAGGCGGTCGAGGCGGCCAGGCGGCTCGTGACGACCCTCAACGGCTTCATCACCGACGAGGAGCCCTGGGCGCTCGCGAAGGACCCGGAGCGGCGCGAGCGGCTCGCGACGGTCCTCGGGATCGCGGTGCGCGGGCTCAAGACGCTCGCGGTCCTGCTCGCGCCGGTCGTCCCGAAGGCGGCGGCGCGGCTGTGGCCGGCGCTCGGCGGCGCGGGCGAGCTCGCCGAGCAGGACATCCGGGTCGCGGTCGAGTCCGGCGGCGGTCGCGTGAGGCTGCTCGACCCGCCGCTCTTCCCGCGCGTCGAGCTGCTGGACGGCGTCGGTGAGTGACGAGGCCACCGGCCGCCCCGACACCGCACCCCTGCCCGTCCGGGTCCACGACAACCACACCCACCTCAACTTCTCGCACGACGTCCCGGAGTGGGCCGACGGCGAGGAGCCGCCCGGGCTCGCCGACGCGGTCGCAGAACTCGATGCCGCCGAGTTGGTCGGCGTCGCCGGCGTCGTGCAGGTCGGCACGAACCTCGCCGACAGCCGCTGGGCCGTCGCGCTCGCGGAGCGGGACGATCGCGTCCTCGCCGCCGTCGCGATCCACCCGAACGACGCGCCGGAGCTCGCCCGCGCGGGCGGGCTCGACGCCGCGCTCGCGGTACTGGACGGCCTCGCCGCGCATCCGCGGGTGCGCGCGCTCGGCGAGACGGGGCTCGACTGGTTCCGGCTGCCGGGCGAGGCCGGCGGCCCCGACGGCGACGGCGCCGAGCGGGCGCGGGCGGTCGACGCGCAGCTCGCGTCCTTCGAGGCGCACATCGCGATCGCGAAGCGGCACGGCCTCGCCGTGCAGATCCACGACCGCGACGCGCACGACGCCGTCCTCGAGGTGCTGCGGCGGGTCGGGGCGCCCGAGCGCACCGTGCTGCACTGCTTCTCGGGCGACGCCGACGTCGCGCGCCGGGCGCTCGACGCGGGCTGCCATCTGTCGTTCGCCGGCACCGTGACGTTCAAGAACGCGGGCTACCTGCGCGAGGCGCTCGCGCTCGCGCCCGCCGACCGGCTGCTCGTCGAGACGGACGCGCCGTTCCTGACCCCGCACCCGTTCCGCGGGCGGCGCAACGCGCCGTCGTTCATCCCCGTGACGCTGCGCGCGATGGCCGAGGTGCGCGGCGTCGGCGTCGACGCGTTCGGCGAGCGGGTGCGCGACAACGCGATCGAGGTCTACGGCTCGTGGTGAGGCTCCTCGGCCCCGCGGAGGTGCGCGACCTCGCCGCGCGCCTCGACCTCACGCCGACGAAGAAGCTCGGCCAGAACTTCGTCATCGACGCGAACACGGTGCGCCGGATCGTCGCGGCGGCCGGCGTCGCGCCGGGCGAGCGGGTCGTCGAGATCGGGCCGGGCCTCGGGAGCCTCACGCTCGGCCTCATCGAGGCGGGCGCGAGCGTCACCGCGGTGGAGATCGACCGCCGGCTCGCGGAGCTGCTGCCGGCGACGGCCGAGGCGATGGGCGCCGCGGACGGCTCGCTCGAGGTCGTCCGCGCCGATGCGCTCGAGGTGCGCGAGCTGCCCGGCGATCCCACGGCGCTCGTCGCGAACCTCCCGTACAACGTCTCCGTGCCGGTCCTCCTCCACCTCCTGGAGACGTTCCCGCGGATCGAGCGGGGCCTCGTCATGGTGCAGGCGGAGGTCGGTCAGCGGCTCGCGGCCGCGCCGGGCTCGAAGGTCTACGGCTCGCCGAGCGCGAAGGCGGCCTGGTACGCCGACGTCCGTCTCGCGGGGCAGATCGGCCGGCACGTGTTCTGGCCCGCGCCGAACGTCGACTCGATCCTCGTGCGCCTGGATCGGCGCGAGCAGCCGGGGGGAGAACTCGATCGCCGCGAGACGTTCGCGATCGTCGACGCGGCGTTCGGCCAGCGTCGCAAGATGCTGCGCCAGTCGCTTACGCCCGTGCTCGGCGGTGCGGCGGCGGCGATCATCGAGCGGGCGGGCGTCGACCCGACCGCGCGCGGCGAGGTGCTCGGCATCCGCGACTTCCTTGCCATCGCCCTCGCAGCCCGCGCCGCGTAGTGTGGCGGCATGGCCACGCCCGCACCGCGCCAGCGCGTGCGGGTCCGCGCGCCGGGCAAGATCAACGTGTTCCTGCGTGTCGGCACGCTGCTCGACGACGGATACCACGACGTCGCGACCGCCTTCCAGGCGGTCTCGCTCTATGAGGACGTGCGCGCGACGCACGCCGACGACTTCTCGGTCCGCCTCTCGGGGTCGGTCGACGTCTCGGACGTGCCGACGGACGGCTCGAACCTGGCGCTGCGCGCCGCCAGGCTGCTCGCCGCGCGCACGGGTCACGGCGGCGGCGTCCGCTTCGAGATCGCCAAGCACGTGCCGGTCGCGGGCGGCATGGGCGGCGGCTCGGCCGACGCCGCGGCGGCGCTCGTCGCCTGCGACGCGCTGTGGGGCACGGGCCTCAGCCGCGACGAGCTCATCGCCCTCGGGGCCGAGCTCGGGTCGGATGTGCCGTTCGCGATCTCGGGCGGCACGGCGATCGGGGTGGGGCACGGCGAGCGACTGAGCCCCGTGCTCGCGACCGGCAGCTTCGACTGGGTCATCGCGCTCGCGGACTTCGGGCTCTCGACGCCGGAGGTCTACGAGGAGCTCGACCGCCGCCGCTCGAGGCACGTGATGGACATCGCGCCGCCGCCGCTCGCCGCGCAGGTCGACGCCGGCGTGCTCCAGGCGCTGCGGGCCGGCGACGCGGTCATGCTCGCGGAGTCGATGCAGAACGACCTGCAGCCGGCGGCGCTCGGCCTCGCGCCGAGCCTCGTGGACCTCATGTCGCTCGGCGAGTCGGCCGGCGCGCTCGCGGGCATCGTCTCGGGCTCGGGCCCGTCGGTCGCGTTCCTCACCGCGGATCACGACGCCGCGATCGGCCTGCAGGTCGCGCTCAGCGCGGCGGGGCTGCGGGTGGTCCGCGCGCACGGGCCCGTCCACGGCGCGCGCGTCGTCGACGAGGAGTGAGCGCGCCCGCGATCGGCGCGCGGGTGCCGCGGGTACGCTGGGCGCGATGGCGATCCCGTTCTCACTCCCGCTCATCGATGACGACGTCATCGCGGAGGTCAACGACGCGCTGACCCGCACGGGATGGCTCACCTCCGGACCCAAGGTCCGGGAGCTCGAGGCCGAGATCGGAGCGCTCACCGGCACGCCGGTGCTGTGCGTCAACTCCTGGACCTCCGGCGCGATGCTCATGCTGCGCTGGTTCGGCGTCGGCCCGGGCGACGAGGTCATCGTGCCCGCCTACACCTACGCCGCGACCGCGCTGTGCGCGATGAACCTCGGCGCGGACATCGTCATGGTCGACGTGAACGACGACTTCTGCATGGACCCGAGCGCCCTCAGCGCCGCGATCACGCCCCGCACGAAGGCGGTCATCCCCGTCGACGTCGGGGGGCTGCCCGACGACTACCACGAGATCTTCGACGAGCTGGCGCAGAACGCGAGCGCCTTCGTCCCGGCGAACGAGCGGCAGGCCGCGCTCGGCCGCCCGATCGTGATCGCGGACGCCGCGCACTCGATCGGCGCGAGCTACCAGGAGGTCCCGGTCGGCCGGGTCGCCGACGTCACCGTCTTCTCCCTGCACTCCGTGAAGAACGTCACGACGGGCGAGGGCGGCGCGATCTGCCTGAACCTGCCGGAGCCGTTCGACAACGCGGCGGAGCTGCCGAGGCTGCGCGCCCTCGCGCTCAACGGCCAGACGAAGTCGGCGTTCGAGAAGAACCAGACGGGCGCCTGGCGCTACGACATCGTCGACTTCGGCCTCAAGGTCAACCTGCCCGACATCAACGCCGCGATCGGCCTCGCCCAGATCCGCAAGTACGTCTCGGAGCTGCTGCCCGACCGCCGACGGATCACCGACCGCTACCAGGCCGCGTTCTCCGAGCACCCGTGGGCGATCCTGCCGCCGCTGTTCGTCAACCGCCGCGACTCGTCCCGCCACCTCTACATGCTGCGGATCGCGGGCGCCGACGAGGCGATGCGCGACCGCATCATCGACCGGATCTCGGCGCACGAGGTCGGGGTCAACGTGCACTACGTGCCGCTGCCGATGCTGACCCTCTTCCGCGAGCGCGGCTTCGACATCGCCGACTATCCGGTCAGCTACCGGCTCTACGAGAACGAGATCACCCTGCCCGTGTACAACGGCCTCACCGACGCGCAGGTCGACGAGGTCGTCGCGGTCGTCGCGGAGGCGGTCGCGGAGGAGTTCGGGGCCCACGATTGAGCATCGCGTTCGACGTCGAGGACTTCATCGCCCGGCGCGTCACGGGGCGGTCCGAGAGCCTCTTCGCGGGCGACCTCGCCGCGCATGACGACGAGCTGCGCGCCGCGCTCGAGGGCAGGTCGCTGCTCGTCGTCGGTGGGGCCGGCACGATCGGCGGCGCGTTCGTCCGCGAGGCGCTGCGCTACCGTCCCGCCCGGCTCGTCGTCGTCGACTCGAGCGAGAACGGCCTGACCGAGCTCACGCGCGACCTGCGCTCGACCGCGGGGCAGTTCGTCCCCGACGCCTACACGACCTACCCAATCGACTTCGGCTCGCCGACCTTCGCCCGGCTGCTCGCGGCACAGGGCCCGTTCGACGTCGTCGCGCACTTCGCCGCGCACAAGCACGTCCGCAGCGAGAAGGACCGCTTCTCGATCGAGGCGATGGTGCGCAACAACGTGCTCGCGAGCGTCCGGCTGCTCGAGCTCGTCGCGGCCTCGGGCGCGCAGCGCTTCTTCTGCGTCTCGACCGACAAGGCGGCGAACCCCGCGAACGTCATGGGCGCGTCGAAGAAGCTCATGGAGGACGCCGTCCTCGCGTACGCGGCCGAGGGACTCGTGCCGGCGACGACCGCGCGGTTCGCGAACGTCGCGTTCTCCCAGGGCTCGCTCCCGGCCGGCTTCCTCGAGCGGATCGCGAAGCGCCAGCCGCTGTCGGCGCCGTCGGACGTGCGCCGGTACTTCGTGAGCCCGCGGGAGAGCGGTCAGCTCTGCCTCGCCGCCTGCGTGCTCGGCGATCCGGGCGACATCGCCTTCCCCCGGCTCGGCGAGTCGCAGATGCGCACCTTCGACTCGATCGCCGACGCGCTGCTCACGGAGCTCGGATACGTCCCCGAGCGCCACGCGACGGAGGAGGGGGCGCGGGAGGCGGCCGGTGGTCTCGATACGCCGACTGCGTCGGCTGCTCGACCCGCGGGATGGCCGGTGCACTACTTCGCGTCCGACACGTCGGGGGAGAAGCCGGCGGAGGAGTTCCACACCGCGGGCGAGCCCGTCGACCTCGAGCGATTCGCCGCGATCGGGATCGTCCGGCCCGAGCCGCCGACGACGGTCGCCGGGATCCGCGCGCTGTCCGCCGAGCTCGACGACCTGTTCGAACGCGATGCGCTCGACAAGGCCGAGATCGTCGAGGTCCTCGGGCGGCTCGTCCCGACCTTCCGCCACGTCGAGACCGGGCGCGGCCTCGACGCCCGGATGTGAGCCGCGCGTGAGCGGGATGTATCCGGCGATCAAGCGCGGACTCGACGCGCTCGGGGCGCTCGTCGCGCTCGTCCCGCTCTCGGTGGTCTTCGTCCCCGTCATCGTCGTCCTCGCCGTGACGGGCGAGCACGAGGTCTTCTACCGTCAGACCCGGATCGGGCGCGGCGGCCGCGAGTTCGGCATCCTCAAGTTCGCGACGATGCTCAAGGCGAGCCCCGACCTCGCGGGCGGCTCGCTGACGGTGCGCGGCGACCCGCGCGTGCTGCCCTTCGGGCGCTTCCTGCGCGCGTCGAAGATCAACGAGCTGCCGCAGGTCATCAACGTGCTCGTCGGCGACATGTCCTTCGTCGGGCCGCGCCCGCAGGTGCGCGGCGACTACGACCACTACTCGTCGGAGGTCAAGGCCGCGATCGCGGGCGTGCGGCCCGGGATCACCGGCATCGGCTCGGTCGTGTTCCGCGACGAGGAGCGCTTCCTGTCGCGGCCGGGCGTCGACCCGCGGGCGTTCTACGGCGAGCGGATCGCGCCGTACAAGGGCGCGCTCGAGCGCTGGTACCGCGGGCGGGTCTCGCTGCGCACCGACTTCCTGATCCTCTGGGCGACGGCGTGGACGATCCTCCGGCCCGCCTCCGAGCTCGTCTTCCGCGTCTTCCCGGACCTGCCGCCGCGCCCCCCGTGGTGGGGAGAGAGCGACTCGGGCCTCTCGGCTTAGGGTGGGCCTCACCCGAAACTGAAGGACCCTCGCATGGCTCACGAGCCCGCGCGCGTCGGCCTGCCCGGAATCGGGTCGGGCTTCGTCGCCCGGCCCGAGCTGAGCAGCCGACTCGATCGGCGTGCCCGCCTCACGGTCGTGCGCGGTCCCGCGCGCGCCGGCAAGTCGTCGCTCGTCGCCGACTGGCTCGCCGGACCCGGCGCCCGCGAGACGGTGCTCTGGGTCACTCGCGCCGACGGCGTCGGCTCGCGGTCGGACTACTGGGCGTCGGTCCTCGACGAGCTCGACCGGTTCGCGAGCCCGGTCGCGGCGGACGAGGGCGTCGGCTCGAGCGCCGATGGGGACGGGGCCGCGACCGTCGACGTGCGCGAGCGGGTGCTCGCCGCCTTCGCGGGGCTGCGCGGCCCGCTGCTGCTCGTCCTCGACGACGTCGGTCCTCCCGGCGCCTACTGGGAGGAGGTCGGCCAGGACCTTCTCGCCGCGCTCGCGGCGACGCCCGACCTGTCCGCGATCGTCATCGGCCGCGAGCCGCTGCGGCTCGAGGCGCCCGGCGGGACCGTCGTCATCTCGCTGCCGCGGGCGCGGCTCGCGTCCGATCCCGCGCGGACGAGGGCGCAGCCGCGGCGCGCGGCCGACGCGCCGCGCGCGCGAGGACGGCAGCACGCGACCGCCCGGGAGCGCTTCGCGATGGCGGCGGGGGAGGCGATCGCCGAGCGCGCGCTCGGGCGACCCGCCGAGTCGGCCGACGCCGCGAGGGACGCCCTCGCCGCCGCTCGGGAGATGTCGCACGGCGAGCGATCGGCGCTCGGCACCGACTATCCGATGCTGCTCGGCCAGGCCGGGCTGTGCGCGTTCGCCGCCCTCGAGCCCGCGCTCGCACATGCCTGCTTCCACGCGGAGCTCGCCGCGAGCCCGCGCGTCACGCTCGGCCGTCGCCGGAACGTCTCGCTCTCGCACCTCGCGCTGCTCGCGGCACTCGGCGGGCGGATGCGCCGTGCCGAGCGGCTGCTCGCCGAGATCGTCGAGGCGGACTGGGCGCTCGAGCAGCGCGGCGCGACGCCGAGCGCCCCCTACGCCGTCGCGGCCGCCTACGTCGCGATCAATCGCGGCGAGCCCGGGGCGGGAGCGGAGCTGCTCGACGCGTACGGCGGCGACCGCGTGCCGGCGGGCGAGAACTGGGCGCTGAGCGCCGTCGCGCACGCGGTCTGCGATGCGCTCGGCGGTCGGGCACGCGAGGCGCGGGCGGCGCTCGCCGCCGCGCGGGAGGCGCGGCGGGGTCGCGGCGAGCGCGCGGGCGCCGAGGCCGCGGGCCTCCAGACGGCGCTCGAGCTGCTCGAGCTGGTCTCCCCGGAGCCCGTCGTCGTGTCGACCCGCGACGGCGCGGTGAGCGGACGGTCGGCGGTCCACCTGCTCACCGTCCGCGCGGTCCGCGCGGCGCTCGGCGGCCGGACGCAGACCGCCGAGGAGCTGCTCGGCCGCGCGACGCGGTTCGGGACGTCGCCGCTCCAGGACCTCGCCGCGACCATCGCGCGCGTGGTCATCGCGCGCCGCACCCGGGACGAGCTCGCCGCGCCCGCGGCGCGGATCGCCGGCATCGTCGTCGAGCACGGCCTCAACTGGCCGCTCGCGTTCCTCGGCGACGCGGACCGGGCCGCGCTCCTCGACGCCCTTCGTGCCGCCGACCCCACCGACCCACCCGGCGGCGCCGAGACGCTGCGGATCGCGTTCTCCCGCATCCCGGCGAGCGCCGCGCTCGCTCCCGAGCTCGCCGAGCTGCACCCGCGCGAGCTCGCGGTGCTCCGCGGCCTCGCCGCGACCGGCTCGCGCGCGCAGCTCGCGGCGCGCTCGGGCGTCTCGGTCAACACGATCAAGACCCAGCTGCGCTCGCTCTACCGCAAGCTCGGCGCGGGCGATCGCGCCGCCGCGCTCGCCCGCGCGGCCGAGCTCGGCCTGATCTCCCGGTAGGTCGCGCTCCGACCGCCGCCGCAGTCCCGCACCCCCGGCCGGAACGCCAGTAGGGTGGGCGCCATGGGTGCCGAGCACGCCCACGGGCCGGACAGCGGGCGCGGTCGACTCGCGATCGCGTTCGGCATCACGGTCGCGGTCCTTGCGGCCGAGCTCGTCGGCGCCTGGCTGACCGGCTCGCTCGCGCTGCTCACCGACGCCGCGCACATGATCACCGACGCCGCGGGGCTCGCGATCGCGCTCGGCGCGTCCGTCGCGGTCTCGAGCCGGCCGAACGACCGGCGCACCTGGGGTCTGCGCCGTGTCGAGGTGCTCGCGGCGCTGCTCCAGGCGCTCCTGCTCATCGGCGTCGCCGTCTTCGTCGTCGTCGAGGCGATCGCGCGGATCGGGGCCGCGCCCGAGATCCCGGCCGGCGAGCTGCTCCTCTTCGCCGTGATCGGCCTCGTCGGGAACGCGGCAGCGATCGCCGTCCTCGCGAAGCGGCGCTCGGGCAGCCTGAACCTGCGCGGCGCGTTCCTCGAGGTCATCGGCGACGCCATCGGGTCGGTCGCCGTCATCGTCGCCGCGATCGTGATCTGGACCACCGGCTTCGCCGCCGCGGACTCGATCGCCGCGGTCCTGATCGGCGCCTTCATCGTGCCGCGGGCGATCCGCCTGCTCTGGGACGCGCTCGCGGTCGTGCTCGAGATCACGCCGAAGGACCTCGATCTCGGCTCGGTGCGCGCCCATCTCGAGGCGATGGACGGCGTCCGCTCCGTGCACGACCTGCACGCGAGCCGGATCTCCAGCGACCTGCCGGTGCTCACCGCGCACGTCGTCGTCGACGACGCGTGGTTCCGCGACGGCCGCGCGTCGGAGCTGCTCGGGCGGCTGCAGGACTGCGTCGCCGGCCATTTCGCAGTCTCGATCGAGCACTCGACCTTCCAGCTCGAGTCGGACGCCCACCCCGGTGAGGAGCACGTCGCCCATGCCTGAGTCGCGAGAGACGCCGCCGGAGGGCGTCGAGGCGCGCACCCGGCGGCTGTTCGGGCGGGGGACGAACGCCGATCGCGTCGCCTACTACAGCGACGCCGTCTACGCGATCGCGATGACGCTCCTCGTCCTCGACCTCAGGATCCCCGAGGGCGCGACGAGCGCCCTCGACGTGCTGCAGCAGGAGTGGCAGTCCTACCTCGCGTTCGCGCTGTCGTTCGGGATCATCGCGTACTCGTGGATGGGCCACCACCGGCGGTTCAAGTACGTCGTCGGCTTCGACACGGGTCTGCTCGTCATCAACCTCGTGCTGCTCTTCCTCGTCGTCTCACTGCCCTTCCCGACGTCGCTCATCAGCGAGTTCGCGCCCGAGACCTCGGCGGTCGTCGCGTATGCCGCAGCGGTCGCCCTCCTCGAGTTGGCCGAGCTCGCGGAGTGGAGCTACCTGCGCGGGCGCGGGCTGCTCTCGCCCGAGATCGACGAGCAGGTCTTCTGGTACGTGTTCTGGAGCATGCTGCCGGCGATCGTCGTCTTCGGCGGCTCGGTCCTCGTCGCGGTGCTCGTCGACGGGTCGGCCGCGATGCTCAGCTGGTTCGCGATGTTCGCCATCGCGCCGATCGTCGGCGTTCTCGTGCGCCGGCGACTCGATTCCGCGCGACGAGCCTGAGCGTGTCCCGAGAGGTCCCCGGAGTGTGGTGGACTGTCCTGGTGCGTTTTCGGGGCCGTTCATGCATTCGGGGGCTGAATCGATGAGGATCGGGATCGTCGCGGAGTCGGCGGCGGAGGAGACCAGGGTCGCGGGGACGCCGGCGACGGTCGCGCAGATCGTGAAGCTCGGCTACGACGTCGTGGTCGAGGCGGGCGCGGGTGCCGGGGCGAGCTTCCCGGATGCGGCGTTCGCGGCGGCGGGTGCGACGCTGGGGTCGCGGGACGAGGCGTGGGCGGCGGATGTCGTGCTCAAGCTCGCCGCGCCGACCCAGGAGGAGATCGATCGGCTCGCGGAGGGCGCGACGGTCATCGCGATGCTCGCTCCCGCGCTGAACCCGGAGCTGGTCGACGCGCTTGCGGCGCGGCCGATCACGGCGATCGCGCTGGACGCGGTGCCGCGGATCTCCCGGGCGCAGTCGATGGACGTGCTGAGCTCGACGGCGAACATCGCGGGGTATCGCGCGGTCGTGGAGGCGGCGAACGAGTTCGGTCGGTTCTTCACTGGTCAGGTCACGGCCGCCGGCAAGGTGCCGCCGGCGAAGGTGCTCGTGGCGGGTGCGGGGGTCGCGGGGCTCGCGGCGATCGGCGCGGCCTCGAGCCTCGGCGCGATCGTGCGGGCGACGGATCCGCGCCCCGAGGTCGCCGACCAGGTCAAGTCGATCGGCGGGGAGTACCTGCCGGTCGAGGTCGCGGTCGAGCAGTCGACCGACGGCTACGCGAAGGCGACGAGCGAGGCGTACGACCGTCGCGCGGCCGAGCTGTACTCGGAGCAGGCTCGCGACGTCGACATCATCATCACGACGGCGAACATCCCGGGTCGCAAGGCGCCCGTGCTCATCACGGCGGCCGACGTCGCGGCGATGAAGCCGGGCTCGGTCATCGTCGACCTCGCGGCGGGCAACGGCGGCAACGTCGAGGGCACCGTGCCGGGCGAGCGGGTGGTGACCGAGGGCGGGGTCGTCATCCTCGGCTACACCGATCTCGCGCGCCGACTGCCGACGCAGGCCTCGCAGCTCTACGGGCAGAACCTCGTCAACCTGCTCAAGCTCGTGACGCCCGCCAAGGACGGGCAGCTCGTGCTCGACTTCGACGACGTCGTGCAGCGCGCGGTCACCGTCGCGCGCGGCGGCGAGAAGCTGTGGCCGCCGCCGGCGGTCCAGGTCTCGGCCGCGCCCGCGGCGCCGGCCGTCGAGGCGCCCCAGCCCGCCGCGCCCGCGACGAAGCCGTCCAGGCCGTGGCTGCGCGTCGCGTTCTGGTCGCTGACCGGCCTCGTGCTGCTCGCGGGCATCGCGTTCGCCCCGGCGCCGCTGCCGCAGCACCTGACCGTCTTCGCGATCGCCGTCGCGCTCGGCTTCCTCGTGATCGGCGCGGTCCACCACGCCCTGCACACGCCGCTGATGTCGGTGACGAACGCGATCTCCGGCGTCGTCGTCGTCGGTGCGCTGATCCAGCTCGCGGTGCCCGACTGGACCGTCAAGGTCCTCGCGTTCGCGGCGGTGCTGCTCGTCAGCATCAACATCTTCGGCGGCTTCGCCGTGACCAGACGCATGCTCGCGATGTTCCGGAAGGCGGAGCGCTGATGGACACCAGCTGGATCGGCCCGGTCGCCACGGGCGCGTTCATCGTCGCGGCGCTCGCGTTCGTGCTCTCGCTCGCGGGCCTGTCCCGCCACGAGACCGCGCGCGCCGGCGTCGCCTACGGCATCGCGGGCATGACGCTCGCGATCGCCGCGACCTTCGCGCTGCTCGTCGGCGGCCTGCCGGCGACCGACGCCGTCATCGGCATCGTCGCCGCCGTCATCGCGCTCGCGATCGGCGCGGCGATCGGCCTGTGGCGCGCGGCCCGCGTGCAGATGACCGGCATGCCGCAGTTCATCGCGCTCATGCACTCCTTCGTCGGGCTCGCCGCCGTGCTGATCGGCTGGAACGGCTACCTGCACCCGGGGGCGATCCCGGCGCAGCTCGAGGGCATCCACCATGCCGAGGTGTTCATCGGCGTGTTCATCGGCGCCGTGACCTTCACCGGCTCGATCATCGCCTACCTGAAGCTGTCCGAGCGGATGAAGTCCGCGCCGCTCGTGCTGCCGGGGCGCAACTGGCTCAACCTCGCCGCCCTCGTCGCGTTCGTCGGCTTCACCGTGTGGTTCGTCATCGACCCGCAGCTGTGGCTGCTCATCGTCGTGACGATCATCGCGCTCGCGCTCGGCCTGCACCTGGTCGCCTCGATCGGCGGCGGCGACATGCCCGTCGTCATCTCGATGCTCAACTCCTACTCGGGCTGGGCCGCGGCCGCATCCGGCTTCCTGCTGTCCAACGATCTGCTCATCATCGCGGGCGCCCTCGTCGGGGCCTCCGGCGCCTACCTCTCCTACATCATGTGCCGGGCGATGAACCGCTCGTTCATCTCCGTCATCCTCGGCGGCTTCGGCATCGCCGCGCCCGCGAAGAAGGGCGAGGACGAGCAGGGCGAGATCCAGGAGACGTCCGCCGCGGAGGTCGCCGCCTCGCTCGCCGACGCGAAGTCGGTCATCATCACCCCCGGCTACGGGATGGCGGTCGCGCAGGCGCAGTACCCCGTCGCGGAGCTCACCCGCGTGCTGCGCGAACGCGGCGTCGAGGTGCGCTTCGGCATCCACCCCGTCGCCGGCCGTCTGCCCGGCCACATGAACGTGCTGCTCGCCGAGGCGAAGGTGCCCTACGACGTCGTCCTGGAGATGGACGAGATCAACGACGACTTCGCTGCGACGAGCGTCGTCCTCGTCATCGGCGCGAACGACACCGTCAACCCCGCCGCCGCCGAGGAGCCGAGCTCCCCGATCGCCGGCATGCCCGTGCTGCACGTGTGGGAGGCCGAGGAGGTCATCGTCTTCAAGCGCTCGATGGCCTCCGGCTACGCGGGCGTCGCCAACCCCCTGTTCACCCGACCGAACTCCCGCATGCTCTTCGGCGACGCGAAGGACCGCGTCGAGGACATCCTGCGCGAGCTCGCCAGCGTGCGAGCCTGAGCAGCGGGCGCCGGCGGCGGGGAGAACGCGATGTCGGCCGATCCGGACGGGACGGCGGCTGAGATCGCGCGGCTCGCGCTCGGCCGCGGTGCGACGATCGCGGCGGCGGAGTCCCTCACGGGCGGCGCGGTCAGCGCCGCGCTCGCGAAGGCGCCCGACGCAGCGCGGTGGTACGCGGGATCCGTGACGGCCTACCGGGGCGAGACGAAGTTCCGGGTGCTCGGCGTGCCCGAGGGACCGGTGGTCACGGCCGAGTGCGCCCGCGCGATGGCCTCGGGGGTGCGCGTGCTGCTCGCGGCCGACATCGCGGTCGCGCTGACGGGCGTCGGCGGTCCGGGCGAGGAGGAGGGGCGCCCCGCGGGGACGGTGTTCGTCGCGACGAGCGATGCCGACGGCGACGAATCGCGCGAGTTCCGCTTCGACGGCGGGCCCGCCGAGGTCGTCGGGCAGGCCGTCGAAGCGGCGCTCGACCTCGTGCTCGAGCGGCTGCGGGAGCGCTGAGCCCTCAGCCCGCGAGCTCCTGCAGCTTGCCGAGCAGCTCCTCGCTCGTGTGCGTCTCCTGATCGAGGTTCGCGGAGAGCAGCGCCTCGGCATCGCCGGCGCCGTGGGCCCGCGTGGCGACGATGAGCGACTGATAGGCGGAGATCTCGTAGTGCTCGTTGCCGAGCGCGCAGGAGAGCGTCACGACGTCGTGGAGGGCCGGCTCGGCTCGCTCGATGAGCGAGCGCGCCTGCTTCGAGATGCCCTTCGTGCTGGGCGAGGCCGCGCTCGACTCGGGCAGCTCCAGCAGCCGGAAGACCTTGCGCAGGTTCTCGATCTGCTCGCGCGTCTCCTCGGCATGATGCTCGAAGAGCCGCGTGACCTCCTTCGAGCGCGCGGCCCGCGCGAGCTCGCCGAGCGCGGGGAGCGAGTCGTCCTCCATCGTCATCGCGGTGCGCAGCTGGAACCGCAGCAGATCCTGCGGCGTCTCGAGGCGGGTCTGGGGCATGGCGTTCTCCAATCCGGTCCGATGCTCGGTCCGACGACCCTGGGCGGGCCGTGGCGAACGCGAACGGGGCTTGACATGCGGCCTCCGCCTGCGGTGTGCGCAGGGATCCGCGTCGGCTACAGCGCGATCGGCCAGCCCGTGTACGCCTCCGCGAGGTAGGCGGAGCCGTGCGCCGAGGTCGCGACGAGCTCGAGCTCGGCGAGACGCCGGCGCTCGTCGAACTCGGTCGCGTCGGGCGCCGCGTGCAGCATGACGGTCATCCAGTAGGAGAAGTGCTCGGCCTTCCAGATCCGGCCGAGCGCCGTCGGCTCGTACGCGTCGAGGCCGGCCTCCGAGCCGGTCGCGACGAGCTCGGCGATCGCGCGGTGCAGCAGCAGGACGTCGGCGACCGCGAGGTTCATGCCCTTCGCGCCCGTCGGGGGGACGGTGTGCGCGGCGTCGCCGACGAGGAATGCGCGGCCCGCACGCAGCCGGTGCGCGACGAAGGAGCGGAAGCGCAGCACGTCACGCTTGAAGACCGGCCCCTCCTGGAGCCCGCCGCCCGTGCGAGCCTGGAGCTCGTCCCAGATCTGCGCCTCGGACCAGGCGTCGGGGTCCTGCTCGGGGTCGCACTGCAGGTACATCCGCTGGACGGCGGGGGAGCGCTGCGAGATGAGCGCGAAGCCGCGCTGCGTCGTCGAGTAGATGAGCTCGGGCGAGCTCGGCGGCGCCTCGCACAGGATCCCGAACCACGCGAACGGGTACTCCCGGAAGTAGCCGCCGGTCAGCGATCCCGTGACCGCCTCGCGGGCGACAGAACGCGATCCGTCGGCCCCGACGACGACGTCGGCCTGGATGGTCAGCGGCGAGCCGTCGGCATCGGTCGCGTGGACGACGGGCCGCGCGGTCTCGGCGCCCTCGACGCGCAGGGCGCGGACGCCGAAGCGGAGGTCGCCGCCGTCGGCGAGGTGCTTCGCGACGAGGTCGACGAGGACCTCGTGCTGCGGGTAGAGCCACACCGAGCGCCCGACGAGCGCCTGGAAGTCGATCCGGTGGCCGGTGCCGTCCCAGCGCAGCTCGACGCCGTCGTGCCGGTGGCCGACGGTGTCGACGCGGCTGCCGCCTAAGCTCCGGAGCACTTCGACGGTGCCCTGCTCGAGGATGCCGGCGCGGATGGTCTGCTCGATCTCCTCGCGACCGCGCTCGTCGATGACGACCGAGTCGATGCCGTCGCGCCGCAGCAGCGCCGCGAGCAGCAGGCCCGCCGGTCCCGCGCCGACGATCGCGACTCGCGTCCTGACGTTCTCACCCATGGCGCTCGGCACCTCTCTGCTCGTCCGCGCGGTGAACTGTGCAATCCGCCGCCGGAATCCGGCCCGATCGCCGCTCCCGACGCCTCAGACTGCACAGTTCACGGGCGCTCGAGCCATGCTGGTTTCACTGGGCGGAAGTTTCGGCGGGTCTCCAGCCGAGAGAACGCGATATCCCGGCGGCGGCGAGACGGACCGCGAGCTCGTGGGCCGGCTCGGGCGGGGCCTCGCTCGGGACGATGATCGAGACGGCGGCGACGACCGAGCCGCCCGCGTCGCGCACGGGCGCCGCGATCGACGCCGAGCCCGCCGTCATCTCCTCGCGTGTGCGCGCGAGGCCCTCGCGGCGGATGCGGGCGAGCCGCGGGCGCAGCTGCCGCGCCGTCGTCATCGTCGACGGCAGGTAGCGCCTCGGCCCGGCGGCGAGCACCTCGTCGAGGAGCGCGGGCGGCGCCTCCGCGAGGAGCACGAGGCCGACACCGGTCGCGTGCAGCGGCAGCCGGCGGCCGACGTCGGCGAGCACGACGACCGACTCCCGCGTCGTCAGCCGCTCGATGTAGAGCGCGGCGAGACCGTCGAGCACGGCGATCTGGACGTTCTGCCGGGTCAGCGCGAGCAGGTCCTCGAGGAACGGGAGCGCGACCTGGCGCAGCGTGCGCGCCTGCGGGTAGCGGGTGCCGAGTCGCCAGAGCCGGCGACCGAGCTGGTACCGGCCCTCGGGCATCCGCTCGAGTCCGCCCCAGGCGACGAGTCGGGCGACGAGCCGGTGCGCGGTCGCCAGCGGCAGGTCCGCGCGCCGCGCGACCTCGGTGAGCGTCAGCTCGACCGTGCCAGGCCGGTCGAAGGCGTCGAGCACCGCGAGCAGTCGGTCGGCGACCGGCCTCGAGTCCCGCGCGCCGCCCGCCATGCGTCCATCGTGCAGCACGCCCGCGGTGGCGCCAAGCCGCGGCTTCGCTCCGTCCGCCAGCGGCGCGCCGGGCTCAGAATCCGTGCCAGCGGCGACCGAACGAGGTCGCGAAGACGGCGACGAGGTAGAGCACGGCGGTGGCGCCCAGTGCGGCGGCGAGCCCGATCCAGTCGACGCCGAGCCCGGCGGCGAGGCTCCCGAGCGGCATCGCCGCGGTCACTCCGGCCGAGATCGCGCCGAGCACGCGGGCGCGGATCTCTGCGGGGATCAGTCGGTAGAGGGCGGAGTCGATCAGCGGGTTCAGCGGACCTGCGGCCAGACCGGACAGCGCGAGCATGATCGCGACGACGGGGAACGGCGCGGCAAGTGCCATCGCCAGGTAGGGCGGCGCCCCCGCGAGCAGGAAGAGGACGACGAACAGGGCGTGACGCGGCAACCGGTCGCCGACGATCCCGTAGATCGCCGCACCGGCCAGCGCGCCGCCCGCGAAGCACGCGAGCATGACGCCGAGCTCGGCGCCGCCGTTGCCGAGGCCCGCGGCGTAGAGGGGGTTGAGCACGGTCATGCCCGCGGTGTCGAGCGCGTTCGTGACGACCACCATGATCACGATGGCCCGCACCAGGGGCGTGCGCAGCACGAAGCGGATGCCGGCGGTGAGCGCAGCCCATCCGAGGTCGGTCCGAGGGGCGTCCGATTCGCCCGGCTCGGGCAGCGGGATGTACGGGATGAACGCGATCGTGATGAGGAGCGAGACGCCGAACGCCGCCGCGTTGACGATCATCGCGGGGGCGGCTCCGGCCGTTGCGACGAGCAGGCCCGCGAGGCCGGCGCCGACCATCGCCGCGGTCCGCGAGACGGTCGCCTGCGCGGCGACCACTCTCGAGAGGGAGGCGCCCGCGCGCTCGCACAGCTCGGGGATCTGGCTCGAGCGCGCGGCCGCGCCGGGTGCGTCGAGCAGATTCGAGAGGCTCACGAGCACGAGCAGGGTCCAGAACGGGAGCGCCCCGGCGATCGCGAGCACGGCGATCGCGAGCACGGTCGCGCCGCTCGCCCCATCGGCGAGGATGCTCGCGCGCCGGAAGCCGAGGCGGTCGACGACGATCCCGCCCACGATGCCGCCGATCGCGAGGGGCAGCGTGGCGGCGATGCCGGCGGCCGCGATCGCCAACGGCGTGCCCGCGATCTGCAGGGCGATCAGCGGCACGGCGACGATGGTGATCGCGTTGCCGGCGCGGGAGACGCCATCGGCGGCGAGCAGCGCGATGAGCGGGGTGAGTCGCCCCCGCTCGACCGAGAGCGCGCTCACGGACGACGGAACGCCGCGTAGATGACGTGCACCGGCGCGGCGTCGGCGCGGGTCCGATCTCCGCGAGCCTGCCAGCGGGCGGTGAGCTCCTCGAGCTCGCGACCGAGCTCGAGGAGCTCGTGCGGGGTGAGCCACGCCACGTCGTCGCCGATCGTCGCGGCGCCGCTCCACTCCGCCGCGAGGCCATCCTCGCTCTCGAGGTAGGCGAGCTGCTCGGCGGCGTGGCGCTGCACGATGGTCCGCAGCAGGGTCCGCCCGGCGGCGCGGCGCTCGGGGTCGCGCTGCAGCTCGGCCTGATCGAAGGTCGTCACCTCGGCGGAGGCGCGCCACCAGTGCTCGCGTCCGTCGCGGGCCAGCTCCGGCGCCTGCTCGACGAAGCCGTGCCGCTCGAGCGTGCTCAGGTGATAGCTGATCGACCCCGGTGCGGCGTCGAGCCGACGGCTCAGCGAGCCCACCGACTGCGGGCCGTCCAAGCGCAGGCTCCCGACGATCCGCAAGCGCAACGGATGGGCCAGCGCACGAAGCGCGGACGGGTCGTCGACGTGCATGTCACGTCGAGAGGGCTCGGTCACCGGGCGAGCGTAACATCACAAGAAACATTGCACAATAATCGTTGTGCAATATTGCGAGAGGCCGGAAGTCACGCACGCCCCGGATCCCATCGTCGTCGGGCTAGGGGTCTGCTGATCTCGAACCAGCGGAATCCCTCCCCGCTCCGCCCCCAGGATTCGAACCTGGACCTAACGGCTCCAAAGGCCGTCGTGCTGCCGTTACACCAAGGCGGATCGCGCGCCCTCCATCCTTGCACCCCCGTTTTTCAGGAGATAACGGGGTGCGCGTGCAATACGTACGCCTGACGCTTATATTCCTGAAAAGCGATGGGGAAGAATGGGCGCATGACCCAGCAGTCGCTCGCCGTCGTCGTGCTCGCCGCGGGCCAGGGGACCCGGATGCGCTCCGCGACGCCGAAGGTGCTGCATCAGATCTCCGGCCGCACGCTCATCGGCCACGTCCTCACGACAGCGCGCGAGCTCGAGCCGCAGCACGTCGTCGTCGTCGTGCGGCACGAGCGCGACGCGGTCGTCGCGGCGCTCGACGAGTCGACGCCGGGGCTCATCGTCGTCGACCAGGACGAGATCCCCGGCACGGGCCGTGCGGTCGAGCTCGCCCTCGCAGCGCTCCCGCCCGGCTTCGACGGCGATGTCGCCATCCTCTCCGGAGACGTACCCCTCCTCGGGCCGGCCGAGCTCGCCGCACTCCTCGCCGGCCACCGCACCTCACATGCCGCCGCGACCCTGCTCACCGCGGCCCTCGCGGACGCGAGCGGCTACGGCCGCATCGTCCGCGGCGCCAACGGCCTCGTCGACCGGATCGTCGAGCACGCCGACGCGAGCGCCGAGGAGCTCCTGATCGGCGAGGTCAACTCCGGCACCTACGTCTTCGCCGCGGCCGCGCTGCGCGCCGCGCTGCCGCGGATCGGCGCGCAGAACGCCCAGGGCGAGAAGTACCTCACCGACGCGATCGGCATCCTGCGCGCCGACGGCAGCCCCGTCGCGGCGACGATCGCCGACGACCCCGCGAGCGTCGCCGGCATCAACGACCGGGTCCAGCTCGCCGAGGCCGAGCGCATCCTCAACGCCCGGATCGTCCGCGACCACCAGCGCGCGGGCGTCACGATCCGCGACCCGCAGACGACCTGGATCGAGGTCGACGTGACGATCGGCCAGGACTCCGAGATCCTGCCGGGCACCCGGCTGCGGGGTGCGACGACGATCGGACAGAACGCGATCATCGGGCCGGATACGACCCTCACCGACACCGAGGTCGGCGACCTCGCGACCGTGGCGAGGACCGATGCGACGCTCGCGGTCATCGGCACCGCGGCGACCGTCGGGCCGTTCGCCTACCTGCGGCCAGGCACGGTCCTCGGGGCGGCGGGCAAGATCGGCACCTTCGTCGAGACGAAGAACACGACGATCGGCAAGGGCAGCAAGGTCCCGCACCTCTCCTACGTCGGCGACACCGAGATCGGCGAGGGCTCGAACCTCGGCGCAAGCACGATCACCGCGAACTACGACGGGGTCAACAAGCACCGCACGAAGATCGGCTCGCACGTCCACACCGGCGTGCACAACTCGCTCGTCGCGCCCGTCGAGATCGGCGACGACGCGACGATCGGCGCCGGCGCGGTCGTCCGCAAGGACGTGCCGCCCGGCGCGCTCGCGGTCAGCGTCGCGCCGCAGCGCAACGTCGACGGCTGGGCCGCCCGGCACGCCGGCGAGTCGGGCGGCGTCTCGAGCCCCGAAGCCGCCGCCCCCGCTGGTGCCGCCCCCGCTGCCGACGACGCCGTCGCCGATGGCGCGTAGGCCGCGCCGCGCGGCACCGCCGATCCCGGTCGGCGCGACGATCGCACTCGCCTACCGGCTCGCGTTCTCCCGGCTCGGCCGCTGGCTCATCCTCACGCTCGTCGTCCAGGGGAGCGTCGCCGTCGTCGCGGGACCGCTGCTCGCGGCGCTCTTCCAGTCGGGCCTCGCCGCCGCCGGGATCGGGAGCCTCACGACGACGACCGTGAGCGACGTGCTCGCGAGCCCCGGCTCGATCGCGCTCGTCGTGCTGTTCCTGCTGCTGTCCGTCGCGGCGCTCGTCGTGCAGTCGGCGATCGTCGCGGTCGCCGCCGACGGCCAGCAGGACGACGCGGCACGGGAGCTGCCGCGGCCCCGCACCATCGCGCTGCGCGTCGCCCGTCGGCTGCGCGCCCTCGCCCGGCCGTCGACGCTGCTGCTGCTCCCGTACCTGCTGCTGCTCGCGCCGCTCGGCCACGCCGCCCTCGGCTCGGTGCTCACCCGGTGGATCGCGGTCCCGAACTTCATCTCCGGCGAGCTGCTGCGCTCGCCGAGCGGCACGATCCTCTGGATCGTCATCTCGCTCGTCCTCTGGTACGTCAACATCCGGCTGATCCTCACCGTGCCCTTCCTCGTCGTCGGCGGGATGACGGCGCCGCAGGCGTTCCGCGCGAGCTGGGCGGCGACGCGCTGGCGGCTGTGGCGGCTCGTCGCGATCATCCTCTGCGTCGTCGTCGCGGCGGCCGTCCTGCTCGTCGTGCTCGGCGCGATCGGCCTCGCCGCGACCGCGATCGCCGACGCCGTCGCGCCCGACGCAGCGCCCGTCGTCGCGGCCATCGCGTTCGCCGTCGCGGAGGTCGTCGGGTTCTTCGTCGTCGGCACCGCGGTCGTCGTCCAGACGCACGGCTTCGTGCGGATCGTCCGGCTCGCGGTCGCGCGGTGGCGGTCGGGCGAGGACACGAGCGAGGTCGGGGCTCCGGTCGCGACCCGGGCAGAACGCGATCCCTCGGCGGAACCCGATACTCCGACTCCCGGCACCGCGACTCGAGCCACACGGCCACGCGCCTCGCGCGCCCTCCGCTGGACCGGCGCAGGGACGATCGCCGCGGCGCTCGCCGGCGTCATCGCGTTCTCCATCGCCGCGTTCCCCGCGCTCGAGCGCTACTCGGACGGGACGACCCTCGTCATCGCCCATCGCGGGCTCACCGAGCACGCCGTCGAGAACACGATCCCCGCACTCGAGGCCGCCGCGGCGGCCGGGGCGGACGTCGTCGAGTTCGACGTGCAGCAGACGAAGGACGGCGACTGGGTCGTCATGCACGACTTCGACCTCAGCCGGCTCACCGGCTCGCCCGGCGCGGTCAAGGACATGACGCTCGCCGAGGCGACCGCGCTCACCGTGCGCGAGGGCGAGAACGAGGGCACGGTGCCGTCGATGCGCGAATGGGTGCGCCGCGCGCACGAGCTCGGCATGCCGCTGCTCATCGAGATCAAGCCGCACGGCCAGGAGACGCCCGACTATCTTCAGCGGTTCTACGCGATCCTCGACGAGGAGGGCATCACCGACGCGAGCCTGTACCACTCGCTGAGCGCCGACGTCGTCGCCGGGCAGCACGCGATGCGCCCAGAGACGACGATCGGCTACATCGTCCCGATCGCGTTCGGCGCCGGGGTGCCCGAGACGCCCGCGGACTTCATCGTCGTCGAGGAGTTCTCCTACTCGGATGCGCTGCGTCAGGCGCTGCACGACTCGGGCCGGGGGATCCTGGTGTGGACCGTCAACGACGAGACGGCCATGCGCGGTTATCTCCGCGACGGCGTCGACGGCATCGTCACGGACCAGGCGATCCTGCTCCAGCACCAGCGCGACGACGTCGCGGGCGAGAGCGGGCTCGCGCCGAAGCTTCTCGACGCACTCGCCCGCGCCGTGACGCTCTGGTGAGCGCCCCGGAATCGTCTCGATAGAATCGGAGCACGTCGGAAGGGGCGCAGTGACCGCGATCAAGGCCGAGAGCAGAAAGCGCCTGGTCCTCGTGACGGGCCGAGCCCACCCCCGCCTCGCCGAGCAGATCGCGGACGCGCTCGGGACCGAGCTCGTCGAGACCGAGCTGCGGACCTTCGCGAACGGCGAGATCTACGCGCGCTACGGCGAGAGCCTCCGCGGGACCGACGTCTTCATCATCCAGTCGCACTCCGCCCCGATCAACGAGTGGCTCATGGAGCAGCTCATCATGATCGACGCGGCGAAGCGCGCGAGCGCGAAGCGGATCACCGCGGTCGTGCCGTTCTACCCGTATGCCCGTCAGGACAAGAAGGGCCGCGGCCGCGAGCCGATCTCCGCGCGGCTCGTCGCCGACCTGTTCCTCGCGGCGGGCGCCGACCGGATCATGAGCGTCGACCTGCACGCCGCCCAGATCCAGGGCTACTTCGACGGGCCCGTCGACCACCTGTTCGCGATGCCCGTCCTCCTCGACTACTTCGAGAAGCTGCGCGGCCCCGACCTCACGATCGTCTCGCCCGACATGGGCCGCGTGCGGGTCGCCGACATCTGGTCCGACAAGCTCGGGGCGCCGCTCGCGATCATCCACAAGCGCCGGGACCCCAAGGTCGCGAACCAGGTCTCGGTGCACGAGATCGTCGGCGAGGTCGCGGGGCGCGACTGCCTGCTCGTCGACGACATGATCGACACGGGCGGCACGATCGTGAAGGCGGCCGAGGCGCTCAAGAAGAACGGTGCGAAGTCGGTCGTCGTCGCCGCCACCCACGCGGTCTTCTCCGACCCCGCGGCGGAGCGGCTGCAGTCGGAGTTCATCGACGAGGTCGTCGTGACCGACACCCTCCCGGTGCCGGAGTCGAAGCGCTGGGACCGGCTCACCGTGCTGCCGATCGCACCGCTCATCGCGCGCGCCATCCACGAGGTCTTCGATGACGGGTCGGTGACCTCGATGTTCGACGGCGCGGCCTGACGCGCATGGCCGACCCGCGCACGGCGCAGGCGACCGGCCCCTCGAGGGCCCCGTCCCCGCTGCGCCGGGCGCTGCGCACCTGGGTGTGGGTGGTGCCGGCCGCCGCGGTCGTGCTGCTCGTCCTGATCTGGGAGCGCGACATCCCGTGGCCGGTCTATCTGCTGGCCGGCGCGCTGCTCATCGGCACGATCCTCGCCGCCGTCCACCACGCCGAGATCGTCGCGCACCGCGTCGGGGAGCCCTTCGGCTCGCTCGTGCTCGCGGTCGCGGTGACCGTCATCGAGGTCGCGCTCATCGTGACGCTCATCCTCATCAAGCCCGTCGGCACCGAGACGCTCGCGCGCGACACCGTGTTCGCCGCCGTCATGATCACCGTCAACGGCATCGTCGGCATCTCGATCCTCGTCGGCGGGATGCGCTACACCCTGCCCCGCTTCAACCGGGAGGGCGCGGGCTCCGCGCTCGCGGTCGTCGCGACGCTCACGACGATGACGCTCGTGCTGCCGACCTTCACGATCTCGGAAGGGGGCGCGCAGTTCTCCGACTCGCAGCTCATCTTCGTCGGCATCGTCGCGGTCGTGCTCTACACGGGGTTCGTGCTGCTCCAGGCAGGGCGGCACCGCGACTTCTTCCTCCCGGTCGGCAAGTCCGGCGAGCCGATCTCGGAGGACGTCCACGTCGCACCGCCGAGCACCCGGTCGGCGCTGATCAGCCTCGGCGTGCTGCTGGTCGCGCTCGTCGGCGTCGTCGGCCTCGCCAAGTCCGTCTCCCCCGGGATCGAGCACGTCGTGAACGCAGCCGGCATCCCGGCGAGCTTCGTCGGTGTCGTCGTCGCGCTCATCGTGCTGCTGCCCGAGGGCCTCGCCGCGATCAAGGCGGCCCTGCGCAACCGCCTGCAGACCAGTCTCAACCTCGGCCTCGGCTCCGCGATGGCCTCGATCGGCCTGACCATCCCGACGCTCGCCGTCGCGACCATCTGGCTGCCGACGCCGCTCGTGCTCGGCCTCGGCCCCGTCCAGATCGTGCTCTTCGCGCTCACCATGGTCGTCGCGACCCTCACCCTGGTCCCGGGCCGCGCGACCCGCCTGCAGGGCGTCGTCCACCTCGCGATCCTCGCGTCGTTCATCTTCCTCGCCGCCCAGCCCTGACCTCCCTCAGGTAGCACGTTCGCACCCAGTGTGCGGCGGAGACCTCGAACTCTGGGTGCCAACGTGCGCTTTGAGCAGGTCGTCGGCACGCGTGGAACGCGTAAGTTGGTCGCATGACGCAGTACGCGCCGCCGCGGCCATGGCTCAGCAGCTACGCCCCCGGCGTCCCCGACGAGATCGACGAGCCGACGGGCTCGCTCGCGCACCTCATCGACGAGTCGATCGCGCGCTACGGCGACGGGCACGTCGCGCTCGAGTTCTTCGGCGCGGAGACGACCTACGCGCAGCTGCGCGAGCAGATCGATCGCGCCGCCGAGGGCCTGCGCCAGCTCGGCGTGCGGGCGGGCGACCCGGTCGCGATCGTGCTGCCGAACTGCCCGCAGCACATCGCCGCGTTCTACGCCGTCCTGCGCCTGGGTGCGATCGTCGTCGAGCACAACCCGCTCTACACGCCGCGGGAGCTGCGCCACCAGTTCGAGGACCACGGCGCGAAGTTCGCGATCGCGTGGGACAAGACGGTCGCGACCATCCAGGACTTCCCCGAGGACATCGCGCCGACGATCGTCTCCGTCGACGTGACGCGCGCGATGCCCACGGCGATGCGCGCGATGCTGCGGCTGCCGATCCGCAAGGCCCGCGAGTCGCGCGCCGCGCTGACGACGCCCGTCTCGGGGACGGTGCCGTGGGAGAAGCTGCTCGGCCATGATCGGATCCTCGACGACGTGCCGAAGCCGGGCCTCGACGACGTCGCGCTCCTGCAGTACACGAGCGGCACGACCGGCACCCCGAAGGGTGCGACGCTGACCCACCGCAACCTCGTCTCGAACGCCGCCCAGGCGCGCGCCTGGGTGCCCGACGTCCCGCACGGGCCCGAGTGCGTCGTGTACGCGGTGCTGCCGATGTTCCACGCGTACGGCCTGACGCTCTGCCTCACCTTCGCGATGAGCATGGGCGGACGGCTCGTGCTCTTCCCGCGCTTCGAGCCCGACCTCGTGCTCAAGGTCGTCAAGCGGCGCCCGCCGACGTTCCTGCCGGCGGTGCCGCCGATCTACCAGCGGTTGCAGGCTGCCGCGGCCGAGCAGCGGGTGAGCCTCAAGGGCGCCATGGTGAGCATCTCGGGCGCGATGCCGCTGCCGACCTCGGTCGTCGAGCCGTGGGAGGCCGCGACCGGTGGGACTCTCGTGGAGGGGTACGGCCTCTCCGAGTGCTCGCCGGTGCTCGTCTGCAACCCCGTCGCGCCGAACCGCCGGATCGGCACGATCGGCCTGCCGGTGCCGAGCACCGAGGCGCGGGTCGTCGACCCGGAGCATCCGACGATCGACGTGCCGACCGGTCAGGAGGGCGAGCTCATCGTCCGCGGCCCGCAGGTCATGCAGGGCTACTGGAACAAGCCCGAGGAGACCGCCGCGGTCTTCGTCGCGGCGAGCGACGGCGGGAAGGACTGGTTCCGCACGGGCGACATCGTGCGGCTCGAGGACGACGGCCACATCGTCGTCGTCGACCGGATCAAGGAGATCATCATCTCGGGCGGCTTCAACGTCATGCCGAGCGAGGTCGAGGAAGCGCTGCGGCGCCATCCGACGATCGAGGACGCCGCGGTCGTCGGCATCCCGGACGCCGCGTCGGGCGAGCAGGTCGTCGCCGCGGTCGTGCTCGCCCCGGGGGCAGAACTCGATGCGGAGGCGGTGCGCGAGTTCCTGCGCGACCACGTCGCGGCCTACAAGATCCCGCGACGGCTGTTCGTCGTCGGCGAGCTCCCGAAGTCGCTCATCGGCAAGGTGCTGCGCAAGCGGGTCAAGGACTCGCTGCTCGTCGACTGACGCAGCGCGCGCCTCGTCGGATTCCGACAAAGCCCTCGCCGTCTCCGGGCGCCATCGGCCACAATGACCGCATGACAACGACGTCAGCCGCCAAGCCGTGGCTCGCCCAGTACGCCTCCGGAGTGCCCCACGAGATCCCGCCCGTCGAGGTGTCGCTCCCCGAGTTCTTCGCGGAGTCGGCGCGGCGTCACCCGGACGGCGTCGCCCTCGAGTTCTTCGGCGCGACGACCACGTACGCGCAGCTCGAGGAGCAGATCGAGCGCGCGGCGGAGGGACTGCGACGGCTCGGCGTCGGCGCGGGAGACCGGGTCGCGATCGTGCTGCCGAACTGCCCGCAGCACATCGTCGCGTTCTACGCCGTCCTCCGGCTCGGCGCCATCGTCGCCGAGCACAACCCGCTCTACACCGCCCGCGAGCTCGAGACCCAGTTCGTCGACCATGGCGCGAAGGTCGCGATCGCGTGGCGCAAGGTCGTGCCGCTGCTCCAGGAGCTGCCCGAGGCGGTCCGGCCCGACACCGTCGTCGACGTCGACCTGATCGCCGCGATGCCCGGCAGGATGCGGCTCATGCTGCGCCTGCCGATCCGCAAGGCGCGCGACGCCCGCGCGGCGCTGACCACCGAGGTGCACGGCACGACCCCTTGGACGGATGTCGTCGGCGCCGAGCGGATCGCCGCGAGCATCCCGGGGCCCGGCCCCGAGGACACCGCGATCCTGCTCTACACGTCCGGCACGACGGGGACGCCGAAGGGCGCGATGCTGAGCCATGCGAACCTCGTCACGAACGCGCTCCAGACGAGCGCCTGGATCCCCGAGTTCGCCTACCCCGGCGCGACCGTCTACGGCGTCATGCCCATGTTCCACGCCTACGGCCTGACGCTCGGGCTCACCTTCGCGATGGGCGCGGGCGCGAGGCTCGTGCTGTTTCCGAGGTTCGAGCCCGACATGGTGCTCGACGCGGTCAAGCGGCAGCCGGCGGCCGTGTTCGCCGGCGCGCCGCCGATCTACCAGAAGGTGCTCGCCGCGGCCGCGGCGCGGGGCCAGTCGCTCGCCGGCATCGGCGTCGGCATCTCGGGCGCGATGCCGCTCCCGCACGACATCGCGGGACCGTGGGAGCGGGCGACGGGCGGCACGCTCATCGAGGCCTACGGCCTGTCCGAGACCTCGCCGGCCCTCATCGCGAACCCGAACTCGGACAAGCGGCGGATCGGCTGGATCGGCGTGCCGATCTCGAGCACCGAGGTGCGGGTCGTCGACCCCGAGACGCTCCTGGACGTCGAGCCGGGCGCCGAGGGCGAGATCATCGGGCGCGGCCCGCAGGTCTTCCAGGGGTATTGGCACAAGCCCGAGGAGACCGCGGCGGTCTTCATCGCCGCGACCGACGGCGGCCGGGACTGGTTCCGCACGGGCGACATCGGCGTCATGGACGAGACCGGCTTCGTCAAGGTCGTCGACCGGATCAAGGAGCTCGTCATCACGGGCGGCTTCAACGTCGCGCCGTCGGAGGTGGAGAACGTCATCCGCGAGCATCCGAGCGTCGAGGACGTCGCGGTCGTCGGCCTGCCCGATCCCGTCTCGGGCGAGCAGGTCGTCGCGGCGGTCGTGCTCGCGGCCGGCGCGCAGCTCGACGCGGACGCGCTCGGAGCGCACGCCCGTGAGCGCCTCGGCGGCTACAAGGTGCCCAAGCGCTTCATCGCGATCGACGAGCTACCGCGCAACGTCCTCGGCAAGGTCCTGCGCCGGCGCGTGCGCGAGCAGCTGCTCGCCTGACGCGCGCGGCGCCGAGTCGGCGCGGAACACGTCGACGAGGACGAGCAGCACGACGCCGAGCAGGACCGCGACGATCACGACGCCGACCGTGAGCGGCCGGAAGAACACGATCGTGACGACGACGGCCGCCCCGATGAGCCAGAACGCCAGCCCGCGGTGGCGCTGAAGGAAGCGGCTCACCGGGTTCGTGAGCGCGAGCCGGTGCCGGGCGATCGACGGGAAGCGGTCGATGCCGGCACGGGCGCGCGCGGCGAGGCGCGACGGGCCCGCCAACCAGGCGGCGGCGACGCCGATCACGGCGACCGCGATGACGGCGGCGATCGTCACGACGAGCGCACCGGTCGCGGCGTCGAACATGCGCTCGAGCGCGGCGGCGCTGAGCATGCCGCTCGAGGCGGCGACGACGCCGCGGCCGACGCTGAGCCCGATCGCGAACAGGATCGCGGTGACGCCGAGCGCGATGCTCGCGCCCATCACCCAGCCGCGGCGGCGCGGCGCGACCGCGATCCCGCCGATCAGCAGGGCCGCCGCGATGATCGGCAGCCAGATGCCGCTCGCGACGGCGAGCGCGTAGGCGGTCTTGACGTTCCCGATGCCCTGCACGTCGGCGAGCGGGATCGAGATGTCGAGGTCGTTCGGGATGAGCTGCGCGATCGTCACGCCGCTCGTCACGAGCTGTTCGCGCAGCACGGAGACGACCGGGCCGAGCTGCAGGGAGACGGAGTCGCCGGAGATCTGCGCGATCGCGTTCGGGTCGCCGCGCAGCACCGCCATCAGCTGGGAGTGCGTGAGGCGCAGCGTCTGCTCCCAGACCGTGGGGAACCATTCGGAGGTGACGACGCTGTCCACGCCCCAGCGCACGAGCGCGTTGACGCCGTCGACGAGCGGGCCGCGCAGCAGATCGAGGCTGTCGGACACGAAGCCGGGCAGCTCGAGCTGCTGCAGACCGTCGACGATCCCGCCGGTGAGCATCTCGATGTCGATGCTCTGGTTCACGGCCGCGACGACCGCGTCGCTGATCGCCGCCTGGACCTCCGGCGACTCGGCGAGCGGGGCGTAGGCGGCGACGAAGGTCTCGGTGTCGGTGACCTGCGCCTGCGCGAAGTCGACGACGAGGGCGAGCGGCGCGACGATGAGGCCGAGGACGACGAGGATGCCCGCGAGCACGCTGCGTCCGACATGGGCGGCGCCGCGGCGACCGCTCGCTCCGCCGCCCTCTCCCGCGGGTCGAGTGCGGCCGCCAGGCGGTGCATCGAGACCCGCACCCGCACCCTGGATCTCGATGCGCGAGCGCGTCGCTGCTCGATCCGCGAGGGCGGCGTTCGCGTCGACGAGCGCGGAGCGCTCCTGCGCGAGGGCCGCGTTGGCGTCGGCGAGGTCGGCGTTGCGCTCCTCGAGTTCGGCGATCCGTGTGCGCAGTTCAGCGAGGGTCTCCCGGGCCATGGCGCGAGCCTAGTGGCCGGAGCCCTCCGCGACGACCTCGGTCCGGTCGCCGCTCCACAGCGTGTGGAAGGTGCCGTCCTTGTCGATGCGCCGGTAGGTGTGCGCGCCGAAGAAGTCGCGCTGGCCCTGGATGAGCGCCGCGGGCAGGCGCTGTGCGCGCAGGCCGTCGTAGTACGCGAGCGAGGAGGAGAACGCCGGCGCCGGGATCCCCGCGCCCGCCGCGGTCTGCACGACCCGGCGCCACGCCGCCTGCGTGCGGGTCAGCGCCTCGCGGAAGTACGGCGCCGTGAGCAGCTCGGGCAGCGCGGGGTCGGCGGCGTAGGCCTCTGTGATCCGGTTGAGGAACTTGGCGCGGATGATGCAGCCGCCGCGCCAGATCGCCGCGATGTCGCCCTTGTGGACATCCCAGCCGTACTGCTCGGCGCCGGCGATGATGAGGTCGAAGCCCTGCGAGTAGGCGGCGATCTTCGACGCGTAGAGCGCCTGGCGGACGTCCTCGACGAAGGCGTCGGCGTCGGCGGCACGCCACGCCTCCCCGTCCCCGGTCGTCTCGGGACCGGGCAGGTCGCGCGACGCCGCGCGCTGCGCCGGCTTCGAGGACAGCGAGCGCGCGAACAGCGCCTCCGCGATCGCCGGGACCGGGATGCCGAGGTCCGCCGCGTTCTGCACCGTCCAGGCGCCCGTGCCCTTCGCGCCGGCCTGGTCGAGGATGACGTCGACGAGCGGCTCGCCCGTCCCGGCGTCGACCTGGCGCAGCACCTGCGCCGTGATCTCGATGAGGTAGGAGTCGAGCTCGCCCCTGTTCCACTCGACGAAGACGTCCGCGATCTCGGCGGGGGACTTGCCGGTGCCGCGTCGGATGAGGTCGTAGGCCTCGGCGATGAGCTGCATGTCGGCGTACTCGATGCCGTTGTGCACCATCTTGACGAAGTGTCCGGCGCCGTCGTGCCCGACGTGCGTCACGCACGGCTCGCCCTCCGCGACCGCGGCGATCGAGCGCAGGATCGGTCCGAGCGTCTGCCACGACTCGTCGGAGCCGCCCGGCATGAGCGAGGGCCCGAGCAGGGCGCCCTCCTCGCCGCCGGAGACGCCCATCCCGACGAAGTTGATGCCGGTCGCGCGCACGGCGGCCTCGCGTCGGATGGTGTCGGTGAAGAGCGAGTTGCCGCCGTCGACGATGATGTCGCCGGGCTCGAAGACCGCGACGAGGTCGTCGATGACGGCGTCGGTCGGCGCCCCCGCCTTGACCATGACGATCGCGGTGCGCGGCTTCGCGAGCGCGTCGGCGAACTCCCGGTAGCTCTGCGCGGGCACGAAGTGCGCCTCGGGGTGCTCGGCGAGGAGCTCCTGCGTGCGGCCGGGGGAGCGGTTGTACACGGCCACCGTGTTCCCCTCGCGGCTCGCGAGGTTGCGCGCCAGGTTCGAGCCCATCACGGCGAGGCCCACGACCCCGATGTTCGCCTTCGTCACGGCTCCAGGGTAGCGGCAGTGCCCCGGCCCGGGCGGGGTCGCGCGCCGCAGCCGACGGCCCGAGCGGACTGCTAGAATCTCCTGTCCGACCTGGCGAGGGGGCTCGATTCCCCGTCATCGACATCGTCCACGACCTAGGAGTACGTCCCCATGGCTGAGCTCAGCAACCACATCGCCGCCGACAGCCGCGAGTCCTTCGGCAAGGGCGCGGCCCGCAAGCTGCGCGCCGCCGGCCAGATCCCCGCGGTCATCTACGGCCACGGCACGCAGCCGCGACACGTCTCGCTGCCCGGCCACCAGACCTCGCTGCTGATCCGCAAGGCGAACGCGATCATCGAGCTCGTCGTCGACGGCAAGCAGGAGCTCACCCTCGTCAAGGACGTCCAGCGCGACCCGGTGCGCCAGGTCATCGAGCACATCGACCTCGTCGTCGTCAAGAAGGGCGAGAAGGTCCACGTCGACGTCCCCATCCACGTCGAGGGCGAGGCCGCCCCCGGCACGAACGTGCTCCAGGACGCGAACACGATCTCGATCGAGGTCGAGGCGACGCACATCCCGGAGCGCATCGCGGTCTCGGTCGAGGGCCTCGAGGTCGGCGCGCACATCACGGCCGGCCACATCGCGCTGCCCACGGGCGCGACCCTGCTCTCCGACCCCGAGCTGCTCGTCATCGGCGTGAGCGCGCAGGCCGTCGCAGCCGCCGCCGACGAGGCGGAGGGCGCCGAGGCGGTCGCGGAGGTCGCCGAGGCGGAGGCCGAGGCCGCCGCCGAGGAGTCGGCCGAGTAGTCGGCCCCGCCGGTCGATATGAGCGACGAGCCGTATCTCGTCGTCGGGCTCGGCAATCCGGGGACGACGTACGCGGGCAATCGGCACAACGTCGGCCAGATGGTCCTCGACGTGCTCGCGGAGCGTGCGCGGCTGTCCTTCAAGTCGCACAAGGCGGGCGCCGTCGTCGCCGAGGGGCGGCTGCATCCCGGCACGCCGCGCGTCATCCTCGCGAAGCCCGGCTCCTACATGAACCTCTCGGGCGGGCCCGTCGCGCAGCTCGTGAGGTTCTTCAAGGTGGCGCTCGAGCGCGTCGTCATCGTCCACGACGAGCTCGACATCGACTTCGACACCGTGCGGATCAAGGTCGGCGGCGGGCACGGGGGCCACAACGGCATCCGCGACGTGAGCGCCCGCCTCGGCTCGCCCGACTACGTGCGCGTCCGGGTCGGGATCGGTCGTCCACCGGGGCGGATGGACGCCGCGGACTTCGTGCTCAAGGACTTCGGGACGCAGGAGCGCAGCGCGCTGCCGAACCTGCTCGAGGACGCCGCCGATGCGGTCGAGGCGATCCTCGTCGAGGGCGTGCTCGCCGCCCAGAACCGCGTCAACACCCGCTGAGCCCGCGTACGATGCTCGCGTGACGAGCGCCGCAGGGGTCAGGACCGTGTTCGTGACCGGCGCAACCGGTGCGTGGGGGCGCGCGACGCTGCGCGAGCTGCGCTCCCGCGGCGAGCGCTTCCGCGTCATCGCGCTCGCTCGGCCCGGCAGGCGCACGACGAAGGTGCTCCGCGAGTTCGCCGACTGGCCGCAGCTCGAGGTCGTCCCCGGCGACCTCACCGACCCCGTCGTCGTCGCCGCCTGCGTCGCCCGCTGCGACGTCGTCGTCCACCTCGGCGCCGTCGTCTCGCCCTACGCCGACGACCACCCCGAGCTCACCCACCGGGTCAACGTCGGCGCGATCCGCAACATCGTCGCCGCCGTCAAGGCCCTCCCCGACCCGGCCAGGGTCGCCGTCGTCGGCGTCGGCTCGATCGCCGAGTCGGGAGACCGCAACCCGCCCACCCACTGGGGCCGCGTCGGCGACCCCATCGCCGTCTCCGCCTATGACGCCTACGGCCAGAGCAAGGTCGTCGCAGAGCGCGAGCTCGCCGACTCGGGCGTGCCGAGATGGACCTGGCTGCGCCAGACCGGGATCCTCTACCCCGAGATGATCGGCATCCGCGACCCGATCATGACGCACCCGCCCCTCGCCGGCGTCATGGAGTGGGCGAGCGACCAGGACTCGGCGCGGCTCGTCGTCGGCCTCAGCGAGCCCGACGTGCCCGAGGAGATCTGGGGGCGGGCGTGGCACGTCGGAGGCGGCGAGGGCTGGCGGCTCACCAACTGGGAGTTCCTGCAGGGCATCGCCGTCGCGTTCGGGATCGGCGACATCCGGCGCTGGTACGACCGGGACTGGTTCGCGCTGAAGAACTTCCACGGCTACTGGTTCAGCGACAGCGATCGGCTCGACGAGCTCGTGCCGTTCCGCGGCGACACCATCCAGGCGGCGCTCGCCCGGGCGGGCGCGATGCTCTCGCCCCCGGCGCGCTGGGCGGCGAGCGCCTTCGCGCCCGTCGTCAAGCGCTTCGTGATGAAGCCGCTCGTTCAGCGCCGGCGGGGCATGCTGCACGTCGTGCGCAGCGGCGACGAGGCCGCGATCGGCGCCTACTTCGGCTCGCTCGAGGCATGGCGCGGGATCGGCGACTGGTCGACGTTCGAGCCGCCGACGCCGTCGCGCACGCCGACCCGGCTCGAGCACGGCTACGACGAGGATCGGGCGCCGGGGGACTGGACGGCGGAGGACTACCGGGGTGCCGCCGAGTTCCGCGGCGGGATCCTCCTCGCCGAGGACCCCGAGCCGGGTGCCGCCGCGACCCCGATCCAGTGGCGGTGCGCCGACGGGCATCGCTTCGCCGCGAGCCCCCGGCTCGTGCTGCACGGCGGGCACTGGTGCCCCGTGTGCGTGCAGGACCCGGCCGACTACCCGCGTCAGGCCGAGCGCAACGCCTTCCTCGCGCAGATCATCGTCTGATCACGCCGCCGGCTCGCCGCTGATACGCCCGCTCAACCGTCCGTGGATACCCCGACGGTCTGCGCTCGCGGCCGGCGCAGCCGGCCCATCTCGATCGCGAGGATGCAGAACGCGATCACCGCGAACCCGACGAGGAACCACGGCAGCCAGCCGAGCCCGAGTCCCGCGACGACGAACGACCCGAGCAGCGCGCCGAGGCCGATCGCCGCGTTGAACGACGTCGTCAGCGCCGCCGCGGCGATGTCGCGCAGCTGCGGCGAGGCGTCGCGCATCATGAGGCCCTGGCTGAGCGGCGGGATGATGCCGAAGACCGCGTTCCATGCGACGTACGCGATGATCGCCGGCCACCCGGCCGGGCCGAGGAGGCCGAGCAGCGCGACGCACACGGCGAGCGAGGCGATCGTGACGAGCAGGATCCGATGCGGGTCGCGGTCGCCGAAGAGGCCGGAGACGATGAGCCCGAGGCCGCCGCCGATGCCGCCGAGCATGAGGATGCTCGCGACCTGGCCCGGATCGATCGCGGGGATCGCGATGAGCCAGGGCGCGATGTACGTCGACATGACGTTCTGCCCGGAGACGGTGATGAAGATGATCGCGCACACGAGGATCACGACCCGCAGCGTCGGATCCCTGCGCGCCGGGATCGGGACCTCGCCGGTCGCGAGCGTGACCCGGTGCTCGACCGCCGGGAGGAAGAGCACGACGAGGACCGCGAACACGATGATGAGGCAGGCCATGACGACGAACGACAGTCGCCAGCCGACCGCGTGCCCGATCGCCGCGCCCATCGGGATGCCGAGGATGAACGCGAGCGTCCCGCCGGCGATCGTGATGCTCGTCGCCCGCACGACCTGGTTCGGCTTGACGAGCCGCGCCGCGTACGGCGTCGTCACCGCCCAGAAGACGCCGTGCGCGAGCCCCCCGAGGATGCGTCCGAGCAGGAGCACCCAGTAGTCGGGGGCGACGGCGCAGATGACGTTCGTCAGGGCGAAGGCGGCGAGCGTGACGACCATGAGCCACTTGCGCGGGTAGCGGTACGTGAGGCGGGTGAGCGGCACGGTCGTGAGGGCGACCGTGAACGCGAAGACGGACACGAGCAGACCGGCCTGCGCCTCGCTGACCCCGACGCCGACCGCGATCTCCGGGAGGATGCCGGTCGGCAGGAACTCGCTCGAGACGCAGACGAAGATCGCCCCGGCGATGACCATCAGGCGGGCGACGGGGAAGGGCTGGCGCGGCACGACGGTCCAGCCTAGGCGGTCGTCGGCTCCGCGCGCGCGGCGAGCTCCTCGGCGATCGCGCGCATGCCGATCGCGACCTCGACGAACGACGTCGACAGCGGCGAGAGCCCGACGCGCAGCCCCTTCGGGTGCCGGAAGTCGGGGATGACGCCGCGTCGCCAGAGCGCCGGGACGATGTCGCAGAACGCCGGGTGCTCGAGGAGGACGTGGCCGCCGCGGACCGCGGGCTCCCGCGGCGTCGCGAGCTCGACGCCGTACCGGGCGAGCTGCGCGTCGGCGATCTCGATCGCGAAGCCGGTGAGCGCGAGCGACTTCGCGCGGATCGCCGGCATCCCGGCGCGCTCGATGAGCGGCAGCGAGTCGCGCAGCGCCAGCATCCCGACGATCGGCGGCGTCCCGCTGATGAGCTGCGCGATCCCGGGTGCCGGCTCGTAGGCCGGGGCCATCGCGAAGACCTCGGAGGCGCCCATCCAGCCGTGGATCGGCTGGCGCAGCCGGCCGTGGTGTCGCCGCGCGAGGTAGGCGAAGGCGGGGGAGCCGGGGCCGCCGTTCAGGTACTTGTAGGTGCACCCGACGGCGAGGTCCGCTCCCGCGGCGTCGAGCTCGACCGGCACCGCGCCGGCGCTGTGGCAGAGGTCCCAGGCGACGAGGGCGCCGGTCTCGTGGACGGCGGCGGTGATGCCGGCGAGGTCGGCGATCGCGCCCGACTTGTAGGCGACGTGGCTGAGCAGGACGAGCGCCGTGCGCGGGCCGACGACGGCGCGCACGGCCTCGAGCGTCACGCCTCCGGCGGGGTCGGGCTCGATCCAGCGCAGCGTCAGCCCGCGCTCGGCCGCGATGCCCTCGACGACGAAGCGGTCGGTCGGGAAGTTCTCGGTGTCGACGACGAGCTCGTCCCGGTGGGGCTGCGCGTCGACGGCGGCTCGGACGAGCTTGTAGAGCAGCACGGTCGTCGAGTCGGCGACGACGGTCTGGCCCGGCGCCGCGCCGATCGCGATGCGCCCGATCGCGTCCCCGAGCTCGGTCGGGGCGGCCATCCAGCCCTCGTCCCAGGACCGGATGAGCCGGTGGCCCCAGTCCTCCTCGACGAAGCCGACGAGCCGGTCCCGGGTGGCGACGAGCGGCCGACCGAGCGAGTTGCCGTCGAGGTAGGCGACGACGTCGTCGTGGGCGACGAATGCGAGTCGGTGGGCCGCGAGCGGATCGGCGGCGTCGAGCGCCTCCGCCCGGGCGAGGACCGCCGCGAACCCGTCGTCGTGCGTCACCAGGGCTTCGGGCGCTCCGGGTCGCGCTCCGAGTCCTTCGGCATCTCGGCGAGCACGCCGCCACCCGAGCGCACGCACAGCATCCGGAGGTCCTCCGGGCTGTCGGGGGCGCAGCGCCAGACCCGCCAGACGCCCTGGCCGACGCGCACGACGCTGCCCGGTCCGACGTCGATGACGTCGTCGTCGAGCCCCATCTGACCGCGGCCCTGCAGGAAGACGTAGAGCTCCTCGAGCTGGGAATGGGTGTGCCAGAAGGGCGCGCCCTCGCCCGGCGCCGCGGCGTTCGCGCTGACGCCGATGTACTGCGTCGTCATGTCGTGATCGACGAAGCGCTTGCCGCGTGCACCGCTCGCCGAGACGGCGTCGCTCCAGGCGTCGAACGCGCCGAGTTCGAGAATCTCGTATCCACTCATGTCGCCAACCTAGTCCTGTCGCGTTCGCCGTGACAGCCGGGCATCTGTTTGAATCGGAGGAGTCGAGATTCGACGAGGCCGCGAGCGGGGCGCGGCCGTGGCGGTGCCGGACGGGGCCGCCGACCCGCCGACGGGAGACCGATGTCCGCCACCCCTGCGCCACCGAGACGATCGCCCGCCGCGACGTTCTCCCTCTATCTCGTCGTCGGCACGCTGCTCGCGGCGGCCGTCCTCGGCGCCGTCCTCATCATCGTCGGCGACCAGGCGAACGTCGCCGGCCGCGCGTGGCTGACGCTCGTCCTCGTCGCGGCGTTCGCCGGTGCGGTCGCGCTCGACGCCGTCGCATCCAACGGCCCGAACCGCTGGTACCTGGGCGCCTCGACGATCGTCAACGTCGTCCTCGTCGCGGTCGGGCTCAACAAGCTCTGGAACGGCTGGCTCCAGCCCTCGGACACCGCCGACCCGCTCGTGTGGATCGTGCAGATCTGGTGCTTCCTGCTCGTCGTCGTGCTGCTGCGCGTCGCGCTGCTCGTGACCCAGCTCTACTGGCACTTCTTCGTCGCCCGCGCGCGGATCGCGCTGACCCGCGTCACCGGTGTCGTCGCCCTCGCGCTCGCGTGGGTCACGGCGCTCGTGCTCGCGATCCCGCTCGCGCTGCCGCAGGGCGACTGGGCGGACTGGTGGTGGCGGATCGCGGGGGCGGCCTCGCTCGTCGCCGTCGTCGCCCTCGTCGTGCCCGTCGTCGTGCGGGCCTTCGAGCCGAAGCCGCCGCGCCCGCCGCGTCCGGTGCCGGTGCTCGATCCGCGCACGGGACAGTACTACGTGCCCCAACCGCCGCCCGGACTCGCCTACTCCCCGGGACCCGCGCCGCCGCCGGCCCACGCCTCGGCCCCGCTGCAGCCGCCTGCGCCGCCGCAGGCTCCGGCCGCGCAGGATCCGCCCCCGCCCGCGAACTAGAATCCTCCGGTGCCGCTGACCGGGATACCTGTCGTGCTCGGCGCCGACCCGGCGCTCGCGCAGGCGCTCGCCGGACCCCACGCCGACGCCGACTTCTCCTGCGTCGACGGCGCCCGCGTGCCGCTCATCGCGCGGCTGCTCGGGGTCGAGGACGGCCCGCGCATGCTGCTCGCCGTCGTCGCGACGGGCCGCGAGGCCGAGCAGGTCGTCGATGCGTTCCGGGCCTACCTGCCGGGCGCCGAGGTCCACGAGTTCCCGTCGTGGGAGACGCTCCCGCACGAGCGGCTGAGCCCGTCGGCGGAGACCGTCGGGCGCCGGCTCGCGGCGCTGCGCGCGCTCAAGGCGTGGCACGACGACGTCCCGGCCGGCCCGCGCCGCCCGTTCGTCCTCGTCGCGTCGGTGCGCGCCGCACTCCAGCCGCTGCTGCCCGGGCTCGCCGAGATCGAGCCGATCGTCCTCGAGATCGGCGGCCGCGGGCACGACCTCGCGGGGATCGCGCAGCGGCTCGTCGCGCTCGCCTACGCGCGCGTCGACATGGTCACGCGACGCGGCGAGTTCGCGGTCCGCGGCGGCATCCTCGACGTCTTCCCCCCGGAGGCGGAGCACCCGCTGCGCATCGAGTTCTTCGGCGACGAGGTCGAGGCGGTGCGCGAGTTCGCCGTCGCCGACCAGCGCAGCCTGCCCGACCCCGTGCCGGGGCCCGTGCGCCTGCCGCCCGCCCGCGAGTTCCTCATCACGGACTCGGTGCGCCAGCGAGCGCGCGAGATGACCGGCGAGTTCCCCGCGCTCGACGCGATGCTCGCGAAGATCGCCGAAGGCATCCCCGTCGAAGGCATGGAGTCGCTCGCCCCCGCGCTCGTCGACGGCTTCGTCCCGCTGCCGCGGCTGCTGCCCGAGGACGCGGCCATCGCGATCCTCAGTCCCGAGCGGGTCGCGACCCGCGCGATCCACCTCGTCGAGACGAATCGCGAGTTCCTCTCCGCCGCGTGGTTCGCGGCGACGGCCGGGGGCGACGCGCCCATCGACCTCGGCACGGACCTGCGCCGCCGCCTCGGCTCCGGCGATTTCCTGACGGTCGAGCAGCTGCGCGAGCGCTCCGGCGGCCGCGCCTGGTGGACGGTCAGCGCCTTCGACGCCGGCGACTTCGACGCGATCCGGCTCGGCGCGAGCCAGATCCCGAGCTTCACCGGGCACGCCGACGCCGCGATCGACCACGTCGGCGATCGACTGCGCGACGGCTGGGCGCTCGCCGTCACCGCGGAGGGTCCCGGCCTGCTCGATCGCGCCGCCGACCTGCTCGCCGAGCGCGGGCTCGCGGCGCGGCGGGCGCAGGACCTCCCGGCCGACCCGGAGCCGGGCGTCGCGTACCTCATCCAGGCGTCCGTCGAGGCCGGACTCGAGCTGCGCACGCAGCGGATCGGGGTGCTCGCGGAGGCCGAGTTCTTCGGCCGAGCCGCCTCCTACCGGCAGGGCGCGCCGCGCAAGCTCGCCTCCCGCCGGCGCAACGTCGTCGACCCGCTCCAGCTCAAGGCCGGCGACCACGTCGTCCACCAGACGCACGGCATCGGCCGCTTCATCGAGCTGGTGGAGCGCGAGGTGTCGACCGGGACGAGCCGCGGCATCGGCGGCCGCAGCGCCGTCACCGCGACCCGCGAGTTCCTCGTCATCGAGTACGCGCCGTCCAAGCGCGGCATGCCGGGCGACCGGCTCTACGTCCCGACCGACCAGCTCGACCTGCTCACCCGCTACGTCGGCGGCGAGGCCCCGACGCTCTCCAAGATGGGCGGCTCGGACTGGTCGGCGGCGAAGGGCAAGGCGAGGAAGGCGGTGCGCGACATCGCCGTCGAGCTCGTCAAGCTCTACGCCGCGCGGCAGGCGAGCAAAGGCCACGCCTTCGCGCCCGACACGCCGTGGCAGCGCGAGCTCGAGGACGCGTTCCCGTTCGCCGAGACGCCAGACCAGCTCACGACCATCGACGAGGTCAAGGCCGACATGGAGCGCCCGATCCCGATGGACCGGCTGCTGTCCGGCGACGTCGGGTTCGGGAAGACCGAGGTCGCGGTCCGTGCCGCGTTCAAGGCGGTCCAGGACGGCAAGCAGGTCGCGATGGTCGTGCCGACGACGCTGCTCGTGCGCCAGCACGCGGAGACCTTCTCGGAGCGCTTCGCCGGGTTCCCCGTCAAGCTGCGGGCGCTCAGCCGGTTCCAGACCGAGAAGGAGTCCGCCGAGACCCTCGCCGGCCTCGCCGACGGGACCGTCGACATCGTCATCGGGACGCATCGCCTGCTCGGCAAGGGCATCGCGTTCAAGGACCTCGGACTCGTCATCATCGACGAGGAGCAGCGCTTCGGCGTCGAGCACAAGGACGCGCTCAAGAGGCTCAAGACGAACGTCGACGTGCTCGCGATGACGGCGACGCCGATCCCGCGCACCCTCGAGCTCGCCGTGACCGGCATCCGCGAGATGTCGACGCTCGCGACCCCGCCCGAGGACCGCCATCCCATCCTCACCTTCGTCGGGCCCTACTCCGACAAGCAGGTCGCCGCCGCCATCCACCGCGAGCTGCTGCGCGAGGGCCAGGTCTACTACGTGCACAACCGCGTCGCCGACATCCAGGCCGTCGCCGCGCGCCTCGCCGAGCTCATCCCCGAGGCGCGCATCGCGGTCGCCCACGGCCAGCTCGGCGAGGAGGCGCTCGAGCGCGTCATGCTCGACTTCTGGGAGCGCCGCGCCGACGTGCTCGTCTCCACGACGATCATCGAGACGGGCCTGGACATCCCGAACGCGAACACGCTCATCATCGACCGCGCCGACAAGTACGGCCTCGCGCAGCTCCACCAGCTGCGCGGGCGAGTCGGCCGCGCCCGCGAACGCGCGTACGCGTACTTCCTCTACGACGAGACGAAGCCGCTCACCGAGCTCGCCGAGGAGCGGCTGCGCACGATCGCGACGGCGAACGAGCTCGGCTCGGGCATGCAGATCGCGATGAAGGACCTCGAGCTGCGCGGTGCGGGCAACATCCTCGGCGCCGAGCAGTCCGGCCACATCGCGGGAGTCGGCTTCGACCTCTACCTGCGCATGATCGGCGAGGCGGTCGCCGACTTCCGCGGCGACGCGGCGCCCGAGCAGACGGAGCTGCGGCTCGAGCTCCCGGTCGACGCGCGCATCCCCGAGGACTACATCGCCTCCGAGCGACTGCGGCTCGAGGCGTACCAGAAGCTCGCGGCGGCCGTCTCGGCACCCGTCGTCGAGGCTGCGGTCGCCGAGTCGGTGGTCGGCGAGTCGACGACTGCCGAGACGAGGATCGCGGAGACGGGGGAGAACCCCGGCGCGGCAGTCGATGCGAACGATGCGGACGGCGCGGACGATGCGATCTCGCGCGTCGTCGAGGAGCTCGTCGACCGCTACGGCGACCTGCCCGAGCCCGTCGAACGGCTCGTCGCCGTCTCTCGGCTCCGTCGTCGGGCGCAGCTCGCGGGCCTCTCCGAGGTCGTCGTCGCGGCCGACCGGCTGCGTATCGCGCCGCTCGAGCTGCCGGACTCGCGGCAGGTCCGGCTGCAGCGCCTGCACCGCGGGGCGCGCTACGTCGCCGCGCAGCGCGTCGTGCTCGTCCCGCTGCCGCTCGCCGACGGCCCGCTCGGCTCGGCGTCGCGCCCGTCCGACGCGGACCTCATCGCGTGGGTCGAGCGGCTCTTCGACGACCTGCTGCCGGTGAGCGCCGGCTGAGACCGGCGGATCAGTCGACGACGGCGAGCCGGACCCAGTCCGCCGGGTCGACGTCCGGATCGGCGAGCACCTCGGGGCGTACCGGCTTCGCGGCCCGCACCAGGTCCTGGACGTGCTCGTTGACGTCCCACACGTCGACGTTCGCGCCGCCGACGACGACGCCGTCGCGCAGCTGGAACGCGACGAACCCGCCGTCGTCGAGCGAGCCGCGCACGACCACCTCGTCGACGGCTCCCGGCCAACCCGAATACTCCATCCCGACGTCGTACTGGTCCGAGAAGAAGTAGGGGAGGAGATCGAAGTCCCGCTCGGCGCCGGCCGCGTTCGCACCCGCGACGAGGCCCTGGTTCAACGCATTGCCCCAATGCTCGACACGGACGCGGTCGCCGAGGATCGGGTGCATCGCGTTCGCGATGTCGCCCGCAACGAAGACGTCGGGATCGCTCGTCGCGAGCCGCTCGTCGGCGAGCACGCCGCGGGCAGCGCCGGACCCGCCGACGTCGAGCCCCGCCGCCTCGGCGAGCGCGAGCTCGGGACGCGCGCCCGTGCCGAGCACGACGACCTCCGCCTCGACGAGCGTGCCGTCCTCGAGACGCACGCCCGTCGCGTTCTGCTCGCCCTCGATCGCCACGACGCCGGGGCCGAGCCGCAGCGCGACGCCGTGCGACTCGTGCAAACGGCCGAAGAACCCGCCGACCTCCCGACCGAGCACCCGCTCGAGCGGCACCGAGCCGTGGCCGAGCAGGACGACCTCGGCGCCGCGGATCCGCGCGCTCGCGGCGACCTCGGTCCCGATCCAGCTCGCTCCGACGACCGCGAGCCGCGCGCCGGGCACCAGCCGATCGCGCAGCGCGAGCGCGTCGTCGATCGTGCGCACGACGAAGACGCCGTCGAGGTCCGCGCCCGGCAGCCCGGGCCGCACCGCGACCGAGCCGGTCGCGAGCACGAGCCGCGAGTAGCGGACATCGCGACCGGCCACCCGGACGCTGCGGGTCGAGCGGTCGAGCGACTCGGCGGGCGCGCCGAGCAGCAGCTCGACGTCGTGCCGCGATGCCCAGCCGTCCTTCGCGACGAGCGCCGCCTGCGGGCCGTCCGACCCCTGGAGCAGTCCCTTGGTGAGCGGCGGCCGCTCGTAGGGCAGGTACGGCTCGGCGCCGATCAGCCGGATCGGACCGGACCAGCCCGCCTCCCGGGCGCCCTCCGCGGCCTTCGCGCCGGCGAGGCCGCCGCCGATGATGACGATCGCATCGTTCTCGTTCACCCGAACCATGCTCGTCCTGCCTCGCGGATCGCGCTAGGGGTGCACGGTCAGGAATAGCGCAGACCCCGCCGACGCCAGGCCCGCGTGACCCACCAGAAGACGAAGTGCTCCCTGGGCCACTCCGTGACGACGTGGCCGCGATCGTCCGTGAAGTAGTTGTGGCAGCCGGAGTTCTTCGCCGAGGTCGAGGTCGCGAGCTCGGCGTCGATCCAGCGGACGTAGTCCTCCATCGCGCTCGGGAGCGTGTCGACGACCCGGGCGCCGCGCTCGAGCCGCCGGATCGCGGCGACCGCGACCTCGGCCTCGCGCTCGAGCTGGGCGATGATCGAGGTCCCGCCGTTCGTGTTCGGCCCGTACAGGATGAAGAAGTTCGGGAAGCCGGGGACCGTCGTGCCGAGGAACGCGCTCGCGCGCTGCGACCACGCGTCGTGCAGGCGCTGCCCGCCCCGGCCGACGATCTCGAGCGGAGCGAGGATGCGCTGCGCCTGGAAGCCCGTCGACATGACGAGGACGTCGACCGCGTGCTCGGTGCCCGTCGCGTCGACGAGCCCGTCCCTCGTCGCCGCGACGACGGCGTGCGGGACGAGCTCGACGTGCGCCAGGTTGAAGGCCTCGTAGTACGTCGTCGCGACGATCGGGCGCTTGCAGCCCCACGCGTAGTCAGGCGTCAGCGCCGCACGAGTCGCGGGATCCTCGACGGTGTCCTCGATGAACGCGGTGCACAGCTCCCGCATGCGCTCCTGCATCGCCGAGCCGGCGTCGTACGCCGTGAACCGGCGGTTCGCCTTCCACCAGAGCCAGTAGCGGTGGATGCGCTGCGCGAGCGGCACCCGGCGGTAGACCCAGCGCTCCCACGGCCTGAACGCGCGCTCCGACTTCGGCTCGATCCAGCCGGGCTCGCGCTGGAAGACGAGGAGTCGGCCCACCCGGTCGGCGATCCCGGGGACGACCTGGATCGCGGTCGAGCCGGTCCCGACGACGGCGACGGTCTTGCCGGAGAGGTCGTGCTCGTGCTCCCAGCGGGAGGTGTGGAAGCGCACCCCCTCGAAGGCGTCGAGGCCCGGCCAGTCGGGGTAGCGCGGCACCCCGAGCAGTCCGATCGCCGAGACGACCGCGTCGAAGCGCTCCGTCGCCCCGCCCTCGAGCTCGACCTCGTACTGCGCGTCCGCCTCGATCCAGCGCGCGCCGAGCACCCTCGTCGAGAGCCGGATCCGTTCGCGCAGGCCGAAGCGGTCGACGACGTGGTTCGTGTACGCCCACAGCTCGTCCCGGCGCGCGTGCGTCCGCGTCCAGTCGTACCTGATGAACGAGAACGAGTAGACGTGGGAGGCGATGTCGACCTCGGCCCCCGGGTAGTCGTTGTCGCGCCAGGTGCCGCCGAGTCGATCCGCCTGCTCGAAGATCGTGACCTCGGCGCGGGTGCGCCTCGTGAGCTTGACGGCCGCGGCGATCCCGCCGAAGCCGGACCCGATGATCGCGACTCGGAGAGGACGACGCATGTCACCGACGCTAGGCAATCGCGTTCTCCTCGGACACGGCAGAAGTACGCGACTGCGCCGGACCTCGCGGGCGACGCGGGGCCGCCCCGCCTAGCATCTGGCCATGTCATCACCCGGCGCGCGTGCCCCGAAGCTCGATCCCGAGGACATGGACCCGCGCCAGCGGGAGCTCTACGAGCGCTACACGACGGGGCCGCGCGCCGACCCGGACAACCCGTTCCGGCTCTACGACGACGCAGGCTTCCTCATCGGGCCGCCCTCGGCGTGGGTGCTCAGCCCCGACCTCGGGCACGCACTCGAGCGACTCGGCGGCCAGATGCGCTGGGGCGTCCATGCCTCCGGGGCGACGCGCGAGGCGGTCATCCTCGCGGTCGCCTACGACGCGGACAGTGCGTTCGAGCTGTTCGCGCACGAGGCGGCCGGGCGCGCCGAGGGGTTCTCGGACGACGACCTGGCGGCCCTGCGCGACGGCCGCGCGCCGGACGGCGCGAGCGAGGAGACGAGGGTCGCGCACGCGCTCGCGATCGAGCTGATCCGCACCCGGCGCGTCGCGGAGGACTCCTGGGCGCGCGCGGTCGAGGTGCTCGGCCTCCCGCTCGTGTTCGAGCTCGTCACCCTCGTCGGCTACTACCAGCTCGTCGCGCTCACCCTCTGCGCCTTCGCCATCGTCCCTCCCGCTTTTCAGGAGAATCCGGCCTAGGCGTGCAATACGCACGCGCGCCCCGGATTCTCCTGAAAAAGGGAGAATGGGGAGGTGGCGGTGCCCGGTGGAGTCGGCGGCAGCGCCCGGGCGCGCCGGGGCGGCCGGATCGCCGCGTCGGGGCTCAGCCCCCGCGCCTACCTGCGCGCCGCGAAGGACATCGCGACACTGACCTGGCGGGCGACGCCGGGCACGATCGTGCTGCAGTTCGCCGGCGCCGTCATCACCGCGGTGCTGCCCATCGTCACCACCTGGTTCGCGAGCCTCACGACGACGGCGCTCGCGGCGGCGTTCGCCGGCGACGAAGCGGCCGGCGGGGAGGCGATCGTCTACGTCATCGTCACCGCGGTCCTCGGCCTGCTCATGACCGGCTGGCGCTCCCTCGAGCAGTACGTCCAGCGTCTCAGTCGCTACACGCTCGAGGCGAAGGTCAGCGACATCATGTACGAGCGCTTCCTCTCGCTCGACTTCTGGCGCTACGACGACAAGGAGACGATCGACGTCTACGACCGGGCGCAGCAGTTCTCGCAGTTCTACACGCAGGCGTTCCAGACCCTGTCGCGGATGCTCAGCCAGATCATCACGCTCGTCACCTGCGTCGTCGCGCTCGTGCTCGTCGGGTGGTGGCTCGCCCTCATCCTCGTGTGCGCGATCATCCCCGGCGTCTGGATCCAGTTCCGACTCAGCCGCGCCCAGGTGCGGCACTGGAACTCGACGATCGAGCTGCGGCGGCGCAAGGCGACGATCGAGCGCGCGATGTTCCAGCCCGAGCACATCGCGGAGCTGCGCCTCTACGGCGTCGTGCGCCACCTGCTCGACCTCCGCCAGCAGCTGCGCGATCTCGATGAACGCCAGCGCATCGAGTTCGAGCGGCGCTACATCCCGCTGCGCCTGCTCGCCGACTTCATCGAGCTGCTCGCCGAGGTCGGCTCGCTGATCTGGGTCGTGCTGCAGATCATCGCGCGCCAGCAGCCGGTCGGGCAGTTCCTCTACGTGCAGCAGATCGTCTCGCGGGCGCTGACCGCGATGAACTCGTTCGTCACCGAGATCTCGGCGCTCGACGAGCAGCTCGCGAACGTCGCCGACTATCAGGTCTTCATGGACTTCCCGACCCGGCAGGGCGGCACCCGCGCGCTCGCAGGGCCCCCGCACGTGATCGAGTTCGAGGATGTCTCGTTCCGCTATCCGAACAACGAGCGCGAGGTGCTCTCGCACATCTCGATGCGCATCGAGCGCGGACAGCGCATCGCGATCGCGGGGGAGAACGGCGCCGGCAAGTCGACGCTCATCAAGCTCATGAGCGGCCTGTACCAGCCGACCTCCGGCCGCATCCTCCTCGACGGCGTCGACCTCACGGAGTACTCGACCGAGTCGTGGCACGAGCATCTCGCGGTCCTGCAGCAGGACTACCTCGCGTACACCTTCGCCTCCGCCGAGGACAACGTGCGCTTCGGCGACGTCGAGCGCCCCTTCACCGAGGAGGCCTTCGACGAGGCGCTGCGCAAGGCCGAGGCCAGGGAGATCGTCGACGGGCTGCCCAAGGGCCCGGCCACGTACGTCCACCCGTGGATGGCGCACGAGGACGGCACTCGCGGCGTCGACCTCTCCGGCGGCCAGTGGCAGCGCATCGCGCTCGCCCGCAACTTCTACCGCAACGCGCCGATCATCATCCTCGACGAGCCGACGTCGGCGATCGACGCGCTCGCGGAGGCGCGGATCTTCAACCACCTCTTCGCCGCCGACGGACGGACGGTCATCATCATCAGCCATCGCCTGACGACGATCCAGCGCGCCGACGTCATTTTCATGCTCCAGAAGGGGCGCATCGTCGAGACGGGCACGGCGGCGGAGCTCATCGCTCGCCGCGGCGAGTTCCACGCCATGTTCGAGTCGCAGCTCTGACGCGTGGTCGGAGAGCCCTCCCGGCGGGCGTAGGGTCGAGCAGTGTCATCCGGCGTCGGTCTGAGATCCGAGCGCGGGCCGATCCTCGCCGCGATGATGCTCGCGACGGCGCTCATCGCGATCGACACGACGGTGCTCGCGACCGCCGTCCCCGCGGTCGTGAAGGATCTCGGCGGCTTCGAGTCCTTCCCGTGGCTGTTCTCGATCTACCTCCTGACCATGACGGTCCTCGTCCCCGTCTACGCGAAGCTCGCCGACACGATCGGGCGCCGGCCGCTCATGATCCTCGGCATCGCGGTCTTCCTCGTCGCGTCGATCCTCTGCGGCCTCGCCTGGGACATGCCGTCGCTCATCGTGTTCCGCGCGCTCCAGGGCATCGGTGCCGGTGCGATCCAGCCGCTGAGCATCACCGTCATCGGCGACATCTACACGATCCAGGAGCGGGCGCGCATCCAGGGCTACATCGGCAGCGTCTGGGCCGCGGCGTCGGTCGTCGGCCCGACCCTCGGAGCGGTCTTCTCCGAGCTGGACGCCTGGCGCTGGATCTTCTTCGTGAACGTCCCGCTGTGCCTGCTCGCCGGCTGGCTCGTGCTGCGGGGCCTGAAGGAGTCGGTGCCCAAGCGCCCGCACCGCATCGACGTCGCGGGTGCGTCGCTCCTGACGGTCGCGCTCACGGGACTCGTGCTCGCGATCCTGGAGGGCGGCCACGCGTGGGCGTGGGACGCGTGGCCGAGCATCGCGCTGTTCGCGGGCTCGGGGGCGCTCCTCGTCGCGTTCGTCCTGGTCGAGCGCCGGGCCGCCGAGCCGGTCCTGCCGCTGGCGATCTTCCGCAGACCCGTCATCGCGGCGTCGACGGCGATCAGCTTCATCTTCGGCGTCGCGCTCATCGGGCTGACCGCCTACACCCCGACCTACCTGCAGGTCGGCGCGGGCGTCTCGCCGTTCGTCGGCGGCATCGCGCTCGCGGCGATGCTACTCGGCTGGCCGATCGCCTCGGCGATCTCGGGCCGGCTGTTCCTGACCAGGGGCTTCCGCTTCACGATCGTGCTCGGCGCGCTGCTCGCGCTGATCGGGTCGATCGGCCTCGTCGCGACGGCGTCGACGCCGAACCCGTGGCTGGTCGCAGGGGTCAGCCTCGTGATCGGCTTCGGCTTCGGCTGGTGCGCGGCGCCGACGCTCGTCGCGGCGCAGGCGACGGTGCCGTGGGAGGAGCGCGCGGTCGCGACGGGCACGATCATGTTCGCGCGGTCGTTCGGTCAGGCGATCGGCGCCGCGGTCCTCGGCGCGATCGCGAACTCGGTCATCGCGCAGCACGGCGGCGTGACGACCGATCCCGCGACGATCATCGCGGCGAGCACGGCGGTCTTCGTCGCGGTCGCCGTCGTCCTCGTCGCGCACTTCGTGCTCGCGCTCGCCTTCCCGAGCGATCGCCAGCTGCGCTCGACCGAGGGCTGGGCGGCGTCGTCGTTCGTCGAGGGCGTCGCGGACGGCACTCCGGACGCCCCGGTTCGCGAGTAGCACGGGTGCGGGAGGACGCGCTCGTCCCGGCCGAAGCCCGCCGCGGGCGGCGCGCGTGGGGCAGACTCGGGGTATGAGCTCCACTCCGGTCGGCGACGGCGTCGAGCTGCCCGCGCCGCGGCCGCATCCCGAGCTCGACCAGCTCATCGCCGTGCTCGAGCACCTGCGAGCACCGGGCGGCTGCGCGTGGGATCGGGAGCAGACGCACGCGTCGCTCGTGCGCTACCTCGTCGAGGAGACGCACGAGCTCGTTGAGGCGATCGAGGCGGGCGACGACGACGAACTCGTCGAGGAGCTCGGCGACGTGCTCTACCAGGTCGTCTTCCACTCGGACATCGCGGCGCAGGAGGGGCGTTTCACCCTCGAGGATGTCGCGCGGCGGATGCGCGCGAAGATGGTCGGACGCCACCCGCACGTCTTCGGCGACGCGGTCGCGGACACCGCGGACGCCGTCACGGCGCGCTGGGACGATCTCAAGCGCACCGAGAAGCCGCACCGCGACTCGGTGCTCGATGGCGTGCCGAAGGGGATGCCGGCGCTCGCGCTCGCCGACAAGCTGCTCGGCAAGGCGCACCAGGTCGGCGTCGGCCGGGCGCCGGCGGACGTCCCGGCCGAGGAGTCGACGCTCGGCGAGGCGCTGCTCGCGCTCGTCGCGGGCGCGAGGCAGGCGGGGCTCGACCCGGAGCGGGCGCTGCGCGGCGCGATCCGCGGCCTCGAGTCCGACGTGCGCGCGGCCGAGGCCCGCGAGCGTGGCACGATGGGCGAATGAGCGTCGACGGGGTGGCGCTCGTCGGTCGCGCCGACGAGCTCGCGGCGCTCGACACCGCCCTCGCCGAGGCCGACGCCGGACGATTCCAGGCGCGCATCGTCTCGGGCGAGGCGGGCATCGGCAAGAGCCGGCTGCTCGAGGAGTTCGCGCGGCGGCACGGCGAGCGCGCGCTCGTGCTGATCGGCCACGCCGAGGATCCGGGCTCCGGGCCGCTGCCGTTCGCCGTCGTCGGGGGCTTCCTGCGCGACATCGACCGCGCGCTGGCGTCGGGCCGTCCCGAGCTGCCCGCCGACGTCGAGGCCCAGATCGCGGCGCTGCGCACGGGGCACTGGACCTCGGTCAGCGCGGGGGTCGACTCGGCGCGACTCCTCGGCGCCTTCATCGCGCTCGTCGAGGCGGCGGCGGCCGGGCGACCCATCGTCATCGTGTTCGACGACCTGCAATGGGCCGACCCGAGCACGCTCGAGACGCTGCGCTTCGTCGTCCCGCGGCTCGGCGAGGCGCGCATGCTGCTCGTGCTCGCGTTCCGCTCGGACGACATCGATCTCGGCCATCCGCTCGCAGCGCTGCTCGCCGAGTCGTCGCGTTCTCGCTGGGGCGCCAGGATCGAGCTCGGCCCGCTCGACCGCGACGCGGTCGGCGAGCTCGCCGGGGCGGTGCTCCGCCGCGCGGTCACGCCCGCCGAGCGGGACACGATCGCGCTGCGCAGCGACGGCGTGCCGTTCTACGTCGAGGAGGTCGCCGCGCACCTCGGCGAGCCGCTGCCGCCGTCGCTGCGCGAGCTGCTCATGCTCCGCTACGTCGCGCTCGGCGAGGCGGCGCGCGGCGTGCTGCGCGTCGTCGCGGAGGCGAGCGGCGTCGTCCCGCACGACCTCGTCGCGGCGGTCGTGCCGTCCGACGCGCACGCGCTCGACGTCGCGATCCGGGAGGCGATCGCGGCCCGGGTGCTCGTCGCCGAGCCGGAGGGCTACCGCTTCCGGCACGCGCTCATGCGCGAGGCGGTCCGCGAGGAGCTCGTGCCGGGGGAGCGGGCGCGGATCCATGCGGCGGTCGCCGCGTTCGAGGCGGATCGCCGGGGGGACGAACGCGATCGGGCGGAGCGGATCGCGCGCGCGTCGGGCAGCGTCGAGCGGCTGTCGCCGCGCGAGCTCGAGGTGCTCGATGCGATCGCGGAGGGCTTGAGCAACGCGCGGATCGCGAAGCGGCTCTACATCAGCGAGAAGACCGTCTCCGTGCACGTGTCGGCGATCCTGCGCAAGCTCGGCGCCGCCTCGCGGACCGAGGCGGTGTACAAGGCGCGCGCGTAGCGTCCCGGGGGCTGCGAGAATCGTCGGGTGGCCAGCCAGGTGAACCCGCCGCGCGGGATGCGCGACTTCCTCCCCGGTGAGAAGGCGAGGCGCGAGTCGATCCTCGGCGCGATCCGCGCGAGCTATCGGGCGCACGGCTTCGCGGAGATCGAGACGCCGGTGGCTGAGGACGCGCAGCGGCTGCACGCGGGGCTCGGCGGCGACAACGAGAAGCTCGCCTTCGCGATCATGCGCCGCGGGCTGACCCGCGAGGACCTCGCGGCGGCCGGCTCGCCGCTCGAGCTCGCCGACCTCGGCCTGCGCTTCGACCTCACGGTGCCGCTCGCGCGCTTCTACGCGTCGCATCGCGCCGAGCTGCCGACGCCGTTCCGGGCGATCCAGATCGCGCCGGTGTGGCGCGCGGAGCGGCCGCAGAAGGGGCGCTTCCGCCAGTTCGTGCAGTGCGACATCGACATCATCGGCGAGGCCGGCCCGCTCGCCGAGGTCGAGCTGCTGACGGCGACCGCGGCGACGCTGCGGCGGCTCGGCGTCGCGGGCTTCACGATCCGGCTCAACGACCGCCGCCTGCTCACCGCGATGCTCGACGTCTTCGGGTTCGCGCCCGAGGAGCGTGATGGCGTCCTCATCACGGTCGACAAGCTCGACAAGGCCGGGGTCGACGGTGTCGTCGCGGAGCTCCTCGAACGGCGCTCGACGCCCGCCGCGGTCGACGCGCTGCGCTCCTTCCTGCTGCGACCGCAGACGCGCGAGCACCGGCCGTTCGGCGAGGGCCAGATCCGTGCGGCGCTGCCGGACGGGCTTGAGAGCCCGGTCGTCGCGGAGCTCGCGGCGATCGGCGACGCGGTCGTCGCGGCGACGGGCGGCGAGGAGTCGGTCGTGCGCTACGACCCGTGGCTCGTGCGCGGCATGGGCTACTACACGGGCGCGATCTTCGAGGTCGCGCACCCGGATCTCGGCTACAGCTTCGGCGGCGGCGGCCGCTACGACGGCATGATCGGTCGCTTCCTCGGCGAGGACGTGCCCGCGGCGGGGATCTCGCTCGGCTTCGAGCGGCTCGTCGAGCTGGTGGACCTGCCGGGCGACGACGAGCAGAACGCGATCGCGGTCGTCTACGACGCGGCGGCGTCTCCCGCGGTCGTCGTCGCGGCGCGCGATCGCTTCGTCGCGGAGGGCCGTCCGGTGCGCCTCGTGCGCCGGCCGCGCCAGCTCGCGAAGGCGCTCGACGCGCTCGCGGCGGACGGCGTCGCCGAGTTCGTCCTCGTCGACCAGGGCGCCGACCCCCGCGCCCTCGTCCCCCGTCCTCTCGCTTTTCAGGAATAGACGGGGCGCAGGTGCGCATCGCGCGCGCCCGGCTCTCCTGAAAGGCGAGCGCCGAGACGGCTCTAGGATTGGGGGTCTGACGCCCCACGAAGGCCCGCAGCCCCCACGAAGGAGAGCCACAGCATGACCGCGATCGAAGCCGTCGGAGCCCGCGAGATCCTCGATTCCCGTGGGAACCCCACGGTCGAGGTCGAGGTGCTCCTCGAGGACGGCACGGTCGCGCGTGCCGCCGTGCCGAGCGGCGCGTCGACGGGGGCCTTCGAGGCGTACGAGCTGCGGGACGGCGAGGCCGCGCGCTACGACGGCAAGGGCGTCCTGCGGGCCGTGGAGAACGTGCTCGACGTCCTCGGCCCGGCGATCGAGGAGCTCGACGCCGCCGATCAGCGGCTCGTCGACGCGGCCCTCATCGAGGCCGACGGCACCGACAACAAGTCCAAGCTCGGGGCGAACGCGATCCTCGGCGTCAGCCTCGCCGTCGCCAAGGCCGCGGCCGACTCCGCCGACCTGCCGCTGTTCCGCTACCTCGGCGGGCCGAACGCGCACGTGCTGCCCGTGCCGCTCCTCAACGTCATCAACGGCGGCGCGCACGCCGACACGAACGTCGACATCCAGGAGTTCTTCCTCGTGCCGCTCGGCGCCGAGACCTTCTCCGAGGGGCTGCGCTGGGGCGTGGAGACCTACCACGCGCTCAAGGGCAAGCTGAAGTCGGCGGGCCTCGCGACCGGCCTCGGCGACGAGGGCGGCTTCGCCCCCGAGCTGCCGAGCAACCGCGCCGCCCTCGACTTCCTGCTCAAGGCGATCGAGGCCGCCGGCTACACCCCCGGCGTCGACATCGCGCTCGGCCTCGACGTCGCCTCGACCGAGTTCTACCGCGACGGGGCCTACGACTTCGAGGGCCGCCGGCTCGACGCCGCCGAGCTCACGGCCTACTACGCCGACCTCGTCGCGAACTACCCCCTCGTCACGATCGAGGACCCGCTCGCCGAGGACGACTGGGCCGGCTACGAGGCGCTCACGGCGCAGCTCGGCTCGAAGCTGCAGATCGTCGGCGACGACCTGTTCGTGACGAATCCGAAGCGCCTCGCCGACGGCATCGCGCGCGGCGCGGCGAACTCGATCCTCGTCAAGGTCAACCAGATCGGCACGCTCACCGAGACGCTCGACGCGGTCGAGCTCGCGCACCGCTGCGGTTACTCCGCGATCCTCTCCCACCGCTCCGGCGAGACCGAGGACACGACGATCGCCGACCTCGCGGTCGCCGTCAACGGCGGGCAGATCAAGACGGGCGCCCCCGCGCGCTCGGACCGGGTCGCGAAGTACAACCAGCTGCTGCGGATCGAGGAGGAGCTCGGCGAGGCGGCGGTCTACGCCGGCGCGAGCGCCTTCCCGCGGTTCAAGCGCTGATTGAGGTCAATCTCCGGCCCGTCGCTTGCGGACGTCCAGGAAGCGACTGGTACTCTGGCTCAGCCCGCTCGGGGGTCGTACCGGCCCCGTATACGGACGCGCGCACTTGAAGCATGAAACGCGTACTCACGATCGTCGCCGCAGCGGCCCTGGTAGTCGGGGTCAGTCTGCCGGCGGCAGCCATCTCGAAGCCGGACTCGTCAGCTGCGAGCACGCAGGCGACCCCCGGGCTCGCCGCGACTGACGAGCAGGGGATCGAGGTGTCCGTCGCGGCGGCCTCGCTCGCGGACCGCGACCTGTACGCGGCGGAGCCGAAGCCGGTCGTCGAGGTGGTCTCGAGCTCGTCCGCCTCCTATGCCGGGACCTACTCGGGCGAGTTCGCGGGCATGTTCAGCGTCTGGCCGACGCCAGGCGGCGGCGTCATCTGCGAGTTCGGCTGCTACGGCGGCCATCAGGGCATGGACATCGGCAATGCCGGCTACGCACCCGTCCTCGCCGCCGGCCCCGGCGTCGTCATGCAGACCTGCCAGGGCTGGTGCGGCGGCTGGGGCAACTACGTCAAGATCGACCACGGCTCGGGCGTCGCGACGCTCTACGGCCACATGTACGGGATCGCGGTCGGCGTCGGCACGAGCGTGAACGCTGGCAGCTACCTCGGCGAGGTCGGCGACACCGGTGAGGCGTACGGCACGCACGTCCACTTCGAGGTCTACGTGAACGGCGTGCGCTACAACCCGCGAGACTTCCTCTCCGTCAGCGGCTGACGCGTTGCAGCCTCCCGTCAGCACGCGGCCGTAGCCTGTAGTCATGGCCCGCCGCACGCGTGACTCGGGAGACCCGGCCCCCCGCCAGGTGCCCGTCCGGATGCAGGAGGAGTCCGCCCCGGAGCGCTGGTTGCGCACCCTGCGGGTCTCCGGCTTCAGCGTCATCGCGCTCGTCCTGCTCGGCCTCGCCGTCGTCGTGCTCGCGCCGAGCCTGCGCCTGCTCGTCGAGCAGCAGCAGCAGATCACGGCGCTCGAGCGCAGCGTCGAGAGCCAGCGCGAGCACGTCGAGGACGTCAAGGCGGAGCTCGGTCGCTGGAGCGATCCGGCCTACATCGAGGCGCAGGCGAGGCAGCGGCTGCTCTTCGTCTACCCCGGCGAGTACAGCTACATCGTCACGAACGTCCCCGGCGAGGACACCACGGCGCTCGACGCGGGGCTTCCGGTGTCGAGCGAGCTGCAGACGACGCGGGTCGACTGGGTGGGCGCGCTGCTCGCGAGCGGCTACGGCGCGGGGCTGACGGACGCGACGGGCGACGAGCTCGCGGTCGTCGGGGCGCCGGCGGGATCGACGCAGACGGAGACGGCGGGATGACGCCGGGGGAGAACGCGACCGGCGCGGTCACGCGGTCGGGCGCGCACCCGCGCGTCGACGACGCGGACATCGCCGCGGTCGGCCGCCAGCTCGGCCGACCCGCTCGCGACGTCGTCGCGATCGCGGCGCGCTGCGTCTGCGGCGCGCCGACCGTCGTGTCGACCAGGCCGAGGCTGAGCGACGGGACGCCGTTCCCGACGTTCTACTATCTGACGCACCCCGCGGCGACCGCCGCGGCGTCGCGGCTCGAGGCGGCCGGCCGGATGGCCGAGTACCAGGCGATGCTCGTCGGCGAGGTCGCGGACGCCTACCTCGCCGCGCACGAGGCGTACCTGCGCGACCGGAGCGCCTTCGGCGACGTCCCCGAGATCGAGGGCTACTCCGCCGGCGGGATGCCGCAGCGCGTCAAGTGCCTCCATGCGCTCATCGGCCACAGCCTCGCGGCCGGCCCCGGCGTCAACCCGATCGGCGACCTCGCGCTCGCGGCGTGCGGCTGGAGCCCCGAGGTGTGCGAGTGCGAGGTCGAGGCGTGAGGGCGCTGCGGCTCGCGATCGGCCTGCCGATCACCGCGCTCCTCTCCGGCCTCCTCGCGATCGGCCCCGCCCTCGCGGCGTCGGCCGACTACATCCGCAACGCCGAGTACTGGCTCACCGAGTACGGCATCCGCCAGGCGTGGACGGTCACTCAAGGGCAGGGCGTCACGATCGCCGTCATCGACACGGGCGTCGACCCGAGCGTCCCCGACCTCGCGGGGGCGGTGCTCTCGGGCGCCGACTTCTCCGGGATCGGCAATGCGCGCGGCTGGGCGCCGGTCGGCGACGACAACGCGCAGCACGGCACCCTCGTCGCCTCGCTCGCCGCGGGGCGCGGGACGGGCCCGAACGACGGCGTCATCGGCGCCGCGCCCGCCGCGATGATCCTGCCGCTGTCGATCGCGCTGTCCGGCTCCTCGATCGACTCCGACACGCAGATCGCCGAGGCCGTCAAGTACGCGGTCGACCACGGGGCGGACATCATCAACATGTCGCTGACGCGCAACACGCTCGAGTGGCCGACGTCGTGGGACGACGCATTCCTCTACGCGGCCGAGCACGACGTCGTCGTCGTCGCGGCGGCCGGCAACCGCGGCTCCGGCACGACCGTCGTCGGCGCGCCGGCGACGATGCCCGGCGTCCTCACGGTCGCGGGCGTCGACCGCTTCGGCGAGGCGAGCTTCGACGCGTCCTCGCAGGGCATCACCATCGCGATCTCCGCGCCGAGCGAGGAGCTCGTCGGCGCGGCGCCCGGCGGCAAGTACCTCGCCTGGAGCGGGACGAGCGGCGCGGCCCCGATCGTCTCCGGCATCGTCGCGCTCGTGCGCGCCGCGCATCCCGAGCTCGACGCGGCGAACGTCATCAATCGGATCGTCGCGACCGCGCACGACCGCGGGGACGCCGGCTACGACGCCTACTACGGCTACGGTCTCATCGACGCGGCTGCCGCGGTGAGCGCCGACGTGCCGCTCGTCACGCAGAACCCGATGGGCAGCCTCGCCGAGTGGATCAACCTCTACCGCCCCACGACGCTCGACCCGGTCGTGCACCCGACACCGGTCGTCGTCGTGCCCGAGCCCGATCTGATCGCGGCGCCCGACTCGGCGACGCCGTTCGGCAAGGTGCTCGCGCCGATCGAGCTGCTGCGGACGGCCGGTCCCGGCGTGCTCGTCGTCATCGCGTTCGCCGCGGGGATCGCGGCCCTCGCCATCTGGGCGATCCGTCGCGCGGACGGCGGGCGTCGCAGCCGTTAGACTCTGTGCGGCGACGGGCCGAACGCGGCGCAGCGCCTGAGCACCGCTCACGATCAAGGGGAGTACCCACCACCGTGCCCAAGATTCTGATCGTCGGCGGCGGATATGCCGGCTTCTACGTCGCCTGGAAGCTCGAGAAGCTGCTCCGCCGGCGCGAAGCCTCGGTGACCCTCGTCGACCCGCTGTCGTACATGACCTACCAGCCGTTCCTCCCCGAGGTCGCGGCCGGCTCGATCGAGCCCGACCACGCCGTCGTCGCGTTCCGACGCCACCTCAAGCGCACCCGCATCGTGCCCGCGCGGATCACCGCGATCGACTCCGAGGCGAAGGTCGCGACGTTCACCCCGCTCGACGGCGATCCGTGGACGGAGGAGTACGACATCCTCGTCGTGACCGCCGGCTCCGTCACCCGCACCTTCCCCATCCCCGGCGTCGCGGACAGCGCGTTCGGGATGAAGAACATCCAGGAGGCGGTCGGCGTCCGCGACCGGCTGATGGGCAACTTCAACCGCGCGTCGAACCTGCACGACTCGCCGCTCAAGCGCCGCCTGCTCAACGTGACCGTCGTCGGCGGCGGCTTCGCGGGCGTCGAGACCGTCGCGGAGCTGCGCAGCCTCTCCTCGTACCTCGTGCGCTACTATCCGACGATCTCCTTCGACGAGACGAGCTTCCACCTCATCGAGGCGCTCGGCCGGATCATGCCCGAGGTGTCCGAGAAGCAGGCCAAGTGGGTCGTCGGCGACCTCGAGAAGCACGGCGTCAACGTCCGGCTCGAGACGCAGCTCGTCAGCGCGGAGAACGGCGTCATCGAGCTGTCCAGCGGCGAGTCCTACGAGACGGACCTGCTGGTGTGGACGGCGGGCGTCATGGCCCACCCGACGGCGAAGAATTTCGGCCTCCCGCTCGACGCGCGCGGCCGGGTGCGCTCCTCCGCGACGCTCCAGGTCGTCGGCGAGGACGGCGGCATCGTCCCCGACGTCTGGTCCGCCGGCGATGTCGCGGCGGTGCCGGACCTCTCGGGCGGCGGCGTCGACGGCTTCTGCGTGCCGAATGCGCAGCACGCGGTGCGCCAGGCGAAGCGCCTCGCGAAGAACCTCGTCGCGGTGCTGCGGGACGAGACCCCGATCGACTACGTCCACAAGAACCTCGGCGCGGTCGCGGGCCTCGGCCCGTGGAACGGCGTCATGAAGTTCTACGGCATCCCGTTCACGGGCTGGTTCGCCTGGCTCGGCCATCGGGTCTACCACGGCTTCGCGATGCCGACCTTCGAGCGCAAGCTGCGGGTCCTCGGCGACTGGGTGGGCAACTTCTTCCTCAAGCGCGAGGTCGCCTCGCTCGCCCTCGGGCGCCCGCGCGCCGCGTTCCAGGAGTACGCGCTGCGGCCCGCCGCCCGGGCCCGTGCCGATGAGGGCGGCCAGCGGTAGCCTGGCTTCGCCCCGGTAGCCCAATGGCAGAGGCAGGCGACTTAAACTCGCCCGAGTCTGGGTTCGAGTCCCAGTCGGGGCACGTCCGCTCGCTCGTGCCCCGTCTCGTCGCCCTCGTCTCGTCGACCCTCGTCCTCGCGCTCGGCGGTTGCGCCGTCGCAGCGGCGCCGGAGCCCTCCGCGGCAGCGCCCGCGGCCGCCGTGACCTCGGTGGGGCTCGAGCCGGCCGCGCCCGGTGTCGTCGACGTCGTCGCGGTCGGCGTCGTCGAGGGGGTCGCGGAGTCGGGCGGCACGTGCCGGTTCACGTTCTGGGCGGACAGCGGCGCGGCGTCCCGATTGACCGGGACGGGCGCGGCGGACGGAGGCAGAACGCGATGCGGCCCGGTCTCAGAGGAGGCGGGGCGGATCCTGCCCTACGGCCGCTACGAGGTCGAGCTGCGCTACGACGGGGTCGAGGTCTCGGTGCGCAGCCCCCGGATCGTCGTCGAGCTCGCGCCCTGAGCGGGCGGGCCCGGCATCCGGCCGGCTCCTGGCGTTCTCCCGGGCGATTGTCGCGGGCGACCTCTAGAATCCAGCCATGGACCTTCTCTGGCTCTGGATCCTCATCGGCGTGATCGTCGTGCTCGGCCTCGTCGTCGGGATCTTCTACTGGGCGACGTACAACGCCCTCGTCACGCTCAACGTGCGGGTCGACGAGGCGTGGAGCGACATCACCGTCCAGCTCAAGCGCCGTGCCGACCTCATCCCGAACCTGATCGAGACGGTCAAGGGCTACGCGACGCACGAGCGCCAGGTCTTCGAGAACGTCACGGCCGCGCGAGCCGCGACCGTCGCGCCCGGTCTGACCCCGGGTCAGGCCGCGCAGGCCGACGGGGTGCTCCAGGGCGCGCTCAAGAGCCTGTTCGCGGTCGCCGAGGCCTACCCGCAGCTCCAGGCGAGCCAGAACTTCCTCCAGCTGCAGGCCGAGCTCGTCGACACCGAGGACAAGATCCAGGCCTCGCGGCGCTTCTACAACGGCGGGGTGCGCGAGCTCAACACGAAGATCAAGGTCTTCCCGAACAACCTCATCGCGCGCCGCCTCGGTTTCGGCGAGCGCGAGTTCTTCGAGGTCGAGGACGCCGCGGCGATCGCCGAGCCGCCGCGCGTGCAGTTCTAGCTGGGAGCCCAGTACTCGCTCGTGTACTCAGCGGTCCGCAAGAACAAGGTCAACACCGTCCTGATCCTGATCGTCTTCCTGGCGATCATCGGCGGGCTCGGCGCGCTCGCGGCGTGGATCTACCAGAGCTGGGTGATCGCGGCCGTCGTCATCGGCGTGGCGGCGCTCTACGCGCTCATCCAGTACTTCGCGGCGAGTGCCGAGGCCCTCGCGATCTCCGGCGCACGCGAGATCCAGAAGTCGGACGACCCGCGGCTGTGGCGGATCGTGGAGAACCTCTCGATCACGACCGGCACCCCGATGCCGCGGGTCTTCGTCATCGACGACCCGGCGCCGAACGCCTTCGCGACGGGGCGCGATCCGAAGCACGCGGCCGTAGCCGCGACGACCGGGCTGCTCGAGCTGATGGACGACAGCGAGCTCGAGGGCGTCATGGCCCACGAGCTCGGGCACGTGCGCAACTACGACATCCGCGTCTCGATGATCGTCTTCGGCCTCGTCGTCGCGGTCGGCATGATCGCGGACCTGCTGCTGCGGATGGCGATCTTCGGCGGACGCTCCCGGAACAACGGCGGGCCGATCCTGCTCATCTTCGGCCTCGTCGCGATGATCGTCGCGCCGCTGCTCGCCGCGATCGTCCAGGCGGCGATCTCGCGCCAGCGGGAGTACCTCGCCGATGCGACCGGAGCGCTGACCACCCGCTATCCCGAGGGGCTCGCGCGCGCGCTCGAGAAGCTGCAGACGTACGGCCGGCCGATGGCGAGGCAGAACACGTCGATGGCGCACATGTGGATCTCGAATCCGAACAAGCCCGGCTTCCTCGCGCGACTGTTCGCGACGCACCCGCCGATCGAGGATCGGGTCGAACGGCTGCGCGCGATCGGCGGGGGCTTCTAGGACTCGTCGGCGGGGAACTGGAAGACCCGCTCGAGCGTCGTGCCGAGCGCGTCCGCGATCCGGAACGCGGTCTCGAGGGAGGGCGAGTAGCGGCCCTGCTCGATCGCGATGAGGGTCTGCCGGGTGATGCCGACCCGCTCGGCGAGCTCGGCCTGGGTCAGCTCGCCCGCCTCGAAGCGCAGTCGGCGGATCGCGTTCGTGACGCGGGTCGGCTTCACCATTCCCGCAGCCCCCGCCGGTAGGCGACGATCTTGACGATCGCGCCGAGCGCGGACGACAGGAAGAAGCCGAGGAAGATGGCGTTCGCGATCCAGAACTGCGCGGCCCCGAGCATCGCGAGCCCGAGCCCGGCGAGGGCCCCCGCGACGACGAAGCCGAGGCCGACGTGCGCGGACCAGCGGTTGATGCGCAGGTCGCGCTCGTCGCGGCGGTTGCTCTCCTTGTCGGTGTAGACCCGCGCCAGCGCGTGCAGGACGATCGACGCGCCGATCGAGCCGACCGTCGTCCAGATCATCGGCCAGGCGAAGGGGATCTCCGCGAGCGGCCGGTCCCCGGCCCCTGCGAACAGGAGGCCGAGATAGACGGGGTAGCCGACGAGCGCGAGCAGGAGCATGATCCATGCGCTGCGCTCCTCGGGAGGGGTCGTGAACGTCATGGAGCGCCTCTCCTGATGTCAAAGATGTTGGACATCAAGAATGTAATGCAGGCATGACATCATGTCAAGTATGATTTACATACGCTCGAGGAGCGCCATGACCTCGAGGTGCTCGGTCTGCGGGAACATGTCGAAGACCCGCGCTTGTGCCGGCCGCAGCGACGGCATCCGCAGCAGGTCCCGGGCGAGCGTGTCCGGGTTGCAGCTGGAGTAGATGACGGTGGCGACGCCGGAGCCCTCGAGCCAGCCGGCGAGCTCGTCGCCGAGCCCGCGTCGCGGCGGGTTCACGACGACGAGGTCGGGCGCGCTCGCCTGCTCGATCGCCCACCGGGTCGCGTCGGCCGCGACGAAGGCGGTGCCGGGCACCGCGGTCCTCGCCGCCGCCGCGATGGCCTCGGGACTCGACTCGACGCCCGTCACCCGGCGCCCCGGCCCCGCGAGCGACAGCGCGAACCCGCCGACCCCGCAGTACAGGTCCCAGATCTCGTACGGCGGGTCGGGGCTGCTCCCGTCGGGGTCGATCGTCCGCGGCGTGCCGCGGGCGGCGCGCCGCGCGGCCCGTGGCGCCGTCCACTGAGCCGCCTGCCGGTAGAGCGCCCCGGCGACCTCCGTGTTCGTCTGGAAGAAGCTGCGCGGCGGCAGCGCGAGGTCGAGCTCGCCGACCGCCATCGTGAGCGCGTCGTTCGTCGTCAGCACGTGCTCCTCGTCGCCCTCGAGAAGCGCGACGTGCGCGGGCAGGATGTTCGCGGTCGCGACGGCGAGCCGCGGGAGCGCCGCGTGCAGCTCCGGCAGCCGCTTGCGGATCCGCGGGAGCGCCTCCGTGGAGCGCAGGACGAATCTCGCCATCAGGGCCCCGTCCGGCGCCTGCGTGAGCAGGACGTGCTTGAGCTCGCCGCGTCGCGCGGCGACATCGTACGGTGTCAGCCCGGCCGCCGTGATGAACTCCCGGATCGCGGGGAACGCGGCGCGCAGGCCCGCGGACGTGATGCCGCATCCGGTGAGGTCGACCCCCTGTCGCTCGGCGTCGAGGATCCCGAGCGTCGGGGCGTCGACGGTGCCGCCGACGACCATCTTGGCCTTGTTCCGGAACGCCGCGTCCGGCCCCGCGTAGGTCGGCAGCCAGGTCGCGCCCGGTCCGACCGAGGCGCGCGCCCGTGCCTCCTTGTCGGAGAGCTGTCGAGCCCGAGGCATGCCCATGAGCGTGCACGATCGGCACTCGCCGCGATCGAAGTAGTCGCACCTCACGGCGCGATCCCGCGGCCCAGGGTGCGGTGCGCCTCGCCGACGAGGCGGATCTGCTCCGGCGGCACCTGCGCCCGCGCGGCGAATGCGGGCCAGTCGTCGACGACCGCGCGAACGCGCTCGAGCTCGCGCTTCGCGTAGGGGATGTCGAACCGGTCGGCGAGTCGGAGCATGCGGTCGCGGTCGATGAGCGCGTACTCGCCGTCGACGCCGAGGCAGTGCCGGCCGAGATACGGATGTCCGGCGACGTTCGCATACGTCACGTCGTAGGCCGGCGCGAGGGACCAGCGTCCGTCCGCCGCCATCAGGAAGGCGTGGTTCTTCGTGTGATCGTCGTGGTTGACGGCCATGACGTTGAATGCCATGCGGCGAAACGCCTCGACGAGGGCGTCCTCGCCGAGGCCGAGCTCGACGATCGTCTGCATGAGCTGCGCGTAGTCGTGTGCGCCGACGAGATCGTTGTCGAGCGCTCGCATCCCGCACAGCGTCGTCATGTGGATCCGCTCGCCCGGCGCCGGCCGGTCGAAGCGGCGGGTGAGGAAGTGCGCGCGTGTGCCCTCGTGCAGCAGCTGCGTCGGCATCATCTCGATGCCGGCGTCTCTCGCCATGAGCGAGTAGGCGTACTCGATCCGCGTGTACTGCCGCGCGTGCGCCAGCGTGCCCTCGTCCGTCGCACCGTCGAACTTGAGCAGCCAGGCCGACTCGCCGTCGCGGGGAGGCAAGACCCCCGATCGGAACTCGCCCGTGGCGTCGACGAGGTTGAGCACGGCCTTCGGGCGCGCGCCGCCGGCAGAGGTGCCGACGCGCAGCAGCGTCCGCAGCGCGGCGGTCGTGCGGGCGTCGTCGCCGTCGAGCCGGCTCGAGATCGCCTCGCGGGCGGCGACGGTCAGTGCCGCGAGGTCGATGATGGTCGGCGGCTCGGCGGCGGGCCCGTTCGTCGGCTCGAACTCGAGCGCGCCCATCGCGCGCCCGTCGACGTACGCGAGCCGGTCGAGCGGCGTCACCTCCGCGGCCGTGATGCCCTGACGCTGCATCCACGCGTCGATGAGCGCGTTTCCGAAGCGGTCCGGCAGCGAGTCGGCGATCGTCGGCGGGAGCGTGAAGAAGGTCTCGGCGCGCAGTCCCCGGAACTCGTAGATCCGGGACCCGCCGGTAAGCGGCATGAGGAAGGGCGCGAGCTCGATCCCGGTGCGGATCCAGGCCGGGTCGTACTGGAACTGCGTGACCCCCTGACCCGGTGCGAGGGCGCCGACGGTGCGTCCGCCGAGACGGACCTCGACGACCCGGGTGTGCTCGAACGCCACGGTCAGCGCCGCCGTCCGACGCGCGGGGATCGGGTGGTGCGCGCGGCCCGCCGCGCGGCGGCGAGCTGCTCGAGCGGCGACGGACTCGTCCTCGGCGAGATCGGATCGAGGACGTCGGTCCGATCGAGCGCCCGCAGCACGCGGATCAGCGTCTCGACCCGGGAGCCCCGGCCGGTCTCGATGCCCTGGATCGCGGAGCGCGACAGGCTCGCGCGCTCGGCGAGGTCGTCCTGCGACAGGCCGGCGTCGATGCGCCACTGCCGCACGGCCGCGCCGATCCGTGCTTCGATGTCCTCGACTACGACTGGAATATCACTCATTAGTGCAATTGTCGGTCACAATGATCGGAATTGCAATCATCAGAACGCGAGCGACTTCAGACCCGCAGCGCCGCCCGCAGCCTCGCGGCGAGCGTCCCCCGATCGACGACCACGACGTCGTCGAGGCCCTGCCAGCTCGCGGCGGCCCGGACCAGCTCGGCGATCCGATCGGGGTCGGCGTGCGCCGCGTCATCGCCCTCCTCGAGCCAGGCCGACTGGACGCGCAGCACCCGCGCCTTGCGATCGGACTTGAGATCGATCCGCCCCACGAGCCGGTCGTCGAGCAGGATCGGCAGCGAGTAGTAGCCGTAGACGCGCTTCGGGGCGGGCGTGTAGATCTCGATCCGGTAGTGGAAGCCGAACTGGCGCTGTGCTCGAGCCCGATCCCAGACGACCGGGTCGAACGGGCTCAGCAGCGCGGCGGCGCGCATGCGCGACGGTCGTTTCGCGTCGCGGTGACGCCAGGCCGGTCGCCTCCAGCCGTCGACCGCGACGCGGACGAGCTCGCCCGAGTCCGCGAGCGTCGCGATCGCGGCACGGGTGTCGTCGGAGCGCAGCCGGAAGTAGTCGGCGAGATCGGCGACCGTGCCGATCCCGAGCGCGACCGCGGAGCGCCGGACGAGCTCGCGGATCGCGTCCTCGCGCGCCACCTCGACGCCGAGGACCGAGTCGGGGAGCACCTGCTCGGGCAGCGCGTATCGCCGCTCGAATCGAGTTCTGCCGGCAGAGACGACGTCGCCGCGACGGAACAGGATCTCCATGCCGCGTTTGACCGCCGACCAGCCCCACCAGGGGCCGTGCCGCCGGTTCTCCTCGTGCTCGATGTCGCTCGCCGCGAGCGGCCCCTCGGCGCGCAGCACGTCGAGGAGCTCGCGCAGCAGCGCCTCGTGGTCGCCGGCGAAGTCGGGGAACCACGGGTCGCGCGCGCGGTACTCGGCCTTCCGCCAGGCCCACAGCGGCAGGTCCTCGACCGGCAGCAGTGCGGCCTCGTGCGCCCACCACTCCGTCCAGCGGCCGGGGTCCGCGAAGGTGATCCGGTCGAGCCGGGACCGGTCGTAGGCTCCGAGCCTCGCGTGCAGTGGGAGGTAGTGGCTGCGCTCGAAGACGTTGACCGAGTCGAGCTGGAGCAGCTGGAGCCGCCGGGCGGTCGCCTCGAGCCGTCGACGGCCGATGCCGCCGCCCGCAGTGCCGGCCGCCGCGTCGACCCCAGCGCTCATCCTTCCCGGCGGCACGGACCCGAAGCCCTGCGCCGCGAGCAGCATCCGCCGCGCCTGCCCGGCCGTCATCCGCTCGGCGGCGCGTTCTCCCACGCCGCCAACCTATCCCCACCCCCCGACAAGCCTCCTTCTTCAGGAGAATCGGGGGCGCGTGCACCACGCACGCGCAGCTCCGATTCTCCTGAAAAAGGTAGGGTCATGGCGTGACGAGCGACGACGGGCGGGTGCCGCAGGGGCTGCGCACGACCGCGGCGTGGTCCTGGCGGATCCTCGTCATCGTCGGGGTCGCCGCCGTCGTCGTCTGGCTCGTCATCCAGTTCAAGCTCGTCGTCATCCCCTTCTTCATCTCGATCCTGCTCGCGGCCCTGCTCATCCCGTTCTCGAGCTTCCTCCAGCGCCACCGCTGGCCGAAGTGGCTCGCGATCACCGCGAGCATGCTCGGCGCCCTGGCGCTCGTCGGCGGGCTCGTCACCCTCGTCGTGTTCCAGGTGCGCGGGGGATGGAACGCGCTCGTCGCCGCGACGCTGCGCGCCATCGACGACGTCAGCGGGTGGCTCGCCGGAGCGCCGTTCAATCTCGAGCTCGACGACGTGCGTCGCACCGTGCTCGACTGGTGGACCGAGTTCAGCCACGACACGGGGTCGATCTGGGCAGGCGCGCTGAGCGTCGGGACCACGACCGGGCACGTCCTCACCGGTCTCCTGCTCACCCTTTTCGCGACCCTCTTCCTGCTCATCGACGGTCCGCGGATCTGGCAGTGGTTCCTCAAGCTCTTCCCGCGCCGGGCGCGCGAGCGCACCGACGTCGCCGCGCGCACCGGCTGGACGACGCTCACCACGTTCGCCCGCGTCCAGATCTTCGTCGCCGCCGTCGACGCGGTCGGCATCGGCCTCGGCGCATGGATCCTCGGGCTCTTCACCGGCGGATTCCCGCTCGTCATCCCGATCGCGGTCGTCGTCTTCCTCGCGAGCTTCATCCCGATCGTCGGAGCGCTGTTCTCGGGGGCGCTCGCCGTGTTCGTCGCGCTCGTCTACCTCGGCCCGATCCCCGCCGTCATCATGCTCGCGATCGTGCTGCTCGTGCAGCAGATCGAGGGCCACGTCCTCCAGCCGCTCGTCATGGGCACCGCGGTCAAGGTGCACCCCCTCGCCGTCGTGTTCGCCGTCGCGGCCGGCACGATCGTCGCGGGCATCCCCGGCGCGCTCTTCGCCGTGCCGCTCGTCGCGGTCGTCAACTCGATGGGCCGCAGCCTCGCCGGGCGCGCGCAGGAAGCACCCATCGCGCAGGAGGAAGATGGTCGAGGCGAACACGCAGAGGGAGGCGCGCCATGACGCTCCGGCAGGCCGACGACGACACGCTGCGCACGCTCGATGAGAACGCGAGCGGGCAGAACGCGATCGACGCGCTCGTCGCGCCGACGCTCGGCGAGATCGACGCCGCGGCGGCACGCGTCGCGGAAGTCATCGTGCGCACCCCGATGCAGACCTCGCGTTCGCTCGCCGAGATCCTCGGCAGCCCCGTCTACCTCAAGTGCGAGAATCTGCAGCGCACCGGCTCCTACAAGATCCGCGGCGCCTACAACCGCCTCTCGCGCCTCAGCGACGAGGAGAAGGCGCGCGGCGTCGTCGCCGCCTCGGCAGGCAACCACGCCCAGGGCGTCGCCTTCGCCGCCCGCGAGCTCGGCATCCGCGCGACGATCTTCATGCCCGTCGGCGTCGCGCTCCCGAAGCTCCTCGCGACGCGCGGCTACGGCGCCGACGTGCAGCTCGTCGGCGACATCTTCGACGAGACGAACGCCGCCGCGGTGGCGTTCGCCGAGACGACCGGCGCGGTCTTCATCCCGCCGTTCGACCACCCCGACATCGTGACCGGGCAGGCGACCCTCGGGCTCGAGATCTGGGACGAGGCCTCCGCGCCCGACACCGTCGTCGTGCCGATCGGCGGCGGCGGGCTCGCCGCGGGCGTCGCGTCCGCGGTCAAGCAGCGCGCCGCCGCGGAAGGCCGCACCGTGCGCGTCATCGGCGTCCAGGCGGCGAACGCTGCCGGCTTCCTCCCGACGCTCGAGGCCGGAGAGGTCGTCACCGCCGACATCCATCCGACCATCGCGGACGGGATCGCCGTCGCGCGGCCCGGTGAGCTGACGTACGCGATCATCCGCGACCACGTCGACGAGGTCGTCACCGTGACCGACGACGAGATCGCCCGAGCGCTCGTCGTGCTGCTCGAGCGCGCGAAGCTCGTCGTCGAGCCGGCCGGCGCCGTCGGGCCGGCCGCGCTCCTCGCCGGTGTCGTCAAGGACACGGGACGCACCGCGATCGTGCTGTCGGGCGGGAACATCGACCCGCTGCTCATGGAGCGCGTCATCAGCCGCGGACTCACGGCCTCGGCGCGCTACCTCAAGGTCGTCATCCCGCTGCCCGACCGTCCCGGCCAGCTCGCGCGGATCTCCGTGCTCATCGCCGACGCGAACGCGAACGTCGTCGAGGTCCGCTACTCGCGGCAGAACCTCGAGCTCGGGATCGGCGAGGTCGAGATCGAGATCCACATGGAGACGCGCGGCCCCGAGCACCAGGACCACGTGCTGCAGCGGCTGCGCTCCGCCGGCTACGCACCCCGCGTCACCGCCTGAGCGGGGTCAGTCCGCCGTGTCGGGACGATCCGCCTCGACCTCGGCGGCGATCCGCTCCCGCGCCTCCTCGCGGTAGCGCACCCGACGGATGCGACGCACCATGTCGAAGATGAGCAGGACGACGATGACGATGAACACCGCGGTGATCGTGAAGCCGACCCATCCGGGAGTGACTTCGTCGGGGCTGATCGGCGTCGGGTCCACGGTCACCCAGCCTACGCTGGAAGCGCTATGAGCGATCTCGACGCCCGGTACGGCCGCCGCACGACTCGTCGCCGGCGTCTCGGCGTCGTCGTCGCGGCCGCGGCGCTCGTCGTCGCGGGGCTCGTCTGGCTCGTGTGGGCGCAGCCGTGGTCGGCGCAGACCTTCTGGAAGTCGACCGGCTACCGGCTCGTGGACGACCGGGCGATCGACGTGACGTGGGCGGTCACGCTCGGCGAGGGCGAGCGCGCCAAGTGCGCGATCGCCGCGCAGAACCTCGTGCACGCGATCGTCGGCTGGAAGGTCGTCGAGGTGGTCGGCACGGGACAGCCGACGCAGCAGCTCGGCGAGCGGATCCGCACCACAGAGGCCGCCGACACGGGTTTGGCGTACCGATGCTGGCTCCCGTAGCATGGTCCGACACTTCGAGAGCCCGCCGGTTCCGGCGGGTTTCCTGCTTGATACGGCCGTGACAGGGACCTTGTACGAGAGGGGACGAGCATGACCGAGAACGTGACCTGGCTCACCCAGGAGGCCTACGACCGTCTCTCCGCGGAGCTCGAGCAGCTCTCCGGCGAGGGCCGCGCCGAGATCGCGAAGCGCATCGAGGCGGCGCGCGAGGAAGGCGACCTCAAGGAGAACGGCGGCTACCACGCGGCCAAGGAGGAGCAGGGCAAGATCGAGGCCCGGATCCGCTCGCTCACGGGGCTGCTGCGCGGCGCGGTCGTCGGCACTCCGCCGGATGACGGCGTCGTCGAGGCCGGCATGGTCGTCACGGCGAAGATCCTCGGCGACGAGAGCGTCTTCCTCCTCGGCTCGCGCGAGATCGGCGGCGACTCCGACCTCGACGTCTACAGCGAGGCGAGTCCGCTCGGCCGTGCGATCCTGGGCCTGCGCCCCGGCGACACGACGAGCTACACGGCGCCGAACGGCAAGTCGATCTCGGTCGAGATCGTCGCGGCCAAGCCCTACACGGGCTGAACGCAGGGTTTCGGCCCGGATTCAGGGGATTCGCGTCGGCGTTCTCCTGAACAGACCGATATCCCCGCTGACCATCCACGGATCGCCCCTCCCTCGCCGCGGTCGGAGGCGGTCGAGGGCACGCTGTCCTGGTGGACATCGCGGAATGGCTCGCCCGGCGCGGCGGGATCGCGCATCGCCGGGAGCTGGCGCTCGCGGGCTTCACGGCCGCCGAGCTGCGCGACCCCGCGCTGCAGCGAATCGGTCGGTCGTGGCTGGCACTCGAGTCGGCCCCGCCCGACCTCGTCGAGGCGGCGACGGTCGGCGGCCGCGTGACCTGCGTCACGGCCGCGCGGCGTCTCGGACTCGCGCTGCTCAGGGATCCCGCAGAACGCCATGTCTGGGTCCCGGGGAACGCGCGCGCCGGTCGTCGTGCGGGCCGGCGGCTGCACCGCTCGAGTCCGTTGAGTCCGGTCGGGCCGACGGCGCTCGTCGCCGCGGTCGCCGACGTCCTGTCCCACGTCGCCGAATGCCTGCCGGAGATGGAGGCGCAGATCGTCTGGGACTCGGCGCTGCGCAAGGGCCTGCTGCCGCCGGCCGTGCTGCACCGAATCCCGTGGCCCGGGCCGCGGCAGCGCAGGCTCGCGAAGCTCGCCACGGCCGACTCCGATTCCCTGCTGGAGACCGTCGCCGCGTTCCATCTGCGACGCGAGCGCATCCCGTTCCGGCAGCAGGTCGTGCTCCTGGGGCGGCCGGTCGACTTCCTCGTCGACGAGCGGCTCGTGCTGCAGGTCGACGGGTACGAGTTCCATCGCGACGCGCGTCAGCGGCGCTCCGACATCGAGTTCGACGCGCGACTGCTCGCCGCGGGACGTCCCGTCATCCGACGCGACTACGCGGGCGTTGTGCACGATCCGGCGGCGCTCATCCGGGATCTGCGCGCGGCGCTGCTCGCGCGGTGAGCGGTAGGGGACTCGTGCGTTCGCAGGGGATTGCACGCTCGAATCCCCTGAGCGCCGCGGGATCCCCTGACATCGCGTTCTATCCGGGGAAGACCGGCGGCCACACCGCGACGAGCAGCACCGCGCTCCAGTGGCACAGGAACGCGAGCAGCGTGCACGCGTGGAAGATCTCGTGGAAGCCGAAGTGGCGCGGCCACGGGTTCGGGCGCTTCAGCGCGTAGACGACCGCGCCGAGCGTGTAGAAGCCGCCGCCGACGAACACCAGGACCATCGACGCCGGCGCGCTCGCGAACAGGTCGCCGACGTACATCAGCGCCGCCCAGCCGAGGAGCAGGTAGAGCGGGACGTAGAGCCAGCGTGGCGCGCGGATCCAGAAGACGCGGAACGCGATGCCCGCGAGCGCTCCGCCCCAGACGAGCGAGATGAGGATGGTCGAGCGCGGGAACGGCAGCGCGAGCGTCGCGATCGGGGTGTACGTGCCCGCGATGAGGAGGAATATGTTCGCGTGGTCGAGGCGCTTGAGCGCGAGCTTGACCCGCGGGGACCAGTCGAAGCGGTGGTAGAGCGCCGAGCCGCCGAAGAGCATGAGCGAGGACGCGAAGAACACCGCCGACATGAGCTTCGCGAACCAGCCGTCGGCGAGCGCGACGAGAACGATGCCGAGGGCGATCGCGACTGGGATCGTCGCCGCATGGATCCAGCCGCGCCACGTCGGCTTGAGCTCCGCGGCCGGGAGCGCGGGGATGGGGTCCTGGATGACCATCACTCACAGAGAATAGGCCGGGCGGCTGGGAGTACCGTATGCACGTGGATCGACGAAGCGGTGGGCTGCTCTACCGCCTCTACCAGCGTCGACTGCGCAAGCGACTGGATCCCGCGAGGCTGCCGCGTCACGTCGCGATGATCATCGACGGCAACCGCCGCTGGGCGCGCCAGCGCGGGCTCGACTCGACGGATCACGGATATCGTGCGGGCGCCGGCGTCTACCGCGACTTCCTGATCTGGTGCGACGACCTCGGGATCGAGCACGTCACGCTCTACCTGCTGTCGACGGACAACGTCGCGAAGCGGCCGGCGGAGGAGCTCGACGGCCTGCTGCAGATCATCGGCGGGCTCGCGGAGGAGCTGTCGCGATACCGCGACTGGCGCATCCAGCACGTCGGCTCCGACGAAGGCCTGCCCGACGAGCTCGTGGCCCAGCTCGCCGCCGCCGAGCAGCGCTCCGCGGCGAACGCCGGCATGCACGTCAACCTCGCGGTCGGCTACGGCGGGCGCCGGGAGATCGTCGACGCGATCCGCACGATCGTGCGCGAGCACGGCCGCGACGGGGGGACGCTCGAGGACCTCGCGGGCGATCTCACGCCGGAGAAGATCGGCGAGCACCTCTATACGGGGGGACAGCCCGACCCCGACCTCGTGATCCGCACGTCGGGCGAGCAGCGGCTGTCGGACTTCATGCTGTGGCAGTCGGCGCATTCGGAGTTCTACTTCGTCGAGGCGCTCGGCCCCGACTTCCGCGAGGTCGACTTCCTGCGCGCGCTGCGCGCCTACGCGGAACGCGATCGCCGCCTCGGTCGCTGACTCTCGCGTTCTCTCTCCCCTCGCCGAATGAGATGGGCGCCGTGTGCCGAGCGGGGCGTGCCGGCGCACCCATCTGGGCACGCGGCGCCCATGTGGAAGCGCGAACGGTGTGCCGTCGGGCGTGTCGTGGCGTGCGACACGCCAGGGGCGGGCCTAGCGTCATGCATGTCGGGCGGCTCGCACTGACCGCCCGGGAACGGGAGCGAGCGTGGCCGAGACCCGCCAGACCAAGTCCGCGACGACGAGGGCGGCTGGGGGTGGGACCGGCACGCGACAGCTCACCTACGTGCTCGACACGTCCGTGCTGCTGAGCGATCCGCGCGCGATCTTCCGATTCGCCGAGCACGATGTCGTGATCCCCGTCGTCGTCATCAGCGAGCTCGAGAAGAAGCGGCACGATCCGGAGCTCGGCTACTTCGCGCGCCAGGCGCTGCGCCACCTCGACGACCTGCGGATGCAGCACGAGCGCCTCGACTTCCCGATCGCCGTCGGCGACGGCGGCTCGCTGCGCGTCGAGCTCAACCACTCGAACCAGGCGGTGCTGCCCTCCGGCCTCCAGCTCGGCGACAACGACTCCCGCATCCTCGCCGTCGCGATGAACCTCGCGGGCGACGGGCTCGAGGTCACGGTCGTCTCGAAGGACCTCCCGATGCGGGTCAAGGCCGCCTCCATCGGTCTCCCTGCGGAGGAGTACCGCGCCGAGCAGGCGCCCGACAGCGGCTGGACGGGGCAGGCCGAGATCGACCTCGGCAGCGGCGAGATGGCGAGGCTGTACGACGACGAGACGCTGACGACGCCGCTCGTCGCGGACCTGCCGGTGAACACGGGGCTCGTCATCCACTCGGAGCGCGGCTCGGCGCTCGGACGAGTCTCGGGGGAGAACGCGATCCGCCTCGTCCGCGGGGATCGCGACGTCTTCGGCCTGCACGGTCGCAGCGCGGAGCAGCGGCTCGCGATCGACCTGCTGCTCGATCCGGAGGTCGGCATCGTCTCGCTCGGCGGCCGCGCGGGCACCGGCAAGTCGGCGCTCGCGCTGTGCGCGGGCCTCGAGGCGGTCCTCGAGCAGCAGCAGCACCGGAAGATCATGGTGTTCCGCCCGCTGTACGCGGTCGGCGGGCAGGAGCTCGGCTACCTGCCGGGCGACGCGGCTGAGAAGATGAACCCGTGGGCGCAGGCGGTCTTCGACACGCTCGGCTCGGTCGTCTCGCAGAACGTGCTCGACGAGGTCATCGACCGCGGCCTGCTCGAGGTGCTCCCGCTCACGCACATCCGCGGGCGCTCGCTGCACGACGCGTTCGTGATCGTCGACGAGGCGCAGAGCCTCGAGCGCAACGTGCTGCTGACCGTGCTGAGCCGCATCGGGCAGAACTCCCGCGTCGTGCTCACCCACGACGTCGCGCAGCGCGACAACCTGCGGGTCGGGCGCCACGACGGCGTCGCGAGCGTCATCGAGACCCTCAAGGGCTCACCGCTGTTCGCTCACATGACGCTGACCCGTTCGGAGCGCTCCGCGATCGCCGCCCTCGTCACCGACCTCCTCGAGGGCAACGAGCTCGCCTAGCCCGTTTCGTTGTTCAGGAGAATCCGGGCCGCGGGGACAATATGCACGCGCGACCCGGATTCTCCTGAACAACGCGTGTCGGGATGGGGTTAGTAGGCTCGTGGGGTGGCGAGCTGGGTCCTGGTGGGTGCCGCGGGGGTCCTCGCCGCGGTCCTCGTGTGGGGTCTCGTGTCGCCGCGCAGTCAATGGCGCGTCCTCGTCGGCTGGTCGACGCGGGACCCCGACCGCGCCGAGCCGGGCGACGGCGTCCACGGCATCACCCGCATCGTCTGCCTCGTCGGGCTGCTCGGCCTCGCCGCCTTCGCGGGGGTCCAGATCTGGTCGGCGTTGTCGGAGCAGCCGCGGCCCGCACCCGAGCGCGGCGCCGTCGAGACGATGTGGGGCAGTCCCGTGCCGCGGCTCATCGACCGGGTCGTGACGCCGGCCGCCGCGCCGCCCGCGACGTTCGCCGCCGGGGAGGTCGTCGGCTACCAGGAGATCGAGCGCGGCTGGGCTCCCGACTACCTCGTCGGCGTGCCGCGCTGGTCGTTCCTCGCCGAGCCTGTGCCGGCCGGCCTGATCGGCAGCTACCCGGGCGACGGCTTCACCGCGTACGGCATCTCGGACCTCCTCGTCGCGGCCCGCGGCCCACTCACCTGCATCCCGCGGGTCGCCGCGGTCGAGGAGACCGAAGCGGTCATCACCGTCAGCGTCTACTGGGGTCTACCCGGCGACGGCGAGCAGGACCACCTGTCGGCGTGCGAGGACCTCGACGGACTGTCCCAGACGGTGCTCATCCCGATCCAGCTCACGGCACCCGTGGACGGCCGCGACGTCGTGACCTTCGAGGGCTCGCCCGTCGTGCCCGTCCAGGTCGTCGAGTAAAGGTGCGCACGTCGGCGCCACGCCGTAGCGTCGAGGTGTGATCGAGCTCTCCGCCGTCGAGGCGCGTCGCTTGCGCGCGCGGTCCCAGCTGCTCGGCGGATCGCGGCTCTCGCCCGCCGAGGTCGTCGCGCGCGCCGGCGCGATGCAGGGCCAGGACCAGAACGCCGTGCTCCGCGCGATCGCGATGCGCGCGAACCCTGGGACGACGGTCGAGGACGTACGGGCGGCGATCGACTCGGGGGCGATCGTGCGCGGCTGGCCCATGCGCGGCACGCTCTTCGCGGTGACGCCGGACGACCTCGCCGGCTTCACCCGTGTGACCGGGCCGCGACTGCAGACCTCGCTGCGCGCCCGACGCGCGTACATCGGCATCACCGAGACCGACTTCGAGCGCGCGCGTTCGGTCGCGCTCGAGGCGCTCGCGCAGCGAGCGCACTCGCGGGACGAGCTCGCGGAGCGCTGGGCGGAGGCGGGGATCCCGCAGGGGCCTGGGATCAACTACCACCTCGTGTCGACGCTCGCGATCTCCGGCGTGCTGCACCTCGGGCGCTTCGAGGGCAAGGAGCAGCTCGTCGAGCGCGCGCGAGTGTCGACCGAGGAGGAGTCGGCCTTTCTCGCCAGGATCGCGCTCGCGTTCTACGCGGCCCGCGGGCCGGCGACGACGGACGATCTCGCGTGGTGGACGAAGCTGCCGAAGTCGCTGCTGCGCCCGGCGATCGAGGCGGTCGAGGGGCTCGAGCGAGTCTCGGTCGAGGGCCGCCAGATGCGCTACCTCGACGACGGGGCGGTCGGGCTCGAGGTGCCGCGCGAGCTCGTGGTGCCCGCCTTCGACGAGTGGATCCTCGGCTATCAGGACCGCTCGCTCGTCGCCTCCGCCGACGTCATGAAGGAGATCGCCACGTCCAACGGCATCTTCCGCGCCGCGCGGGTCGTCGACGGCGTCGTGACCGGTCGGGCCCAGCGCTAGGGCGGCCGCGCGCCGGCGTCGTGACGCGAGCCGCTAGCTCGGGTGCGTCATCGAGAGCACGTCGAGCTTCTCGTCGAGCTGCTCGAGCGTCAGATCGCCGCGCTCGACGAAGCCGAGGTCGATGACCGCCTCGCGGATCGTGAGGCCCTTCGCGACCGCGTGCTTCGCGATCTTCGCCGCCGCCTCGTAGCCGATGAGCTTGTTGAGCGGGGTGACGATCGAGGGGGAGGCCTCGGCGAGGAACTTCGCGCGCTCGACGTTCGCGGTGAGGCCCGCGATCGTCTTGTCGGCGAGGACCGTCGAGGAGGCGGCGAGCAGACGGATCGACTCGAGCAGCGCGTTGCCCATGACGGGGATGCCGACGTTGAGCTCGAAGGATCCGGAGGCACCGGCCCACGCGATCGTCGCGTCGTTGCCGATGACCCGCGCGCAGACCATGAGGACCGCCTCGGGCACGACCGGGTTGACCTTGCCCGGCATGATCGAGGAGCCCGGCTGCAGGTCGGGGATGTGGATCTCGCCGAGGCCCGTGTTCGGGCCGGAGCCCATCCAGCGCAGGTCGTTGTTGATCTTCGTGAGGCTCACCGCGATGACGCGCAGTGCGCCCGAGGCGTCGACGAGGCCGTCCCGCGCGCCCTGCGCCTCGAAGTGGTCGAGCGCCTCGGTGATCGGCAGCCCGGACTCGGCGACGAGCTCCGCGATGACGTCCTGGGGGAAGCCGAGCGGGGTGTTGATCCCCGTGCCGGTCGCGGTGCCGCCGAGCGGCACCTCGGCGAGGCGCGGGAGCGCGGCCTCGATGCGCTCGATGCCGAGGCGGATCTGGCGGGCGTAGCCGGCGAACTCCTGGCCGAGCGTCACGGGCGTCGCGTCCATGAGGTGCGTGCGGCCCGACTTGACGACCGTCTTCCACTCCTCGGCCTTGTCCTCGAGCGCACGCGCGAGGTGGTCGAGGGCCGGGACGAGCTGGCGGATGACGGTGCCGGTCGCGGCGACGTGCACCGAGGTGGGGAAGACGTCGTTGGAGGACTGCGAGGCGTTGACGTGGTCGTTCGGGTGGACCGTCGTGCCGAGCGCCGCGGTCGCGATCGTGGCGAGCACCTCGTTCATGTTCATGTTCGACGAGGTGCCGGAGCCCGTCTGGTACTGGTCGATCGGGAACTGGTCCAGGTGCGCGCCGCCGATGATCTCGTCAGCGGCGGCGACGATGGCCTCGGCGATGTCCTGCGGGATGATCCCGCGGCGGCCGTTGACGATCGCGGCGGCGCGCTTGATCTGCGCGAGCGCGACGATCTGCGCGGGCTCGAGGCCGTCGCCCGAGATCGGGAAGTTCTCGACGGCGCGCTGCGTCTGCGCCTGGTAGAGCGCGTCGGCCGGGACGAAGACGTCGCCCATCGTGTCGTGGTCCTTGCGGAACTGCTTGCCGTCGATCGTGACGATCTCGGTCACGTGCTTCCCTTTCTTCGACCGGGTCTCGATACGCGCTGCACGCTACTCGACCCGCGGTTGCGGTCTGCTCAGACGAGGCCCACGATGACATCGGGCTCGACCCGTCCGGCGGCCAGGCGGTAGTTCGCGCCGACCACCGCCAGCCTACCGGCGGCGATCGCCTCGGAGACCACGGTCGAGGACTCGATGAGCTCACGGATGGTGTCCCGGAGGTGCTCGCGCCCGACCTCCTGCGCGTCGAGGTCGTGAGTCGTCGTCGAGTCGTTCCTCGCTCGAACGCGATGGACCGCCGGAAGGATGGTGCGGATGATCCGCGAGATGTGCACGGGCAGCGGCGCTGCCTCGGCGCCGGCGCTGCGCATCGCGGCCGCGACCGCGCCGCACTCGTCGTGGCCGAGGACCACGATGAGCGGCACCTGGAGGATCGTGACGGCGTACTCGATCGAGCCGATGACCGACTCGGAGATGACCTGGCCCGCGTTGCGGACGACGAACAGGTCGCCGAGCCCGCGGTCGAAGATGAGCTCGGCGGCGAGCCGCGAGTCGCTGCAGCCGAACAGGGTCGCGATGGGCGCCTGCCCTTCGGCGACCTCGGCCCGGTGGGCGGCGTCCTGATGGGGGTGCTCGACGGTGCCCGCGACGAAGCGCTCGTTGCCGGCGCGCAACTCGGCCCAGGCCTCGGCCGGCGTCGTCACCGACTCGCCTCCGCGACCGCATCGGCGATGACGAGGAAGTCGTCGTCGCCCGCGGACCCGTGCAGCAGGACCGTCGAGGACGAGAGATCGGCCACGATCGCGAAGGCGTCGTTGCCCGTCGGGTCGAGCGCACGCTGGTCGAAGACCTCCCAGACGCGGCCGCCGACCTGCCAGGTCCCGGCCGACTCCCCGAGGGTGTCGGGCAGTGCGGCGCCCGGCTCGCCGAGATACTGGACGAAGCCGACATAGCCCTCCGCCGGCGAGAGGAAGCCGATCTCCCAGGTGTCGGCCTCCTCGCCGCGGGTCAGCCGCGCGTAGTTCGCGCTCCAGCCCTCCGGCAGCTGCGGGTCGATGACGATGGCCCCGTACTCGGCCGCGACCTGCTCGGCGACGGCGTGCCAGTCGCTCGCGGGCCGGCTGCCGCCGTCGGGACGCACGACGACGAGGATGAGGAACGCGACGATCGCGAGGCAGCCGATGATCGCGCCGACGAGCGCGAGCGCCGTCTGCGGATAGCGGCCGCGCTTCGGCGGCTGGACCGTGGGAGCGGGGGCCGCACTCGTGTCGGCGCTCGCCTGCTCGCTCACGACTCCTCCGCCGCGACCGCGGCCTGCCGGGCGGCGTCGAGCCGGGTCTTCGCACCCTGGAGCCACTCCTCGCAGCGCGCGGCGAGCGCCTCGCCGCGCTCCCAGAGCCGCAGCGACTCCTCGAGGGTCGCGGCGCCCTGCTCGAGCCGGGTCACGACGGCGACGAGCTCGTCGCGCGCCTGCTCGTAGGAGAGCGTCGCGACGTCCGTGTCTGGGGTCTCGGCCACGGGACCAATCTACTTCGTACGGCTGACAGTCGTCGTCGGCGGGTCTCGATACGCGCTGTGCGCTACTCGACCCGCGGGGAGCAGGGGGAGGGCGGGGTCTCGATACGCCGCTTCGCGGCTGTTCGACCCGCGGGGAGGAGGCTGCGCGCTGCTCGACCCGCGGGGAGGAGGCTGCGCGCTCCTCGACCCGCGGGGGGAGGCCCGCTCGCTACTCGGCGCGGGCCGCGATCTCGCCGTCGCCGAGGAGGACGCCGAGCTGGTCGCCGCTGGCGACCTCGGCCGTCGAGCGGAGGATCGTGCCGTCGGCGCGGAACGCGATCGCGTAGCCGCGCTCGAGGGTGCGCACGGGCGAGAGGGCGCGCAGCTGGCCGGAGAGCTGGGCGACGGCCGCCTGGGCGGTCTCGACGCGGCGCTCGAGCAGCTGAGTGCCGCGGTCGGCCCAGCGGGCGACCTCCTCGGCGCGGCTGCCGATGATCCACGCCGAGTCGGCGAGCGCGGGCCGGCTGCGCAGCGCCGAGACCTTCTCGATCTCGGTGCCGACGAGGGAGGCGAGTCGGCCGAGGATCCGTGCGCGCGCCTGTCGCACGCCGTTCAGCTCCTCGACGACATCGGGGACGACCCGCTTCGCGGCGTCGGTCGGGGTCGATGCGCGCAGGTCCGCGATCTCGTCGAGCAGCGGCCGGTCGTTCTCGTGGCCGATCGCGGAGACGAGCGGGGTCTCGCACGCCGCGGCGGTGCGCAGCAGCGCCTCGTCGCTGAACGGCAGCAGGTTCATGAAGTCGCCGCCGCCGCGCGCGACGATGATGACGTCGACCTCGGGGTCGGCGTCGAGCTCGCGGATGCCGGCCGCGACGTCGGCGGCGGCACGCTCACCCTGGACGAGCGCGTATCGCGTTCTGAATCGGACGTCGGGCCAGCGCAGCCGGGCGTTTCGGATGACGTCCTTCTCCGCGTCCGAGTTCTCGCCCGTGACGAGGCCGATGAGCTGCGGCAGGAACGGCAGCGGGCGCTTCCGGCTCGCGTCGAAGAGGCCCTCGCCGGCGAGCTGGCGGCGCAGCCGCTCGAGCCGCTCGAGCAGGTCGCCGAGGCCGACGTGCCGGATCTCGCGCGCGTTGAGCGTCAGCTCGCCGCGGTTCGCCCAGAAGTCGACCTTCGCGCGCACGATGACGCGGTCGCCCGCCTTGAACTCGCTCGCTGCGTCGGGGATCTGGCGCGTCCAGACGGTGAGGCCGAGCGTCGCGTCCTGCTCGAGGTCCTTGATCTTCGCGAAGACACCGGACTGCCTCGCATTCCACTGGGTGATCTCGCCCTCGAGCCAGACCTCGCCGAGGCGGTCGATGTAGCCCTTGAGCTCGCTCGCGAGCCTCCCGACGGACCATGGCGCCTCGGAGCTCATCGGCGTCGGCTCGGAGGGCATGGGCCCACGATAGCCGGGGCACCGGACGTCCGGCGGATGGCGCATGCTGGGGGGATGGAATCCGGGCTGCGCTCTCAGGCGGTCGTCGTCGCGGGCCCGTCCGGGTCCGGCAAGTCGACGGTCGGGCGCGTGCTCGCCGAGCGGCTCGGCGCGACGTTCGTCGACGCCGACGACCTGCATCCGGCGCAGAACGTCGCGAAGATGGCGGCGGGCGACCCGCTGAGCGATCACGACCGCGAGCCGTGGCTGCGCCGCGTCGCGGATCGGATCGCGGACGAGCCCGACGGGATCGTGGTCGCCTGCTCGGCGCTTCGCCGCGCCTACCGCGAGCTGCTGCGGATGCGGGCCGGCCGTCCCCTCGTCTTCGTCCAGCTGCGCCTCGCGCGGGAGGCGCTCGCCGGCCGGCTCCAGGCGCGCGAGGGACACTTCATGCCGGTCGCGCTGCTCGACTCGCAGCTCGCGACGCTCGAGCCGCTCGAGCCGGACGAGCCGGGGATCGTCGTCGACGGGACCCTCGCGCCGGCCGCGATCTGCGGCGAGGTCGTCGCGTGGCTCGCCAGGACCGCGTCCTAGCCCAGGATCGCCTTCATCCTGTCCGCGATGATCCGGATCGCGCGGGTCGGCATGAGCCGGCCGATCCGATCGAGGGCCTTCGCGTCGCCGCCGATGAGCAGCCGGGGCATGCCCTTGCGAAGCGCCTCGACGGTGAGCCGAGCCGCCTCCTGCGGGGTCGTCGTCCTGACGTTCTTCGCGGCCTCCGCGGCCTTCTCGGCGGTCATCCCGCCGGGGAGTCCGACGCCGGAGTTGCCGGTGATGTTCGTCGAGACGCCGCCGGGGAAGACGACGGTGACCTGCACGTTCGTGCCCTGGAGCTCGGCGAAGAGCGTCTCGGTGAAGAGCTTGACCGCCGCCTTCGATGAGCCGTACGCGCCCTGACCGGGGACCGGGACGAGGCCGCCCATCGAGGAGAAGTCGAGGATCGCCGCCTCGGGGCGGGTCAGCAGCTCTGGTAGGAACGCCTTGACGACGTAGACGGTGCCCCAGTAGTTGATGTCGATGACGCGGGCGATCTCCTCGATCGTGAGCTGCGAGATCGGCGCGAAGCGGTGGATGATCCCGGCGATGTTGAGCACCCCGTCGATCGCGCCATGCCGCGCGAGGATCTCGGCAGGCAGCGCCTCGACGGCGGCGCGGTCGGTCACGTCGACGACGTGGGTGCTGAGCCGGTCGCCCGCGCCGGCGAGCTCGGCCGTCTCGGTGAGGCCCGCCTCGTTGAGGTCGAGCGCGGCGACCCGCGCGCCCTTGGCGAGGAGCTGGAGGACGACCTCCCGCGCGATGCCGTTGCCGCCGCCCGTGACGACGAAGACCTTGTCCTTGAGCTGCATTATCCGCTCCACCTCCGACTGCCGCGACGCGATGCGCGACGCGATCCTATGCCGTAGTCAACAATGTTGACTAGTGGATTGTTCCCGGCGTCAGCAGCTCCTGCAGCACCGCGCCGTAGCGCGCGACGACCTCGTGCCGATCGGCTGCGAGCAGGCCCGGGTCTTCGACGATCCAGAGCGAGTAGAGCAGGCCGCCGGCGAGCGCCGCGGCGAGCCGCGCGCGCAGGTCGGCGTCGGCGCCCGAGAGCCGGGCGCGAAGCGGCGCCACGAAATCCGCCTCGTGCATCTCGCGCAGCCGCGAGCCGGCGCCCTCGCCGTCGCTCGCCCGGATCAGGGCGAGGAAGACGCCCCGAACGCGGTCGTCCGGGTCGAGCAGGAAGCGCACGAGGTCGGGCCCGAGCGTCTCGAGCGGGCCCTCGACGAGCGGCTGCACGAGCAGCTCCGACTCGATCGAGTCGAGGAACAGCTGCTCCTTCGATCCGAAGTGCCGGATCACGAGCGCCGCGTCGGTCTCGGCGGCGGCGGCGATATCGCGGACCGATGCCCCCGCGTAGCCGCGCTCATGGAAGAGGTCCGCCGCGGCCAGGAGGATCGCCTCGCGCGTCTGCGCCGCCGATCGTCTCGCCACGGCCCCAGGCTACCTGCGGGCAGGCTTCGTAGAATCGGAGGCGTGACGATCACGAACGGGTCGGTCGCGCCGCCGAGCCGGGGCCGCGTCCTCCTCGCGAGCCCGCGCGGCTACTGCGCGGGCGTCGACCGAGCCGTCGTCGCCGTCGAGAAGGCCCTCGAGCTGCACGGCGCCCCCGTCTACGTCCGCAAGCAGATCGTGCACAACATCCACGTCGTGCGCACGCTCGAACAGGCCGGCGCGATCTTCGTCGACGACGTCGCCGAGGTGCCGGAGGGCGCTCGCGTCGTCTTCTCCGCCCACGGCGTCTCGCCTGCGGTGCAGGCCGGCGCCGCCGCACGCAACCTCCTCACGATCGACGCGACCTGCCCGCTCGTCACCAAGGTGCATCGCGAGGCGACGCGGTTCGCCCGCGACGACTATCAGATCCTGCTCATCGGCCACGCCGGCCACGAGGAGGTCGAGGGCACGATGGGGCACGCCCCCGAGCGGACCATCCTCGTCAATGGACCCGACGAGGCCGACCGCGTCGTCGTCGACGACCCGAGCAAGCTCGTCTGGCTCTCCCAGACGACCCTCTCCGTCGACGAGACGATGGAGACCGTGCGGCGGCTGCGCGCCCGGTTCCCCGAGCTCCAGGACCCCCCGAGCGACGACATCTGCTACGCGACGCAGAACCGCCAGGTCGCGATCAAGCAGGTCGCGGCGGGCGCCGACCTCGTCATCGTCGTCGGCAGCTCGAACAGCTCGAACACCATGCGCCTCGTCGATGTCTCGCTCGCGAGCGGCGCGAGGGCCGCGCACCGCGTCGACTACGCGGCCGAGATCGATCCGACGTGGCTCGACGGCGTCACGACGGTCGGCGTCACCTCGGGTGCGAGCGTGCCCGAGGTGCTCGTCCGCGAGGTGCTCGCCTGGCTCGCCGACGCCGGCTACACCGACGTCGAAGAGGTCGAGACGGCGCGTGAGGATCTGATGTTCTCCCTGCCGAAGGAACTGCGCGTCGACGGCGACGCCCGCTCGCTCGGCGGCCGGCAGCGCTGAGGCGCACCGAGCCGCGCTCAGGCACGCGTGCCCGTCGCGAGCGCGACGATCCCCGGCACGAGCACGAGCAGTCCGAGCACCGTCAGCACGATCCCGCTCAGCCCCTCGACGAGGGCGGTCGCGCGGGGCCTGGCGAGCCAGCGGTTCATCGCGTCGGCGACGAACGCCACGACGAGCAGGTAGACGAGCCCCGCGGCCGCGCACGTCCCGCCGAGCACGAGCCAGACGAACCACCAGCTCGCCCCGTCGGGCACGAACTCGGGGAAGAGCGCGAGGAAGAAGACCCCGACCTTCGGATTCGTGATGCAGCTGAGCGCCCCCGCGAGATACGGGCCGGCCCGCTCGACCCAGCGCCCGCGGCCCGGGCTCGTCGCCGACGGGTCGCCGACGACCGCCCCGATGGCGTTCTCGCCCGCCCGGCGGCCCCGGCGCAGCACCGCGATCGCGCCGTGCACGAGCCGCACCCCGATGTAGACGATGTACGCCCCGCCGAGGATCGTCAGCAGGTCGTAGGCGACGATCGAGGCGCTCAGCACGGCGACGACGCCGAGGGCCGCGAGCAGGCCCCAGATCAGCATCGAGGTCGTCGCGCCGAGCGCGACGAGCACGCCGTGGCGCCGCCCGCGCAGCGCGTAGCGCAGCGTGAGCATCGTGTCGGGACCCGGGATCACCGCGAGCGCGACCGCCGCGCCGAGGAGGCCCAGATAGGCGGCGAGGGTCACGGATCGATCCTGCCAGCCGGCCGGCGCGGCCCGTACAGTGCGGCCATGCCGAGCGTCATCCCGGTCTGCGTCGTCGCCGCGCTGCGCTCCGACGCCGACGCGGTGGGGGATGCGGCGTGGTGGGCCGAGCAGATCGGCGCCGACTTCCCGCTCGGCGTCTTCGGCGAGGACCTCCGCGTCGAGGGCCTCGAGGCGGTCTCGCCGTAGCGCGCGGAAGGCGGCTCAGACCGCGGCGATCGCGTCGATCTCGATCTGGAACGCGTCGCTGACGAGCGCCGAGATGCCGATGAGGGTCGAGGCGGGGATGTTCGCGGCGTCCAGGAAGCGGTCGCGGACCTCGCGGTAGGTCGCGACGCGCTCCGGCGTGAGGTCGACGATGTAGACGTTGACCCGGATCAGGTCGGAGAACGTCGCGCCGCCGCGCTCGAGCGCCGCGCCGAGCGCCTCGAAGACGAGGGTGACGCCCTCCTCGAAGTCCGCCGCCGGCGTTCCGTCCGCACGCTGCGCGACGACGCCGGACAGGAAGAGCTGGTCGCCCGCCGAGACTCGGACGCTGTCGGCGATGCCGGGGAAGACTGGGGCGGGAGTGCGGTGGACTCGCTCGGTCATGACTTCAGCGTAGAGCGGCGCAGGCGAGCGCGACGACCGAGGCCGTCATCTGCGCCGAGCATGACGGGCCGGTCTAGAGCGAGCGTCCCGCCGAGCCGAGCTCCTGCGCCGCGAGGACGACGCGCGCCGCCATGTCGGCCTCCGCGATCTTGCCCCAGGCGCGCGGGTCGTAGCGCTTCTTGTCGCCGACCTCGCCGTCGACCTTGAGCACGCCGTCGTAGTTGCTGAGCATGTAGCCGGCGACCGAACGCGTGAACGCGTACTGGGTGTCCGTGTCGACGTTCATCTTGATGACGCCGTTGCCGACCGCCGTCGCGATCTCCTCGGGGCTCGAGCCCGAGCCGCCGTGGAAGACGAGGTCGAGCGGCTTGGGTCCCGTGCCGTACTTCGCCGCGATGCCGGCCTGGATCTCGCCGAGGATCTCGGGGCGCAGCTTGACGTTGCCGGGCTTGTAGACGCCGTGCACGTTGCCGAAGGTGAGCGCCGCGATGTAGCGGCCCTGCTCGCCGAGGCCGATCGCCTCGACGACCTGCTCGACGTCCTGAAGCGTCGTGTAGAGCTTCTCGTTGATCTCCGCGACGACGCCGTCCTCCTCGCCGCCGACGACGCCGATCTCGACCTCGAGGATCGCGCCGATGTTCCTCATCCTCGGCAGCAGCGCCTTGGCGATCTCGATGTTCTCCGCGAGCGGGACCGCCGAGCCGTCCCACATGTGCGACTGGAAGAGCGGTCCGCGACCGGCCCGCACCTCCTCCTCGGAGAACGCGATGAGCGGCTCGACGAAGTTGCCGAGCGCGTCCTTGGGGCAGTGGTCGGTGTGCAGGGCGACCGTGATCGGGTACGACTTGGCGACCTCGGTCGCGTACTTCGCGAACGCGATCGCGCCGGTCGCGCGCTGCTTGACCGAGGGGCCGCTGAAGTAGTCCGCGCCGCCGGTCGAGATCTGGATGATGCCGTCGGAGCCGGCCTCGGTGAGCCCCTGGAGCACGGCGTTGACCGTCTGCGAGCTGCTCACGTTGATCGCGGGCAGCGCGTAGCCGCCCGCCTTCGCCTTCGCGATGATCTCGGCGTACTGATCGGGCGTGGCGACGGGCATGGCTTCCTCCGTGAGAACCGTTCCGCGGGCGCGGTGGGGGCATCGTGCGAGTGCGTCTCGAGTCTAGCTAGGCTCGTTCTCGTGTCGATGACGAGCGCCCCCCACTTCGAAGCCCCCGACCGCAATCTCGCCCTCGAGCTCGTCCGGGCGACCGAGGCGGCCGCGATCCGGGCGGTGCCGTGGATCGGCAAGGGGAACAAGAACGCTGCGGACGGCGCCGCGGTCGACGCGATGCGCAAGTTCCTCGGCACGGTCGACTTCGAGGGCGTCGTCGTGATCGGCGAGGGCGTCAAGGACAAGGCCCCGATGCTCTTCAACGGCGAGGTCGTCGGCACCGGCAAGGGTCCGAAGTGCGACATCGCGGTCGACCCGATCGACGGCACGTCGCTCACCGCGGCCGGCCGCTCGCACGCGATCTCGATGCTCGCCGTCTCCGACCGCGGGACGATGCTCGACGCGTCGAGCGTCTTCTACATGGACAAGATCGTCACGGGCGCGGCGGGCGCGGGGGTCGTCTCGCTCGAGCAGTCGACCGGCGACAACATCCGCGAGCTCGCGAAGGCGCTCGGCAAGGCACCGAGCGAGATCGTCGTCGCGGTGCTCGACCGCCCGCGCCACCAGGAGCTCATCGAGGAGATCCGCTCCGCGGGCGCCGCGACCCGGCTCATCCTCGACGGCGACGTCGCCGGCGGCATCAACGCCGCGATCGGCGGCACCCGGATCGACCTGTCGCTCGGCATCGGCGGCTGCCCCGAGGGGGTCGCGACCGCGGCGGCGATCAAGGCGATCGGCGGCTTCATGCAGGGCCGGCTCGCCCCGCTCGACGACGAGGAGCGCGCCCGCGGCATCGCGGCGGGCCTCAAGATGGACTACATCTACAGCCAGGACGAGCTCGTCAGCGGCGACAACACGATCTTCGTCGTGACGGGCGTGACGGACGGCTCGCTCGTCAAGGGCGTCGAGCGCCGCGGCGAGCACGTCGAGACGGAGAGCCTGATCCTCCGCTCGAAGTCGGGCACGATCCGCCGCATCCAGGCGACGCACCTCGCCTCGAAGTGGCTCGAGGAGTAGCCGGCCGCTAGGTGTACTCGGTCACTTCGTTCGTGACGTCCGGCTGATCGGGGGTTGGCCTCCGCAGGCGGTGTGGCTTCGAGCGTAGTTGTAGTGGTCGAGCCAGGGAGCGAGGGCGTCGGTGCGGTCTTCGTT